>WSSedB1CaDRAFT_10000711_pt1 | contig 13788 bp, 10 predicted proteins | sample WetSurSB1Cattail_FD_9460 | JGI IMG/M metagenome (IMG submission 9460)
TGCGGCATCTTCTTCCATGCGTATATTGGCGACTCTCTTTCCTTCGGTTATGGTGTCGTGCCCGCTTGAATAGAAGAACGTCTCCCTTTCACCAGGGCCAATGTCGTCTTTTGCCGGCACGGTTGCGGCCAGGTCGGTGTGCGGCATGGTGAAGTTGTAATCCTTGATTACATGCACACCGTGACGTATTTCCTGTTCCCACACGAGGTCGTTGATTACTTCATCTTCCAGCGTGTGGTCGGTGTTTGTCTTGTAGCGCGCCGTTTCCTGATCAGGGCACAGTGCGTGGCAGTCTTTCCTGTCGGCAAAAACCAGGGTATGCTTTTGGTCGTCATGCTCGAAGTAGTAACAGATGCCCTCTTCTTCAAGCAGCCGGGATGTGAAGTGCAGGTCGGTTTCGTTGTATTGGACGCAATACTCCCATTCGGGGTACTCGTCCCGCAAATCGAACCTGTAGTCATTGATTTTGTTGTCTATGAGGACTTTTTCAACAATTTTGGGAACGGAGAGATTCTGAAATATTTCACAGTCCGAAGTCCGGGAAAGAAGCCATAACGAAGGGGCCAGGATTGCCGTGTAGAAGGCATACTGCTGCCCTGTCTCTTCGTTAATCCCCCCCTCACCCTGCGAAAACCTGGTTACGATTCCATTGATGTATCGATCATCTCCGTTCGGCAGGTTGATGGATACGGTAACCGGTTTGCCGACGATTGCCGTGAAGTCGATGTCGTTTTTGAATGACAGGCAGGTCAGCTCATAGCTGAACAGCATCGAAATGCCTTCGCTTCCGCTCAGGTCGGTCAACAGTAGAACATCCGGTCCCAAAGGCGTGTCGATCGTGAGTATCCTGTTTTCCTGCGTAAAGGACATAATCCTTCTCCCTTTATTCTAATTCCGGCTTTTTGGGGTATTTTGAAATCATTCCGGATTGTAGAACTTCTCAAGATCACCCAAAACTTCCAATTGTTCTTCCATCGTTTTTTTCAGACATGCGGCATTTGCGCCACATGCATCGCGCTTCTTGAGCCATGTCTTTTGAGACGCCTTTACCCTTTTTACAGCTGAAGGATCTTTCCCCTCGGTGAAACCCCTGATGTTCTTTTTGTATGACTCGGCCACGCTGAGGTCGAAAGAGGCCAGTTCAATCGACCCGCAGATTGCCTTTTCGGTGGGTGTTGTTGCTTTTGAGCAGTTGAAAGAAGGTTTTGGTTTTGCATCAGCACTAACTCGGCTAAGGACAAGAATTGATTCGTCATACCAGCGCATAGCCAAGCGCCCGGTGGGCAAAACAATGATCCATGCTCCCATAATGCCCCCGTTTTGGCCTAACTCACGCCCCCAAAGACCATCCTTGCAATTAACACTCAAAACTTCCACCGGATCTTTCCCGGAAAGAGGCAGTTTATAGTCCTTTGTTGTCGGCACTTCAGGAGAGATCATTCGCCAGCCCATGCTGTGTTTAATTAATGCAGCGGCTGTCATTTTCTTAGATATGAGAGTTGCGTCAGTGCATACATCTCCATATGAAATATTCGAGACCATCTTTTGGGGTGAAATTGTCAGAAGACGGCCCTTGAGAGCAGGATCATTGTATTGGACATGAAGAGTACGAGATGTTCCGCTATCGACATGAACTTCTGACACCTGCCAGGCACCTATGAGCGCAGACGGCAACGCTGTGCCGGCGTTCTTTGACTCTGCGTGGCTGTATGCAGGCAACATACTGATAACATTGATGCAAACAAGGATTGTGAGGAGCAAACCATCAATCAGGTGAAATCTCGTTGCCTTTTTCATTGCCGCCTCCATTTGAAGTACGTTTCTCTCTCTGTATGCATGAGGCTGTTTCTACACGATGCGCAACTTGCCATAATCACCGTGCAAGAAAAGCTTGATTTCATATTCACGGCGCCTCACCAAACTTTCCTTTACCTCTCCACCTGACTTGACACGTTTTCTCAATTCAGCCATTGCAACCGCAATCTTACCGTCGTTGACAAGTTTAATCACCGCACTGAATTTATACGCCGGGTTGTAGGCATATGACACCAATGCGTCAAATTGAGATTGCTTCAGAGGGGCACGGGCATATTTTTTAACATCATTTTCATATTTTGGAGCTATCCAATCCAACAAATGCATTTCCTGTTTTTCAGACAAATTGATAACATTATGATTATTCCTGGCAAATTTTTTGGCACTGCCACCAGTTAACCCAGCTGCTTTTGAGACCTTTTCTGCTGTCACTGCATCTACACCGATAGCCATCAGGTCGCTTTTAATCTCCAGTGCAGAACGCCCCTTCATATCGTAGCCCGGCCCCAGGGTCACGCCGCTTGCCCCTTCTGGCCAATGTAAGCGAGTACTTATATTCTTTGCTGCCTCATGCGTATAGATAAACTGTTTTCCCTTTTTCGAGAGATGCATCCCTTTAACATCCTGCAAACGATCATCCCCCGGCGTCTCCGCAGGCAACTGCGCAGGTGTCTGCGAGGGTTTTCCCGCTGGAGTCTGGGCAGGCGATCGCGACGGAACGGATTTGGGCGCGGTACGCTCCCTGGCCCTGGCCTTTCTCGCTGATTCAAGCAGATCGGCAACATCGCAGCCGAGCCTGCGGGCCAGGTCGCTCAGGTTTCGCAGAAAATTAGAGGCGGTTCCAAGGGGGTCAATTGAGGGACCGACCGGATTGGAGGGATGCCCGGCCGGATGAGAACTGCTCTTGTCCGGCTGAGGAGAGTGCCCGCTTCCGCTTGGATGAACCGGTTTACGGTCCAGACCGAGAGCCCTTCTGGTCCTGTACCCGACTATGCCATCGGGAACGAGGCCTTTAACGGTTTGGAACTTGCGCACGGCCTCGTCCGTCTTTTTGCCGAAAAAACCTGTCGATGGCAGGCGATACCCCTGCGCATTCAACGTCTCCTGAAGCTCGCGCACATCCGGACCTGTTATGCCTCTTTTCAGATTTCTTTTCATGATATTCGTCAGTTCTTACAGCAACGGCCTGACGCCCCTCCTCGGGAGCCATTTCCTGAATACTCCCCCCCCCGGCAAAGTTCTGGCAACCAGTTGTGTAAACGAATTCGGCGATACATGCTGGCAAAAAAACCTTTCCAGCACAGAAGCGAACAGATACAGGCCGGATTCAAAATATTTCCGTTCATCGAACAACATAGTAATTTCCACTCCCCTAAGAAAAGACTGGTCAAGCATCCTTGTGACATGCCGGGTCTGAATGGATGCAATACCATCGATAATCTGCCGGGAAACGGGTGAATCATCAAAATCATAGAGCCATAAAATTGCCTTGAAGGCCTCTTCCTGGCCACGCTCAAGCGAAATGTAATTGGGTTTTAGAAGTGACAGGAGCTGCCATTGCAGTATCCCTCCCAATGCCGGTCTGCGGCTGGGCGTCGGTTTGATGACAAAGTATGTACGCTGGACAGGAGTTGCGGTTTCCATCTCGAGATCACCGGACGGATTGCCATAAGAAAGCCTGACCGGCAGATCGCGATTCGAGCAGTCGGCATGTAGTACAATCTGCTCCACGGCAAGGTGAGCCGGTTTCAGATTCAGGTTTAAAAAAGAGAGAAACACATCGGTTCCATTGTCCCCTTTCCTGCCGGATGGCCTCCGCTGTGTATGCCAGAAAGCACTGTCGGCCTCACCCTCTTCGTGGAGATGATGCCTGAGTGAATAGAGCGGCTTGAAATCGATGTCAGATGATCCGGGCGTCGTGCCGATCACCTTGTCGACTCTGTATATTTCTGCTGCATCGGGATTATTATTGACGTTGATCCGGTATTCGGACTTGTGATGTTCAACTCTCATTGAGGTGGTAATTTGCCTGAAGAGGTTGACGGCAGGCGTGCAGTTGATAGCAAAGGTATCGTTATTGATCATGATGCCCGGCTTTGCATCCCTGTCGAGATATATCCACAACTCTAACGAATCCATGCCTTTGAGCCTGAACTTGTCAAGCCCCTTGAAATCGAGGAACAAAAATTTTTCAGGAAAACAAAAATATTCAAAAAGCAGGAGAAAACCGGGGAATTCGTTCCGCAGAGAAGGAAACATCGCCTCCCGCGGCTCGAATCCGACCGGCTGGACATGAGAAGGAGACAATACAATTGTTTCCGTTTTCCCCGCTTGATTGCTTGCAACATACTCGACATGGCATGCGTTGTTGGACAGAAGCTCATGCAGGTGAAACGCTTGATCTCTGGGAGCATCAATGAAAAAACGGAGAGTGTCCCATCCGATCTGATCGAGGACAATACTGTTGCAGGTCTTCAATGTAATAACAACAGCCTGTCGGGCGTCCCTTACCAGCCTCCTCGGCTCCCTGAACCCTGCCGAAACGACTTTCACAGGCCAGAGCGTCACCGGATTGAGCGTTGTGAACTCGCAACTGGTTTTGTCTACCTGCTTTGAAAAGAGGGCCGTACTTTCACTTATGGAAAAACCCGATGGCGGGACCGTTGCTGTTTCGGGATCAAACCTGACAATGGACATCGAGGGTATGGGCCTGATGAAATGCGGGAATACCAGGTTCAACAACGGTTCGGCTATCTCGGGAAAATCGTCGTCGATCTTCATATGCAAACGAGCGCACTCGAATGCAAATGCCTCGATCAGCCGCTCCATATGCGGGTCTTCGCACTTGTCAGGCTCAAGCAACAGTCTTGCGGCAATTTGGGGATGCTTTCGGGCGAATTCCGCCACCATCTGCCGAGTGAAAGTGATCTCCCGCTCGTAATATTTCAGAAATTCGTCCATTTATTTCGCTTAGGTAATACTGAATTTGAATCCCTGGCCGTCCAGGGCAACTTTCACTTCTTTGAATTGCTCTGCTTTCGCCATCCTGGAAAGCAGTTCATTCGACATGTCGGGCAGCAATGTGTTGGTCAGAATGTGATCCACGTTCCTAGCACCGCTTTCGACTTCCTTGCATCTGCTCGCAATCGACTCGATCAGACTGTCATCATATACAAACGAGAGATTTCTGTTTTCCTTCATGCGTTTTGCAATACGATCCAGCTTGAGCTTCACGATCAGACGCATGTTGTTGTCAGTAATGGGGTAATACGGCACTATCTTCAGACGGCCCAGAAACGCCGGCTTAAAATGTTTGAGAAGCTCCGGCCGCAGCATCTCGGTAAGCACCGGCCACTCAGGCATGGTTTCATCATCGGCGCAGAGTTTCATGATGGCGTCCGTGCCCAGGTTGGAGGTCAGGATGATGAGGGTGTTTTTGAAATCGATACGCCGCCCCTCCCCATCCTCAAGCGTTCCCTTGTCAAAGACCTGGAAAAAGAGCTCCATCACGTCCGGATGGGCCTTTTCAACCTCATCGAGAAGAACGACACTGTAGGGGCGCTTGCGTACCGCTTCGGTCAGAACCCCTCCTTCACCATAACCGACGTAGCCCGGCGGAGACCCCTTGAGACCGGACACGGTGTGGGCCTCCTGGTATTCCGACATATTGATGGTGATGACGTTTTCTTCTCCTCCATAGATAAGCTCCGACAGAGCAAGGGCTGTTTCTGTCTTGCCGACCCCGCTCGGACCGACGAAGAGAAAGACCGCGGTTGGTTTTGAGGGATCCTCGATTCCCGCATGGGCGGTTCGGACCATCTGGGCAACGGCGTTCAGGGCATGATCCTGGCCGATAATCCGTTCTCCCAACAGTTTATCCATCTTGAGAACCGTATCGATCTCATTAACCAGCATTCGCCCGGTGGGAATCCCGGTCCACCCTGAAATCACGTCAGAGATTACCTGGGAATCCACTGAAATCTGCAAAAGCGGGCTGTCCCCGCAAACCTTGTTCAGATCTTTTTCAAGACCTTTCAGTCCCTTCTGTTTTTGTGTCAGGGTCTTGTCAGCCGGATTGATTTCATGAACATCCTGAATCTCTTTCCGCAAGCACACTATTTTGGACGCTATTTCCATCTCGCTCCGCCATTTGGCGTCCAGTTCCTCTACGCGGGCTTCGGCGCCCTTCTTTTCCCCGGCAAGCACTTTCAGACGTTCTCGATGATCGCGGCCGACCGCGGATTCCCTTTCCAGTATCTTCATTTCCCTGTCGATCTGCCCGATTTTCCTTTTGACATCTTCCAGGGCCGGCGGCATTGTCGTAAGTCCGATTGCCACCCTGGCACAGGCTGTGTCAAGAATGCTCACCGCCTTGTCGGGCAGTTGCCGCGCCGGAATGTAACGGCGGGAAAGACGTACCGCATCAAGCAGGGCATCGTCCGTCACCATGACCTGGTGGTGTTTTTCCAGGAACGGGACTATCGCACGCATCATCATCACAGCCTTTTCCTCGTCGGGCTCTTCCACCTTGACCACCTGGAACCGTCGAGCCAAGGCCGCGTCCTTTTCAAAATATTTCTTGTATTCCGACCAGGTTGTCGCTGCGATGGTGCGCAGTTCCCCGCGAGCCAGCGCGGGCTTGAGCAGGTTGGCCGCATCACCGGAACCCGCTGCGCCACCGGCGCCTATCAGGGTGTGGGCCTCGTCGATAAAGATGATGATCGGAACAGGAGACGACTTCACCTCCTCGATAACCGATTTGAGGCGGTCTTCGAACTCGCCCTTAATCCCTGCCCCTGCCTGGAGAAGCCCCAGGTCGAGGGTGCGCAGTTCCACTCCTCGCAAAGGAGGCGGCACATCGCCTTCCACTATCTTGAGAGCAAAACCTTCCACTACAGCTGTCTTGCCGACTCCCGCTTCTCCGGTGAGAATCGGGTTGTTCTGCCTGCGACGGATCAGAATGTCCGCCATCTGCCTGATCTCGAATTCGCGCCCCAGAACCGGATCAATCTCCCCCTTGCGTGCCTTATCAGTCAGGTTGATGGTAAACTGGTCAAGCGCCTTGGTACCTGCGGGAGCAGCCCCTTTTCCTTCCTGCACGGCCGGCCGGGTAACGGACTCTTTATCCTCGGCAGACCCCGCTGTCAGATCATTGAAGTTCAAAAGCAGAGTCTCCAGTGATATTTTTCTGAAAACTTCAGAGCTTAGCGTCAACATCCTGGCGGACTCGTCATTGGACAGCAGAGCAAGAATAATATGCCCCGAACGGACAGAGGTTGCCTGAAAGTCAATGGAGGCAATCAGCCACGCATCCTGGATCATCTTTGGTATGCGTGGTGAAAGGGCCGGGTTCCTGGAGTTGCCTGTCTTGAACCCTTCCATGGCCCGTGTCAGATCGGAGACAAGCCGCGTTTCACTTATTTCAAAATGTCTGAGTATTTTGTTCAGATCTGTGTCTGGTATTTCGAGAACCTTCAACAGGAAGTGCTCGACCTCGACCTCATAGTGGGTTTGCGACAGGCAGAGACCGGCAGCGAGTTCCATTGCTTTCCTGCAGGTGGCGTCGAGTTTTCCGATCAGTGATTTCAGATTTGTTTTAGGCATAAACATCCTCCGTCTGTTATTTCGGGGAATAGGCGAACATTAAAACAGCAAATACGGGGGGCAACTACTGAAACGTAACACAGGGGTCTTCCGGATAGGTTTCACCAGGCGCAAGGAGCCATGTGGACCATCCCAAACGAGGTGAATTCGCGGTTTCCGCTCCTCCCAGACAACAAGGAAAAACCTCTTCCCGTTTGAGGAACAGGCGCACCTCGAAGTCGAACTCGATACCAGCCATATACCTTATCAATGAAAATATCGGACGAAGCATATCGCCGGTCGGCAAAAAACGGACAAAACTGTTGTAGTCGACAGGCCCCAGATTAACGCGAAACTTCGTCTGACTCTCCCAAGCCTCGCTTCCGCACACGGCGTTGACGCCAAGTTCGCCGTTGGTCATCCCGAGATGCGTATAATCATCCGGGTCAAGGGGTATGATCCGGTCAACAAGCTGATCAATCCTTGCATCAGCCCCGGAAAAATATGCAACCGCGGCCTCGATGGCAATAGCGGAAGGAGCCTGCCTCGAAAAAAGACCGCTATAGTACGCCAGGGATTCGCGCGGCAGACCGATTCCACTGCAAAGCCCTTGCGTTCCAAGTCCCGCAAGGTTCAGAAGATAGTTCGAGAACCGGTCTTCCGCTCCCGCTTGATATGAAGCGGTAAACCGGTATTTTTTCCAGGCCAGGTAGAAGAGAGAAATCAGCCGATGGTGGAATATGTCCAGGAAAGAGACAAGGACGCCATCCCTCTGCTGCATGCTTTCCATGGCCAACTCATTGTACCAGTGGGGAAGGACACCGGAAGGACCGACCAGCCCCATGAACGCCACTTCCATCTCGGCAGGGCCGTCCCCATCCGCCCGGCTCAGGTTTGAAATGTCACTGGGAGCAAAGGCAAGACCCGGCTTGACCGTAAATCTCGCGGCCTCTTCTCCCGGACGCAATGCATTGCCGATCGGTTTTTTTCCCGGAGTCGTCTGTTCCATAAGATTGACAGCCTGGAAAAAAGAAAACCGGTAAAATTCATTTAAGAGACGGTCTTTCAGTGGAAAATCCTGTTCCCGTTCCTCGGGGGCCATGCCTTTAGCCTTTCTTTTCTCTGCAAGGTCTTTGTGACAAGTTGCGAGAACGAATTTACCGACACGGAATGGCCGATAAAATGTTCCAGAACCGCTGCAAAGAGATAGAGACCAGCCCCCACATATTTGTCTTCATCGAACGTAATCGCCACCTCTACGCCACGACATGATGAGCGGCCGATCCTCTTTGTCACAAACCCGGACTGTATGGAAACAATGCCGTCTATCTGCTGCCTGGTTGCGGCTGAATTGTCGAAATCGTAAAGCCTGAGAATCTCTCTGAGCGCGTCCTCGCCACCTTCCACAACTGACATATAATTCAGTGCAAGGTGAGATATCAGACGCCAATGCAATGCTCCGCCTGGTGAAGGTCTGCGCGTAACCGTAGGTTTGATCAGACACTTAATGAATGAAACCGGAGCCGGAGCCTCCATCTCGAAATCGCCATTCGGATCGTTGAAGGAGATGTGGCCGGGAAGATCGCGATTCGAGCACGTCACGTTCACCATCACAATTTCAGCCTCGGAATCCACAGATCTGAAATCCGGGGCCGTAAATGAAAGAAAAACCTCGGTGCCATTGTCGCCTTTTTTCCCGCTGGGTCTTCTCTCCATATGCCAGAAGGACTGTGTTCCCAACCCACTGGCTCCGGAAAGATGGGGCTGCATGGAATAAAACGGCTTGTATTCTTCCGAAGAAGCAACCCTATCGACACTGAAGACCTCTGTTGCTTCCATTCTCCTGATATCCGGTATGACCCTGTACCCGGTTTTCTCCTGGCTAATCCGGATCGGTTCGGCAATTCTGGAGAACAGATTGATCACAGGTGTCGCATTTAAACAGAACGTATCAGCGTCAATCAACAGGTTCGACTTGGCCTTTGTATCCAAGTAAATCCACAGATCGAGAGTGTCGCCACAAGTGGTGTTCCTGACACTTCCAAGTCCCTTCAGGTCGAAAAAGTGAAATTTTTCCGGAAAGCAGAAATATTCGAACAGCAGAAGATATCCGGGAAAAGAGCGTTGTTGATACGGGATCAGCGTTTCATCCGGATTGAAACCAACTGGAGTGATGTCACCGGGCTTCAGGACAATCTCCACTGCCCTGCCCTCTTGACCGGGTACGACACACTCCATATGACAGACATTGTTGAACAGCAACTCATACAGATGACAGACTTGCTGCCCCGAACCATTGAGGAAAAATCGTAACCGGTCCCAGCCAAGCTGTGAAAAAGCCAGATTGTCATGGGTTTTCAACTGAATGACTATGGCCTGCCGGGCGTTTTTCACCGGTTTCAAAGGATCGGCTATCCTTGCGGAAACCACTTCGATCGGCCAAAGTGTCACCGGATAGCCTGTGCTGAACTGGCACGGAATACCTTTTACAGGTTTTGAATGGAGCCGGGTACCCTTGGCTATACTGTAACCTTCCCTGGTGATTTCCTGTTTTTCCGGTTCGAATTTTACGACCGACATGGATGGTATCGGGTTTGTATAATGCGGATAGAGAACATTCAGCAGTGCTTCCGTTATTTCGGGAAAATCACAATCTATTTTCCTGTTGATCCGGCCGCCGAGGAACGCCATCGCCTCTATCAGCCTTTCGGTATGGGGATCCCCGTATTTGTCCGGTTCAAGAAGAAGTCTCCCGGCTATTTTGGGATATTTCTTCGCAAACTCCGGTCCCATCTCCCGGATAAATGTGAGTTCCCTTTCGTAATAATGCAGAATGTCGTCATCCATTGAGGTAAATCCGAAAAAGTATTTTTATCAACAGCAGCCACATCCGGACGTCTCTCCGGATTCATTTCACAATACTGTATTCACAACTGTTGACGTCGAATATCGTATCAAAGGTAACCGGTTCAGCCACATGGTCCGTTGACAGAAGACCTGTGATCTTGAGCCTGAGATTCCGTTCATTTCCGCCAGCGTCCTGAATTCGTACGGTAACGTTACGGAGCCGCGGTTCAAAGCGGTTGACCACCTTCTCCAGCTCCTGTCGCAACTGCTGTCTCAACAAGGGGCTTCTCGGATTCGATGAGGTGAAGTCCCGCAAGCCATACGCATAAAGAGATCTGCTCAACTCCCCAAACTCCTGACATCCGGAAGAGACATAATTCTTCGTATTGAGCAGATTCTCCAGGTCCCTGCACACTGCAGCCTTCAACTCCCTGAACGTTGCGGCATAATGCCGGACAGGCTCTCCGGAAACAGTCTGTTCCGGAATTATGAGCCTGTCCAGTAACGAGGATCTGATATTTTGTCCATTTTCACTCATTGATCGGAAGAAGGACTATTCCTAAACTTTTTTGTTGATCTGCAGATCCCAACCCGCGGCAACATTACCGCCGCCCGCTCCATCCGCACGTTTCTGTTGAGTATACGTCCACTCTATTTTTCCGAAATTGAAGGCAACCGATTCAGTGGGTTCGGCGCCGCCCCCCCCGCTTGTCGAGATGGAACTTACTATGCAGTTGCTCATTTTATATTCCATATATTTGACTTTATCGCCGCCGGCGCGACACAGTTCAAGGATGACCGTTTTGATATGCGTCCCGTCCGCACAGGCAAGAGCGAGCTTGGGAGATGCCTTATCAAGAGTTTTTACGATTGAGAAATCCTGAAAATTAGCCCTCTCGGCAGTTGCCCCTCCGGATGAGCTGGCTGTTCCCGATGCAGGCTGGTGAACTCCCCAGTTAAAAGAGGCAATTTCGATAAAATCTTTGTGTTTGTCATCGGTGCTTTCGCCTGGAATCCCCTCAATTTTTAAAAATGCGTCAAATGCCATGTCTATAAACCCTCCTTTGTTTTTTCCCGGAAGAACATAGTCCTTGGGAATTTGTTTATTGATCCGCATCTGCAATCTTTAATCTGTTGTAAATAAAAAAATCCAATTACCGATTATGCCGCTGATCGCTACCCCTTGGCCGGAGGCGGCAGATTTGCCACAAGTCTCAAGGAGATGGTCAGTTCATCAAGCTGATAATGGGGCCTGAGAAATGCGACCGCACGATAGACGCCAGGTTTTCCCGGCACTTCAGTAACATCGACCCTTGCTTCACGGAGCGGAAAATTCGCCTTCAATTCCTGTCCGGCATCATCATCAAGGAGCACATATTCATTGATCCAGCGGTTAAGAAAATCCTCGGCGTTTTTCCGGGTCATGAAACTGCCTATCTTGTCTCTCATGATGGATTTCAGGTAATGGGCGAAACGCGAAACTGCAAGTATATATTGCAATTGGGACGAGAGGCGCGCATTAGCGTTGGCAGCATCAGTATCGTAGATTTTGGGTTTGTTGGTTGACTGGGTGCTGAAAAATGCAGCGTAATCCGTACCTTTGCAATGAACTAAGGGGATGAAGCCGAGATCGGCGATTTCTTTTTCGCGCCGGTCGGTAATCGCAATTTCCGTGGGGCATTTGAGCGCAACATCTCCCTCGTCGGTACCGAACGTATGTACCGGGAGTCCCTGGACAAGCCCGCCGCCTTCCACTCCCCTGATGGCTGCGCACCAATGGTAATTTGCAAAGGCATCGGTAAGTCGTGCGCCGAGCGCATACGCGGCATTGCCCCAGAGGTATTTGCCGTGATCGGTGCCATCCACATCTTCCTCGAAGTTAAAGGTTTCCACAGGGACATTTGCCTGTCCGTAAGGAAGCCGCATCAGGATGTGCGGCAAGGCAAGAGATACATAACGTGAATCTTCGGAATCCCGGAAAGACTTCCACTTGGCGTATTCCACGGTTTGAAAGATCTTGGACAGGTCACGCGGTCCGCCGAGTTCGGTAAAGCTGTCCCAGTTGAACATGGACGGAGCCGCGGCGGATATAAATGGAGCGTGGGAAGCGGCAGCCACTTCGGAAATTTTTTCAAGCAGTGTCAGGTCCTGGGGATGGTTTCCGAATTCATAGTCGCCCACTATGGCGCCATAGGCCGAGCCACCAAACATCCCGAACTCATCTTCATATATTTTCTTGAAGAGTGTTGATTGATCGAACTCGCTTGCCTTTTCCATATCCTTGAGGAGCTCTTTTTTGTTGACGTTCATCACCCTGATCTTCAGCATTTCGCTTGTTTCACTCTGCTGAACCAGATAATTGAGCCCCCTCCATGATCCCTCAAGCTTCTGAAAGTCGGGATGATGCATGATTTCGTTGAGTTGTTGGGAGAGCAGCCTGTCAATCTGGGCTATCCTGGCGTTGATCATCAACTCCGTATCCTTGGAGATAACCACAGCACCTTCCGTTATCTGTCTGACAAATTCGCCGAGTACGTCTTTTGCCCATCCCTTCTGGCTCTCATCACGCGCCATACGTCCATCCTGGACAATCTGGTCCAGCAGACTGATTTCGCCGCCAGTTTCTTTAGCTTGTACCGCCTGTGCCTGTTGCTCTTTAACCTGCTCAGCCATGCCTTTCACCCCCCTCTTTATTCGATATCTTTCTTGTCTGACGAGTCGATTACACCCGTTTCCCTGCCAAGCTTTTGCAGAGAATCCGAGCTAGCTATGACCTGCTGCAACAGTTCGTCAAGTTTGTCATTTCCATCCAGCTTATTGAGCAAATCGGAAAGGCGCCCCCTGGCCTCGACCAGTTTCCTGAGCGGATCGACCTGATTCACAACCCGCTCCGGATGAAAGTCTTCGAGCGACTTGAAGCGAAGATCAACAGCAAGCTTCGTGTCGTCATTGGCAAGCATGTTGTCCACCTTGAAGGCGGCTCGAGGCTTCATTGCCGCAAGCACATTGTTGAAGTTGTCGCGGTCGATCTCAACGAACTTCCTGTCTTTCAGCTTGGGAAGCGGTTCATCCGGCTTGCCGGAAAGATCGGCAAGTACACCGACAACAAAAGGTATCTCCTTCATCTCGATGGAATCTCCGACTTCCACATCGTACGTGATGTGAACCCTTGGAGCCCTGACCCTGTCGATTTTATGCTGCATGCTTTCTTTCTTTGCCATGCGGTCCCCCTCTTTCTTTGAATTTATTTCCTGTAATCGAGCACTTGGGTAACATTAAACGTGCATATTTTTCTAAAAAGCTCACCTGCCCTGGCCATATCGTCATCCGAGGGTTCTCCGCTCACCAGACACTGATAAAGCGCATCGAGAACCTCGGCGATCCAAAGCGGTGATTCCCATTTTTCCAGCTGCAATTCGGTGATACGCGTATTGAGCTGTTCCATAATCGGTCGCGCAAGATCCGGCCGGCCGGCTTTCAGGCAGAGCTTGGCGACCAGCAGGCTGTAGCGGCTTCTCCCCCTTTCCGACGGCTGGCTGTTAC
>WSSedB1CaDRAFT_10000712_pt1 | contig 13788 bp, 14 predicted proteins | sample WetSurSB1Cattail_FD_9460 | JGI IMG/M metagenome (IMG submission 9460)
AAAGAACACCGTGCTAACTGCTTGAGTCAGCTTTTATATAATACCTCATCGAGAAGATTCTGTCAAGAACTTTTTCCGAGGCTTTCGAGTGCCTGCTGTAGAAGCCGCATTTCGAAGTGTGTTACTGCGTTCATCAGCAACTCGTATTATGATACAGTATCTTACAATGTTTGTCAATCTTTTTTAGTACTCGTGTAAAAATCTACCGATCCTATAAAGACCTTAGATGCTTTTACTCAATTGTAAAGCCAATTTTGCTTATATACATTTCTTAATTATTCTCTTATAAAAAGCACCTATAGTATTGAATACAGTTGTTGTATCCTATACTATAGGTGCTTTTTTAGACAATCTCTTTAAATTTTTCCCATCTTATTTTTTAGCTAAAATAAGATTTGGATGTTTCTTTATATCATCTGCTATTGCATCAATATTGGGAACAATACCAATACGCAGGCCTGCTCGTTTTTCTACAAGATCCATTCCCAAGCATGTATCATCAAGTGAAACAATGTGCGTTAGAATTTTATCAACATCGATTTTTCCACTACGAATCATTTCAATCGCAAGTGCATTATGGCGTGGTGCCGAAGAAAACGTTCCATATAATGTAATCTGACGATAATGAACAAAGTTTACATCGAATTGCAGCATTGGATTATCTTTTGGCAAGCCAGCAAAAAGACACGTCTTACCCATTTTACTTGTCATTTGTATTCCCATGCTTTGAGCTTCGGCATTACCAGCAGTTACAATAACAACGTTAGCACCCATGCCACTGGTAAGATCCATGATCGCTTTTACACCATCTTCCTTACTTAAATCAATATAAGCATCATAGTTAAAGTGTTGTGCTGTTTCTAATCGCTTGCCACTGCGATTGATAAGAAAAATCTTTCCCGCGCCATGTGCTTTTGCCAGTTCAGCATGCATAAGACCAATTGGACCAGCACCGATAACTGCCACTGTATCACCAAGCTGAATATTCATAGCTTCCTGTCCATTAATAACACAGGCCAGTGGCTCAGCAAGTGATGCACTTAAATAATCTACAGCATCTGGAATAAAATTCACATTGCCTGCACGCACAGCATTTTCTGGAATTCTTACATATTCAGCAAACCCTCCATTATAATGATGCGCAATGGTTTTGCGTGTATAACATAAGTTTTGATGTCCTGATAAACAGTATGAACACATGCCGCAGCCAATTCCAGGCGCCACGATTACCCGATCACCAATTTTATAGTTAGTAACATTTTTACCAGCTTGAACAATATCGCCAGCAAATTCATGTCCTAAAACAATTGGCGGCTTTATCGCTTTATGTCCATGACGAAATGTCCGTGCATCACCACCACAAATTGCGCAAGCCTTAACTTGTACAAGCAACTCTCCATCACTAATAACTGGTTTTTCGATTTCTTCTACCTCTATTAAACCTATACCTTTATACACAGCTGCTTTCATCACTCAGTTAGCTCCTTTCACGTCAAAACTTTTCCTGTTACTTATTTCAGTTTAGTAAGATCCACTTTTACGTCTTTTTCATTAACAATCCAACGTGCATTTCCTTCCTCAATTGTGCGCTTCATTTCTGCTAATAAGAGATATGGCGTACGATTGAATGCATCTTTTGTCGACCCGGCAAGATGTGGTGTGATTGTTACATTATCCAGCGTCATAAACGGATGATCCTTTGCTGGCGGCTCTACCCAAAATACATCAATCGCCGCACCACCAATTTTTTTATTTTCTAATGCATCAATAAGTGCCTGTTCATCAATAAGACCTGCCCGTGCTGTATTAATAACATATGCCGTCGATTTCATTAAAGCAAATTGGTCTTTTCCCAACAAGCCCCTTGTTTCGTCCGAAAGTCTTGCATGCATACTGATAAAATCTGCACTTTTGCAAAGTTCTTCAAGTGAAACTTTTTTACAGCCAGATGCTTCAATTGTTTCTGCCGTCGCATATGGATCATAAACAATAACGTTGACATCAAAGCCTTTAAGTTTTTTTGCAACAAGATGACCAATATAGCCAAACCCAACAAGTCCAATTGTTTTCTCAAACATATCACCAACAAAAGCGGCATTTGAATATTGTTTTTTCCAGTTTCCCTGCTTTAATTCAGCATGCGCCCTACCTATATTGCGCATTTCTACAATCATCATAGCAATTGTATAGTCAGATACCGCATTTGCATTTCTTCCCATTGTTTTGAATACTGCGATATTGTGTTTTGTTGCAGCTGCTACATCAATATTTTCTACACCCGCACGACAAATACCAATAGCTGTACATTTTTTTGCCGCTGCAATAATCTGCTCATTAATTGGTGTGTGCTGTGTAACAATAAGATCAACCTCACCGACATAGTCAAATATTTCTTTTGGCGGCTTCCCAACCGATGGGCCATTTTTTTCAACAATACTGCGCAGATACCAAAACTCCTCATCATTTGCCGGTTTCCAGTCCACACAATATACTTCTATATTTTCTCCTAGTTCTTTATGGACTGCCGTCTTCAATTTTTCTGACGATAATAATGGATCACCAATCACTAATGCTTTCATGTAAATCACTCCTGTGTTTGTTATTTTATACTTATTCAAAACGGATTGTGTCCCCAACCATAACACGTGGTATCATCCCACCTTTTATTGCAATCTGCCCCGGTTGATCAACCTCATTTTTGCCATTAAACACTAATGTGCAATGCCCTTTGTCACGCAAAGTCGACATCGCATCATCACCGACTGCTGTAACATCATACTCAACATCAGCTATAAAAAGCTTATCACCAACGATAATATCGGACTTGATCGTCCCTATGGTATGAGCAACCACCATATTCATATATTCATACGGAACATTTTTATTGAAAATAATCATACTATCACGTGTTTTTAACAACTGTAAGACAAAATCACCAATATTTGTAACGGTTACTTCATATTTCATCTTCTTTTTCCTCCTCTTCAGCAAAACATGCTTGCATTTCTGTAACGGCTTTGTTGAACTCAGCAAGTGCCGGATACATCTTTTGGTTCAATGTTTCATAGATCTTCATATATTTTTTATGATTCTCCATATTAGGCAGATAAACCTTTTCCGGGAAGTTTACTTGCGCGACTGCATCCGCCGAACTCGTGTAGATACCAGCGCCAAGACCAGCCAGCATTGCCGCACCAAGGGCAGCTGCTTCCGGTACATGTTTGCTTTTTACAATTATCCCCGTAACATCAGCTTTAGTCTGTAACCAAAAATCGCTTTTTGCCGCACCGCCAATTGCATAAATCGACTCAATCTTTGTATGTGTTATCTTTTGAATTTCATTGATAATACTATACATTTCAAAACAAAGTCCTTCTATAATTGCACGAACAAAATCGCCACGTTTCGTCCCTGTCGTCAATCCAAGAAAAGCACCTCTGGCATTCCCATCAGTTCCCAGCGTGTAACGTCCACAAAAATGTGGCAGCATCATACAGCCATTTGCACCAATTGGTAGCTTTACGGCTTCTGCTACAAGCTCATCAAAAGAAGTACATTCAAATTCACGCTTAAACCATTCAAAAATTCCTCCTGATGAGATAATCATGCCCATCATGTAATATTTGTCATCTACAACATGTATTACCGACGTAAAATTTTCATTCATGCATTTCGCATTAACTTGCGGTTCATCGGTAACAACAAAAATTTGTTCACTCGTACCAGTCGAATCAAGCATCTGCCCGGCATCAATGATACCGGTAGCAAAAGCCCCACAGGCATAGTCTATTCCACCTGCATAAACAGGCGTGCCCACCGTTAAAGAAGTAAGTTCTGCTACATCTTTTATGACTCGTCCAACAAGATCACCCGATCGTACCGGTTTGGGAAGAAGTTTTCTCGACAATCCGGCTGCATTCAATATTTCATCCGACCAGTCACGTTTACGCAGGTCAAACGCCATTGTCCGGCAGGCATTCGTATAGCTCGTCTTTGCCTCGCCAGTAAGTTTAAAACTCACAAACCCTTGTATCTGATTCCAGTAATGTGCGTTCGCAAACCGTTTGGGATGATGCTCTTTAATCCATTGCATCCGTGTTATGCCCGCTACAGGATTTGGATTGATACCAGTAATTTCATAAGCCTTTTCTATACCAAACGTCTTCCACTTTTCCGCAATCTTACTTGTCCGTGTATCAAACCAGCGGATTGTTGGATATACCGGATTACCATCTCTGTCCAACAAAACATCTTCACCATTTGTTGCAATACCAATACCTTCGCACTTCTCTCCTGGCAGCTGCTCAACAATTTCTTTTATACAATCAGCAACGCCTAACCATAACTTTGCTGGATCAATCTCTGCTCGCCCATTTTCTCTATAATATGTATCAGACGGGCGATGTGACGTTGCTAAAAATTTACCCTTATAGTCACAGGCAATTGCTTTATAATTTGTTGAACCAATATCTATTCCCATTAAATAGCCCATGCTATTGCTCTCCTTTAAAAGCCTTAAAAAAAACTGTATTTCTGCGCAATTCAATCTTTTTTTCATTTAAAAATAATTTTAAACAATTTCCTTAAATGAACAATGAAATAACTGTTACACCAATAAGCCCCATAACCGAAATAATAGTTTCCATCGCACACCAGGTTCTCACTGTTTCTTTGACCGTTAAGCCAAAAAACTCTTTAAAAAGCCAAAACCCCGGATCATTTGGTGGGCTAAGAATAAGACTACCCGCCCCAGTAGCAAGAACCATAAGTTCCGGGCTTACACCTGTTGCAGCAACAAGCGGAGCTGCAATCCCTCCAGCTGTAAGTGCTGCGACAGTTGCTGAACCAACCGAGATACGAATAACTGCAGCAATCAGCCAGGCAAGAAACAGTGGCGAAAAATTTGAACCAGCCATCAGTTCTCCAATATATTTACCGACACCACTATCAATGAGAACCTGCTTTAATGCCCCACCAGCACCAACAATTAGAAGAATCATTGCAATTGCCACAACAGCACCTTCTACTGTTTTCATGACTTCTGTCATTGATTTTCCACGACCAAGACCAAATGTATAAATCGCAATTGTAAGTGAAATGGAAAGTGCCATATCCGGTGCACCAAGAAAAGTCAATACCAAAAGTACCATTGAACCTTTTACCAGCGTCAATTTTGCAATTGCAGCAGCCGCCATAAGAAATACTGGAACAAGTGCTGTGAAAATACTTACTGCAAAGCTTGGCATTTCTTCTTCTGTAAATACCTTTGGATTATACAGCCCCTGAGGAATTTCTGGATTAATATGTTTTACTGTATTATAGAAAAGTGGTCCTCCTACAATTACTGTCGGAATTGCAATAATTGCACCATATACAAGCGTAAGACCAATATCAGCATTATAAATAACGGATATTGCCGTTGGACCCGGATGTGGTGGTAAAAATCCATGTGTTACAGATAATGCCGCTGCCATTGGAATGCCAACTTCAAGAAGTGGTATCTTCGCTGAAGCTGCAATTGTAAATACCAATGGAATCAAAAGCACAAAACCTATTTCATAAAAAAGTGCAATGCCTACAATAAATCCAGTAAGGCAAACTGCCCATTTTACATTTTTTCGTCCAAATACATTGATAAGTGTTGTTGCTATCTGCTGTGCACCACCACTTTCAGCCATGAGTTTGCCAAGCATTGCACCAAAAGATACAACAATAGCAAGTCCACCAAGTGTCCCTCCAAGGCCTTTTTCAATTGTTGGCATAATTTCATTCACTGGCAAGCCTTGTGAATAAGCCATAAACATAGATACAAGAATCAACGAAAGGAAACTATTAAGCTTTAGTTTTACAATCAAAAAAAACAAAATTACAATACCGCATGCTAAAATAATTAATGGCATAATTAAAATCCTCCTCTTATTTTGAAATCAGATTTACACACGCACCTTTTTCTATTTTACAAGTCCTCCTTTCAGTTTTGTCAGTCTTCTGTATTGCATTTCTTAACTGACTCTTCGATTTTTTCCAAATAATCAGCTGATAATAAATGAATATATTATTTCTTTTTTAGTTATTTTATTTGATATGATTATATCATTATAGATTTGAATTGTAAATACATTTTCATAATATATTCAATAAAATGATTAAATGTTATCATTTGTAAGATAACTTACCTATAACATATCCATAAAAAAAAGAAAGAGAAATATACATACCTCTTTCTTATCTTAATCTTACAAAAGATTAATTCGTTAAACTATTAACTTTTTTAGCAGTACTGCAATCTCTTCTACCTGCTTTTCGTCCAATTCTATACTGTAACTTATTGGTATTTTATTCGTTAGTTTCCACTCTTTAGCATTCTGTACTGATTTAAGCAAGAAACTATTTTCCATTCTTCTTTTATTCTTTATAGTGTTCCTGCCATTCGTGGTGGAACGTTCCTTCCATGTCTGTTCTTTGATACGTATGTGCACCGAAATAATCGCGCTGTGCCTGTATAAGATTTGCTCCAATCTGGCTGCTGCGGTAGGCATCAATATACTGCAGCGCATTTGAAAAGGCCGGAATCGGCACACCGTTTGCGATGCCGAGACAGATCACCGAGCGCAGGCTGGGCTGATTTTCATTAATCCGCTGTAGAAAAAATTCATCAAACATCAAATTCTGCAAATCTTTATTTTTCCCATAAGCCCGTGTAATATCATTAAGGAACTCTGCCTGAATAATGCAGCCAGAACGGAAAATAGCTGCAATCTTACCAAAATCCAAATCCCAGCCATAGGTTTAGCTGCCGAACGATAAAGCGAAAAACCCTGTGCATATGCAACAATCTTGGCTGCATACAGGCTTTTGCGTACTTGTTCAATAAAATCATCATCTAGTGCCTTATCAGATACAGGTTTATCAATAAGCTCAGATGCTGTCGTACGTTCTTTTATGAGATTCGACATTACACGTGCATTGCAAGCTGATGTTATCATCGAGATATCAACGCCCTGTTTCAAAGACTGGATGCTTGTCCAGCGGCCTGTTCCTTTTTGGCCTGCACTATCAATAATTTTATCAACAATCTTGCCGCCTTTTTCGTCTGCTTCCTTGAAGATATCTGCTGTAATACCTATAAGATAGCTGCGAAGATCACCTTGATTCCATTCATGAAAAATAGCTGATATTTTATCATTGTCAAACTTGCCAATATTTTTCAACATAAGATATGCTTCTGTAATAAGCTGCATGTCTGCATATTCAATACCATTGTGCACCATCTTCACATAGTGCCCGGCACCATCTTCGCCAATATACGTGCAGCATGGTTCAGTATTAACATGTGCCGAAATCGCCTCTAATATTGGTTGTATTTTTTTATAAGCAGTCTTACTTCCCCCTGGCATAATAGACGGGCCAAGACGAGCACCTTTTTCACCACCAGAAATTCCACACCAAAATAGTTCAGCTTTTGTTTTTGCAGCCAGTCAAAACGACGGCGCGTATCTTCAAAAAAAGAATTACCCCCATCCAGAATGATGTCGCCTTCTTCGAGCATCGGTATAAGCTGTTCGATTATAGCATCAACTGCTTTTCCCGCCTTGATCATAAGCATGACCTTGCGTGGTTTCTTTAAAGACATAATAAATTTTTCAATATCATAAAAAGCAGTCATATTATCATGCGGGTGCTTTTTCACTACCTCTTCCGTAATGCAGGCTGTACGATTATAGCCTGCAACCTTAAAACCATGATCTGCCATGTTCAATGCCAGATTACTCCCCATGACCGCCATTCCAATAACACCAATATCCATTTTCCCCATATTTTCCATATTTATTTCCTCCTGAATAACTCTCATATTTTCTATATCTTATTTTGATAGTCTACGATTTCTTTGAGTGGTTCCTTCATTCCATCATAAAGCTTTTCATATATACCATAAAGCTGCTGATATGTTGCGACATTTTTTTTATCCGGTACATAGATCTTCTTTACCCCAACAAGTTTTGCCGCTGCACCAACATTCGGAATGTCGCCATCCACAATAAAGCCAAGTACTGCAGCGCCAAAGGCCGCTCCTTCTGCAATATTTGCTACGGTGATCTTTTCGTTAAATACATCTGCCATAATCTGCATCCACAAGGATGACTTCGTAAAGCTGCCACTTACTCGAACATCCCGTACCTTGCCAAAGTCACGTAAAGCCCTGAGCACACTGTTCAGGCTATAACAAACCCCTTCCAGTGTAGCCCTTATGAGATGAGCACGTTTATGATTGAGTGTCAGACCAACAAAGGCTGCCCTCAAATTCGAGTTCCAATAAGGTGCGCGTTCCCCGGTAAAAAACGGCAGCAAAATCAATCCATCCGCGCCTGCCGGAACCTTCGATGCCTGAAGTGACATTAGATCATACGCATCAACTGCCAGATCCTTCATCTTCTCTTCGGTATAGTCAAAAATCTCATCACGAAGCCAGCGCTGAGCAATACCTCCATTATTAATAGCACCACCTGTTACCCACAAATCATCTGTGAGATTGTAGCACCAGGTGCGTCCCTTCGGATCAATCTTTGGCTGTTTTGTCAGCATACGAATTGCACCGCTTGTACCAATTGTTGCACTAAGCTGTCCTTCCTGAACCGCCCCGATACCAAGATTCACAAGCACACCGTCAGTCGCACCAATAACAACTCTTACCTGCAATGGTAAATGCAAGCGTTTTGCCGCTTCTTTGCTGATGGCTTGACAATATGTCGTTGATACAACCGGTGGCATTGCCGTTTCATTGATATGCAAATACTTTAAAATATCCTTGTCCCATTTGAGTTCTGTCGAATTATATATGCCACTGGCCGATGCTGTTGAACGATCAAGAACCCACTCCGTTGTAAGTTTTGCAAAAATATAATCTTTGATTGATCCAACATATTTCATTTGAGCAAAAACATCCGGACAATGATGCTGCAGCCAGACAATCTTATATAGTGGATACGTCGCGTGTGCCGGGCAGCATGTTTTTTGATAAAACCCATCACTGAGTTCCTTGTTCTTTTTTAATTCTTCTGCATAACCAGCGCTGCGGCTGTCTGCCCACGTCATCATCTCGGAAATCGCCTGATGATTTTCATCAAGCGCAATAAAACTATGCATAACTGTACTGAGCACAAGGCCTCTGATATTTTCTCCAGCACGCACAAGTGTATCAGCCAAACGGCAAACAACAAGTTCTGTTGCAGCATAAATTTCCGCTGGTTTTTGCTCTACCCAGGATGGTTTCGGTGTATACAATGAATACAAAGCAGATTCAGATCCTGCACTCTGTCCATTTGCATCATAAGCAACAGCACGCACACCTGTCGTTCCAACGTCAACACCAATCCATAAGTTCCGTTGCTTTTTTCCTGCACACATACAATGATTCCCCCCTATAATTATACCTCTGCACCTACAACAGATACAAATTTATCATACTTATATTATAAACATTGCCGCCACAAAATGCAATATATTTTTCATTTTAACAATCAAAAAACGATATGTACTTATCATTATTTTATATTAAAAGACCCTATGGCAATATCAACAAAAGTCTTGTAAATTTACTGAAAAACCCCTATAATTAACATACTTATTCTATTTAGACATAATTGCCACACATTGATTTCCATTGACAAAATTTAAAGGATGATTTTATTATGCCGCATCAATCAATTCTATGTCTGCCTGTCTTAAAAAGCGCCTATCCAGATCTGACAAAATCTGAACGGCGTATTGCTGACTATGTATTAGAAGATCCAAAGAATATATTACATCAAACTATTTCTGATTTAGCTGCTCAAACAAAAAGCTCTGAAATTACTATTTCACGTTTTTGTAAAAAAATCGGCTACAGTGGGCTGCAGGGGCTAAAAATTGCTTTAGCTGGTGAAATATTCACACCGGAAAAATCTATTTATCAAGAGGTTGATCCAACAGATTCCTATGAAGACATGGCTAAAAAAATCTTTTACAAAATCAATGAAGGTCTTCAGGATACCCTTAAGCTTCTTGATTTTTCCGAAGTAAAAAAGGCAATTGATATTCTTGATAAAGCCAAAAGGATTGACATTTATGGCTTCGGTACATCTGCAGCAATTTGTCTTGATATTGAAAACCGCTTTATCCGTTTTGGCATGCCAGTACACGCCTTCTCGGATTGTCACATGCAGATAACCTCCGCTAATTTCCTCACAAAAAACGACGCCGTTATTGCCGTATCACATACGGGCAGTACCATTGATCTGTTGGAATCTGTAAAAGCTGCAAACGAGAACAATGTCCCTGTCATTGCTATCACAAGTTATTCACATTCTCCATTGGCCAAAATTTCCGATGTTGTCCTGCATGGCATGGGGCGTGAGGTGAACTATCGTACTGAATCCATGTCTTCCCGGCTTGTGCACTTGGCTATCATCGATCTTTTATATACCGGGTTAGCAATAAAGAAATCCGACAAATTTATAGATAATATTGAAAAAATGCGTAATGCCATTGCCAAGCATCGTGTATAAGCACACCATGCATGATACATAGAAAACCCTATTTGATTCTCCTGACGAAAAGGATCAAATGGGGTTTATTTTGTTTGCAACTATCAAATGATAGAATTACACTGATATCTGCCATTTTTAAGAACAAAAACACCGCTATCTATAAAAATCATACTATAGATAGCGGTGTTTTATAATATTAAATAGTCCGTTGTTTTGCCCTTAAATAATTTTATCTTTCAGCAAATCCCCAGCAAACCCAGTACAATGCCCAGTATCATGATGCTAAACATGACCCAGTTCACATTGACGTGCTTGTTGCGCAACAGCCAAAAGGCAAATAAAGTAACACAAAGTGGAACAAGACCAATGAAGAGCTGATCGAGATATTTCTGAATCATGATGGGTTCCTTACTGCCCTCTACTGCCACAGACAGAACCGTCTTGAACTTGACGTTGGATGCTGTCATGCAGCCCATCATCATGAGGCCCAGCATACTGGAAGCCTTGGTCAGAATTTTCATGCCACCACTCTCATAAAGTTTCTGGATAAAGTTATCACCTACAAAATATCCACTGTAGAGCGCGTAGTAATGGATAAAAAAGGCTGGAACATTATAGAGAACAAGAAAGACCACGGCCCCCATTGCCGAGCCGGTGCTCGCAAGAGAAATGCCAATGCCGGCAGCGATGACGCGCAGAATACCCCAAAAAAAAGAGTCACCAATACCGGACAGCGGTCCCATCAGGGAAGCCTTAACCGCAGTAATAGAGTTAGCGTCAAAGTCTTTATCTTCGCTGTTCCGTCGTTCCATAGCGGCAACAAGTCCCATGATGAAGTTGTTGATATGCATTGTGGCATTAAACCAGGTCGTATGACGAACGATTGCTTCAGCACGCTCTTCCTCTGTCTTATAAAAACGGTTAATGACGGGGAGAAGCGTATAGATTACACCAAGTGCATGATATTGTGTAGCACCTGTACGGCTGGCATTCATAGTCCAGGACCGCCAGAATACGGAGCGCAGCATTTTTTTATCCTCTGCAGATAGATTTTCTCCAGTTTTCATTATGCAAAAAAGTCCTCCTCTTCATCAGATTTGGTCTTGGTACCTGTTCCCGCCGAGCCACCAGTTGCCGGAAGCTGGGCAATCTGCAGGTCGCGTTGTGCAATAACAACGCAGATAACGATACCCAGTACGGCTATCGCCACAGCCGGCAGTTTGAGATAAGCGGTCAGGACAAAGCCCAGGATATAGAAAACAGCTAGTTTATTATTCCATAACAGTTTCATGAGCATTGCAAACCCCACGGCCGGCAGCAGTCCTCCAGCCGCACTCAGGCCGTTCATGAAAGCTTTCGGTACGTTTTGTACAAAAAGGTTCACTGGCTCACTACCTGCCAATACGCCCAGGAAGGAAATCGCCGCGATAATCAAGTAGTAAAAAATCCATGTACCATAGTGCAGTGCTACAATCTGGCCCTGTCGATTTTCGGCAGCAACCCGGTCGAGAAATGGCGCAAAGATGTTCATAAATACATTTTTAAGGAACATAACGACGAAGGCAGCAAGCATTCCAATCGGGATAGCCAGCGTGATAGCGGCTTGCTGTTCTACATTCGATACGATCGCGAACGTTGTTGCGAGTGTCGTCGCTGTAACCGGTTCGGCTGCGATGACACCGCCAATATTTACGTTGCCCATGAACACAGCTTCTAACGAGGCCCCCATCAGTATACCTGTCTCCATATCGCCCATCAATAGGCCAGTCACCAGACCAACGACTAACGGGCGTTCCAGCATGCTCTGGCCGGTCAGGTAATTGCCGGCAAAACAAATAAATACACTTAGTGCCGCCATGGCAGCATACATTAACATATTTCGTTCCTCCTGTTATTCCGGGATTTTTGCATCCGTTATTCTAAAAGCTTGGACAAGGCCTCTTTTAAATCAAGGCGTGGGTTGTTCGGCAGAACCTGATTATAGGCCTTGATTTGTGGCAGGGCAGCAAGTTCCTGTGCGGCGGTTAGTTCTTCCGGATTAAGCAGCACACTATGGAACAGCATCGTTTTTTGTTTTGGATCAGATTTATCGAATCGTCCGGCATTGGCGACATTTATGCTATCAATATTCTGAACGTTTTTTGCAATTTTCGTAGCGTCGGATACGCTATTAACGATAGCGAAAATTCGTTTATTACTGCCACGCGGGTCATTGAATATCTGAATCGCATCCTCTACGGAACGGATCAGTAGTTTCATTCCGGTAGGAACAGCCATTTTAAGGGTCATCTGCATGATTTTGTTTCTAGCAGCCTCGTCATTGGCAACGATCAGCAACGGTGAGTTCAATTCCTTTGTCCATACGACAGCAACCTGCCCATGAATCAAACGATCATCTACACGTACTTGGGATATCATAGTTTTCCTCCTGTTCGATATGCGCGGTCTCAGTAAGCCGCTTCTGTCAAAAAAATTCGTTCAGATCCTCGTCAACTTTGTCAGTCGGCAACGCCAGCGATACCAGTGTTACCTGTCCATCACGAATCGCAGCGCTGATACTTTCTATGGTAAAGGTATCCTCTGGAGACAAAAGCAACGAGAGCACAATTGCCAGATTGGTGTTGGAAATGACAAAGATGTTCTTTTTTTCAGCAGCCAGCACCTGGTTTACAACCTTCTGGTTCACACTACCACCAAATAAATCGGTAAATATAACGCCTTGTTCGTCGGCCTGTACTGAGGTTGTGAAAGCTGTGATTTTGGGTGTATAGTCCTCTTCCGTCAAATACGCGTTGATAATTTCGACATCTTTTCCCTTGTTGGCCAGTATCTCCAGTGAACTTTGCAAACCAGCAGCAAGTTTGCCGTGGCTGGCGATCAGAAATTTTTTTTTCATGACAGAGCACCTCCTTTCTCGCGGTATTTACAAAAACATCTTGCTAAAAAAATATCACGAGGCACGGAGGGATTGGTTCGTTATATAAAATTCAAAGTTTGCAAAACATACTCGTTATTCCTCTGTACCGGATGATAGCCTTCAAATTGATGTATATTATTTTGTATTATCTTTATTATAAAGGAAATGTTTTGCAGAAATATTTCAGAAACATTGCAGAAATGTAACATTTTGAATTTTATAGATTATTCCATTTTTCTAACAGAGCAGACTGATCCCGGCCAGCCCGAGCGAAATCAAATGCAGTATAAAGATCAAATGTTTCGCCCGGCGGTGGTTCGGCAGGTGCGGCATCCGGGCGGGTCG
>WSSedB1CaDRAFT_10000713_pt1 | contig 13746 bp, 10 predicted proteins | sample WetSurSB1Cattail_FD_9460 | JGI IMG/M metagenome (IMG submission 9460)
GTTCAAAAGGTGTGAATATAATGGATTTCTGTAAGCAATTTAATGCGAGGACGCAGGACAAGGCTGGAAAAGTAATACCGGTAGTAATAACAGTTTTTGCAGACAAATCATTTGAGTTTGTCACAAAGACCCCACCGGTAGCTGTACAGCTCCTTGAAGTTTCTAAATCAAAGAAAGGTTCTCAGGAACCTAACCGTGATAAAATAGCTTCAGTTTCCTGGGACCAGATCAAAACAATTGCTTCGGATAAGATGGAGGATTTAAACTGTTTTACAGTAGAGTCCGCAATGCGAATGGTAGCTGGTACGGCCAGAAGTATGGGAATCACCGTTAAAGGAGAATTCCCCGTAAAATAATTAATTAGGAGAAAAAATGACTAAACTTACCAAAAACCAGAAGTTTGCTCTTGAAAAACTCGATAAGGACAAACTTTATACATTGAAAGAAGCTTCTTCTTTGGTTAAGGATATGACCAAAACCAAATTCGATGCTTCAATCGATTTAGATGTACGGTTAGGTATAGATCCGAGAAAATCCAATCAGATGGTTCGCGGCGTAGTTTCCCTTCCCCACGGAACAGGTAAAGAGACACGTGTACTCGTGCTCTGTACACCCGATAAGGAAGCTGAAGCTAAAGAAGCCGGAGCTGATTTCGTTGGTCTTGACGACTTTGTTGAAAAGATCAAAGGTGGTTGGACAGATATGGATGTTATAATAACCATGCCATCTGTTATGGGAAAGGTCGGTCAGTTAGGTAGAATCCTCGGTCCACGCGGACTGATGCCGAACCCAAAGAGTGGAACTGTTACTATGGAAATTGGTAAGGCTGTTAAAGAAGTGAAGCAGGGTAAGATTGATTTCAAAGTTGACAAAAGCGGAATCATTCATGCCTCAATCGGAAAAGTCTCATTCGAACCAAATAAGATCGTCGACAATGCCAGAGAGTTTATCTCAATTGTAAACAAACTTAAACCAGCTGCTGCAAAAGGAACCTACATTCGTAGTGTATTCATTTCCAGCACAATGAGTCCTGGGGTTAAGATCGATCCAAAAGGTCTTGATGATTAATTAGTTAAGCTAAAACTTGAAGAAATAATGAGACGCGAAGAAAAAAATGCTATCATAGACAGCCTTGCTGAGAGATTAAAAGAGTACAGCCACTTTTATCTGACTGATACTGCTCAGCTTAATGCCGCTGATACCAGTGACCTGAGAAGAAAGTGTTTCGAGAACGATATTAAACTTATCGTAGTGAAAAATACTCTCCTCAAAAGAGCACTGGAGCAGTCTAATGGAAACTTTGATGAACTATATCCGGTTCTTAAAGGAACCACGTCCATCATGTTTACACAATCCGGAAATGTTCCTGCAAAACTTATAAAGGAATTCCGCAAGAAACATGATAAACCTGTGCTTAAAGGTGCATACGTTCAGGAATCAGTTTATGTAGGAGAAAATATGCTTGAAACACTTATCTCCGTTAAAACAAAATATGAACTGATAGGTGATGTTATTATGCTTTTACAATCACCAGCCAAAAATGTTATAGGAGCACTCCAATCAGGTGGAACAAAAATTCATGGTGTTCTTGAAACACTATCAAAAAGAGAAGAATAATTAAAGTATAATTAAATTAAAAATCGATAAAAATGGCAGATCTTAAGAAATTTGCAGAAGAACTGGTTAACTTATCTGTAAAAGAAGTAAACGAACTCGCTAAAATACTTAAAGATGAGTATGGTATTGAACCAGCTGCTGCTGCAGTAGTAGCCGCCGGCCCGGCAGCCAGTGATGTTGTTGCTGTTGAAGAAAAATCAACATTCGACGTCATTCTCAAAGCAGCTGGCGGTCAGAAACTCCAGATAGTAAAATTAGTTAAGGATATTACCGGCCTTGGACTGAAAGAAGCCAAAGCAGTTGTTGATGCTGCTCCTTCTCCAGTTAAAGAAGGTGTTTCCAAAGATGAAGCAGAAGCAATAAAAAGTCAATTAGTAGAAGCAGGAGCTGAAGTTGAACTTAAATAAGTTATACCTGTTTAATGGGTTATAGGTTTGGTTCCGGATTTTCCGGAACTAAGCCTTTTTGTTCTTTAAATTATAAGTTCACTTAATCTTTTAATAAATGTCCTCAAAAAATACCGAAAGAATAAGTTTCGCATCCAGAAAAAATCAGCTCGCATATCCTGATTTTCTGGAAATTCAGTTGAAATCCTTCGGAGAGTTCTTTCAGCTTGGAACAACTCCCGAAAACAGGAAAAGAGAAGGACTTTTTAAAGTCTTTACGGAAAATTTCCCAATAACTGATACAAGGAACAATTTCGTACTTGAATTTCTGGATTATTACATTGACCCTCCACGTTATACAATAGAAGAATGCATTGAGCGCGGTCTTACATTCAGCGTTCCGCTAAAAGCTAAACTAAAACTTTACTGTACAGATCCGGAACATGAGGATTTTGATACAGTTATCCAGGATGTATACCTTGGTACGGTGCCTTATATGACTGATCGTGCTACTTTCGTCATTAATGGAGCCGAAAGAGTTGTTGTATCACAGCTGCATCGTTCGCCTGGTGTCTTTTTCGGACAAAGCGTACATGCAAACGGAACAAAGCTATATTCTGCCAGAATTATCCCATTCAAAGGATCCTGGATAGAATTTGCTACTGATATCAATAATGTTATGTATGCATATATCGACAGGAAGAAAAAACTGCCGGTAACAACACTTCTCCGGGCAATAGGTTTCGAGAGCGATAAAGAGATCCTTGAAATTTTCAACCTTGCTGAAGAACATAAAGTATCAAAAACGAATATCAAAAAACTTGTCGGACGTAAACTGGCTGCCAGGGTACTTAAGACATGGGTTGAGGATTTCGTTGACGAAGATACCGGCGAAGTAGTTTCAATTGAGAGAAATGAAGTAATACTTGACAGAGAGACTGTAATTGAATCTGAACATGTCGATATGATAGTAGATTCAGGTGCAAAGGCAATCCTTTTACATAAAGACGATACAACACTGTCAGATTATGCTATAATATATAACACTCTTCAGAAAGATCCATGTAACTCTGAGAAAGAGGCAGTTATCTATATTTACCGTCAGCTCCGTAATGCTGAACCCCCCGATGAGGCAACAGCACGCGATGTTATTGACAAACTGTTTTTTTCCGATAAGAGATATGACCTTGGTGAAGTAGGTCGTTACAGGATCAATAAGAAACTGGGTCTTAACACCGAAATGAATGTTAAGATTCTTACAAGGGAAGATATTATTAAGATCATCGGTTATCTTATTGAGCTTATCAACTCTAAAACCGATATCGACGATATCGACCACCTTAGTAACAGGAGGGTCCGTACAGTCGGAGAACAGTTGTATTCACAGTTTGGTGTTGGACTTGCCCGTATGGCACGTACAATCCGTGAAAGAATGAATGTCAGGGATAATGAGGTGTTTACACCGGTTGATCTGATTAATTCAAAAACCCTTTCATCTGTAATTAATTCTTTCTTCGGTACAAACCAGCTTTCTCAGTTCATGGATCAAACCAACCCGCTTGCAGAAATGACCCACAAACGTCGTCTGTCAGCATTAGGTCCCGGAGGTCTATCACGCGAACGGGCAGGTTTTGAAGTCAGGGACGTTCACTATACACATTATGGACGCCTTTGCCCGATTGAAACACCTGAAGGTCCTAACATCGGACTTATTTCTTCTCTTTGCGTTTACGCAAAAATTAATAACCTCGGATTCATCGAAACAGCTTACCGGAAAGTAAAAGATTCCCAGGTTGATTTTAGTGAAGATGGAATAGTATGGCTTAGTGCGGAAGAGGAAGAAGAGAAAATGATTGCCCAGGCAAATGCTCCTTTACTTAAAGACGGGCATTTTGAAACGCTAAGGGCAAAATGCAGATATGAAGCTGATTATCCGTTTGAGGAAGTGTCAAAGGTTGACCTTATGGATGTTGCACCTAACCAGATCGCCTCAATAGCCGCTTCACTCATTCCATTCCTTGAACACGATGATGCTAACAGGGCACTCATGGGATCAAACATGATGCGTCAGGCTGTTCCCCTCATTAACCCCGAAGCACCAATTGTTGGTACAGGCCTTGAAGCACAGGTAATAAGCGACAGCAGGATTCTGTACGCCGCTGAAGGCGACGGAGTAGTGGAATTTGTGGATTCAAATGAGATAGTTGTCAGATATACACGTACTGACGAAGAAAAATTCGTAAGTTTTGACGATGATATTAAACGCTATACTCTTCCTAAATACAGGAAAACGAACCAGAACACTTGCATCAACCTGATACCTATTGTCAGGAAAGGTGAAAAAGTGTCAAGGGGACAGGTGCTTTGTGAAGGCTACGGAACCAAACATGGTGAGCTGGCTCTTGGGAGAAACCTTAAAGTTGCATTCATGCCATGGAAAGGTTACAACTTCGAAGATGCAATAGTTATCTCAGAGAAAGTAGTTCAGGAAGATTACTTTACATCAGTGCATATCGACGAATATCAGCTTGAAGTTCGTGATACAAAACGTGGTCTTGAAGAGCTTACATCAGATATTCCAAACGTAAGCGAGGAAGCAACTAAAAACCTCGATGAGAATGGCCTTATAAGAATAGGAGCACATATCAGGCCCGGTGATATCCTTATAGGAAAGATCACGCCAAAAGGCGAATCAGATCCTTCACCGGAAGAAAAACTGCTTCGCGCCATCTTTGGCGATAAAGCCGGGGATGTTAAAGACGCTTCACTTAAAGCAGGACCATCGCTTGACGGCGTTGTTATTGATAAAAAACTGTTTACCAGGGCTATCAAAGACAGGAAAGCAAAAGCAGTTGAAAAACCCCTGCTCGACAAGATCGAAACTGAGTTCAACAGAAGCGCTGATGAACTGAAAGCAAGACTTGTTGACAAACTTTTTATCCTCGTTAATGGAAAAACATCTCAGGGAGTAAAAGATTATCTTAATGTGGATGTAATTCCTAAAGGGAGTAAGTTCACTTTNAAGCAGCTTCAGGAAGTTGATTTTCTTAATGCTAATCCGAATAAGTGGACCACCGACAAGAAGAAGAATGACCAGATCAAACAACTTCTTCATAACTATATAATTAAGTATAAGGAGATAGACGGTGTTTACAAACGCAGGAAATATAATATTACAATAGGCGACGAACTGCCTGCAGGTATTGTCAGGCTCGCAAAGGTTTATATAGCCAAGAAGCGTAAGGTTAAAGTAGGCGATAAGATGGCAGGACGTCATGGTAACAAAGGTATTGTTGCCAGGATAGTAAGGGCGGAAGACATGCCTTTCCTTGAAGACGGAACACCAGTGGATATCGTTCTGAACCCGCTTGGAGTGCCTTCGAGGATGAACCTCGGACAGATCTATGAGACTGTTCTTGGCTGGGCAGGGCAAAAACTCGGACTTACATTCTCTACACCAATTTTCGATGGTGCTACTATAAATCAGATTACTGAATACACCGAAGAGGCAGGTGTTCCAAAATATGGAAAGACCTATCTTTATGATGGTGGAACAGGTGAGAGATTCGACCAGCCTGCTACCGTAGGCGTTATATACATGCTTAAGCTTGGCCACATGGTTGACGATAAGATGCATGCCCGTTCAATCGGACCATACTCTCTTATTACCCAACAGCCATTAGGTGGTAAAGCTCAGTTTGGAGGTCAGCGTTTTGGTGAAATGGAAGTTTGGGCTCTCGAAGCATTCGGAGCTGCTCACATCCTTCAGGAAATACTCACAATTAAGTCGGATGATGTTGTTGGCCGTGCCAAAGCATACGAAGCTATTGTAAAAGGTGAACCAATGCCTTTACCAGGTATTCCTGAATCACTTAATGTTCTCCTGCATGAACTGAGAGGTCTCGGACTGAGCGTAATACTTGATTAAGTAAAGTATTTCGCCAGGTTTTGAATTTTTAGTTTTAGAATAAAAAATATTCAGCATATGTCATTCAGAAGAGATAACAAAACAAAGACCAGTTACTCAAAAATCTCAATAGGTCTGGCTTCACCTGAAGAAATACTTGATCGTTCAAGTGGTGAAGTACTGAAGCCTGAAACAATAAATTACCGTACATATAAACCCGAACGCGATGGATTATTCTGCGAGCGGATATTTGGACCGGTAAAGGATTACGAGTGCCATTGCGGAAAATACAAAAGAATCCGTTATAAAGGTATAGTTTGCGACCGTTGTGGTGTTGAGGTAACAGAAAAGAAAGTACGTCGCGAAAGAATGGGGCATATTTCCCTGGTCGTCCCCGTTGCGCATATATGGTATTTCCGTTCATTGCCAAATAAAATAGGTTATCTTCTCGGTCTTCCGACCAAGAAACTCGATTCAATAATCTATTACGAGAGATATGTAGTTATCAATCCTGGCATTAAAGCTGTGGATGGAGTTAAGTATCTCGATTTTCTGACGGAAGAGGAATATCTGGAGATAACCGAATCTCTTCCAAAAGAAAATCAGTATCTTGAAGATAATCACCCTGATAAGTTTGTCGCTGATATGGGTGCTGAGGCTTTGTATAAACTTCTCAGCCGTATCGATCTTGACGAAATGTCATATTCACTTCGTCACAGGGCTAATACTGAAACTTCACAGCAGCGTAAGAATGAAGCTTTGAAACGTCTTCAGGTTGTAGAAGCTTTCAGAGATTCAAAACAGGTAAATAAGCCTGAGTGGATGATAATTAAAGTCGTTCCTGTTATTCCACCCGAATTACGGCCTCTTGTACCTCTCGATGGTGGAAGATTCGCAACCAGCGACCTGAACGATCTTTACAGAAGGGTCATAATCAGAAACAACCGTCTGAAAAGACTTATTGAGATCAAAGCTCCGGAAGTAATTCTGCGTAATGAAAAACGCATGCTCCAGGAAGCCGTTGATTCTCTTTTTGACAATTCAAGGAAAGCAAATGCTGTTAAAACAGATGCAAACAGGCCACTGAAGTCTCTCAGCGACAGTCTGAAAGGTAAACAGGGTAGATTCCGTCAAAACCTGCTCGGTAAAAGGGTAGACTATTCTGCACGTTCAGTAATCGTTGTTGGTCCCGAACTTGGGTTGCATGAATGCGGATTGCCAAAGGATATGGCTGCTGAACTGTATAAGCCATTTATTATCCGTAAACTGATCGAAAGGGGTATTGTTAAGACAGTCAAATCGGCTAAAAAGATTGTAGACAGGAAAGATCCCGTCGTTTGGGACATTCTTGAAAACGTTCTTAAAGGTCATCCTGTTCTCTTAAACCGTGCTCCGACATTGCACAGGCTTGGAATTCAGGCCTTCCAGCCAAAACTGATTGAAGGAAAAGCTATCCAGCTGCATCCTCTCGTATGTACAGCTTTTAACGCTGACTTCGATGGTGACCAGATGGCTGTGCATCTCCCTCTTGGAAATGGTGCAGTGCTTGAGGCTCAAATGCTCATGCTTGCTTCTCATAATATTCTGAACCCTGCAAATGGTGCGCCTATTACTGTGCCTTCACAGGATATGGTGCTTGGTCTGTATTATATTACAAAGGGCAGGAAAAGTACCGAGACTGAGAAAGTAAGGGGTGAAGGTTTGATTTTCTATTCCCCTCAGGAGGTTAACATTGCATACAATGAAGGCAAGATAGATCTTCATGCTCATATAAAAGTAAAAGCTAACGACAGAAAAGATGGTGAATTAATCAACCACCTTATTGAAACTACTGTAGGCAGGGTCATCTTTAATCAGTTTGTGCCGGCTGAAGTAGGGTATATAAATGAGATCCTTACAAAGAAATCATTAAGAGACATCATTGGGCGCGTTCTTAAACTTGCTGGAACAGCTAAAACAGCTGACTTCCTCGATGCAATCAAGAACCTCGGATTCTATTCGGCATTTAAGGGAGGGTTGTCTTTCAACCTCGACGATGTTATTATCCCTGAAGAAAAAGAGAAATTTGTGGCTGAAGGATATGAACAGGTTGAAGAAGTGCTGACTAATTACAGCATGGGATTCATAACCAATAATGAACGCTATAATCAGATCATTGATATCTGGACACACGTAAATGCCAGGTTGACGCAGACCCTGATGAAACAACTCTCTACCGACAAACAGGGATTCAACTCGGTATATATGATGCTTGACTCCGGGGCAAGAGGTTCAAAAGAACAGATACGTCAGCTTTCGGGCATGAGGGGCCTTATGGCAAAGCCTCAGAAATCGGGAGCTACCGGTTCAGAAATTATTGAAAACCCGATTCTTTCCAACTTTAAAGAAGGACTATCAGTTCTCGAGTATTTTATATCAACTCACGGTGCTCGAAAAGGACTCGCCGATACTGCTCTGAAAACAGCTGACGCAGGTTATCTTACCCGTCGTCTTGTCGACGTTTCACAGGATGTTATTATAAATGAAGAAGACTGCGGTACACTTCGTGGTCTTATTGCTACTGCGATAAAGAAGAATGAAGAAGTAGTTGAATCGTTGTATGAAAGAATTCTCGGTCGTACAACTGTCCATAATGTCTATCATCCTCTTACCGGAGAACTGATTGTTGAATCAGGACAGGAACTTACTGAAGACCTGGCTAAGAAAATTGAAGATTCTCCAATTGAACAGGTTGAGATCCGTTCGGTACTTACCTGTGAATCCAAAAAAGGTGTATGTGCAAAATGTTACGGACGTAACCTGGCAAATGGACGGATGGTTCAGAAAGGTGAAGCTGTCGGTGTTATTGCAGCACAGAGTATCGGAGAACCTGGAACACAGCTTACTCTCCGTACTTTCCACGTTGGAGGAACTGCTTCAAATATTACAACCGAATCGAGGTTGATAGCCCGTTATGGAGGTATCGCTGAGATTGAAGAGATAAGAACTGTTCCTAAAAAAGATGCTGAAAAGGGTGAAATCGATATTGTTATCGGCCGTCTTGCAGAATTAAGAATTGTTGACAAGAAAACAGGTATTGCCCTTACAACTCATACAATTCCTTATGGTTCAAAGCTTTATATTAAACCTGGACAGGAGATTGAAAAAGGAAAACTTATTTGTGAATGGGATCCTTTCAACGCTGTTATTATTTCTGAAATGGCAGGAAAGATTGGATATGACTTCCTTATAGAAGGTATAACCTTCCGTGAAGAATCCGATGAACAGACTGGTTTTAAGGAAAAGGTTATCACTGAAAGCAGGGACAAAACAAAGAACCCTGCAATTAAAATCTTAAATCCTAAAGGAGAAGAGCTGAGAGTATATAACCTTCCTGTAGGTTCGCATCTTGTTGTTGATACCAATAAGATGGTTGAAGCCGGAGAGGTGCTGGCTAAAATTCCACGTGCAGTAGGAAAATCGGGCGATATAACAGGAGGTCTTCCCCGCGTCACCGAGCTTTTTGAAGCCCGTAACCCCTCTAATCCGGCTATTGTTTCGGAAATTGACGGAGAGGTTACATTCGGAAAAATTAAAAGAGGTAACAGGGAAATCTCTATCAAATCAAAGACTGATGAGACAAAGAAATACCTCGTACCACTTTCAAAGCAGATACTGGTCCAGGAAAATGATTATGTAAAAGCCGGGATCCCTCTTTCAGATGGTGCTATTACTCCTTCGGATATACTTGCGATAAAGGGGCCAACAAAAGTCCAGGAATATATCGTAAATGAGATTCAGGAGGTATACCGTTTGCAGGGAGTTAAGATTAATGATAAACATTTTGAGATTATTGTTCGTCAGATGATGCGAAAAGTTGAGATCGTTGATCCTGGTGATACAAAATTCCTCGAACGACAGGTTGTTGATAAACTTGAGTTTATGGATGAGAATGACTGGATATATGGTAAAAAAGTTATCATTGATAGCGGTGATTCTCAGACACTGAAGCCGGGTATGATTATTTCGGCCCGCAAACTCAGGGATGATAATTCTGTTTTAAAACGTCGTGACCTCAAAGTGGTTGAGGCAAGAGATGCTATTCCTGCTACATCAAGTCAGGTTTTACAGGGAATTACGAGAGCTTCTCTTCAGACCAAGAGCTTCTTCTCAGCCGCTTCTTTCCAGGAAACTACAAAAGTATTAAACGAAGCTGCAATTTTGGGTAAAATAGACAGACTCGAAGGCCTGAAAGAAAACGTTATTGTTGGTCACCTTATTCCGGCAGGAACAGGTCAACGGCAGTACAATGGTATAATAGTTGGTTCTCTCGAAGAATATGAAAATCTTGTTGGTGCGGAACAGGTTGTTCAGGCTGAAACAGAAAAATAGCATTAATAATTGATAATTATGACAGATCCCAAGAACCCAACACAGATCAGTATTGAACTGAATGAAGAAGTTGCTCAGGGAACTTATTCAAATCTGGCAGTAATAACTCATTCAGCTTCAGAATTTGTAATCGATTTCGTACGGATAATGCCTGGTATACCCAAGGCACAAGTCAAATCAAGGATTATTCTGACCCCTGAACATGCAAAGAGGCTTGTTGCTGCCCTTCAGGATAATATTTCAAAGTATGAATCAGTCCATGGGCATATTAAAGAAGTAAAAGGATCAGGATCTGCAATACCGTTAAATTTTGGAGGACCCACTGCTCAGGCATAATTTGATCATTGATTAATATACAAGCCGTCAGAAGATTTTCTTTGACGGCTTGATTTTTGTTATAGTTGAATCTTTGGATTCTTAATACTGTCAAAATTCTGATTTAAAGCAGAAACTTCTTTCATTGTGTATGTTATCTGAAATGAAGGTAATTTTGTATATTTCTGAAAAATTGGATGATGTACCATAACAACATTTCTTTTGCAGGAGCGGGAAGAGTAGCTGAGGCATTATGCAAAGAGTTGTTTCACGCAGGTTTCAGAATAGACAAGATCGTTTCTGAAACTGAAGTTAATGGAAGTCTCCTCGCTGATTTCTGTAACGCAGAATGGTCATCAGACCTTCATTTTCCAGATTCCACAAGAGTAATACTAGTGGCCGTACCCGACCACAGACTTAAAGATGTTCTTGAAAATATTTATTCTGCTCCTGGCACGCTTGTGGCACACACAGCCGGGAGTTTCGGAATTGATATCTTCCCTGACAGGATACTTAAAAAGGGTGTCTTCTATCCTCTGCAAACATTCTCGAAAAACAGGAAGATCAATTTCACTGACCTGCCTTTTTTACTCGAATCTTCTGATAATGAATCATCTGAATTACTCAAAAATCTGGCTGAATCTATTTTTGGGAAAGTGTATTTTGCTGAAACAGAGCAGAGAAGGATGCTGCATCTGGCAGCAGTTTTTGCCTGCAATTTTACAAATCATATGCTGACAATTGGTAAGGAAGTGACTTTACATACAGATTTCCCTTTCGAAATACTCGCTCCATTAATAAAGGAGACAATCTCAAAAGCCATTGAATCAGGACCCGAAAATTCACAGACAGGGCCGGCAGTGCGAAACGATAAGAATACAATCGAAAAACAACTGGAATTACTATCTTTCTCTCCTGCATTGCAAAAGGTTTATATAGAAATGACCAGCTCAATAACTGAATACTACAATCATAAAGATAAAAAAAGCGATGGAAGATTGCTTCCCCATCCTTCGTCGGGGACGCAATGACCGTACAGTTAAGTAAATTTCAATTTAACAAAAAACGCGAAACACGAAACGATAAACAATATACGGGGAACAAGAACTATCAACCAGCAACCAGTAATTAGAATGGCTAATTTTAAAGAAGATCTTGTAAGAGTCAAAGCATTTATCTTTGATATTGACGGGGTACTTTCACTTCAGACAATAACATTGAATTCTTTCGGTGTACCGAACAGAACCGTTAACCTGAGAGATGGTTATGCACTTCAGCTTGCAGTAAAGAAGGGTTATCATATAGGCATAATATCGGGAAGCAGTTCAAAAGAGTATCAGAAAAGGCTCAGGTTGCTTGGAGTAAATGATATTTACCTGAAAAGCCGGAGTAAACTAAACAATTTTAATGATTTTCTAAAAAAACACAGTCTTAATAAATGTGATGTGTTATTTATGGGCGATGATATTCCCGATTTTGAAGTGATGAAAGAAGCCGGAATTCCCGTTTGTCCTTCTGATGCAGACAGCGAGATTAAACAGGTTTCTACTTATATCTCCGATAAGAAGGGAGGGGAGGGATGTGTCAGGGATGTCATCGAACAGGTACTGAGATTACATAATAAATGGATGGATTCTGAAGCATTTACATGGTAAATTATGAAAGCATTCCTTAAACTTATCAGATGGCAGAATCTACTCATGGTTGCTATAACCATGGTGTTGATGAGATATGCTGTCCTGGCGCCTGTATTAAGCAAGATCGGAGTAATATTAAAAACAGGAAGCGGTGAAGAGATACCTGTGATTCTCCAGTCTCCCTGGTACGACTTTGTTTTGCTTGTTATTGCTACGGTCATGCTTACTGCGGGAGGCTATATCATAAATGATTATTTTGATATAAAGACAGACCTGATTAACAAGGGCAAAGTTATTGTGGGCACAAAAATTCCCCGTCGACAAGCTATTGTATGGCACTCAATTTTTAATATTGCAGGTGTAATTCTGGGATTTTATATCTCTTATAAAGCAGGTTATATCTGGCTGGGAACCTTGTTTCTGGTAGTCTCAGGCCTGCTTTATTTTTATTCGGCTAGCTACAAAAGGCAGTTTCTTATCGGGAATATTATTGTTGCTCTACTGACAGCGATGGTGCCAATGCTTGTTGTCTTTTATGAGTGGCCGGCATTGTATAAATATTACGCTCTTAATGCGATTAAGCCACCGAATATTAATTTTATTATCTATTGGGTAGGTGGATTTGCATTTTTTGCATTTTTAGCCAATCTGATCAGGGAGATCATTAAAGACATAGAAGACTTTGAAGGAGATATTGCTTATGGAAGAAATACGGTACCAGTTGTGATAGGGGTACTTTCGGCAAAAATTGTTTCCATTAGTCTCATCCTGGTTACAATCATTTTGCTTTACCTGGCATGGCACTTTTTCATTAATGATACTCTTACATTGTTATACATTTCAATAGCAATTGTTTTACCTCTTTTATATGTCATTTTCAAACTGGTTATAAGCAGTGAAAAGAAAGTACTACACTCTGTAAGCCGTATAATGAAATTAGTAATGATAACCGGTATTCTTTACTCCGTCGTTGTAAAAATTATCCTTACCTGGAACCTGTTCTGATGATAACTGACAAACTGAATGATTTCAGGATAATTCTTGCTTCCCGTTCCCCGAGAAGACAGCAGCTTCTGCGGGAATTGGGTCTTAATTTTGATATTATTATAAAAGAATATGAAGAAATTTATCCTGAAAATCTAAAAGGGAAGGAAATTGCAAGATATGTTGCTCACCAAAAGGCAGCCTCCTTCAGGAACGAAATATCAGATAATGAGATAGTCATTGCTGCTGACACCATTGTATGGTGTAACGACAGAGTACTTGGGAAACCTTTGAATAAGGAAGATGCAGTACGTATTCTTAAAGAAATCTCAGGAAACACTCATGAAGTTATTACCGGGGTATCAATTCTTTCCTTGTCAAAAGAGTTAACCTTTTCCGACTCAACAAAAGTTACTTTCGAGCCACTCTCAGAGGAGGAAATTTATTTTTATGTAGATAGGTACAAGCCATATGATAAAGCCGGGGCTTATGGAATACAGGAGTGGATCGGCATTATTGCATGCAGCCA
>WSSedB1CaDRAFT_10000714_pt1 | contig 13696 bp, 10 predicted proteins | sample WetSurSB1Cattail_FD_9460 | JGI IMG/M metagenome (IMG submission 9460)
CAGCCTGGCTGTCTGTTTTTATGGCTGGGCTGGTTCAGGGCTGCTGTTAGGCTGTTTTCTGGTTCTTGGCGGCCTGGGATCCAGTGTACAGCATCCTTTATCCTCAACCTTGCTGGCTCATGCCTGCCCAGATACTGCAAATCGCCGGATAGCACTGAGTTCCTTTAATATGGCCGGCGATTTCGGCAAGCTTTTATTGCCTGCGGCAGCGGCCCTGCTGATTCGCTTTTTAGGTTGGGAAGATTCAGCACATTGGATGGGCGTTCTTGGCTTTTTTGCGACGGGAATTCTTTTTTTCAGCAGCCGCGGGCTGGAGTGGGAAACTCAAACCGCTGCGAATGAACAGAAAAAGTGCCCATCCTCCGTATGGAAAGCGGAAAACAGGCACTTTTGGGCATTGGTGCTTATTGGAATTGTTGATAGTGGGACACGTATGGGATTTTTGACTTTCTTTCCATTCCTTTTGCAGGGGCATGGCGCAGATGTAACCATAACCGCACTGGCACTGTCTTTGGTATTTGCCGGCGGCGCGCTGGGCAAGCTGGCCTGCGGCCTGATGTCGACGCGCTGGGGAAGTGTAAAAACGGTGCTGTTCACCGAGATTGCGACTTCTTTCTGTATTCTGGGAATGCTGTGGCTGCCGCTTCAGCTGGAACTTGGGTTATCCTTTTTTTTGGGCATTGCCTTGAACGGGACTTCTTCTGTTTTATACGGTACAGTTCCAGATCTTGTTTCGGCAACGGATTGTCAGCAAGCTTTTGCTGTTTTCTATACGGCAACCATTGCCGCCGGAGCTTTGTCTCCATGCTTCTATGGTGCAATAAGTGATACGGTTGGCATGCAGCAGGCAGTTTTGCTTGTCGCTGGATTGGTATGGCTGACGGTTCCACTGGTGATTTTTTCCCAAAAAAGAAAAATGGTGTTTTAGGCCGCTGAGAGTCTGCTACATTCGTATGTCTCTGGAACATCCACAGGTTCCCGCACAAACAAAGCAAAAATAAATCGCCCTTACAGTCAAAAAAATCAGGAATGAAATTTTAACATACAGCTAAGACAACAGTACGATCATCAGCGGTCCCATGACAGTCAGTAAAATATTGCCGACAGCATATGCCGGCGTGTAACTTAAGGCGAAGATACTGCTGCCTGTCTCATCGGTGATTGCATTTAGGGCAGCTGTAATCGTGCCAGCACCACATTGTCCGCCGATGATATCTATGGCATCCAGCTTAAGCACGTATTTCCCAAAATAAAGGGAAATAATATGGGGCACGATAGATAATACTGCCCCAAGAATCAGTACCATGACCCCCATAGATTCTAATGCACCCACAAAGCTGGCACCTGAGGTAAGCCCCACCACGGCAATAAAGGTATTCAAACCTGCACTTTTTAAGAACCAACGTGTAGATGAAGGAATTTGACCAATATTTGGATGGCGTGACTGATACCATCCAAAGAACAGTCCTAGAAATAAGGCGCCTCCTCCGGCACCCAATGTGATAGGGATATCGAAAACGGTCAGCGTAAGCATCCCCACCAGTAAACCGCTAATAATACCCATAGACATATAACTGACATCCGTATCAATGCCTGTGTTACGTACATAACCAAATTCCTGAATAACTTTATCCATAACATTCACAGGCCCTATAATACGGATGGTATCTCCTTTTCTCATATCATGGATATCCCCCAATGGATGTCCACCTCTCCAAACCGATACGATGATAATATTATTTGCACTACAATCATCAATATGAGATTACTGCAAAACTTGTGTGAGAACAACATCTCGCCGTTGCAAAATAATATTTAGGTATTTCTTTTCCGACGTTTCCTGAAGATAGGCTCTTTTAAACTCAACCATACTCAGCAAATCACCTACGAGGGTGATAACATCCCCTTCCTTAAATTGGGATTCTTGGGAGACCTCGATTTCTTGATCATTCCGGAATAGTTTTGCAATGGTCAATCGATTATTGTACTCTTTTTCAATGCCCAAAACGGATTTTCCAATATATACAGAACCTTGTCCAATACGAAAGGCACGCATTTTTATCGCACTGATAATCGTTTTCTCCGATGCATTATCTTTAAAGTTAATGCTTTCAATCTTTTTCTTAGTTGCTTCCTCCAGATCGACTCCCAGAATCTTCGGTGCAATATTTTTAAGCAGAACAATGACGCCTACGGTTCCAAAAACATATGTTAAAGCATACGCCACAGCAACCTCTGTCTGCATGGCCTTTTGAGCATCCTGGCTCAAACCTGAAAGGTTCAGTATTGCGGAAGAGGCCGTGCCAATACCCGCTGAATTGGTAAGTGCTCCCGACACAATTCCTGCCCCTTCGCCCGGGCTGATGCCAAAAACCTTAAACAATATTAGGGCAGTCGCCAGTGAGCACGTTGCAAAAAAAACAGCATGGATGATGTGCTTAATCCCGGACTTCTTAAAGCTGCCAAAAAAAGCTGGTCCGACTTCATAGCCGATGACAAAAATGAAAAGACTAAAAAAAATAGTTTTAATAACTGGTGAAATATCAAACGTTCCTGCCAGCCCAACAAGCAACCCGATAATGAGTGTCCCCACCGTTGCGCCCAGGCGAAAAGACTTTACACGAGCTTTTCCAATAAGATAACCCAGGGCCAGACAAAAGAAAATAGAAAGTGCCACATTATGAATAAAAAATGCACTTAATTCCTTTAGCATCATGAATCGCTTCCGTTCAATGATGCCGTCATTTTATCGTTATATTCTTTTAGCAATGCTTTAATGCGTCTGGCAATTTTGGGGTAAGCATCGTCGGGCAGGTTTGCTTGTGACACCCGCAATGTTCCCGACGGAGCATCAAAGCCGACCCCTTCCATAATGACCACACCATTTTTTTTAGCAAGATTCAACAAAAAATTGATTTCGCCAAAGTTTTCTTGCATATAGGTTGCCAATTTCTTGCCGTATAACTGCTCCGCTAAATGATAAATATTAATGAGCGAATAGTACTTCGCATTTTCACAGGTGCTGTTCTCTTTAATACCCAGTCCTTCAAAAAGACTATGATACCGTTGTGCCACAATTTTTTTAGTAGATTCAATATACGCATCACAGTCATGACAGACCAAATGACTCAAAGAGAATAATGCCATCATGGCTTGCTGCGGCGTTGACAATCCCGATGTATGATACAGGCCAATGGAACGGCTATCCGCGGTTAACCGCTCAATAAAAGGAAATGAACGTGGATTCGTGGTCACAATGCTGTAGTCCTCATCAAGAGACTGTAATTTTTCTTCGGGCAAACGCGCAATCAAATCATCAAAAACATTCTGCTTGTTCATGGCAATGCAGCCAATACGCCAGCCTGTCGCCCCATAAAGCTTAGAGTATGAATACACCAGCAGGGTATTATATGGTGCAACCGCATAAATCGTTTGAAAACCCTCCACGAAAGTACCGTAGACATCATCTGTGATTATAATCAAATCACGACGTTTTGCGCAGATTTCTTTAATCCGCTTTAAAAGCGTGCTGTTCAATGCCCGTGATGCTGGGTTGGAGGGATTCACCAAAAAGAACGCTTTAATGCTCTCATCCTCAAGAACATCCAAGGCAGCAAGCGGAATCTCCCAGTTGTTGTCTTCACGCGCTGCCAGCCCCACCTTAACCATTTCATATTTCGTCAACTCAGGAATCTCTAAATAAGGTGTGAAGATAGGCGTGTTAATGGCAATCCGGTCTCCCTTTTTGATCAAGCCGTTTTTCTTAAGAGAATTAAAGATATAACAAATGGCCGCCGTTCCACCTTCTGTGGGAAAGATCTGGGTGGAAGCAGCTAAAGAAACACCATGATAAAGGGTGGCTTGCAGGTAAGCATTGATGATTTTTTCTATGTTGACCAGGCACCGGGATGGTACAGGATAGTTGTTGCCAAGGATCGCGTCCGTAAACTCCTTTACCAAGGCGTCCCGGTCAATGTCCAGTACCTCAGCAGCATAGTCCAAAAAGGCCTTAATAAACGCGTCTTCCTTCTGGCTCAGATCCAAAAAGTCATCAAATCTTCTGCCAATGCCATCGAGCGTAGTGTACCCCCCAAGATTGCCTGCAAGCATGGTACGCTCAGACTCCTTCACACCGAAAATTATAAATCGAGGAAATGCCAGCCGGGCCTGGGTATTAATCCAATTTGGATTGCCACGTCCTGCATTCAGAAAACTGTTATGGTTTTCATTTTTTTTTGCCAACTTGAGCGTCTTTGAGGCAATTCCAAATGCCCCCAGTCCTTCCAAATCTTTTTCATATTGATTCGTGTCCATATATACCCATCTCCTTTTCTACGTACATAGCACGCTGTGCTGTAGTCAAGTATTTTTGTTAACTTCTCTTTGTTTCTACAGAACTTATATTATTTGACTATTTCGAAATTTTCAGGAAGTCAACTACGGCATTGAATGGATTGTTTACTCAGTTATAGCATAGCTTACCTTCCCAATCTATGCTGTGAAAGCTGTGGCCTAGTATACTGATGTTGTAGCACCTTGTGATAGTTTGATAAACATCTTCTCTTATTATTCATCCTACATACATACCATAACATATATGCAGGGATACGTATATATATGTTATGGCAGAATTTAGCTTGCGATTTTCAATTAAGGCAGCAACGCCTGACCCGTTTTTTATTCATACTGCCATGAGGGATTTAAGTAATATCGATAAAATACGGTTGCTTGTTAAGATACTCCTGTTGTAAATGAAACTGTATAATAGTAGAATGAAAATAAGGATGAAAGCTGACAGGAGATGGTGCATATTCTTTAAGGACTTGGATGATAGAATTTTCGAAGGTTATTGGATCGCAGCTGGCAAAGAATTCGTAATGGATAATAAGTTCGCATAAAAACGGAGGAATAACGATGAAAATTGATTCTAAAGATTTTCGTGTTTCCCAAAATGCGAAGGTCAAGTTAAAAAAATGGCCAACCAAAGTGAAACCATGCTTTGATTCCAAGGAAGAATATACGGACATTTTAGAAGATCATGTCCATGCCTTGAGCGACCTGCAGCGTTTGTTGGCGGCAGACAATCACTATGCTCTGTTACTGATTTTTCAGGGAATGGATACTGCCGGAAAAGATGGTGCAATCCGGCATGTGATGTCAGGCGTTAATCCACAAGGTTGTCAGGTATATAGTTTCAAAAGCCCGAGTTCGGTGGAACTGGAACATGATTTTCTTTGGCGTACCACCTGCCAATTACCCGAAAGAGGCCGCATCGGTATTTTCAATCGTTCCTATTATGAAGAGGTACTTATCGTCCGTGTCCATCCGAATATCCTGGCAAATCAGAATCTGCCTAAAGAAGCGCAGGATAAAAAAAACATTTGGAAACAACGCTATCACTCTATCGTTGATCTGGAAAAACATTTGCATTGTAATGGTACGAAGATCATCAAATTTTTTCTGCATCTTTCTAAGGATGAGCAGCGCAAACGTTTCTTGGAACGAATCGATGATCCGGAAAAAAATTGGAAACTGACTTGTGACGATATTGCAGAACGCCAATATTGGGATGATTACATGGAAGCCTACGAGGACTGCCTGGGAGCAACAAGCACGAAGGAATCGCCGTGGTATATCGTACCAGCGGATGATAAGGAAAATAGCCGATTAATTATCTCGACGATTATCCTGGAAACACTGCGTAAAATAAAAATGAGTTATCCGGAAACAGATGCCAAACGCCGTGAGGAACTTCAATTAATTCGCAAAACACTTGTTGAATAAAGAGATGTATTCCTGGCATACTCCATAAAGGCAATGCATCGATCTCGATGTGCCAAACGATATGGCAAAATCAACGGGTTTACTCGGGGCCTGCTGTTTCTGACAAGACTGTATATCCTACAATGGGGTGCATTGCCAATAGCGGCAATGCACCCCATACTTTACCAAAAATTCATTTGCATGTCTCGGCAACTTCCACAGGTTCCTGAACAAACAAGGTAAGCAGAAAGCCCACCACCGGCAAAAACGCCAGTAAATTAAATATCAACGGCAATCCTGCTGCATCAGCCAGCCAGCCCAGGCCTAATACCCCCATCGCTCCCAGTCCCATACTGAACCCAAGTGTCAGTCCGGAAGCCATGCCAATATTACGCGGCATCATTTTCTGCGCCAAGACTAAACTGCTCGTAAAGGTGGCCGCCAGCAAAACACTGACAAGTGCCAAAAGAACAAAAGGCCAGACCCCATCCACCATTTTAAAAAAGTACAGCAATACAGCTACAGGTAAAATAGAATAAAGCATCACTTTCCTGCTGCCGTACCGGTCACTCATCGTACCGCCAAGAAGCGTCCCTACTGCTCCGGCAGCCAGATAAACCGTCAGCAAAGAAGCGGCATAGGCAGAACTGCCATGCAGAAACGAAACATAGTACAGCGGGACAAACGTACTGATACCAGAATTCACAGTTGCCCGGATCAAAACCATCCCCAGCAAAGCGATAAGCGGCAAATTCAGATGAATTGCATTCGCCGTCTTCACAGAATTTTTCTCTCTTTTCTGAGGCAAACGGGATAACCTCCTCATCACGAAAAGAAACATCACGCTGACTGCAATATAAGGCAATATAAACAAGGAAACAGTAAAAGAGTTGCCCAGCAGTAATGCTCCCAAAAGCAGCGAACCAATGGCAAATCCCGCATTACCGCCAACAGAAAATAAACTCGCCCCTTTTCCCTTGGCTTTGCCGCTGAGCCAGTTGACCATCTTGGCCCCTTCCGGATGAAAAATCGCACTGCCGAATCCGCTGACTGCCGTACACAAAAGTACCAGCGGATACGTAGGTACAAGCAAAGAAGCCCACATCATAATGCCTGTCACGAAACAACCGACCGGCATCCACCAGGGCCGCGATTTTTTATCGCTAAAATAACCAAATATGGGCTGACTTACGGAAGAGGTCAAATTTTGTATCAATACAATAGCCGTGAGTTCAGCATAACTCAGACCAAATTTTACCTTAAAAAAAGGCAGTGCCACAAATAAGGCACCTGGTGCCAGATCCGTCACGGCATGTGCACATGCAATCACCCAAATCGAAGAAGAAACATCTTTTACCGCACGCAACAATAAAGCTCACTCCCCATTCTGTTCAATCAACTATACATATTAGGATAATATTGCTTAACGAATTTATCCTGTGCTATTATTATAGTAATGAAATTAACCTGTGTCATGAATGATATTGCTTAATAGCAGCACAATATTGATATTTAACAAAATGATGGGAGAAATGATAGTTCATGATAATTACACAAAATGGGCGGTTCATCGACCAGGAGATCAAAATTGATTTTCCCATAAAAATAAGGCGCAGAGAATATCATGAGCCGGGCCCCATTTTTAAAAGCCATTGGCATGAAGAATTTATGATCTTTTATATCAAACAAGGCCAGGCCATCATGCACTGCAATTCGAAAGCCATCCCTGTCGGCGCAGAAGACTTGATCGTAATGAACAGCAACGACATTCATTATGCAGAAAACCTTGGCAGCCATCCGTTTATCGAATACTACATCATAGTGAATTTTTCTTTTCTGTTCAGTGAGCAGGAAGACCTGTGCCAAAAAAAATACATGGAGCCACTCATGCAGGAACGCATCCGTTTCCAAAATCAGATAGAAAACGATAGTGAAATCGTGCAGCAAGTAAAAGAATTAATCCACGAATACCAGCAGCAGAAGAACGGTTATGAACTCTTGATCAAAGCCGGCCTGTACCGCATTCTGGTCCTGCTCATGCGGCGGCACAGCGCACCCACAACCGATGTGAAAGAAACCCATCGACAATATAATACCCTGTATCAGCTGCGCCCCGTATTGAAATACGTTGACCAGCATTACACGCAAAAGATTACCTTAACCGAACTTGCCAGCATGTCCAATATGAGCCGTCATCATTTTTGCCGCCTCTTTAAAAGTATCACCGGCAAGCCTCCCATTGAGTATGTCAATCATTTACGCATCAATGCCGCGATTAAGCTCCTGCGGGAGGGCCACTTGAATATCAGTGAAATTGCCCTGACCGTCGGGTTCAATGACAGCAATTACTTCAGCCGTCTATTCAAAAAATATAAAAACTGTTCCCCCACTTCCATACAAAAAAGAGAATAATCCGGTTCTCAAATGAAACGCCAAGGCGCGAAAGTATAACAACTATTATTTCCCGTGAGTTAGGCCACCTAAACGATGTGCACTTTTTCTTTTCTTAAACCTTATTTTTAGAATCACTCGATAATTTTTATTAAGAGACTGTATAGACTTTTCAACTATGCCCGAAACAGCAATATCCATTTTCTGCAATTGCACCGGCAGCAAAAGATCCAATACAATGCTTTTATAGGATTCGTTTTTTAGAATACGCAGAGTTTCCACTTCAATATCCGCATGAATATGCTCTAACGCCGGAAATAATCTTGCATAAATTTCTTGTCTGTCCTTCTCATCTGTAACAATAAAATCCATTTGAATTGTGCAGCTGCATCCCAATTTTTCATACAATTCATATGCGATTTCTTCTGAAACAACTTGAAACTTATCCGTACTAACAGCGGCGTCAGCTTCAATATGCATGGACATAATCATTTGTCCCAGTCCGTAGTCGTGGACGATTGGGTTATAAATTCCTATAATTTGAGGATATCGATCTACAATTTCCCTTACTTCTGCTAATATTTTAGGTTCCGGAGATACGCCAATAATACGATTGATTGTTTCTATGGCTGTTTTATATCCAGCATATATAATACATATCGATACCATAATTCCACACCACCCATCCAACGCATGGATGGATGTGAATCTTGAAACAACCATAGATAGCAGCACGACAGCAGTAGCAATCGCATCGCTAAAACTATCTACCGCAACTGCCCGCATAGCAGATGAATCTATTTGCCGGCCTATTTTTTTATTATAATAATACATATACAGTTTAATAATTATAGCAAAAAATAAAACAGCAAAGATTTTGATATCAAAGATTACAGGACTGGGAGATGAAATGGCCTCCCAAGATATTTTTATCAACTCTATTCCCATGTAAATAACCGTAAACGAAGTAAATAACCCAATAAGCCATTCAATACGTCCATGCCCAAAAAGATGCTTCTGACTCGCTCCGATCCCTGCAAACAAAAAACCGAACATTGAAATTAAGGCGCCACCTGCATCGGCCAAGTTATTGAAGCCATCTGCCATAATAGCTACAGAACCACTTGTAATGCCTGCCATCAGCTTTCCCACGCATAATACGATATTGAGGCATATGCCTATTTCACTGCATACGATTGCATATTTCTGTCGCATGGAAGGCGATGATGGATTGTCCGGTTCTTTCACAAATAGCTTTACCAGCTTCGGGATTATCACTTATTCTCCTCCTAAAAACATTGTGGTCTGTGCTGATTTACTAAAATCTCAGACAGATAAATCGACTGACTTAAATAAACCATCCGGTTTATTTTCTGTTAGTAAAACAATGCATTTCAACCTTCGTCGAAAATATGCCGTTTACGTCCTACGACCAGTCCAATCCCAATCATCGCAATTGACATGGCAATAAAAAGCAACATAGGAATCGTCCATGAACCCGTACTATCATACAAATAACCAATAAGAGAGGGACCGCCAGCGGCCAACAAATAGCCGAGAAGCTGCGCCATGCCGGACAGTTCAGCCGCTTGCTTGGAATTCGCGCTTCGCAAACCAATAAAAGTAAATGCCAAGCTGAAGCATGCCCCTCCACCGATTGATATCAATAAAAGCCAAACACTCAACCAAACTATACTGCCACCACTTAAGAGTCCCATCAGCCCAACGAGGCAAAATAAACCGGATATGGCTGTAATTCCTTTTTGATTGTCATACCGCCCCGCAAGAACAGGCGCCAAAAAAGATGTAGGCATACTGGCAAATTGGAACCAGGACAACATCCACCCGGCACTGGCGATATCAAGTCCATACCCATGCAAAATTTCCGGAAGCCAGGCAATAATACTATAAAGGAATAAACATTGCAGCCCCATGAACAAGGATACCGCCCATGCCAGCGGAGATTTCCATACCATCCGCTTAGGTTCGGCCGCAATTTGTACTTGGCCCATCGTACTTGATAAACGAATCTGCGGCAACCATGCTACCAGCGCAGCCAATACCAATCCGCCCCAGCACAAAAGAGAAGCCCGCCAACTCGATTGAAAAAAATTGGCCAAAGGAATGCTGATGCCTGCTCCCAAGGCGGCAAATACCGTCATCGACGTGGTGTAGATACTCGTTAATAGACCAATTTTAGCTGGGAACCTGCATTTTATAATGCTGGGAAGCAGCACGTTACCGATTGCGATCCCTACTCCGATCAATATGGTTCCCCCATATAAAAAATTTGCAGATTGCCCGGTCGAGCGAACACCTTCCCCTAACAACAACATAAGCAGCCCGGCAAAAACAGCCCGTTCATTGCCAAGCCAATTTCCTATTTTCGCTGCGATTGGAGAAAACAATGCAAATACAAGCAACGATAAAGTCATAATAAACCCGATGCCGGTATTTGAAATTCCTAAATCCGTACGAATCAAACCGGCCAATGGTCCGACAGATGTAATCGGCGTCCGCAAATTGAAAGCCACCATCGTAACGCCAATCATAAGCAATGCTCCTGATTTTAAAGTCAAACCATGATTCCACATTAAGAATATCACTCCCCCAATTCAAGCTGTAAAGCATTATGACTTAATTTTATAATCTCCAGAGTCGCTTTTTCCGCGGCATCCGGATCTTGCTTTTGGATTGCCTCTAATAAATCCGTATGGCTTTTCACCTGCCGTTCATCGAGTTCCGCTGTCGCAAAAGTGCAATTGATCGTCATTCGCAGATACTCCGATATGTTCTTATAAATGTCGTAAAGCAAATGATTTTGCGTTGCCAAAGCGACCGCCACATGAAAATCTATATCCGCATTGATTACTTCCTGCAAATTATGACGTTGTTCTTGTTTTCTTCTAAAATGCAGTTGCAACATTTCCAAATCTGCGGGCGTACGCCTGAGAGCGGCCATCCTGGAAATTTCTCTTTCCAACGTGCAACGTACCTCCATTGTTTCAGTAACATTGGAACGTCTCAACCGTTTTGCCATCATCGCTTCAAAGCGGCTCTTTGCACGAACATACGTGCCATCGCCCTGCAGCGCTTCGAGCAGTCCGGCATGTATCAAAGCCTGCACGGCTTCTCTTACTGTATTACGACTGGCCCCAAATCTTTTTATAAGCTCCGGTTCCGGTGGAATCTTTTCTCCTACCTTCCAAACACTGTTCTCAATATCCCTTTCTATTTTCTCTACAATCTGTTTTGATAATGACAAGCGAACTAATTTTTCATCCATTTTAAATTCCTCCAAACATAGGATGTTTAGTTAATATGATATCATTAATTTTTGAAAAAGTAAAGAGATGTGTCCTTGCTTCCTTCTGCTCCGTAAAAAGGGAAGGTGCATTTCCGCCATGCGAAAATGCACCTTCCCTTTTATACTTTTTGAACATGTATCATGTCCATTTACCAAGCTTGTCAGTTCCGCACGTTCAGCATAGCCTGTCCCTGCAGATACCGTTTCAAGTCTTCTACTCCTATTTCTACCGAAGTTCGCATGGTATCGCAGGAAGTACCCGCCAAATGAGACGTCAACGTAATATTATCCAGCGACAAATACGGATGGTCACCCGGCAGCGGCTCCACATCATAGACATCGACCGCGGCCCCGCCAATGCTACGGTTCTGCAAGGCCTCTACCAGTGCAGCGGTATTGACCAGCCCGGAACGCGCCGTATTGATGAGGTACGCCGTTTTCTTCATCTGCTTCAATTCTTTTCGGTCAATGAAGTGCTGCGTTTTCTCGGATAAACGCAGATGCACCGATACAAAATCAGCCTGCGCCAACAGCTGCTCCAAAGAGACAAATTCTACTTTTTGTCCCGCAAACTTACCGGCATCGATGAACGGATCATACACCAGAATACGACAGCCAAAGCCTGCGAGGCGCGCCGTGACGCGCTGCCCGATATAGCCGAAGCCGATGATGCCCACACTGCAGGTACGCATATCATGTATATAGGACTGGTTCACATAGTTCTTGCACCATTTCCCCTCAAAAATGAGCTTATGGCTTCGCGCTATATTCTTGTTTTCGGCAATCATCATGCCTACCGTAAAATCAGCTACCGCATTCGCACTGCGCCAGGGGGCATTGATGAGCTTGATATGCTTCGCCGTCAGGGCCGCTACATCGGCATTTTCATAACCGCCGCGCAGCACAGCAGCCACTTTCAATTTTTTGGCTGCCGCGATGATCTGCTTATTTATAGATGCCACATGCACCACGATAATATCCTTATCCGCACAATTCTCCAAAAGCTGCGGACATACAGGCGCGGCATCGACGCCTTCCTGTTCCAGCAGCAGCATGCGGTCTGTGATTGGCCCCATCGCATACATAGCTGCATCCTCAACGATCGTGACCTCCGCATTATACTGCCGCAGCTCATACATCTGCTCCATAAGCTGCCGCGTAACGCCGCCATCTGCCACACATAATATCTTTACCTTTTCCATTTGGTTCTCATCCTTCCCTTCACCGCATTATCCCTGGCGGTTCCAATAGCTTTCCATATCTTCATTGAGCTGCCACCACTCTGCATAGCGCCGACGATAGGTTCCGGCCAGAGCCGTATCCGGCTGCAGCGCCGGTCTCACTTTCACCGCTACACCAAAAGCATCCGCATAGTCCTTATAGACACCCGCACCGATACCAGCAGCAATCGCGACCCCCAAAGCCCCGGTCTCATCACAATCGACGATCTCTACCGGAAGCTGTACCACATCAGCAAAAATCTGTGCCCATACCCGGCTCTTCGCCATGCCGCCCGTCAGGCGCACAACATGCGCGGGCAGCCCGGCGTTGCGCAAAAAATCAATATGGTATTTATGAATGAACGCCACGCCCTCAACCACCGCATAGCACAGACCGGCAAACGATGTATGTGCATCGATGTTCAGGAAACCGGCCTTGGCATTCACATGCAGGCTGGGAGACGCCACATAAGGCAGAAAGAGTACGCTTGCCTGCTCCGGGTCCACGCTTCGGATTGCTTCATCCAGTACATCGAACATCGAGCAGCCTTTTTCTTTGGCCATTTGCTTCGCCCGGTCGCACAGGGTCGTCGTGAACCATTCATAGTTCGAGGCCGAAGCACCCGTATACGAACAGTTCAGATACTCCCCCTTCTTGATATAAGGCATATTCGAAGACGCATGCGGGATGACACGCAACGAATGGGTTTCGTTGATGCACCACGAACCGGCGATGGACGTAATGACGCCTGTATCCGTGGCACCCGCCCCGACCAGGCAGGCCAGGATATCCATCATGCCTGCTACGACAGGCGTCCCCGCATGGAGTCCCGTTTCTGCTGCGGCCTTCGCGCTCACAGTCCCGACGACCTCCTCCGGACTCGATGCCAGCTTGGGCAGCTTGTCGAACAGCTCCGGAATCCCGTACAGCTCCAGCAGGTGACGGGAATAGTCCATCGTCGTCAAATCCACCATGAAGGACCCGCCAAAGACATTCAGATCGGTGGCGAATACA
>WSSedB1CaDRAFT_10000715_pt1 | contig 13690 bp, 11 predicted proteins | sample WetSurSB1Cattail_FD_9460 | JGI IMG/M metagenome (IMG submission 9460)
TGTCTACCGCACCGACGCGCTCCAGGCAAAACAGGCCAAAATCCTCTTCACGGTCCCCCAGAAGCTCTATCCGCGGGTAACCTATCCCATGGCGCTGACGGTATCCGGATTAAAGAACAGGGAAGCCGTAGGATTCCTGCATTTTCTGCAGAGCAGCGCCGCCAAACCGGTTCTGGCAAAATACGGATTTGATGTGAAATAAAAACCGTGACTCGTGACCGGAACCAGTCACGAGTCACCGTTCCATCCAGCTATCCTACCCTGAGGACTCCATGTTTTCACTGACACCGGCGGATATTGACGCCATCCGTCTTTCAACCCAGGTTGCCGTGGCAGCGACATTTCTGTCGCTGCCTTTCGGTTTTATCACTGCCTATCTGATCACCTTTGCCACGTTTCGCGGCAAGCTGCTGTTGGAAGTATTGATCAACCTGCCCTTGACCCTGCCGCCAGTTGTGGTGGGATATCTGCTCCTGCTGCTTTTGGGCAAAAACGGCTGGCTGGGAATCCTGCTGGGCGACATGGGCATCCGGGTGATCTTCACTCTCAAAGCAGCCGTGATCGCTTCGGCGGTGGTCGGTTTTCCGCTTCTGGTGCGTTCGCTGCGCATCGGCATGGAGTCCATCGATCCACAACTGATCAAGGCTTCGCGCACTCTGGGTGCACGCTGGTACGACACATTGCTGACCGTGATCCTGCCGCTGTCGCTTCCCGGCCTTCTGGCCGGTTCGTCGCTGATGTTCGCTCGAAGCCTGGGGGAGTTCGGCGCCACGATCATAGTAGCCGGCAACATCCCCGGTGTAACCCAGACCCTGCCGCTGGCTATCTACGAATACGCCAGTTCCCCCTCAAGCGAGAACATGGCTCTCTCACTCTGCCTGGTCTCGGTGATCATTTCGCTGTCGGTCCTCTTTCTGCATGAACTGCTCTATAAAAAAATGACCCGTAAGGCGTGACATGAAACTCAGCATGACGGTAACAAAACGTTTCGGCGATTTCACCCTATCAACGGATTTCACAGCCGAAGGCGAACGGATCGGCATCTTCGGTAATTCGGGAGGGGGGAAATCAACCCTGGTCAATCTGCTGGCCGGCCTGCTGGAACCAGACAGCGGTGAAATCATTCTCGATGACACCTGCCTGTTCAGCAGCACGAAGAGCATCAACCTGCCTCCCGAGAAACGGCGCATTGCCATAGTCTTCCAGCAGCACTGCCTGTTTCCGCACCTGAACGTCAAGAACAACCTTCTGTATGGTTTTAAACGCTGCCCACCGCACCTGCGCTGTATCGATTTCGACGCACTAGTGGCGCTTCTGAAACTTGGGAAGCTGCTCGGCCGCGGGGTAACCAATCTGTCCGGCGGCGAAAAACAACGCGTCGCCTTGGGCCGGGCCATCCTGGCCAATCCCCGCTTGCTGTTGATGGATGAACCGCTCTCGGCTCTGGACGACACACTCAGATTCCAGATCATTCCCTATTTGAAGAGCGTCAGCGAGCACTTCGGCATACCATACCTGTTCATCTCCCACTCCATGGTCGAGATGAGGCTGGTAACCGATACAGTGCTGGTGGTGGAAAAGGGTCGCGTTGCGGAGCAGACCTCCAGCGAGCAGTTGGCCCGAACCCGTATGGGAGATAGTTCGGTAGGCTTCATCAATCTGCTGGAGCTGGACAACATGACCGAACGGAACGGACTGTGTGTCTACTGCTGGGTGGGAGGCGAGTTGATTTTGTCGGCCGGCAACCGCGATACGCAAAGCGGATTGTTCGAGCTTTCATCAAAGGACATCATACTCTTTAAAAAACACCCTGAGGCGATCAGCGCCCGCAACCTTCTGAAATGCAGGGTCGCGTCACTATTCAAGAGCGGTTTAAAATTGGGAGTTGAGTTGGAATGCGGCCGGGGGAAGCTGCTGGCCGAGATCGTTCCTGAGGCTGCCCGCGAACTTGAAATTGAGGAAGATTCCCTTGTCTATGCTGCAATCAAGGCATCGGCTTTCCGGAGACTGGCTACCACGGAAGCACGGCGGAATGGGCGTTAAATAATTGCCGGAGTGTCCCGGCATCTTAGTCCTTGGTCATCCCCACCTCTTCTCCATCCTTAAGTAAATTTCAACACAAGATAATTCAATAAATTCCGTATGGAAAAGAGTAGTTCAATTATCCATGCAATCATCAATGCTCCGGCTTTCAGGAGATTGATTACCCCAAAGCACAGCGGGAGATTCGATCTGGGATATGAATACAGCATCATCCCTGAACTCTCCGTTCATCCTGCCTCGTTTTTTCTCATCTTCTGTTTACCGCCTAAAAATTCACTTTTATTCCATTTTATTTACATCATTTGATGCGTTAATTAACAGCCAGTCGCTTAATTTAATCTAGAGTCCCGAGGGCCTTTAACCAGCCATGATCCACATAAAATCTCCAGGGAGAAAACAATGAACGCCCGACTGACAATGATTTTTTTGACACTGGTATTCCAGCTTGCCACATCAGACACAAATGCTTCAGACGAAATGTTGCGGGGATGGCTGATTTCAGTCAGCGGAAGCAATCTCACCGTACAGACCAAATCGGGGAGAAGCCGTACTTTCAAGATAAACTCCAAAGCGGTTATTGTTTCCAGGGTTAAAACAACAACCGACCTAAAACTGCTGGCAAAACACTCACGCCTGCAAATTTCAGTAAACAAGGGAGAAGCGACAACCATAGTGATCGAGGAGGTGCCGAAATGAACATAGGCAAGTTTTTTCTGACCTTCTGCTTGCTGGGCCTGCTTCTGGTGTCGCCCGCCATTGCCGAAGTACCTACCATAACATCAACAACACCTGCCAATAACAACACAAACGTCGGCATCAATGATTCGATTACCATCACCTTCAGCGGAGCCGTGACCCTCTCGTCGGTTCAGTCAGCAGTCAGCATTTACAATACAAGTACAAGTACCGCGTTCACCGCGTTCACCGTTTCAACCGATGACAACACAACCTATACTCTAACCCTCGGTTCGTCACTCAATAACAGTACCACATACAAAGTTACGGTGAATACTGACGTCACCAGCACAAGCGGCGACAAATTGGCAGCCGCTTATACCTTCTACTTTACCACCGAAAGTAACACGGATACCGTGCCCCCAACCGTCACCTCGGTCTACCCGACTGCCGGCGCCGCCGGCATACCGCTGGACACAACCGTATCGGCAAAATTCAGCGAATCGATGTCCACGTACGGCATTACCCTCCTAAATACCAGCACCAGCGCCTACGTGTCCGGCACGGTGGCATACGACAGCAGCAGCTACACGGCCACCTTTACCCCAACCTCTTCGTTAGCCAACAGCACCACCTATACGGTAACCATAACCGGAAAAGACTTGGTCGGGCTCGACCTGGACAGCAGTACAACAACCTCCTGGTCATTCACCACGGTTACGACCGACAGCACCCCTCCAACAATCAAAAGCACCTACCCGGTTTCCGGCGCCACCTCGGTTCCGGTGTCAGCGGCGGTCGTTGCAAAATTCTCCGAAGCAATGCTTTCGTCGTCCATTACGACCTCCACCTTTTATATCTCCGGTGTAAGCGGTACAGTCACCTATGACAGCAGCACCAATACCGCCACGTTTACCCCGGCTGCTTCGCTCGGGTACGCAACCGACTACAAGGTTTACGTGACAACCGGGGTCAAGGATCTGTCCGGAAATTCGCTGCAAACCACCAATACCTGGACCTTTACGACAACACAGAGCACGACCACGGCCAGCATGACCGATTATGCCCAAGTGCCGTCATGTGCTGCAACAACCAGCGTCAAGCCTAACGTGATGATGATCGTCGACAACTCCGGCAGCATGTATGACTTCGCTTACAAGACAAGCGGTGCGGGTGCCTCAAGCAATAATTACGATACCAGCTACAGCTCCTCGACATCCTACTACGGCTATTTCGACAATACTGCGATGTACAGCTATAGTTCCAACGTCTTCACCGTGAACTCATCGGCAACCCTGGACAAAACAAATCCCCTTTCCGGCAATTTCCTGAACTGGCTGACCATGCGACGTGTCGACGTCATACGCAAGGTGCTGATCGGCGGCAAAATGACACCCCGCACCGCAGGCAGTGCAAACTACCTGGTACCAACAGAAAGTCCTGATAGAGATTATTACAAGAAATACGGCAGCTACTATTATTACGTAGGCCCCGGACCAAGCATTTACAAATGCACCAGCAGCAATTGTAGCAGTAACACCAGTAGTAAATACATTGCGGCAACATATAAAAATTTCAAGATTTATTATGGTACCACGGTGCCAGACGACGGAATCGTACAGAATTATGCAACCAAGGTGCAGATGGGGATGATGAAGTTCAACACGACCGGAGCCCTGTACGAACAAGGGAACAGCGGCGGTGCCGATGGCGGCAGTGTCGTAGCGACAGTCGGCTCGACACAGGCAACGCTGATCAGCGCCATAGAAGCCGCAGATCCAAGCGCCAATACGCCGCTTGCCGAGACTTTCTATGAAGCGATCCGCTATTTTCAGGCAACCAGCAGCGCCTATAACAGCTCGACCAGCTATTCGTCAAGCGATCCGATACAGTATGCATGTCAGAAGAATTTCGTGCTGATCGTCACTGACGGAGCATCCACCCAGGACATGAATATCCCCGGCAGTAACTGGAGCGGTTACACGACCAAGGTCACCGACAGTTACGGCTTCGATATAAAAACCTGGATGAGCAAGATCGCCACAAACGAAGGGACCACCACCCTGTATGCCACCAGCCCGAGTTTAAGTGGCACCTACTATCTTGCCGGGTTAGCCTATTATGCGCACAATACCGACCTGCGCAGCTCATCGGTCGGAAAAAGCGCCGTTTCTGGCACGCAGAATATCACCACCTACACAGTCTTCGCCTTTGACGACGATGCGTTCGGCTCAAAACTGCTCAAACTGACCTCGAAATATGGCGGTTATGTGGATAACGACTCAAGCGGCACTCCATATACGGACAGCACCTGCGGCACAACCTCGGCAAAGTCAGGTTGCGCCGAATGGGACGCGGATGGCGACGGTGTGCCTGACACCTACTTCGAGGCCAGCGAAGGGTCAGCGCTGGTAACCCAATTGACAACAGCATTCAACAATATCCTCTCCCGTGTCACATCCGGGACGGCCGCCTCGATCCTGAGCAACAGCGCGGGGAGTGGCGCAACCCTCCTGCAGGCGCTCTTCTACCCGTCAAAGACATTCGACAGTAACACCGCAACCACCTGGCTGGGAGAAGTCCATGGGCTCTGGTATTACCTGGACCCCTATCTTAAGTACAGCACCATCAGAGTTGACACAACCTCCGACTTCAAGCTGAACACGCTTAATGATTATATTGCGCAGTTCTATTTCAATGACTCCGATAGCAAAACAGAGGTAGCACTTATTCAAGACACAACCGGTACCGGAACAACGTTAAGCACCATAGGGACGTCATACACTCCTGATGACACAACAAACGTCAAGAGTCTCTGGAGGGCCGGTCGCAGCCTTTGGGGAAGAGACCTCTCCAACGATTCGCGAACAATCTATACCCAAACCGGTATTTCCAGCCTGGATACGGTTCAGGACTTAAACAACAACAGCTTGGGACTGGCGCTGTTCAATGCCTCCACGCTAGCGGCGAATACCAGCGTGCAAACCTGGCTCCAGGCCGCCAACACAACGGAAGCGTCAAAGATCATCAATTATGTCCGGGGAACGGATCAGAGCGGCTACCGGTCACGTACCGTTACCATAGGAACGACTTCCGGCACATGGAGATTGGGAGATATTGTCACGTCCACACCCAAGGTTGAGGCTAATACGGCGCTAAACAGCTACGACAAAGCGGCATCCGTCGGCTATGGCGATGCCAGTTACAGCAAATTCATCGCTTCCCACGACTACGCTACGCGCGGCATGGCCTATGTTGGAGCCAACGATGGCATGTTGCACGCTTTCAAACTGGGAATTCTGAACGAAATGACCGACCCTTGCCGCCTAAGCGGGGCCGATGCCAGTACCTGCAAATACGACAAGGCGCGTATTCTGAACGCAGACGGCACCATCGCTACAAGTTCCTCCAATCTGGGCCACGAGGAATGGGCTTTCGTCCCCAGGCAGATGCTTCCCTACCTGAAATATCTGGGGGACACGAGCTACCCGCACCTGTTCTATGTTGATGGCACCCCAAAAATCGTAGACATGCCAATTCATACCCCTTCAAGCTATACCGCAAGCGACTATCCCAATTGTTCCTCCAACTACTGGGAATGTCCAAAACAGACCGTCTACAAGACCGTCAATAATGTAACGACGTATCTGGATCCGGATAATACCAGTTGGCGTACCATCATGATCGTCGGCACCGGATTGGGAGGCGCCAGCCGCAACAGGGGTGATGGGTGTTATACGAGCGGCAGCGGCAATTGCGTCTATACGCCGGTTGCTGGCACAGGATATTCGTCTTACTTTGCACTTGACATTACTACCCCATCCACACCGAAATTTTTGTGGGAATTTCACGGCGATCCATCGACAAGCGGCAATCTCGGTTTTACTACCGGCGGCCCAGCCATTGTCAGGGTTGGTAATCGCGCTCAAAATGGCCGCTGGTTTGCCATTTTTGCATCCGGGCCGACCGGGCCGATAGATACAACCAACTACCAATTCCTCGGGCGGTCGGATCAGCCGCTCAATATTTTCATTGTCGACATCGCGACCGGCACACTGGTGAGGACCATTACAACCACCATCACCAATGCCTTTGCCGGATCACTTGCCAATGCGACTCTCGATACCGACCGGTCGAGCGTCAACACCTCCGGCAACTATCAGGATGACGCGGTCTACATCGGCTATGTGCAGCAAACCGGCACGACTACCAACTGGAATAGCGGCGGAGTGCTCAGGCTCTTGACCCATCAAAGCACTGATCCGTCCAACTGGACATTGAGCCCGGTAATCACAGGCATCGGCCCGGTAACAACTTCCGTGACAAAGTTACAGGACCGAACAAACAAGAATCTGTGGCTTTATTTCGGCACCGGCAGATATTTTTACAAGAATTCCACGGAAATCGACGACCAGACAGCGATCCGCTATCTCTACGGCATCAAGGATCCCTGCTATACAAGCAGCAATACTTTGAACACATCCTGTACCGCAACGGCTCTCACCACATCGAGTCTTACTGATGAGACATCAATTACTTCTTTTTCCAGTTCCAGCAGTGGCTGGTACATCGGCCTCGCCCCGTATACGAGCAGCTACGGATCTGAACGGGTGATTACCGATCCGGTAGCGTCAACCAGCGGCTTGGTCTACTTCACCACGTTCATGCCGTCAAGTGATGTCTGCGGTTATGGGGGGAATTCATACGTCTGGGCGGTCAAATATAATACCGGTGGCCTACCGGCAAGCCTGACTCTGGCGGGAAAACTGATGTTACAGGTGTCAACCGGCGCCTTTGCCGAAATAAGCGCCAGTTCATTTGCATCTAGCCGCAAATCCAGCGCTATTACCGGGATGCCTCCATTATCATCAGGCTTGAGCGTAACAACAAATCCGAAACCGGTGAAAAGATTTCTACATATCCAGGAACGGTAAAGAAAGGTACGTCGCCGAAGCATCAACAACGAGACGACATTTTCCAAAAGGAGCAGCTTATGAGGTCCGAACGCGGGTTCACCCTGATAGAACTCATTGTTGCCATAGCTATCATCGGTATCCTGCTCAGCCTCGCGGCACTTGATTTCAACAGATGGCAGAAAAAATACGCCGTTGAATCCCAGACGAAACAAATGCTGACGGATTTTCTTGATGCCCGATTACAAGCGATTCACAGAAAAAATTTCCTTACCATCACCTTAAACACGAATTCCTATGTCATCACACGCTTTGGCGATGAAACAGTCGCAAACGGCACCGGCACCACTGTCATGTCTAAACAACTGAACTACCCGATTCAACAATTTACGACCGGTACCGGCGCCCTGAACGCCTTCAACAACACCGTCATTACCATCGACGAACGCGGTTATGTCGCTACAACAGATTTCGTAACCATTGCCGTTGCATACGGGAAAGTAGATGCATCTCTCAACTGCCTGGACGTCCAGGGCGCGCGTATCATCATGGGGAATATCAATGGAACCAGCTGCCAGTATAAATAACAGGGGATTTACCCTTATTGAAGTCCTTGTCTCGATCATCATTTTGACGGTAGGGCTGCTTGGGCTATTGCAGGTCGTTAATGTATCCATTGCCCATAACTTGAATAATCAATTCCGGAATGAGGCCATTGCGGTAGCGGATAGAACCATGAACACAATAAAAATGGCTCCATTCGACAATATCGCCGTCGGCACTGCATTCAGCAACATAAGTTGTCCCCTCAACCTGGGATATAAAAACTATTCCGTGACCACGGTTACAACCGCGCTTACAAATTCAACCCAGACACGAAGTGTCAACGTTCTCGTTGCCTGGCATCACAAGGGACAACGATATACCCATTCCATTGTTTCATTGGTAAGCAAGAATCAGTAGTCATAGGCGGCGGAGAAAAGACGGATGATATCTTCAAATAAAGGATTCACCCTGGTAGAGCTGATTGTTGTCATGGTGGTGTTCATCGTTGTCATCATGATTACCGGCCAAGCCTTCGAGACGATCCTGAAACACACCGGAAGACTTACAAAAAGCGAAGAAAGCAATATCGAGGGAATCGCCGGACTGGAAATGTTCCGGCACGATCTACAGCAAGCCGGTTTCGGGCTTCCCGACTCCTTTCTCAGTTCGACACTTCCCCCCAAATACGCTGAATCGGCCTCAACACCCGCAAGCCTGTACAATGATGCCACGACCACGACAGGTATCCCTCGCGCTCTTGTATTCGACGATAATATAACCGCAACATATTCGAATAAGGACGCCAACAACGAAACCTTTACAATTCTGAATGGCACCGACTACATCGGCGTCAAGGGAACAACCCTCGGGGCTGCCGCGCCAGCCACGAACACCAATCAAAAATGGACATATGTAACCTCAACAAACACCACCCCCCATCTCTGGCCATCGGAAAATCTTACAACAAATGACAGGGTTATCGTCATCAAGCGTTCCTTTACCGATTCCACCTATGTAAACCAGTTGATCTATGACACGAGTGACCAAAGTACCTACTGGACCAAATATTCCACTGCCGGCCTGACCGGAGAATTTGCTCCAACCCTGGCAACTGATATTTATTACATCTACGGAATTACGAACGCACAAACAGGCCTCCGCATGCCGTTCAACAGATCGGATTTCTTTGTGGCAAACTCAAGCACTTCCGCTCATGTTCCCACAGTTTGCAGCCCAAGCACCGGCACACTATACAAAGGGGTGGTCCGGCACTCGGACGGCAACATGGATTATATTCCTCTCCTGGATTGTGTCGCCGACATGCAGGTCGTGCTCGGGTGGGATCTTACGGACGCGAGTGGAAGCGCCGGGCAGGATGGCGTGGTGGAGACGTATACAAATGCTACTGGCACTACGGCATCAGGAACTTCATCGTTAGTTACATCCGCACTAGCTGATCCCGCGACCTTGCGCAACAGCCTGAAGGTTGTGAAGGTCTATATTCTGGCCCAGATCGGCCGAACGGACCCCAATTACACCGGACCGGCCTCAATGGTGGTGGGGCAAAACACCGAGAGAGCTTTAACCAAAACGTTTTATTTCACGGATACGATGAGGCACTTTCACTGGAAACTCTACCAACTGATTGTGCGGCCGCAGAATCTGCTTTCCAATCAATAACCATGGATACAGCCATGAAACCACTGAAAAATGAAAAAGGTATTGCGCTCATCACCTCGCTGATGCTGACACTGTTGTCCATGATTGTTGCCATGGCGCTTTTATACATATTAACCATGGACATCCAGCAAACCGGCATGCACAAGCGCTACAAAACAGCCCTGGAAGCCGCCTCCGGTGGAAGCCAGATCGTGCTCAGGGAAATCCTGCCGCAGTTACTACAGAACTTCGATAGCAGCACCTTGCAAAACGATCTCCAAAACACGTTTTCCGACGTTTCTCTTACCGTTACTGATGCAACATGTTTACGCACGAAACTCACCAGCGCGACAGGTACTTGGGCCGGTTGCAGCAGCACAATTGACCCCATCAGTGTCCCCGACATGACGCTGACTCTTCAACCCACCGCAGGGAATTCATACACCGTATTCGCGAAGATCATCGACACTATTCCTGGAAATTCGGATCTGAGTGGATTGCAACTGGACGGAAGTGGGGTCTCGGAATCGCAAAACGTCATAACACCCCAGTCGATTCCTTATATTTACCGGCTCGAGGTCAGGGGGCAAAGGCAGACAAATGCTACGGAACAGGCCCGTCTCTCGGTTCTTTATTCTTACTGACAACAGGCAGGATCCCTTGCCTGCGCCATGTTCAATACATCCAGTGTAATTTTGGGTATAAAAGAAGAAAAAACGGGGGCTTAAGACAGGAAGCGTTTCTTGACTGATCATGGCATGCAAGAAAATCAAATCCCGGAATCTTTGGTTTTCTTCATAGAGATGGTTTGTGCTTTATCTCCACGAAATAATTTTGCCATGCCGCCAGGAGATTTTCCTTTGTCAGCTCGGCCGGACGACGGTAATAATGGGCAATATCCATAATGTGCTCAATAATATCACGTGGATGGCAGGCATCAAGTTCCATATTGTTTTTTCTGTAGCAATCTTGCATGAGAAATTCAAAGACATCTTCGTTGAATATGACGCGGTACTTCTCGCAAACCTGTCTGAATATTAACTTATACTGTGTTGCACTCGGATGATCGATGTTGATCTTATATCTGATCCTTCGCAATAACGCATCATCAACCAAATCCCTGGGCTCAATATTGGTGGAGAATATTATCAGCATATCGAATGGAATTTGGAATTTCATTCCGGTATGCAATGAAATGAAATCTATTCTCCGGTCAAGAGGGACAATCCAACGGTTAAGCAGATGGTGCGGATCTATCTGCTGCCGCCCCAAATCATCCATTACAAAGAGTCCGTTATTGGCTTTCATCTGCAATGGAGCTTCGTAATATTTTGAAACCTCGTTGAAATCAAGATCCAGCATTTTGAGGGTAAGCTCTCCGCCTGTCATAACTACCGGCCTCTTGATCAGAACCCATCGTTGATCAATATAACCGGCTCCCATGTCCGAATCTATCACAGTATGATTCACCCGATCAAACACGCTGATAATCTGCCCCCCGACAGATATGGCATAGGGAACATAAACCCCATTGGGGAGGATGCCTCCAATAGCCTCGGCCATGGCTGTTTTACCATTGCCAGGAGGCCCGTAGACTAGAATTGAATTGCCGGAACTGATTGCCGGACCAAGGCACTTCAGAAGATTTTTATCAATTACCAGGTGAGAGAACGCCTTGGTAAGATCCTCTTCACTGATTTCAATATTCCTAATGCTTTGATGCTTAACCATTGTTCGATACGACTCAAGGGAAACCGGGGCAGGTCCGACATAGCGGCAAAGCTGAAACAACTCGTTGCTTCGTTTTTTTCCGGTATCGGTAATTTTAAACGTAAAGGTTACCGTCGCATATCCCGAGCCCCTCTTAACCTCCACAAACTTATCCCTTTTCAGTGTTTCCACGATGGTATCAACAACCTTGATCGGCAGTTTCACCCTTTCGGCTACATCCGCCAACATGAACTCGCCCATAAAAAGAATGTGCTTCATGACAAGATCCAACAATACCGACGTATCGATTTCCGTTTCTTCCAGTGACGCGGGAGGTGCGGGATGCCTTTTGAAGAAATTTTCAAGGGTTTTGGCATTGATGTAGCCAAGCGAGATCAGACTCTGTCCGACCTTGCCTCCATGAAGTTTCTGATGCTCCAGAGCCTGTTCAAGTTGCTGTTCCGTCACCTTTCCTTCGTAAACAAGCTGTCTCCCTAATTTGTCCATGTAGTTGAATCTCCCTGATTGCAATTTGAATCCTTGCAAGATCCCTCAGCATACGAAGCGAATCCAACACCGGATGCACCTGGGAAGCCGGTGAATTGGCCCACGTGATGGGCACCTCCCGCACCCTATAACCCCGTTTCAATGCCAGCGCCAGAATCTCAACATCAAATGCGAAACGGTTGATGCGCGCCTCGCCAAACAAGCGCCTGGCGGCATCGCCTGTAAAAAGCTTGAAGCCGCATTGAGTATCACTGAAACCATCCAGAACAAAACGACGGACAATCCTGTTGAAGATCCGTCCCATGCACTGTCTCCACCAGGGCTGTCGCCTGATGATACGGCTCAATTCAAGTGCTCGCGTACCAATAGCCACTTCACACTTCTTTTCTTTCAGGAAGGGTAAAAGCCGGGATAATTCTTCAATCGGTGTTGAAAGATCGGCATCCGTGAGAAGCACGATGTCTCCCCGCGATGCCATCACACCGGTCCGGAGCGCATACCCCTTGCCCTTATTTATCTCGTAGCTAATGATTGAAAGATTTGCGAATTGCGAGGCGAGTTCATGTGAAACGCTGAAGGTCCGGTCTGTGCTGCCGTCATCCACAACAATTATTTCAAATACTATTCCCTGCTGATTCAAATATTCCGCAATCCTGCACAATGTTGCGGAAAGACGCATTTCCTCGTTATATGCCGCTACAATAACTGACACCATAGAACTACCCTCACTTTCCAGTAGAGCTGTTCCTCGCAATACATATATTGTTTTTAACAAACTATACCACAAAAATAAGAGGTCAGTTAAGTTTTCGCAATTAATTATACTCCTTCCATTCCACACCTGTTTCGGGATTGAATTTGGTTACACTGTCAGAATCCTCCAGGCTGCCACTGAATGCGGAAGCGTCCTCCCAGACAACTCCCTCGGGCATCATCAACCGGACAACAATCTCGTTGTGAGTGATTGTGCGGATATGTACGGTCTTGTTTCTTGCCTTGGAACTCCCCTCAAAAAGCCTGACCGTGATTGAAACATCCGAAACCTGCTGCCGCTCAAGTTCAACACGCATGTAATAGACCCCTTCAGCGGCATGGTCTATTATCGCATGGATGGCATTTCCTTTCGGCATCACAATCTTAGGAGCCATTGACCTGACACGCCCTGCCTCTGCCCTCGAAAGAGGCCTTCCTCGCCTTGCTTTGGGAAAATCGCGAAAGCTGACTACCACCTGCACGCCCTTATCCAGATCTTCCCGGGCAACCAGTTCAAACTTGATATCTCCGGTAAGCGGGGGCGAAAACAATCCCTTTTCCCTCCCAGACTTGTTTGAAACCTTCCGATCCGAAACCTCGCCTGTTACAGTTTTGGTAGTCTGAACCGGATCTTTGGCAATTACAGGCGCTGCCGCCTGTTTTTGCGATTCCCTGGAAACAGGTAAAGATTTTTTTGCGAGAGAAGCAGAAGCAGCTTTTTTTGCAATAACCGGCGACCCCTTATTTGCAGCTTTGTTAGTTGAGACCGTGGGAGACGGCGGCCCTGCCCATCTTCTTCCGCTACCGGCGGGCATGCTTCCCTGTGACGTACTAACCACTTTTTTCGAAGAAAACGTCGCGGGCCGCGCCATATCTTCATCAGC
>WSSedB1CaDRAFT_10000716_pt1 | contig 13690 bp, 16 predicted proteins | sample WetSurSB1Cattail_FD_9460 | JGI IMG/M metagenome (IMG submission 9460)
GGACAGACCAAGGTGGCCTCAATAGTCATATATGACCTCGTTGAGTCGCTCGATTATCACTCGGCGCACATGTATGCGGGAATCCTCTTCGTGTTTTCCTTTATCATCTTGATGACGGTCTATACCGTTAATAAAAAACTGGANGTCTGATGATTACTCTTTCCNTAAAGAAACAGCTTGCCGGTGCNGACGGGCCATTTCAATTGGCNGTTGATTTGACGATTGCAAAAGGGAGTCTGCTGACCTTGAGNGGCGTATCGGGAAGCGGCAAAACAACATTGCTGCGCTCCATTGCCGGCCTGGAAAAACCGGAATCAGGACGCATAGAAGTACATGGCAAAGTCTGGTTTGACAGCAGTGCCGGGATAAATCTTCCTCCTCAACAACGGAGTATCGGTCTGGTCTTTCAGGACTATTCCCTGTTTCCGACAATGACCGTCTGGGAAAACCTGAAGTATGCCCAAAAACGGAGAAATGATTCAAAAATATCTGACATCCTCGAACTTACCGGGCTAAGTGAACTAAAAAGACGCTATCCGGCAACACTGTCCGGTGGTCAGCAGCAGCGGGTGGCGTTGGCCCGCGCCATTATCAGGGAACCGGAAATCCTTCTATTGGATGAACCTCTCTCGGCTCTCGATATGAGCATCCGAACTAGGCTGCAGGATGAAATCCTGAAAATACATACTACGCTCAACCTGACAACGGTACTGGTTTCCCATGACAAGCAGGAAATATTCAAGCTTTCAGACACGGTTGCGATCATCGAAAAAGGCAAAATCCTGCGGCATGGTCCAATTCTTGACGTATTCCTCAACAAGGTGAATTCCAGCAAGTTTTCCTTTGTCAGCACCATACTTAGCATCAGAAAAGTCGATGCAATCTATCTTGCTGTTATTGGTGTAGGCAATGAACTGACCGAAGTTGTACTTTGTGAGAGTGATCTGAAAGAATTAAAAGTTGGTGACGAAATAATTGTAGGAACCAAAGCTTTTAATCCAATCGTTGTCAAACTGTAAAAAAATACATTTTGAGCATATTCAGCCGGTTCGCTGGCGCTGGAAACATGCCCGGTCTGTAAACACCCCCGAGCCTATTTTGAGGTGGTGGAAGGGAAATTATGGTATCTGCCAGTGCAACGACGTCTACTCCACCATTTCTCGCGTGCCGCGGCGTGGTTGCCGAGAGATATCAGCCTGAGTTTTTCCTGCTGATCCCCACCGACAAACCGCCCATAATCAGTGGCGCCGGAGCGCGACACGCCGGGGATCATGGAAAGACTCTGTATAAGGCCGATGGTAAAGGCCTGGCGGTAGGTAATATCCTGAATCCCCGCCTCGGTTTCGGGGTGCCGCTTGATAAACCGTTCAATTACAATGAACGCAATGCCGCCTGCAATCAGCGAATGGTAACCTCAAAAACCTTGTGGGCTTCGGTCTGTGTCAGCTTCATCAGCGCCGATGCCAGTATCAAGTGTCCGGTGGATGAAATCGGAAAAAACTCGCTCAACCCCTCCACAATATCAAGTACAACCTCTACTGCTTGAACAGGCTGTTCAGTTCAGGCATGGCTTTCAGCATGACCAACTGAAGGGTTTCCTGAAGTACGTTTCTGGCAAGCAGGTCACGGTCCTTTATATCCAGCTTTGAGGATGAAGCTTCATACTGAAGCCGCTTAATCAAACGACCATTCTTGTACACATCAAGCCCCACCAGCACCCGGCATTTTGCTTTGATATCCGCAATATCGGAGGTCTGCTCCAACATGATCTCCGTTTTGGTGATATCGATTACCCGCTGTTCGGCTTCGGGGCGTTTCGCGGCAGGTATAACGGTATATCCAGCTGCCTTGAACTCCTGACCGAATGCCTCCTGAATGATTTCCGCGGGAGAACGTGGACTGAGCACCTCATCGATCTGATTTTTATCGTGATCCTTAACCTTCCCAAGCACCCATTTTATATTCGATGATTGTGTCTGCTGGCTTTCAGGAATTATGATATACACCTCTCCGCTGCCACCACGAATGGTCGCAGATGGCTCATAAAGTGTATTTACATTGCGGGCATAGCGGGCGCACCCACTCATGAGCACCATACAGGCAACCGTGATGAGCATGATAACCTTTGCAAGTCCCAAATTCTCGTATTTTGCTTTCATGTCCAGCCTCCTTGTAGCGTGGTTCCAGTACAAATCTGTAAGTTCGATAGCTTCAAAATAACTGCATCATGCCAACTCATAGATAACGAAACAGCAGATGAATACCATAAATGCAAGAGCTGAAAAAAACACTTCTTCAGCTAATCGTTCCTGCCGGTGCTGACGTTCTTTGCGTCTCATCCTCAGCGCAGTGTAGGATAGGAAGCACGCCACAAGAAACAAGAGAGCGTCAAAGGCGATAAGCACCTCACCGAAGCTCTTTACATGGGAAAGACGGCGACTCATGAAGAAAATGCCGATAACCGTGAGACAGACACCGACCAGGGTTGCCGATACGGTGAAAACATGGATGGTTATATCAACTTCGATGGATTCAGGAGACGGATCGCATGGGGAAGCATGCGGTACTGCTTTCTTTTTATTTGACAATTTGTTCATACGTTCAATTCACCCCATAAACAACATTTTCAATCCGATAGCTACCATGATCACCCCAAATGTCCGGGTCAGGAATTCCGTGGGGAGACCGATTGCCAAATCCGCGCCTAGAATACTGCCTAGCAGAAAACCAAGGCATATAAATCCGGCTGATTTAAAGTCCACATATCCTTGCTGGTAATAGGTCCAGGCGGCAAATAATCCCAGAGGAGGGACCATCAGAGCCAGTGTTGTCCCTTGCGCCATTTGCTGGGAAAAACCGAAAATAAGTACGAGAACCGGGACGATGATTATTCCTCCACCAATGCCGATCAACCCGCTTGTTAACCCTGCAAAAATCCCAAGAAGTATGAGGGCTGCTATAATGATCATCTTATTTTACCTCGTTTTTTCTTTACCTTATTTGCAGTACGAACCGTGGTCTTTTTTGATGATTATTTCTTGTGCTTTACCATCACCTTTTCGACCTGCTCAGTATTAATAGAGCTTAACAGTTCCGCCGATTCCAGCAATTCCGGATCAACCCATTGTATACGTCGATCCATGGTTCCTCTTAAAAAGCCAGAGGCCGCAATAGCGGCCCCTGGAATGAGTAATGGTGTTATTTGGAAACGAAAAACTCGTCTCGTCGGTTCTTGGCCCAGGCTGCTTCATCGTGGCCGGAATCAGCCGGTTTTTCCTTGCCGTAGCTGATGGTGGACAATCGGGCAGCCTGAACACCCATGGTGGTCAGGTAGCGAACAGCCGCTTGCGCGCGACGTTCGCCGAGGGCAAGATTGTATTCACCCGAGCCCCGCTCGTCGCAGTGCCCTTCGACACGAATCCTGGATTGCGGATTTTGCTTCAATACTGCAAAATTCTTGACCAGTGATTGCCGGGCGGCATCGCTCAATGCCGAAGAATCGAAATTAAAGTATATTTTCTCAAATGCATTTCGCAGGTTGTCCGTTCCGGCTGATTTATTCATCTGTTGGGACTTGTTTTGCTTGTCACTGTTGGGAGACGATGACTTTGCATTCGTTGCAGCAATCGTCTTGTCAGAAGCATGTGCTGCTGTTGGGCCTTGGTTGTGCGAAGCTGTTGCAGCTGCCGGGATAAGTGGCTCGTCACTTTTGACGACTTCCTGATTGGCGCAACCGCTATACACGAACATTCCCGCAAACAAAACCGGCAAAAGCCGATAGATAGATCTCTTCATGGTATTTTCTCCTATGTCCATCGATAAATAAATACACAACACCCCAAACCTAAGCGCGCGCCAAAAGAGTACCGGCACTTGAGGGGCAGAATTAATTCATGAAATACAGATATGGTTACGACAGAAATAGAGGAGGAGCTCGTGAGGAATTGGGGAAAAGTGGCGGGAATTTGGTAGAGTGAAATGCAAAGACAAACTTCGTGCGACAAGAGAGTACTGTCAGGAATTCAGCGGGCTTTATCAGGATGGCAAAAAAATCGAGGGATTTATTGACTATATCTTGAGAGACCTTGACTTGGCTCTCGATGACGGCCCTTTGGCTCGGTTTGGGCCGATGAGGATATGCAACATCCGGTACACGCATTCCAATAAAAAGCAAGCAGAATGCTACAATGAGTGTAATCGGGATTGAATAATGCTTTTGTTGTAAACGGTTATTGATCATTTGAGTGCAGTTGCGCAAAAACCCCTGATATTTTTTTGAATATATCCTGTTTCTGGAAATATGACAAGACAACACCCTTAACCGAGGTTCGTCAAAATTGCACAGATCCAACTCCCTGCTATTATAAAAGTGCTCCGTATAGTGGAGGAAGTGACATACGCACATTCAAGTCAAGGAGGCTGATATGCGAAAAATTATTCTGTCCTGTATAACTCTCCTATTGATTTCAGGTTCTCTTATAGCCGCAGACCGGCCGGTGGCCCCAAATGGAATTGCTTTTTTTCCCGAATACATGACATGGAAGATCATTGCTCCTTCCTATCGACCAGACAAGGACCATATTCGCATCATCACCGGTAATGGAATTGCTTTCACAGCCCTGCGTGCAGGCAAAAAGCCACTTCCCGATGGCAGCGTACTGGCCAAGGTGGCTTGGAAAGCAGAAAAACACCACTCCTTCCCAATAGCCATCGTTCCAGGCGCCTTCGCACAAGTCGAGTTCATGGTTAAAGATGCAAAAAAATACAAGAACACAGGCGGTTGGGGCTTTGCACGTTTCGTGGGAAGCGAGCTAAAACCTTATGGCAAGGATAGCGGCTTTGTTAGCGAATGTTTCGGTTGCCACACACCAGTTGCCAAGAACGATTATCTGTTTACCAAACTTGTCAAAACCCCCTGAATTTTCTTCTGATAACGACGGCCTTCTCTTCTTGAAACTGAATATTGAAAAACATATCCAAGGCAAAAAAGGAGGCGATATGAAATTCCAAGGAATCAGCCGCAGGGAGTTTATTAAAACAGTTGGTATATCCACGGCATTGGTTGCAACAGGCACAATCCCACCCGTCTTGTTTGCAAGTGAGCGAAAATTATTTACATATCCTGAAAAAACCGCGTTGCGGGTTCTGACCGTTCGTCCACCGCAACTTGAAACGCCGCTAAAATATTTTTCGGAGTTGGTGACTCCGAATGAAGCTTTATTCGTGCGCTGGCACCTATCAAACATACCGACATCCGTGGATCTTGCCACTTGGCGGCTGGTTGTTCACGGTAACGTAGAGAATCAGATTTCCCTATCCTTGGATGACCTGAAAAGGATTGAAAGAACAGGCTATACCGCCGTCATTCAGTGTGCCGGCAATGGCAGGAGCTTATTTGATCCTCCCGTTTTTGGGGGACAGTGGCAAAACGGAGCAATGGGAAATGTGACCTGGGGCGGTGTGCGCCTCAAAGATGTCTTGAAACGTGCCGGCATAAAGAGTGGTTCATCGGAAGTTGTTTTCAAGGGACTGGATAAAGCCGTTTTGCCGACAACGCCGGGCTTTTTGAAAAGCCTGCACCTTGATAAGGCTCTTGAGGACGATATCATTATTGCCTATGAGATGAATGGCAAGGAATTGCCCATGTTGAACGGATTTCCAGTTCGCTTGGTGGTGCCTGGCTGGTATGCGACTTACTGGGTAAAGTCACTCTCCGACATTGAAGTCGTAGAGAAACCCACCGACAGTTTCTGGATGAAGACAGCTTACAGGATTCCCGACAATCCCTGCGGATGTGTTGAACCCGGCGCCATTCCAAAAAGAACTACTCCAATTAACCGCATGACTACCAGGTCATTGCTTATCACCCCAGAAGACGGTACTACTCTCTCGTCAGGACAACAGATTGAGCTGATGGGTGTTGCCTTCTCAGGAGGTTATGGCATTAAAGAGGTTCTCGTTTCTGTCGATAATGGCATGAGCTGGCGACCAGCCCGCCTTGGCAAGGATCTTGGGCGCTATTCATGGGTCCAGTGGTTGTATCCCTGGAGACCGAACAAGCCGGGTAGCTACCAGATCATGGTCCGGGCTACCAACAGTATTGGCGAATCACAGCCATTTGACAGGCTGTGGAATTCCTCCGGCTACCTCCTGAACCAAATTGAAAAACACAGCCTGATAGTTTCATAGGGGGCGGATCATGAAAACCATTATAATGCTGACAATTGGTGCATCTCTTGTGAGTGCTGCAATGGCTTTGGCCGTCGATCAGGGTATTGTCAAGGAAGACACCAAACGCACCATCACACTTCCCGCCCCAGTCACTCCGATGAAAAATGGAGCCGGCATGGATATCACCAGCAGATACTGCGGCATATGCCACAGCCTTGACTACATTACCACCCAGCAGAAATTTTCGAAGGCAAAATGGCAGTCTGAAGTTACAAAGATGATCAAAGTCTATGGCGCTCCGATCTCCGAGGAAAACGCAAAAGTTATCGTTGACTATATCACCACTCACTATGGCATTGGAGGATAAAATAGTAGTAGATCAAAACGGCTGGGGGATATTCTTGATGTCACAGTGGTTCATGTTTGTACTCATTGGAATATTCGGAGGCGTAACATCGGGTTTGTTCGGTATTGGTGGCGGCATCGTTATCGTGCCGGCGCTGATCTACTGGGCCGGATTTTCACAACACAAGGCAACGGGAACCAGTTTGGCCGTACTGCTCCCTCCGGTTGGTCTTGCAGCAACCTTGGAATATTATCGGAACGGGAACGTGGACCTCAAAGCCGCCATGCTTATCGCATCTACCATGCTTGTTGGCGCGTGGGGAGGCGCATACCTCGCAAATCAGGTCAAGGGACCATATCTACGCCTCCTCTTCGGGATGTTCGTCACCGGTGTCGGCGTGTACCTTGTCTACGGTGCGTGCAAACGCATCAACTGGTTGTGAAAAACGCGGGGGTATCCCGTAAACCGGCGCCCAGGTCCGGCTCGCCTTTATCTTCTGAACATGAAAGGTTTTTTCCGATGTCGGGAACTACTGCTAAACGGATCTTTAGAAAAAACACTTCTGAAACCCGAAAAAAATCAAAACCGAGAGAGTATGCGGAGTCGATAGTCTGGGCTCTGCTGATTGCTCTTGTTATAAGAACTTTCGTGGTGCAGGCCTTTGTCATACCATCCGGCTCAATGGAGAACACGCTACAGATCGGCGATCATATTTTTGTCAACAAGTTCATATACGGCACAAAAATCCCCTTTACTGATTCGAGAATATCGCCGCTGAGAGATCCGAAGCGAGGAGATGTCATTGTTTTTACATATCCGGTGGACCGTTCAAAGGATTTCATCAAAAGGGTGATCGGAGTCCCCGGTGATGAAATTTCGATCATAAACAAACGGGTTTATGTGAACAATGTCCCGTATCAGAGCCCTTATGAGGTACATAAGGACGCCGAGATAGTGCCGGGAAAAGTTTCCCCGAGGGACAATTTTGGACCGATCCGGGTTCCCGCGCGTAGTTACTTCGTAATGGGTGACAACAGGGACAATTCCTATGACAGCCGTTTCTGGGGATTTGTCGGGAACCCGGATATTTTAGGTCTGGCATTTATAAAGTATTGGTCATGGGATAAAAACACATGGACAATTCACTGGGGGGAAATCGGAAGGCCTGTACATTGAGATATTTCTTTGAAACAACATGACACCTTGATGTATTTCAACCTTTTAAAAGTTACTCCGGTGTGGGGAGGCATCAATGAATAAATTACCGCGAATGTTAGTGCTTTGGTTGGTTCTGGCGGCAGGTGTCCTTAGCTTACAGCCGCATGTGGCATGATCCGCTGAGAGTGTGGGGCAAGAACGTATGGCCTATTATCGACTGACCCTGCTTCGGTCGCTTAGCAAGCCGGGATCAAGCTACCAGGAATACCGTGAGGCCTTGGTACAGGCACGAGAATATGTCGGGTTGCTCCGGGATGGCCCATCCGGCAAAGTCGCACTGCTGGGGAAGGCAATGAGCTATTACGAGCAGGCTTTTACTGTCTGGACACTACAGGCTGACAGTGAATCCCCGGTTGACAGTCTGCGTACCGATGAACCAAACGTGGCCGATATTCTCAAGCAATGTCCCGGCATACCACGGTTTCACTACAAAGAGAGAGACCAGATTTACGTACAAGATGCGGTGGCCTGCATTTGGCGCAAAGCCGCCGATCTGCTTGATCAAGCGCCGGCCGACCTGCACTGAAAGATGTAACAACACTTCCTTCTTTTTTCTGGAGGAGGATAGACAGTCTGAATCCTCCTCCTCTTGGCGTATCTTACTTGAAAGTCTTCAGAATATAGTCGGCTATTGCCTTTGCTTCTTTGTTGGAAATGGTTTTCTCATCAAACTTGGTCATTCCCGGACCCGGATTGCGTATCTTGCCGATAATGTCTTTTGCGCTCTTGACACCGTTAGCTTTCAGCGATTTCCTGTCCAATGACTTTTTATTTCACTTTCCTCCATGTGTTGTGTTAAGCGGAGCCAGCCAGATTTTGAAGAGCACATAAGGAAGAATCCGCTCATCCTTGCCGTAATTGAACCAAGGCATCCGGTGTATCTGTGAAGCGGTAAAATAGAGAAAATCGTCGGGCGAGATATCCATGCTGTCCGGCCACTGAATGCGATAATCCTGAACAATAGTTTCAAGAACATCGCCCTCCGGCCGATAACGTTTGATGGCATTTTCTTCCAGTGCGGTAAGGTAAAGGTTGTCGTCGGCATCCATCAGCATACCGTCAACCGCCCCGGTTTCCGCCACTCTTTCCACATGCTTTGCCAGTTGTTCCTCCGAAAGAGAAAAATCCTTCAAAACCGGCGTCTTGATACGATAAAGGGTCCGGGCGGTCAATGCGTGATAATAGAGGTACTCTCCCTTTGCATCAATGGCGATGCCATCGGCATGGATCTGCGGTACCTGGCCGTTTTCATCACGCAACTCCTTGCCGCCGATCACCGGAATATAGCCCGGTTCGGCCTTGGTTGATGGATGACCGGCCAGCCTCCTCCAGGCCTTTCCTCGCTCCAGATCGACCACAACGATGGCGCCGGTTCCCGAATCGGTGATATAGGCAAAATCAGCAGCCGGATCCAGGCGTACATCGTTGAGATAGCTGTTGCGAGACGCAACTGTGTCATCAAACGGAATGACACGTTCAATGACATCAGTGAAAAGATTAATCTTGATCAATTTAGCTCCACCAGGCACCACACCTTTAAAAGCGGGTGACGCCGGATCAAGAATCCAGAGGAAATCGTCGGTATCAACGACCACGCTCTGCACACAGATAAAATGGGCTTCGGGATGACTTGCTTCGTCTTTGCCCCAGCGGTTCCAGTCGTTGTCGGGATAGGGACGCAGAGAACCATCCGGTAGCACTTCGGCAACGGAATAGAGGGGATCTTTATCCCAGCGGGGGAAGTTGACGAAGATTCTTCCCTGGTGGGAAACAGCAATTCCCGTCGCCTGATCGTTGAAATAGGGATATTCAATCAGTTCCTCACGCACAGGCGGAAGATTAGCGTCATAACTGATCGGCTTGGTTGCGCACCCCCCCAGAAACAAGAGTGCTATCAGGAAATGAATGAGCATACCGGCGATTCCGCTTGTTGATGTTTTCATGTCGTCACCTGCGTTTCAGTCATTGACATTCCGGGGTTACAAACGAAAAAACTGTGCGCTGGAGTCAAGTGTATCTTTCCCCGGCATTTTTTCAAACAGCCTGTATGGGTTCCTATCTGTTTACAATATCTTTCCTATACGTGTAGCGATGTAAAAGGGATCGCAATTAAGTTTTAAAAATCAGTACATCCGATTCGGGACTTATTGTGGTGCGGGTCCGCTTGTAATTTGAACAAATCCCGTGGGCCTGATCCACTTCAAAAAAGCAGCCTTCACGTGAGTTGCTGTAGTTTTCTGATAATTGCTTGCGGCACGAATAGGTTCATCCAGGGGCAAATCCACCTGTGAAAGACTTAAAAGGCCCAGTGCTATGCTTTTCGTGCTGGTCCTGGACAATAACAGCTGATGGACAAGAAGATTCTTTGACTGCAACAGCTCTTCTGGATTCACAAGATTTGTCGACATCTCTGCCAAATCCCGCTCAATGATTGTCCGAGCATTTGTAACATTCCGCGGGTCGCATCCAAATTCAATCTCGAATGTCGAGCGTGTTTTTCCCGCATGAAGGAACGCTTCGACAGAATACACCAATCCGCTTTTCTCGCGGAGATCCTGATAGAGCCTCGTTGCATAAAACGCCCCAGTAAGAACATGAATACCTACCTGCAAAGGATAATAGTCCGGATGAGAGCGGAGCAGACCAATTGTCTCGGCGAGTTTCACCTCATCCTGTACCCGACTGGTGTCGGGAACAACCGTTGATGCGGGCTTATTGTCAGGAACAGGCTTGAATTCGGTTTCCGGCTTTGGACCTTTGGCCTGCCAATTCCCGAAATACTTTTCGACAATTGTTTTTGCCTTTCCCGGCTCAATCTTTCCAATGATCACAATCGTTGTAAGATCCGGCCGGAAGACCGTCTTATAATAGCCTTGTATATCTTTTAGCGTAAGTTTGGAGACAGTTTCCGGTCGGGCGTAACGAAGCGCCGGATCATTTTCAGGATAGAGCGCCTCGCTGAGCTTCCGGCCGGAAAGCCAGTTCGGGCTTTTTTCCCGGCCGGCAAGCAATGATGCGGTTTCTTTCCGCACAACCTTGAAAGCCTCCTCCGGAAGTGCGGGATTAATCAGATTATCGGCTATGAGTTCGACCCCGCGTTCGAAATGCTCCTTCAAGACCCTGAGTGAAAAATCCGTTCCCACGGAGGCATCAGCGGCAATGTCATCCAGGGCGGTTTGAAAGGCCAGGCGGTCCAGACTCTTGCTTCCATAGGAGAAGAGAGACTCAAGTACCTCGGCTGCCCCTTCCTTTCCCGGAAGCGTTTCAAGTTCGGGGTTATTTTTTACGCGTCCGTACATGCTTACGGTATCACCCGTTGTTGAAGGTTTGATTATGAGACGCAGTCCGTTTTTCAGATACAGGTCGGATGGCATTTCTTTGGATGCGGCAATTAAAGGGGGTTTGGTGACATCTTTTGCCCATGGTGGAAGTGTGACGTGCTTTACCTGTTTGGGGGTGAATGTTTCATTCGAGCGGTTAAATCCCTTGGACTCCACAGGCTTGCCGGACGGTCGTGGAGTCATGACAGCCGTTATGGCTGTGTCATTGATCAAATAGTCACGAGCGACACGGTTGACATCCTCAACAGTAACCCTCTTGATCGCGTTTATGTCATCTTCGGGAGAAGAACGCCCTTCCAAAGCAACGGCTTCCGACCACAGGGAGGCCAACCCCTCAATTGAGCCCTTTTGAAACTCCGCCTGAGCGATCTCATGGCGTTTGGAGGCTTCTACCAGTTCTTTCGGCACGCCGTTTATCACATAGTCCTGGATGATCTTCTTAATGCCAGCTATCAATAAGTGCCCGTCCTCTCCTTGGGGAAATGCAGCCATTGCATAACCGGACCCCGCTTCGGGCAAGGAATTGCTGTCAAAGCCGGCAAGCAGCGCCCTGCCCTCGGGAACCAACGCATAGAGGTTTGCGCGCTGGCTTGTCAGAACATCGGCCAACACCTGCCCGGCAGCATAATCACTGCTTTTGAATCCGGGCATGCGGTATGCGACCAGAGCCAGTCCATAAGACAAATCAGAGTCGAGATCAAATGCGGCAGGTTTAAGCGGAGCAAGGGTAATCGGAACGCGTTTGGGAAGTTTCTTTTGAGGAATTGATCCCAAAAGGCGCTTAACCATCGTCAAGGTGCGATCCGGGTCAACATTGCCCGAAATAACCAGGATTGCATTATTTGGAGCATACCAGTCATCATAAAACTTCTTCAACATGGCACCGGTTGTTTTATCGAAAGACGGGACGGTACCAAGTGCGTCATGTTCGTAAGGGGTTCCCTCGTAGAGTTTGCCTGTCAGATGGGTAATGAGAAGATACTCCGGGTTGGAAAGATCCTGAACAACCTCCTGCTCGATCGCTCCGCGCTCTTCCTCCCAAAGTTTATCGATATCCAGGATTCCCCGCATTCTTTCGGCTTCAACATGAAGGGCCGTTTCCAGATCTTCAACGGGTACGGTAAAGTAATATTGCGTCAAAGTCTGTTGGGTTTGGGCATTGAATTCCCCGCCCATTGCGGCAATTATGGATGACAGCTGATCCGAGGTAAGCCCCGGATTGCCACGAAACATCATATGCTCCTGGGCATGGGCCATCCCTGGAAAACCCGGCGGCGCTTCATTTGAACCGACTAGGTAGTTAATCTGGGTTGTTACAACAGGAGCAAGGGAATTCCGAACGATGACCACCCGAAGGCCGTTATCCAGTGTTGCCCTGTTAATTTCGGAGGCTACGGCGAACCGGGTACCAGCTAATACAAACAGTAACAGAGCAAAAATACAAAATAAATTTCTACAACCAAGATGCATAGCAATCTCCATGATGTCCGGGGGGCCCTTCTCGTCAGCACTCTCACCGACTCCCCTCACAATTTAGAATTCAGCAATTCCTGTAGTCACTTCTGATTAAACCTGTCCTTGTATGTACTCTCCGATAAGTTCTTCCAGGTTTGTTGCAGATTTGGTTTTCCTTATCACGCCGCCATCCGCCAACAATTTTTTGGAATTACCCTGAAGTAACTCGATGAATTTGTCTCCGATTATCCCGCTTGTCCGAATTGAGGCAACAGTATCGTCCGATAATTTGGCATGAGCATTGATCTGCAGGTAAACCTTTGCCATATAACGTTTTTTATCGAGTTCAATCCGTTCAACCTTTCCGACGCCAACGCCGGATATTTCAACCGACGCTCCGGGTCGAAGTCCGGAAACAGAATCGAATTCAGCCGTTACCGAGTAGTAATTGCTGCCTGACATTTCCGCCATTCCCTGCTTAATGGCAAGATATGCAAAGATAATAAATACGGTAAGCATGATGATTCCGACAATTGTTTCAGCATTTATTTTTTTCATACTGCGACCTGACTGGTTACACCCGACAATTTTATTTCACAACTTCCATAAATACTTACATAAAAAAACAAAGTAACCTTCATCATATTCCACTTTTATGCTTGTTGTGTTAAGGAGAATCATCCGTATTTTGAAGAATACAGAGCGATGTATTCGCTCATCTCTTTCGAATTAAGCTGCCGGCAATTCCGCATGAGTTGTTTTTCATGTCGTCATCTACATTTTTTGAATCAGGGTATTCAACTTTTCTTTGGCCGTCTCATACCGCTCCTGAATGACGGCATCGCTCTTCTCGTAGTTCGTCTTGAGAGCGGAAAGGATACTGGCAATTTCATGTATTTTCTTGCGGTCCGCCGATTCCGTCATGCTGCTGTCGGCCGCTTTCCTCAAATTGGAAGAGGCCGCATCGAGTTCTTTGGCCGCCTTAGCCGGTTCGGAAGTTGTCACCTGGTAGGTTTCGGCATACGCCACATGCAGCTTGGCCTCGATCAGGTTGTTTTCCCCTTTCAATGTCGTTTCCTCTTCGGATATATGAGCTGAAAGGTATGCCGACGACCGTTCGGCAAGTGCCTTGCTCTTTTCCCACGCCGATTTCAAGGCC
>WSSedB1CaDRAFT_10000717_pt1 | contig 13688 bp, 13 predicted proteins | sample WetSurSB1Cattail_FD_9460 | JGI IMG/M metagenome (IMG submission 9460)
AGTTTATGTTATCATCATTATTTTTATTGAAAATAATAACAAAAGAAAAAATGTGGGATAGCAGATGAGATAGAAAAAATGAAGCAAAAAAAGCAACCATCATGGTTGCTTTTTTTGCTTCGTTTTTTAGAATTTAACCGTAGCACCGATACCAATACCATTTTCACGCTTGCCGTGATCAGGGCCAAAGTTGTGATAGTTCAGATTGAGGTCAACATTGGCAACAAGGCCATAGTTGATACCAACCTGTGTTTCATTGAAATCGGCACCAGCCACATAGGATGCATAGGCTTCTGCACCCATAAAGCGCGGTGTAGATACGGCAACGCCGCCATAAAGATTATTGCCGCTTCCTGGAAGATGATTGCGATAGCCAACAACAGCACGGACATTGTTGACAATTTCATATTGACCGTAAATATCATTCATGTGACCGTATTCATCACGGTCTGAATATTGATATCCGACAGTTACGTCCTTAGTGAACTTATGCTCAATATAGGATTCTTTTGTACCGGCACCGAGTGCGGTTTCATTTTTTGCAAGGTCGTTGACTGGTGCAGCAAACACAGTGGATGCGCTAAGTGCAGTTAAAACAGTAAGCGCAAGTAAAGCTTTTTTCATAAAAAAATCCTCCCCATTTTGTTTTGATATAATTGGTACATTATTAGTATACATCACAATTATTAAAATAACATGAAAAACGTATGTTATTTTGGATTATATTCGGTAATACGAAGGTCCTTTTTTTTGTTAAGATCAATAATATGGTCTTTATCAATTTCGATGAGCGGCAATGCGGAAAAGTCATGCGGGTATTGAATAATACGTCCGCGGCGACCATCACTTAAGACGACAGATGAACCAATAAATATTTCCTGAATATTCGTCAGGAATGGTACACATACCGTTGGATCAAGTTTCGAAAACATGTCCCGGCTGATTTGTGCAATTGCCGTAAACGGTGTTTCTTTAAGAAGACCTTCACGTTCGGTCGTGATATTATCATAGATGTCAGCCACAGCTATGATACGGGCATAGGCGTGAATATCTTTGCCTTCACTATTAAAAGGAAAACCAGTACCATCCATACATTCATGATGCTGCAGAGCAGAAAGTTTTACACCATCAGATAATTCGTTTTTTTGACTGAGAATGTGATGACCATCCGTCGTATGCTGCATGTATGCATCGAGATCTTTTCCTTTGAGATTTTGCGGCAGTTTTTCCAGAAGACGGGGTGTAAATCTTGTTTTTCCGATATCATGTAAAAAGCCTGCAAGAACAACATCCTGTACTTTAGCTCCATCACAATGCATCCATTTCGCAATGACACCAGCCAGAATAGAAACACGCAGAGAATGATTATAGACATCGTTGGCCAGATGATTCAGGTCATAGAGATAGTCCAGTATACCGCTGTGCCGGATTAATGGCAGGATCGAATGCTGCACCATGGTGTTTGCTTTTTCCATAGGCAATCCGCCTTCAATAGCGGCAGCATCAAAAATTTCCCTGGCGGTATTGAGAACGTCTTTATATTCGACTACAAATGAATTGCTGCGGCTGAGCATGGCCTCAATACCCTGATAGCTTGCACTGAGCTCATATTCATCTTTGACAAATGCACATGGTATGTCAAGAAATTCAAGACGCGTAATATGGGCCTTTGTCAAAAATGTGTTTTCAGATAAAATGACGATCATGTTTTTATTGAGAATCGTGCGCGCAAGCGTCATTCCCGGTTTTAATTCCTCTAATGGAATCTCTCTCAAAAGAAACCCCTCCTTCTATTAATTGCATTTATTATTTAGATTCTCCATAGAAAGAAAATATCCTACCACCAGATAAAAATACGGACTATTTACTTAGAAGCTATTGCATTATATTGGCAGAAAAAAGATTGGGCAGCTTTTTCAGCGGAAATGTATAGATCAATGAAAAATAGCGTTTGTAAGTGAAAATGAAAGATAAGTCGCGCTAATACGTTACAAATATAACAATTTAAAGGTTTCATATTTTAATTGATTAAAGTATAATCATAAATATACTTACAGAAAATATTGTTTGGAGGACCCTTTCATGAAAAAAATTATGGCATTATGTACGTTACTGGTAATGGTAGTGGCTGTTCTTGGCGGCTGTGGCGGTGATACGGCGAAAAAAGAAAATGACAATGCAGCAAAGAAGATTATTGTTGGTCTTGATGATAATTACCCACCTATGGGTTTTAAAGATGAAAACAATGAGATCGTTGGTTTTGATGTTGATCTTGCCAAGGAAGCATCGAAACGACTGGGACGGGAAGTAGAATTTAAAGGAATTGACTGGTCGAGTAAAGAAGCTGAACTTAAGAGCGGTCGGGTTGATATCCTCTGGAATGGTCTCGATATCACAGAAAAGCGTAAAGAAAATATGCTTTTTAGTAACCCGTACATGGATAATCGCCAAATTATCTTTGTAGCGGCGGGCTCGCCTATTAAAACAGAAGAAGATCTAAAAGGCAAGACCGTTGGTACCCAGAGCGGTGGTACGGCAGAAGAATATATTGATGGTAATGCGGAATTCAATGCAAATGTTAAGGCAGTCAAAAAGTATTCCGACTATATTTCGGCATTTATGGACCTTGAAAATGGTCGTCTTGATGCAATTGTTGCAGATGAAATTACGGGACGTTACTATATGAGCAAGCATCCGGATAAGCTTGCTGCAACAGATGCGGTTGTTGGTCCGATCAGCACCTTTGGGATTGCATTCCGCAAGGATGATCAGAAGCTTCGTGATGAAGTACAGAAGGTTATGGATGAAATGATTAAAGATGGTACGGCTGGTAAAATTTCAGAAAAATGGTTTGGTAAGGATATTATAAAAAAGTAAACGATGAATATAGCAGGAAATGAGAGTGTCGCTTCAGGCGATGCTCTTATTTTTTTACAAAAGAAAAGTATGTATAAATACGATGAAATATGATAAAATAAATATTATGTATAATGTAAATACTTACAAAAGAGTGGCGGAGACTGGGGTGGAAGAGACGTGATTGCATGGCTTAAATCATGGCGGGCACGGCTCGCTGATTTTTTTGTCCGACATTTTTTATATTCTTTTAAGTCCACGGTTTTAAGTTTTTATATACCTGTTATTATTTTCTTTATTTTTATTACGGGAACGGTTTCTTATTTTTTAGCAGTCAGGCAAATTGAGGAAAGCGTTTATAATGATATCAAAAATGTAGTATATCAGACAACTATCTATATAGATAATCGTTTTAGCGGTGTGCTTGAGCAGATGGTTGCTTTGTCGAATGATCCCGATATACTGAGGGTTCTTAACGAAAGGACCGGGAATATCGAACCGGAAGATTATTTGAAGATACAGGCGCATGTCGATACAGTACGCTTATTTAACAGTACGCTTGTAGACTCGGTCTATATTAATTTCAATAATGGAAAATTTGTTTTTTTTCGTGGGGATTATGATCATACGATGCTCGGTTTCACATATAATCACTATCGCAATGCTTATAGTGGTAGCCCTAATGATGTGTACTGGCAGAATTTTCTGCCGAAACGCATCCGGGAAAATGCGGAATCGGATCAAGTCATTGATGTATTTAAGTTGTTTGGGCGTAAACAGGCCAAAAAAAATGGGATTATTTTATTTCGGCTTCGATATGATTTTTTTGAAAAAGTGTTTGGCCGTTCGCTTGTTGATGATAATGGTTACTTGATGCTCGTAAGCCCTGAAGGAGTAAGTACCTTTCGTGATATCAAAGATGAGTTTATGGTGGATGCAAAGACGGCTAATTTTTTACAGGAAACAACAGAAAAGGAAGGCCGTATTGAGTTTGATAATAGGCAGGGGAAGAAGCTTATTGCCATTTATGATACGCTGCCGACAAACAAATGGAAATTAGTAGCTGTTTTTACACGGGAAGCAATTCTGGATAAGGTACAGTATATAAAATATACAACATTGGGCGTTATTATTCTTCTCATGATCATTGCTGTATTTTTGACAAAATGGCTTGTGAATTATATTACGCGACCAATTTCAGGTCTTGTTAATCGTATGAAAGAGATTCGTGGAGCAAAAATGGGGCCGATATCAGGGCAGCCGTTGAATGAAGTGGAGTTGCTTGATCAGGGTGTTGAGGATCTCATGGTGCATATCAGGAATCTCATGGCGCAGATCAATAAGGATCAGAATACGAAGCGTCATTTGGAATTGTCGGTTATTCAGATGCAGATTCATCCGCATTTTCTTTATAACACATTGTATTCAATCAAGGGGCTTTGTGATATGGGAATGAACGATGAGGCAAGTACTATGATTACAGAGTTGGCGAATTTTTTTCGTGTTGGTCTCAGTTGCGGCAATGAGATTATCCGGGTTGAGGAAGAGCTTTCACATGTTCGGAGTTATTTGTTCATACAAGAGATGCGCTATGGTGATAAATTTTCGTATAAAATCGAGATAGAGCCAGAGATTTTATCATATAGCATTATAAAGCTTACATTGCAGCCGCTTGTAGAGAATGCAATCTATCATGGTGTGAAAGAAAAGCGTGGTAAAGGGACAATACTTGTAACGGGCTGCAAGAAAGATGGCTTCCTATACTTTGAAGTAAAGGATAATGGTGTGGGCATGTCGGAGGAAAGATTGCAGGAACTTAGAAAAGGGCTTGCTGAGACACGATTGACGCCTAAGGGGGGGTGGAAATTCAAAGTGAGCTGCACGTGGGAACGACTATCAAGGTAACGATTCCCTGCAGGATACTGGAAGGTGATTGATTTGCATAAAGTATTAATTGTTGACGATGATCGTATTATTCGGAGAGGTCTTGTTACGACGATTCCCTGGGAGAAAAACGGTTTTCAACTTGTAGGTGAAGCTGGCGATGGCGAGCGAGCCTTACAACTCATCAGAGAACAAGAGCCGCAAATTGTTATTTCAGATATAAAAATGCCGTTTATGGACGGACTTGAGCTGGCAGATCAGGTAAAAGAAGGTTATCCGGCGATAAAGTTCATTTTTTTGACAGGTTATGAGGATTTTAACTATGCACAGCGAGCCGTCAAAATTGGTGTTGTTGACTACTTGCTAAAGCCGGTGGATCGCAGTGTTTTACTGGAAAAAGTCAAAAAAGCAGCCAAAGAATGGGATGATTCTCACGGAGAAAAGCAAAAAATCAACGCGGCAAGGCCGTTCCTTCGGCAGGTGCTTTTGCGAAAGATTCTTGAGTGCCAGGAAACAGAGGAAGGACTGCGGCATGAAGCGCAGACACTTAACATTCGTTTGCAGGGAAATGGTTTTGTGGTGTTGCTCATCAAGATTGACGGATACTATGAAAATACAGATCCGGCAACACGGGAATACATGAAAGTCTGTGTGGGCAGTGCCTGTGAAGAGGTTCTCTATGCCGAGGCAGATGGCGGTATATTCGCTATGGAGGGCGATGAGCTCGTTGCTGTCTATAGTAGTGATGAAGATGCAGCATTGGTGAAAGAAAAGTCGCTGGTACTTGCAGAAAAAATAAGGATAACGATCCGGGATAAATTTAACAAGACACTTACCCTTGCTTTGGGTGGAATTTGGCAGGGGCTGTATGGAATCCATTCCTCGTATGCTGAAGCGCGTTATGTTTTGAATTTTCGTCATGTCATGGGAAAAGATAAAGTAATTTCTATTGCGGATATTGATTTTCTGGTCAACGAAGTGCGCAAGTCAAAGATTGAGGTAGCCGATGATGATCTTGTCGATAAGGTCCGCTTGGGACTTGTTGATGATGCACTGCAGTGTCTTTCTGATATTGAGTATAGTCTGCAGACAAAACGCCCATCATTGCCGCAGGTACGGCTTATGGCAGTGGATTTGCTGCTGGCGCTTTTCAAGGGAGCTGAGACATGGGCAAAAGAGTGGGGAACTGTCTGGGAGGAAAAAAAGCCGATTTATTATAGTAAGATAAACCAGATGCCAACGATTCATGACATCATTACGCTTCTCAAAACGATTGTTGATTCGTTGGGACAGTTCATGGTGGAAGAAAATGAAAACAGTCGGGGTGAGCTTATTGAGGAAGTAACTTCCTATATAGAAGAGCACTATGCAGAACATGGTCTTTCTTTGCAGGATATTGGTGAATATGTTCATATGAACCCAATTTATCTTAGTGTTTTATTTAAAAAGAAAAAAAATATCACGTTTACAGGATTTTTGCTTCAGGTTCGTATGAAAAAAGCAAAGGAAATGCTGCGTTGTCAAAATATGAAGACCTATGAAATTGCAGAAAAAATTGGCTATAGCAGTCCAGAGTACTTTAGTGCTTGTTTCAAGAAATATGCCGGGGTTTCCCCAGTAGAGTTTAAAAATAAAAATTGAAGTCGGAGTGACAGCTACGATGCGTATGGAAAAAATAAGGAAGGGAATTCTTATCAGTATTCTGGGATTCTGTATGCTGCTCTCCGGTTGCGGGCAGGAACCGTCAGTTATAGAGAAGGCTGCAGCACCACCAAAAGTGAATATTGTATTTTGGGATGAAAATGCAGCTGCTGACAGGACGCAATATTATAAGGTGCTTATTCGAAAGTTTGAGAGCGAGAATCCGGATATTCATGTTGAGTATGTAGGTATGCCAAAAAAAGTAGCAAAGTTGAAGATCAATACAGCGATTGCGACAAATGAGCTTCCAGATGTATGTGGTGTACAAAGCAGCTGGATTGCAGAGTTTTGTGCCCAAAATGTGCTTTTGGAGCTGGACCCTTATTTTGATGTGTGGGAAGACAAAGATGAGATTCTTTCTACTATAATTAATGCAAATCGTGCATTGGCAAGGGATGGCAAGCTTTATCAAATGCCGAATACCATAGGCTTGGAAATTCTCTGGTATCGGAAGGATTGGTTCGAGCAGGCTCAGCTCAAGGCGCCGGAGTCATGGGATGAGTTCTTTACAGTTGTAGAACGAATGACGGATAGGGAAAAGGCACGTTATGGTTTTACAATTCGCGGTGGTGATGGCGCGGGAATGCAGCTTTTGCGCATGATGTTTGCGTACTCGGGGTATACGGACTTTTTTACAGCAGATGGCAGATGCCGGATCAATGATCCAAAGCATGTTGAATTTGTAAAGAAATATCTGGGCCTCTATCGAAAATATACGCCTACAAGTGATATTACAAATGGTTATCAGGAGATGATTGCCGCTTTTGATACGGGGTCTGTTGCCATGGTTCAGCATAATATTGGTTCCTATGCATCACATAAAAAATTTATGCTGCCCGGACAATATGAAGCGTTAATCCTCCCAAGGGCACAGGATGGATCAATTATGCAGGAGGGAAATAATGTCGATGGGTATGGAATCTTTAAGATGACGCATCATCCGGAAGAATCATGGCGATTTATAAGTTTCCTTTGTTCACAGAGCAGTCAGAGCTACTGGAATAAGAGTATTGGGCAGATTCCAACCAATAAAGAATCCATGAAGGAAGAATGGGTGCAGGAGTTGCCGCATATGCAGCTTGCTGAAAAAATATTGTCGAGTCCGAAACTGAAGTTCTATGAGCCACCGATGTACCTGCCGGATTATCGGGCAATTCTCGATCTGGGTAATCCTGGAATTCAGTCGGTTATGACGGGGGAAAAATCCGTAGAGGAGTTTCTCGATGAATGGGCAGGTGCATTTGAGCAATCAAAGAAAAACTATGATGCAGCAGCAGAGAAGTGATTTTGCTGTTGCTTTTTTTGCTTTTTTTGCTTTTTTGCTGTAGAATATTGCTATTAATGCTTTGTCGCTTTTTTGCGTTAAAGAAGGAGAGAAATGAATGGAAAAACTTATGGGAACGGTTATGTTGATGCTGGACGGCAGCCAGATTACGCTGCAAATTTTCTTTATCACGCTTGTCATGGCATTACCGCTGGGACTTTTGGCGGCACTTGGCCGATTATCGAAGCTGCGTCCGTTAAGCTTTTTTGTAGAAGTTTATATCTGGCTTATGCGTGGCACACCGCTCATGCTGCAGCTTTTATTTGTATATTTTGCACTGCCAATGGTTGGCATCATGCTGCCGGATATTGTTGCGGCACTTTTGGCGTTTACGCTGAACTATGCGGCATACTTTGCTGAGATTTTTCGGGCAGGTATCCAGTCGATTGAACGAGGTCAATATGAAGCGGCGAAAACCCTTGGAATGACTTATGTGCAGACGATGCGCCGAATTATCATCCCACAGATGGTACGCCGTGTACTGCCGCCAATCAGCAATGAAACCATTAATCTTGTAAAGGATACATCTCTTATCTATATTTTGGCAATGAATGATCTTTTGCGCGTAGCACGGACAATTGTGCAGCGTGAGTTTGATATGACACCATTTGTTGTCGCAGGTGTATTTTATCTGGCGATGACGTTTGTGCTGACATGGATATTCAAGAAACTGGAGGCGCATTATGCAAAATACGATGAATGAGAATAATGTTATGATTCGTATGCATCAGATCTATAAGAAATTTGGTGCATTGGAGGTTCTCAAGGGAATTGATGTTGAGGTAAATCGGGGTGAGGTTCTTGCAATCATCGGACCAAGCGGATCGGGAAAGTCGACACTGCTGCGCTGCCTGAATCGTCTTGAAAGTATTGACGGTGGATCTATTGAGGTGGAAGGAGACTTTCTTGCTGTAGAAAATAGTGCAGGCATTGCCACCTATGCAGAAGCGTCCTTATCAAAGGAAATTCTTGGCAAGATGGGGATGGTATTTCAGCAGTTTAATCTTTTTCCGCATATGACGGTTTTGGAGAATCTTATTGAAGCTCCAGTACATGTCAAGCAGATAGCATCAGATGAGATTATTCCTGTGGCCGAGGAGCTTTTGCGCAAGGTTGGTCTTTACGAAAAACGTGATGCCTATCCGGCACGTCTTTCGGGTGGACAGCAACAGCGCGTAGCAATTGCCCGTGCACTGGCGATGAAACCGGATATCATGCTTTTTGATGAGCCAACCTCAGCACTTGATCCAGAGCTTACGGGAGATGTACTGAAGACCATGCGGCAGCTGGCAGAGGAACATATGACGATGATTGTTGTCACGCATGAAATGGCATTTGCTCGTGAAGCAGCGCATCATGTTATTTTTATGGCTGATGGCAATATCGTAGAGCAGGGTATCCCGGAAGATATTTTTGGTGCGCCCAAAGAAGAACGGACAAAAGCATTTTTGCAAAATATGCTGTAAGTATGAGCTGGGACTTGCATTTTGCCCGTATACAGAGGATAATAGACGGAGAATAGTTATCTGGTCACAGATTTGGAGGGGTCGTATGATTCGTTTTTTCATATTTGGCTTTATGATATGGAGCATGTTTTTGTCTCCGTCAATGGCGGAGGCTGTAAGTTTAGATGATTCTGTGGCAGGCAAGGCTGAAGTTAAGGAGATTCGGGTGCATGCGAATGGCGATAAAGTGCGTATTGTTGTGGATACGACAGGTGAGGTTGGCTATGAGACAATTGTATTATCCAATCCGACGCGCGTTGTTGTTAATCTTTCTGGAGCATGGATCAGTCCAAATGTTCCACGTGCTACAGATATAGATAGTCGTTTTGCTAAGAAAATAAGGGTCGGACAGTTTAATAAAAACACCGTGCGCATTGTTGTCGAGACAAGTGTTGGTAAAAATAATTATAATGTTTTTTCCTTAGCGGGGGGAACATCGCCATATCGTGTTGTTATGGATTTTGGTAATTTGGGGAAAGATTCATCTGGTGCAAAGATAAATTTGCCAGTGACAGAACCGGCAGCAACTGATCCTGTGGCAGCTGTACCTGTACAGGAAGAAACAACATCTGCAGAGGATTTGGCGGCACCGGTAGATGAACCGGTCTATACACCGGGACTTTCTGGTAAGCAGATTACCATTGATCCGGGACATGGCGGTGAGGACTCAGGTGCGATTGGGCCGACGGGAGTTACAGAAAAAAGTATAACGCTGCGGATTTCAAAAGAGTTACAGCGTATGCTCGAAGCAGCCGGTGCAAAAGTGTTCATGACTCGGACAACAGATACGGAAGTATCACCGAAACATACAGCGGCAAATGATGTTGAGGAACTGCAGGCACGATGTGATGTAGCAAATAACAGCAAATCCGATGTTTTTGTATGTATTCATATGGATTCTTTCTCAAGCGGGGAAGCAAAGGGAACATCGACGTATTATTATGTAAAGGGTACAGCGGCATCAAAGCGGCTGGCTGGTACTGTACGGGCTGGTATTATGGCACAACTCGGAACGGATGACCGTGGGACACGAAGCTGTAATTTCTATGTTCTCAAGCATACGAATATGCCAGCGACGCTTGCTGAAGTTGCTTTTGTATCGAATGCAGGAGAAGAGCAGCTGTTGAATTCAGATCCGGGTATTAAAAAGGCGGCTTTGGGTATATTTAACGGAATAAAAGACTTTTTTGACAGCTAGTGGCTGCTTTTATCGGCGAAGTCCTTGACGCAGGCAGGGAATTTGTATTAAAATGATAGAAAGAAATAAGAAGCCTTATCTGCGGCAAAAATTGCTGCAGATAAGGCTTTCGTGTGTGAATGTGAGGTTTTATGAAATGAAAGAAAATAATGATAGAGATCAAGCGGTTAAGGAACTGGAAAAAGCTTTAGCAGAAGAAAGCGAGCAGCGTTACAATCATATTATGCGGCGCAGTATACCGGAGAAAAGAGACTTACTTACGATGCTTATGGCTATGACAAAGCAGGAACTTGATGATATTCGCTATAATCTTTGTGTGTCTGGAATCAGTACATTGAAAAAAGCTGATATGGCAGCCTTCCTTGTTTCGGAAGTCATTGGGTTTTCGAAGAAGTGGTTTGTAACAATCGGAATTGAACAATATGATATTTTAACAACGATCTGTCATGATGATGGTCTGACAACAAAACTGAGTGAAAAGGATATGCGTCTTGATTATATGCGTTGCCTGGGAATCCTCTCAAATGGTGCACAGGCTGATAAGATGGCCTGGTATATGCCAGATGAAATTCTTGCAGTCTATAAAGAATTGGATAAACCTGTTTATAAAAAGGCGATTGAAGTAAATGATGAAATTATGCGCCTTACAACGGGGCTGCTTTTTTACTATGGTTTCGTTGATTATGACAAGCTGTTTTTGATGGTCAATGCGTATTTGGAGGAAGAAGATACATTAAAATTTGCCGATTTTATGGGTGTTATGTTCAATGGTGCTTGTTGGCAGGACAATGTAGTAAGTACGCAGCATGGAATGTATTACTATACGGTACTCGATCCAGATAAGATCGAGAGGGGACAGAATGAGCGAGTGAATGTTGACTATGCGGAACTTCCATATGATAAGGTCTATGAAGCGGGTGAAGTGAACTATATCGAAGCAACTGATGCATATAAAGCATTGGCACAGTTTTTTATGAAAGAATTAAAGTATGAAGTTCTTGAAGCAGCAGATATAGTTGGTGAGATTACAATCATTCTGCAAAATGGCGGAGTCATGAAGGAAGTTGTCGAATATCTGGATTCGCTTGGTATATTTAAAAAGAAGGGAATTGGCGAAGCCCTTGTACCGCTGCTGACATCTTTCAATAATATGTCACACTTATGGCTTTTGAAGGGACATACACCACAGGATCTTATGGATGTATCGAAGCAGATGAAAAGCAATGTTGTGAAATTTGAGCCTCGGAGCTCTAAAGTTGGACGTAATGATTTATGCCCGTGCGGCAGTGGCAAAAAATACAAGAAATGCTGCCTTGGCAAAAAGCAGGAAAAGGAAAATTAATGCTGGTTATTTAAATATATTGTAGTGCAGGGGCTGCTGTAAGGCAGCTCTTTTTTTATAGGAGAGAATATGAAACAAACACATAACTATCGGGAGAAAATACGAGAGTTCGTCATTGTTTTGCTGCCGATTTTTGTTACGCAGATTGCAATCGTATCAACAGGCTTCTGTGATACGGTCATGTCCGGGCATGTGAGCGAGCAGGATCTTGCCGGTGTTGCAGTAGGGGTCAATATCTTCATGCCGTTCTTTGGCAGCATGCTGGGGGTGATTTCCGGGCTAACACCGACAATTGCACAGCTTTATGGTGCGGGTGAAAAGAATAAGATCGCGTTTGCTGTAACGCAGGGAATGTATTGGGCATTTTTTCTGGCCGTTGGGATAATTCTTCTTGGTTTTTTGGCAGTACCGCAATTTCTGGGGTATCTGCAGTTGGAGCCGAAAGTAACGAGAATTGCTAGTTACTATCTTCTTGCGATGTCTTTTGGTTTATGTCCGGCATTTTGTGCAAGTGTTTTGCGAAATTTTATCGATGCGCTTGGTTACACACGTTTGACAATGATGATTACAATCTGTATAGTTCCCTTTAATATAATGATGAATTATCTTTTTATTTTTGGTGCATATGGTTTTCCAGCACTGGGGGGAATTGGTGCTGGTGTGGGAACTGCAATTACTTTTTATTTTCTGCTGCTGCTTAATGTATTGGCGATTTTCTTTATACGGCCATTTTCCCGGTATAAAATTTTTGCATACTTTTCCTGTCCTGTTTTTGCCGAGTGGAAAAGACAGCTTTTTATTGGGATTCCAATTGGTAGTGCGATGTTTTGCGAACAGAGTATTTTTGGCGCAGTTGGTGTTTTTATGACGTTTATGGTACGGGTGTCATTGCTGCGCATCAGGCAGCATTGAATTTTACAACGATGGCCTATATGATACCGCTAAGCATAAGTATGACGCTTACAATTCTTGTTGGCTTCGAGGTTGGAGCCAAACGTTTTACAGACGCAAGGAAGTATAGCCGGCTTGGAATTGTACTTTCGCTACTGTTTACAATATCACTGGCAATGATTTTGATTCATTTAAGAGCAGATATTGCAGCGCTGTATACGAATGACGATTTTGTTAAAAAGTTGCTGCAATTGTTTCTTGTCTATGCAATTTGTCTGCAGGTTTCCGATGGCGTGAGCGCGCCACTACAGGGGACACTGCGTGGTTATAAAGATGTTAAGATTACTTTTATTCTGGCAGTTGTGTCCTATTGGATTATTGGGCTGCCTACGGGCTATGCGCTTGCCAATTATTTTAATTATGGTCCTTATGGTTACTGGATCGGACTTATTGCCGGGATTGCAGCCGGAGCTGTTTTTCTGGGGATAAGATTGTTTCGTGTACAAAAGCGAGCTGCCTTTTTGATGGAGAAATAGAATGGAATCAGACGAAATGTCGTATACGTGACATTTCGTTTTTTATTTCAGGCATTAAAAAATAGTATGCTATAAAAAATAAAATGTATAATGTCGCGTGCTAACTATGAATGAAACTGTATAAAATAAAAATAAAAAAATATGATTGATAAATAATTCACATACAACAATACGAAAAAATTATAAAATATCTATAAATAATCGTATCTAATAGTAAATACATATTAACTATATACAATAATAATAGTATAATAAACGTTTTTCCTTATTTTTTTAAGAATATATGCGATAAAATGTATAAAAATGCAATTAATTATAATATATTACTGTTTATAAGAAAAATATTCTTGACAAATATTTGTGAAAGTAGTAACTTATAAATGTGAAATGAATCACTTAGTCTTACGATGCATTTTATTATTTGGGAATAAAAGTGAATTAATTCACTTTT
>WSSedB1CaDRAFT_10000718_pt1 | contig 13660 bp, 15 predicted proteins | sample WetSurSB1Cattail_FD_9460 | JGI IMG/M metagenome (IMG submission 9460)
TGAGGAATATGATTACATCCTTATTGATTGCCCTGCCGGTATAGAACAGGGATTTAAGACTGCTATAGCAGGGGCGGATTGCGCGATTGTTGTGACGATGCCGGAGATTTCCGCTGTAAGGGATGCTGACAAAATTATTGGGGAACTGGGACGCGCAGAGAAGGAAAATATCAAGCTTGTTGTGAATCGAATCCGACCCCAGATGGTAAAGAAGGGCGATATGCTGGATATGGATGATATCAATGATATTCTTTCAATTAAATGCATAGGACAGGTGCCGGATGATGAGATGGTTGTAACCTCGACAAACCGGGGCGAACCTGTAGTATCGAATGAAGGTTCACAGGCTGGACAGGCCTATCGTAATATTGTAGGCCGCATTTGTGGTGAGGACATCCCCTTTATGGAATTTCCAGAGGAGGGATTCTTTACCAAACTTAAGCGTGTATTCGGTCATTAAGGAGGGACATGTAGATGATGCTCGATGCATTAATGAAGATTTTTGGCAAAACAGAAAGATCGTCTAGGGAAATTGCGCGTGACCGGCTGAAGGTCGTGCTTATCCATGATCGGGCGAATGTTTCTCCCGAGGTTATGGAGCATCTTCGTGATGATATCATTAAGGTGATTTCTAATTATATGGAAATCAACCAGCAGGATATGGAAATATCCCTGGCAAATGACGAAGATTCAGTAGCGTTGGTGGCCAATATTCCTGTACAGAAAATGAAACATTCATCCAAGACAGATAATTAGGAAATCCATGCATGAGTCGGCGTCCTGTTGCCGGCTTTTCTTTTTGCAGGCAGGAGATTGTTCTTTGCCTGTTGTCGTGATATGATAATAAAGTGTATAATTGAAGGATACATCAGGGGGATAATAGGGTAGGTATGAGTAAGAGATGGTTGAGACGTACAGACTTCAACCTGGTTGCTGCGACAGTAGCAATCATTATAATGAGTCTGATTATTATAGGAAGTGCAACACATATTAATGCGGCGACACAGGAGAGATACTGGTTCGTACAGCGACAGGGAATATTTGCCATACTGAATGGTGCGGTAGCAATTTTTCTTATGAATTTCGATTATAAGGCGTTACAGCGGTATGGGAATCGTTTGTACATATTGAATCTGCTCATGCTGCTGGCCGTCATGTTCCTGGGACATTCGGCGTTGGGGGCGCAGCGCTGGATACAGCTGGGCCCGATTACTTTGCAGCCATCTGAGTTTTCCAAACTTATTATGATTATTTCTCTTGCGGCAATTTTGGAGGATAAAGTTGGTAAGCTTAATAACCTGCATGACCTTATTCCGGTGGCTCTTTACGTGGGACTGCCTTTTCTGCTGGTACTCAAGCAGCCGGATTTAGGGACATCGCTTGTTTTTATGGCTATTTTTGTCGGTATGATTTTTGCCTGCGGTGTGAATTTGCGGCTTTTGGGAGGTGCCTTTGGTGTAGGCATTGCCTGTCTGCCGATTCTGTGGCATTTCTTGAAAGATTATCAAAAAATGCGCATTATGGTATTTATGGATCCGAATGTGGATCCACTAGGCTCGGGTTATCATATCATTCAATCCAAAATAGCTGTCGGTTCGGGGATGCTCCTTGGCAAGGGGCTCTTCGGTGGGACGCAGAGCCAGTTGAACTTTTTGCCGGAAAATCATACAGATTTTATTTTTGCGGTTGTGGGAGAAGAACTGGGCTTTATCGGTGCGGCATTTTTGTTGCTTTTATACTTGGTATTGCTTTGGCGCGGCATCATGATTGCACGTAACGCAAGCGATACTTTTGGACGCTTGCTGGCAGTCGGCATCACTTCTATGTGGGCATTTCATGTGCTTGTAAACGTGGGAATGACAACGGGAATTATGCCGGTTACGGGCATACCACTGCCTTTTATGAGCTATGGTGTAAGCTCACTGACAACGAATATTATGTCTATAGCGATATTATTGAATATACATATGCGAAAACAAAAACTATTGTTTTAGGTGGCAGGCCAAGGCTGCTGGGCGGACTCCGGGATGGAGTCTCAGTGCGGCAGCCTGTTCTATGTATATGTTTAGAAAACACTATGAGTGAAATGTAATCGGAGGTATATATGGTAAAACTCGAACCAAAAATTTTACAGGCAGTTGAAAAGCCGGCCCGTTATACAGGCCATGAGTGGAATGCTGTCATCAAGGAGCATGCCTGTGTGGATTGCACCTTCGCACTTGCTTTGCCGGATGTTTATGAGGTCGGTATGTCCAATCTTGGACTCAAGATTCTGTATGAGGTCTTGAATCAGCGCAGTGATACGGCAGCCGAACGCGTTTATGCACCATGGACGGATATGGAAGAAAAAATGCGGGAGGCTCATTTGCCGCTTTTTTCGCTGGAAACCTTTACGGAAATTGGGAAGTTTGATTTCCTGGGCTTTTCCCTGCAATACGAAATGATTTATACCAATGTACTGAATATGCTTGATTTGTCAGGCATACCGGTATGGGCTGCTGAACGTGATGAAAATATGCCCTTTATTGTGGGTGGCGGCCCATGTGTCTATAATACAGAGCCGATAGCTGCTTTCTTTGATTTGTTTATTATTGGTGAGGGAGAAGAAGTCATTTCGGAATTGGTCGATGTATTCATTCATTGGAAAACCGCAGGGAGACCAGGAGGTCGGCGGGGCTTTTTACTGCGGGCGGCCAAGCTCGACGGAATCTATGTGCCGTCTTTTTATGAAGTGCATTATGATGAGGCGGGACAATTCTCCTCCATAGCCCCTCTGGAGGAGGTGGCGAGGCCGGTCATCTATAAGCGTGTTATTAAAGATATGGATACAGTACGGTTTACGGAAAAGCCGGTTGTTCCTTATTTGGATATTGTGCATAATCGTATTATGCTCGAGCTTTTTCGTGGTTGCTCGCGAGGTTGCCGTTTTTGTCAGGCGGGTATCAGCTATCGTCCTGTACGTGAACGTACGCAGGAGCGTTTGAAGGAACTTTCACGTACGCTTGTCGATGCAACAGGCTATAACGAGATGTCTCTGACTTCGCTGAGCTCAGCGGATTATTCATGCCTGAGCGGGCTTGTCGATGAGCTTTTGCATGATTTCCATGAAGAAAAAGTGAGCTTTTCGTTGCCGTCGCTGCGTATTGACAGTTTTTCCATTGAGCTGGCACATAAGATGCAGCAGGTACGGAAGAGCGGACTGACTTTTGCCCCGGAAGCAGGGACACAGCGCTTACGGGATGTTATCAATAAGGGTGTTACGGAAGAAAATTTGCTTACGGCAGTTTCTGCAGCGTACCGGCAGGGCTGGAAATCTGTAAAGCTTTATTTCATGCTGGGTTTGCCGACGGAAACAGACGAGGATATCATAGGTATTGCACATCTGGCAAAAAAGGTTGTTGATCTTTATACTGCAATCAAGGGGCGGCGGGGAGTAAAAGTTACCATCAGCGTAGCATGCTTTGTGCCGAAGCCGTTTACTCCTTTCCAATGGGTTGGGCAGAATTCTCAGGAAGAGTTCAGGCGTAAGCAGCAACTGTTGAAGGAAAATATCCGGGACAAGGCCATCCAGTTTAATTATCATGATGCCCGTGTGAGCTTTTTGGAAGGTGTCATAGCCAGGGGAGATCGTCGCTTAGATCATGTGATTTATGAAGCATGGAAGGCGGGTGCCCGATTTGATGGCTGGACGGATCAGTTTCACTATGAATTTTGGATGTCTGCTTTTGCCAAATGTGGGATAGAGCCTGAAAAATATAATCAGCGTGAACGCAGTCTTACGGAACCACTGCCTTGGGAACATACGACCCCAGGGGTCAATAAGGAGTTTTTGCTGCGGGAATACCATCATGCACTCAAGGAGGAGAGCACGGAGGACTGCAGACACGGTAAGTGCAGTGCCTGTGGGGTGTGTCCGAATCTGGGAGTCAGAGTCGTTGATTGGGGGGATGCAGATGTTTAAATATCGTGCAGAAATTACGAAGGGAGAGGAAATACGTTATATTTCCCATCTCGATTATGCCGCACTGATAGAACGTGCCTTTTGCCGTTCAAAACTGCCCGTCAACTATTCGGAAGGATTTAATCCCCGCATGAAGATGGCGTTTGCCTCAGCCTTGGCAGTAGGTGTGACCAGCGATGCGGAATATATGGATTTTGAACTTGTAAAACCTTTATGCCAGCCGGAAGTCTTTGAACGCTTACGGGAGGCCCTTCCTCCTGGAGTAGAACTTTTGCGTTTATGTACATTGGACGGGAAGCACAAAGCTTTGATGGCTGAGGTCGACCTTGCCAAGTATGATATTTTTGTACCGCTGGCAGGAACTTTTTTGGAAGCACAAAGAGCGGTACAGGATTTCAATGCTGTGCGGGAGTTTACCTATGAGCGCGTAACACCGAAGAAAAAGCGTGAAATTGAGGTCAAGCAATATATGAAGCTGCCGATTACGGTTTCGTCCAGAGAGGATGGCCTCTTTATGACGATGGCTATCATCATAAAGCCGTCTGGCAGTATAAAGCCAGGAGAACTGCTGCGCGTGCTGCGTGAGAGCTTTGGTATGCCGGTGGATGAACAGCAGGCATTGATTTATCGCCGGGCACTATGGGGACAAGGCAAGCCGCTCATTGAGCTCATAGAAGAGTAAGGAAGCTATGGAGATGAGAGAATGAAGTCCATTCTTATGAATATTGTTCCAGAGGAAACGCGTATCGCTGTTGTTGAGGATCAAAAACTTTTGTTTATCGAGGTTGAAAGGTCGTCTCATTCACATTTGGTTGGTAATGTCTATAAGGGACATGTCCAGAATGTGCTGCCGGGCATGCAGGCGGCTTTTGTCGATATAGGCGGAGATAAGAATGCCTTTCTCTATATTGGGGACGGTATGCCGCGAGAGGTAATCCAGACTTTGTCGCCGCAGGCAAAGATACATATCGGGCAGAATCTGCCTATACAGATTATAAAGGATTCTGTTGGTAGTAAAGGTCCGCGTGCAACCGTACATTTGTCGCTTCCAGGACGCAACGTTGTTCTTATGCCGACAGCAGCGTATATCGGTATATCACGGCGAATTGAGGATGAATCGGAGCGTACGAGGCTTAGAAAAATTGCTGAAAACATTTGTCCGCCGGGCATGGGCCTTATTATACGGACAGTGGCTGCAGGGCAGAGTATGGAAGCACTGACAAAGGATGTGAATTATCTTACGCGGCTTTGGGAATCCCTGAAGGCGCGTAATAAACTGGCAACAGCGCCAGCGCTTCTTTATCGTGATGCAGACCTTGTGATTCGCATGGTCAGGGATTCTTTTACTGAGGAAATTGATGAGATGCTCATCGACAATGCTGAGACTTACCAACGGGTTATCGAGTTGCTGCGGTATACTTCTCCGGAATTATTAGACAGGATAAAACTCTATAGGGACAAAACACCGATTTTTCGTACATATCATGTGGATGAAGAAATGAAGCGCATTGGTGATCGTGAAGTAAGTCTTGCATCGGGAGGCTTTATCGTCATAGATAAGACGGAGGCACTTACGGTCATTGATGTCAACACTGGGAAATTCGTCGGCAGGGCTAACCTGGCGGATACAGTGTATCGCATCAATTTGGAAGCGGCAGCAGAAATTATGAAGCAGATTCGTCTGCGTGATATCGGGGGGATTATTCTTATAGATTTCATCGATATGGAGAAAGAGGAGCAGAAGGAGACATTGCTGACATTTATGCGTGCGCGTGTGAAGGACGATCGGATGAAGACGAATATTGTGGATATTACTTCACTGGGGCTTGTAGAAATAACCAGGAAGAAGGCCCGCCAGAATTTTGAAAGCATTATTTATAGTGAATGCCCTTACTGCAATGGACGCGGGCGTATTGAATCGCCGGAGACCGTGAGTATTAAGATTTGCCGCGAGCTCAGGCGTATCGAGTCTAAAGCGCATGCGCCGCATGGTTATGAAGTTGCAGTTCATGAGCAGGTTGCTGCTGCGCTCGCTGAACTGCATCTTGTGGAAAGTCTCGCAAGGGAGCTTCATATTAGCATAGATATTGTCGTGCATTCGGGCATTCATCCGGAGAGTTGCTCCATTATGCAAAAGAGCAGCGAAAAAAACTAAAAAATAAATTGTATTATAAAACTATCTATGATATAATTCTTAGCGGTGTAGTAAAAACGCACGCGGACTGATTTCCGTACTGTGCCCTTTGGGTTAAACGGGGAGATGAGGGACGCGGAGGTAATCAAAAACAGGAGGTGCACCAACATGGCAGTTATTTCCATGAAACAATTATTAGAAGCAGGTGTTCATTTCGGACATCAGACGAGACGCTGGAACCCGAAGATGGCGAAGTACATCTTCACTGAACGTAATGGTATTTATATCATTGATTTGCAGAAGACCGTCAGAAAAGTGGATGAGGCATATAATTTCCTCAGAAGCGTGGCAGAAGAGGGAAAGTCTGTACTCTTTGTAGGCACAAAGAAGCAGGCACAGGAAGCTGTAAAGGAAGAAGCTCTCAAGGCTGATATGTATTATGTCAACGAGAGATGGCTGGGCGGCATGATGACGAATTTCCAGACAATCCAGAAACGTGTCAATCGCCTGAAGGAGCTTGAAGTGATGGAAGAGGATGGTACCTTTGAGGTCCTCACTAAGAAAGAAGTTCTTTCGCTCCGTCATGAGATGGAGAAGCTCGAGAAATTCCTTGGCGGTATAAAGAATATGACGAAACTGCCGGGTGCTCTGTTTATAGTTGATCCGCGCAAGGAAAGAATCGCTGTAGCGGAAGCCAGAAAACTTAGCATTCCTATTGTCGCTATTGTTGATACAAATTGCGATCCGGATGAAATCGATTATGTTATTCCGGGCAACGACGATGCTATCCGTGCTGTAAAGCTCCTTACAGGCCGTATGGCAGATGCTGTTATTGAAGGCCGTCAGGGACAGGCTGGAGAGGCTGAAGCAGCAGAAGCTGCAGAAGCTGAGAAAGCTGCTGCTGACGCGTCGGCTGAATAAATAAGAACAAACAAAGTTATGGGGTAAGGGAGTTTATCCCTTACTCTTTACTTTTATATTTAGGAGGATAAAAATGGCGAATATTACGGCTGCGATGGTAAAAGAATTACGTGAGACTACAGGTGCTGGCATGATGGATTGCAAGAAGGCACTGGCGGCAACGGACGGAGATAAAGAAAAGGCAATTGATTTCCTGCGTGAAAAAGGACTCGCTGCGGCAGCCAAGAAGGCTGGACGTGTTGCAGCAGAAGGACTCGTTTCTTCTTACATCCATGCAGGTGGACGTATCGGTGTACTTGTAGAGATTAACTGTGAGACGGATTTTGTGGCACAGACGGGTGAGTTCCAGGAGTTTGTACATGATGTTGCTATGCAGATTGCGGCGGCAAATCCTTCTTATGTACGTCGGGAAGAAGTCGATGAGACAGAACTGGACCATGAGCGCGAGGTTCTGCGTGAACAGGCTCTGAATGAAGGAAAACCAGAAAAAATTGTGGAAAAAATGGTAGAAGGCCGCATTCAGAAATATTATAAAGAGGTATGCCTTATGGAGCAGCCTTTTGTAAAGGATCCGGAGCAGACAATTGAAGATATTGTAAAGGCTAAGATTGCAAAGATTGGGGAGAATATTTCAATTCGCCGTTTTGTAAGATATCAGCTTGGTGAAGGTATCGAAAAGAAGCAGGAAGATTTCGCTGCTGAAATCCGGGCTGCGGTAAAATAATAAAATCAGCTAAAAAGAGAACACGTCGTGTTCTCTTTTTTCAAAATAAGTAAAGGAATATCGGTAAACTTGTCGAACTTATATAAAGCAGATTAGTTATGAATTCGGATGGAGGTCTTACATTGACAAACACGAAATATAAACGCGTTATCCTGAAGCTGAGTGGGGAATCACTTGCCGGAAATCAGGGCTTTGGGATTAACACGGAGGTTGTTGAGTCTATTGCCCGGCAGGTTAAGGCAGTCCATGAGCATGGTATAGATGTAGCAGTTGTAGTTGGCGGCGGTAATATTTGGAGAGGCCTTGCAGGGAGTGCCAGGGGCATGGAGCGTGCTACTGCAGATTATATGGGAATGATGGCTACAGTCATGAATTCCCTGGCATTGCAGGATGCTCTGGAAAAAATGAATGTGGACACGCGTGTACAGAGTGCTATTGAGATGCGCCAGGTCGCAGAACCGTACATTCGACGTAAGGCCGTACGGCATTTGGAGAAGGGGCGCGTAGTCATCTTTGGTGCAGGTACGGGTAATCCATATTTTTCGACGGATACGACAGCGGCGCTTCGGGCGGCTGAGATTGAAGCAGACGTTATTCTTATGGCGAAGAAAAATACGGATGGTGTGTATGATTCGGATCCAAATCATAATCCAGATGCTAAGAAGTTCGATACGCTGGAATATAGAGAAGTCTTGCAGCGTGGACTGGCCGTAATGGATTCTACGGCTACGAGTCTCTGCATGGATAACCAGATTCCGCTGGTTGTATTTAATATAGATCATCATGAAAATATCTTGCGGGCGGCTCTTGGTGAGCCAATTGGTACGATTGTAGGAGGAAGGAAAGATGGTTAAAGATATACTGGCATCGCATGAAGATCGCATGAAAAAATGCCTTGAGGCTCTGAAGCATGAATATGCTTCGCTGCGTGCTGGCAGGGCTACACCTGCGCTTTTAGACAGAGTTATGGTGGAATATTATGGGGCACCGACACCTGTGAACCAGGTGGCGAAGGTTTCAGTGCCTGAGCCGCGTATGATTGTGATACAGCCTTGGGAAAAGTCCGTATTGCACGATATTGAGAAGGCTATTATGAAGTCTGATCTGGGGCTTACACCGAATTCAGATGGTACAGCGATTCGTATTTCGATTCCACAGCTTACCCAGGAGCGCCGTGCCGAACTGGGCAAGAGTATCAATAAAAAAGCTGAGGAAACGAAGATTGCTGTACGTAATCTTCGTCGTGATGCGAACGAGGCCATGAAGAAAAGTGAAAAAGCCAAGGAAATCACGGAGGATGACTCTAAGAAAGGCCAGGAGGACATGCAGAAGATTGTCGATAAGTATATAAAGACGATTGATGATATTAAGGCCGGCAAAGAAAAAGAGATTATGGAAATCTGATGGTGACGATTGATGTTGTGGGGCGTCCCCTTGCGGAGGCCGAGTGCCTGCTGCAGGCAGCACATATAGATTATGTCTTAAAGAGATCACGTCCTGTACGTGATTTTTTCAAGATTGACGAGCAAAAGCTGTATGTCGTTCGTCAAAGATTTACAGGTGATGGAATTTTGCAGCTGATGCTTGCTGCGAAGCTGCGAAAGGAGGTGTCTCAAGATGGCTTATAAAATTAGTGATGACTGTATTTCTTGCGGTTCTTGTGCTGGAACTTGTCCAGCGGATGCTATTGCTGAAGGCGAATCACATTACGAAATTGACCCTGAAAAGTGTGTTGAGTGTGGTGCTTGTGCCGCTGGTTGCCCAGTGTCAGCTATTTCAGCTCCGTAATGAAGAGCCCCTCTTCGGATTTACTGAGAGGGGCTTATTTCTTGTTTTTAGGAGAATCAATATGTGGAAGAAGATGTTCGGAGGTTCTGTGCCGCAGACGGCATGGGTACAGGCCCCGCTATATGATAGAATAGACCCGGGCCGTTTACCTGGACATGTTGCCATTATTATGGATGGCAACGGAAGATGGGCAAAGGGGAAAGGTCTTATCCGCACAGCCGGGCATACGGCTGGCGTGAATGCCTTAAAACAAGTGCTGAAGGTGGCTATCGACTTGCGAATTCAGGCGCTCACGGTGTATGCGTTTTCAACAGAGAACTGGAAACGGCCGCATGCTGAGGTAGATTTCCTTATGAAACTTTTTTCGGAGTACCTTGAACGGGAAATCAATGAAATGGATGAAGATAATGTACGGCTGCAGTTTATCGGACGCATTGATGAGCTGTCGACGGAACTATGCCGACAGGCGAAAAGTGCGCAGAAGCGCACGGAACATAATACAGGGGTGCGTTTTAATGTGGCTATGAATTATGGAGGGCAGGACGAGCTTATTCGCGCTATGCATTCCATAGCTGCAGAAGTTGCAGATGGAAGGCTGGCGGCAGATTCCATTGATGAAACGATACTGGAGAACCATCTGGATACCGCCGGTCTGCCGCCGGTGGATCTTGTTATTCGTACGAGCGGAGATTTGCGGCTCAGCAATTTTCTGCTTTGGCAGACAGCCTATGCGGAATTTTGGTTTACAAAAACAAATTGGCCGGATTTCACGCCGGCATGCTTTGTTCAGGCATTAGAAGACTTTGGACGCCGTGACCGACGCTTTGGAGGATTAAAAAATAAATAGACAGAGGTGCAAGCTTTGGGTACGAGGATTATTACAGGAGTTATCGGCATGACTGCAGCGGCTTTTATCATCCAGACAGGCGGGATGATATTCAATGCGGTTGTACTTTTGCTGTCAATTATCGGCTGGCATGAATTTTCACGGGCCTTTGCGCATAAAGACCAGCATCTGGCTTATCTGAGTGGCATGTTGGCGCTGACTCTGTTTTGGTGTTGTGCAGTTTTTGGTGTACCGGAAGAGACGATGGCCGTTACAGTACTGCTGCTCCTGGTCGTATTGGCCCAGAGTGTGCTGCTGCATAAAAGCTTTTCTGTTGAAGAAGCCATGATTTCAGTGGTAGGTATTTTATATGTAGGCCTGACGTTTTCTTATCTGATGCTCTTGCGTTCATGGGGCGATGGTGCAGTGGTTTCATCGCCTGCGGGCAGTATGGAGATAGGGTGTGCCTTGATTTGGAGTGCGCTTCTCGGTACCTGGGCAAGCGATACCTGTGCCTACTTTACGGGGTCTCTGTGCGGAGCCCACAAGCTGTGTCCGGATATAAGCCCGGGAAAGACTGTCGAAGGATTTGTAGGCGGTGTGATTGGGACTGTGGTAACTGTAACCGGTATAGGTGCGTTTTTTTCTTTTCCGCTTTTAAAGATGGCGGTGTTAGGAATTTGTATAGCGCTTGTGGCGACCTTGGGAGACTTGGTGGAGTCTGTAATAAAGCGCCATACAGGTATCAAAGATTCCGGGTCACTTATTCCGGGACATGGCGGCGTGCTGGATCGTTTTGATAGTACGATGTTTACGATGCCTTTCATGTATTATTTTATTCAGTTTTTTAAGTTGGTGGGATAGGAGAGTTTCATGAAGAATATTGCCTTATTGGGTTCTACAGGCTCCATAGGTACACAGACACTCGATGTTGTGCGTGCAAATCGGGACAGATTTCATGTTTCAGTGCTTGCGGCGAATCGTAGTGATGCATTGCTGGAAAAGCAGATACAAGAATTTTCCCCGGAGTTGGCAGTGCTCGTGGATGATGCTGCGGCGGCGAAGCTGCGGTCACGTTATATAGGAAAAACGAAAATAATCAGTGGAAGGCAGGGCCTTCTGGAAGCTGCAGCATATAGCACAGCGGATATAGTTGTAACCTCTATGATGGGGTTTGCCGGTCTGGAGCCTACGATGGCTGCACTTGATGCCGGTAAGAACATTGCTTTGGCTAATAAGGAGACATTGGTGGTCGCAGGCGAATTGGTCATGGCACGTGCAAGAGAAAAGGGAGTTGCTATTCTGCCGGTTGACAGTGAGCACTGTGCATTATTTCAGTGTTTGCAAGGAGAAAAACGGGAAAGTATGGAAAAACTCATTCTTACCTGTTCCGGGGGACCATTTCGGGGAAAGCGCAAAGAAGAGTTGGCGCGGGTTTCAGTTAAAGATTGTCTGAACCATCCCACCTGGTCTATGGGGAAAAAAATCACGATAGATTCGGCAACACTGGTAAATAAAGGACTTGAAGTCATTGAGGCAAAATGGCTTTATCATGCGGACTATGAGCAAATTCAGGTAGTTGTGCATCCGCAGAGTATAGTACATTCCATGGTGCAATATCAGGACGGTGCTGTTGTGGCGCAACTTGGTTCTACAGACATGCGGCTTCCTATTCAATATGCCTTGACATATCCAGACAGGCAGCCTTCTGTATTCCGGCGGTTGGATTTCTGGGACATGCAGCCACTTACTTTTGCAAAGCCGGATATCGATACCTTTCGAGGCCTTGCACTTGCGTATGAGGCTGGACGCATAGGGGGGACGATGCCCTGCGTGATGAATGCGGCAAATGAGGTTGCAGTAGAGGCTTTCCTGGCAGGTGGAATAGGTTTTCTTGATATTTACGATATCATTGAGCGTACCATGGAGGCAAGGCAAAGCCAGAATAAACCAACACTGGAGCTTTTCTTTGCCGAGGATGCATGGGCGCGTGATTATGCACGGAAGCTTTTGAGGAGATAGGATGAAGGTGATAGAATGATTCTTACAATTATAGCAGCAATTTTTGTATTTGGTTTGTTGGTCCTTGTTCATGAGCTTGGACATTTTATAACGGCTAAGCTTACGGATATGCGCGTGGATGAGTTCGCTATTGGTTTTGGACCAAAAATTTTGAGTTATAAATATGGTGAGACAGTATACTCGGTTCGCAGTATACCTTTAGGTGGTTTCAATAATATTGCTGGGATGGATCCGGAGGATAATAATGCCGGTGAGCGGGGCTATTCAGCGAAATCTGTGAGGGCACGCATGGTGGTGATTCTGGCAGGCTCATTCATGAATTTTCTTTTGCCGCTGTTGCTGTTTTTTGGTATTTTTTTCTTTGCAGGGGTAAGCACGCCATCTATGGAACCGGTGCTGGGGACTGTAATTGAGCACAAGCCGGCAGCAGAGGCAGGACTCAGGGCTGGTGACCGCATCGTACGTATAGATGGGCAGGATATTGATTCCTGGGTAGCTTTTGTGGATACGATACGGGACGGTGATGGCAAGGTATTCAAGATTGAGTTCAAACGTGGAGATGTGGACATGGCTACTACTCTCATTCCAGTTTATGACAGCAGTTCCAAGCGTGCCATGGTTGGGGTTATGAGCTCAGTGGATACAATGCAGCCCGGGCTTGCAGAATCTGCTTCGCTGGCAGTACAGAAGACGGGATATATCCTTTATCGTATGATGGATGGACTTGTCCAGATATTTACGGGAGAGTCTGCTGCGGAACTCGCAGGACCTTTAGGCGTAGCCCAAATGGCCGGCGAGGTGGCACAGATTGGTTTTGTGCCGCTTTTGAATTTTGCGGCACTTTTAAGCCTGAACCTTGGGATCATTAATCTTTTTCCGATACCGGCACTGGATGGCGGCCATTTCATGACACTGGTTGTTGAGGCCATACGAGGAAAGCCTCTTTCTGCCAAGGCACTGCGTTATGCGCAGTCTGTAGGGTTTGCACTGCTACTGGCCTTGATGCTTTTTGCTACGAAAAATGATATTGTGCGGGTTTTTTTAGGTAATTAAAAGAATATGGACAGGACGGGTGATACTATGAGTGAACGCAGGCTAACGCGCCAGATCCATATAGGTCCGGTGGCTATCGGCGGTGGGGCGCCTATTTCTGTGCAGTCTATGACGAATACGAAGACTACGGATACAGGGGCAACGGTTGCGCAGATTCATGCGCTTGCCAAGGCAGGCTGCGATATTGTGCGGCTGGCTGTACCGGATATGGAGTCGGCCGCCAATCTCGGG
>WSSedB1CaDRAFT_10000719_pt1 | contig 13655 bp, 12 predicted proteins | sample WetSurSB1Cattail_FD_9460 | JGI IMG/M metagenome (IMG submission 9460)
AGCTCTTGCCAAACTGAAAGAACTCAAAGTTTATCACGTTAATGCTGAAGAAAAAGCCAAACTGGAAAAACTGTACTTCGACCACTATGTTGTTAACGGTGCCGTTGTTGGTCAGTCACCTGCTGCGATCGCCAAGATGGCTGGTTTCTCCGTGCCCGAAGATACCGAAGTGCTTCTGGTTGGCCCTCTGAAAGGCCTGCAGGATGTTGAGCCGATGTGCCGTGAAAAACTCTCCCCGACCCTCGGTTACTACATCGTTGACGGCAAGAAAGCTGCTATTGACCTGTGCGTTAACCTGCTGAAGAAGGGTGGCGCAGGCCACACCGCCGGTATTCACTCCGCCAGCGACGCAACCTGCCTCGAGTTTGCCCAGGCTGTTGACGCAAACCGCATTACCTTCAACTCCCCGACCAGCCACGGTGCCATCGGTGGTCTGTACAACCAGATGATTCCGTCTCTGACCCTCGGTTGCGGCTCCAAGGGCAACAACATCACCACTGACAACGTCAGTTTCCGTAACCTGTGCAGCATCAAGCGCGCCGCACGCCGCGTTGTCCAGGGTTAATTTGCAGCACTGAATTTTGTAGCATCTGCCATACAGCCGGCAAGTTCTCCACCTTGTGGTGAGCTTGCCGGCACCTCCAAAGATCTGGTCCAATTCTTCATACCGCAAATCCCGTTTATTACGAAATTCATTCCATGCTGATCTAAGAACCTGTCACAGAATTGATGAATTATCTCGCGGTTCGTGATAAATCATAAATCAACTTTGTGTATTACAACGCTGTGTAGGTTGTACTGCGTATATAGCTACTGTCATATGCTTGATTTTGGTCGTAATAATAATTCTTCCGTCTCGTAATAAAGAGGAGCCGTAATGGGAGCAGAGCTTCATCCCATGAAACTGTCCGTTGAATCGCTTTTTCCGTTGGAAGGGCAGATTCCCGAAACGTATCGCATTCACATCCCGGTCAGGCAGAATAACTATCTGATTAATGGAAAATTGCGTAGCTGGCATGGCCCAATGCAGCAGGTTCTCTCTCCGGTCCATATCAATACGCCCGATGGAGTTGTTCCCCATTCCCTTGGGGAAACCCCTCTGCTGTCCGAAGCGGCAGTCCTGGAAATCCTGGATGTGGCGGTGCGGGCCTATGCCAATGGTCGTGGTGTCTGGCCGACCATGTCGGTGGGGGAACGAATCCAATGTGTTCTGCGTTTCACCCGTACCATGAAGGACAAGCGCAGCGACATCGTCAGGCTTCTTATGTGGGAGATTGGCAAATCATTACAGGAAGCGGAACGTGAGTTCGAGCGGGCGCTCTCTTACATCCGCGACACCCTTGATGCGCTCAAGGAACTGGATCGGGTTTCGTCCCGGTTTGTAATCCAGCATGGCATTATCGGACAGATTCGACGCACTCCTCTGGGTGTAGTGCTCTGCATGGGCCCGTATAATTTTCCACTCTACGAAACCTTTACAACCCTGATTCCCGCCCTAGTCATGGGTAACACCATACTGCTCAAGCCGCCCCGTTTTGGAATCCTGCTCTTTCAGCCGCTGCTGGAGGCATTCCGGGATTCCTTTCCTCCCGGTGTGGTCAATACGGTCTATGGTGATGGCGAAGTGGTGGTGCCGCCTCTGCTGGCTTCGGGCCAAGTGGATGTGCTCGGTTTTATCGGCACTCACCGGGTTGCCGATGCTCTACGCGCCATTCATCCGCGTCCCCACCGGTTGCGCTGCGTTCTGGGACTTGATGCCAAGAATCCCGCCATCATTTTGCCGGATGCCGATCTTGATCTGGTGGTGTCAGAATGTCTTCTGGGTAGCCTCACCTACAACGGTCAACGCTGCACCGCATTGAAGATCCTTTTTGTGCACCGTTCCATTGCCGATGATTTTCTACGTCGCATGGCCGAAGGCATTGGTGCCTTGAAGTGCGGCATGCCTTGGGAAGAGGGAGTCACCATCACACCGCTGCCCGAGCCGGAAAAGCCTGATTATCTAAAAGAACTGGTTCTGGACGCACAATCCCTTGGCGCAGAAATCATCAACAGCGGTGGCGGCGTCAGCAGTGGATCTTTTTTTAATCCGGCTCTACTCTACCCGGTTACCCCGGCCATGCGGGTCTACAATGAAGAACAGTTTGGACCGGTTATCCCGGTGGTTCCCTTTGATGATATCCGCGAACCGATCGACTACGTGGTGGCATCCAACTACGGTCAGCAAGCCAGTATCTTCGGCCAGAACAGCGATTTGTTGGCCCAACTGGTGGATGCCCTGGTCAATCAGGTTTGCCGCATTAACATCAACAGCCAGTGCCAGCGCAGCCCGGACAGTTTTCCTTTTAACGGTCGCAAAAATTCCGCCGAGGGGACTCAGTCCGTGGCTGATGCCTTGCGGATTTTCTCCATACGCATCGTGGTTGCAGCTCGAGAGACCGATGCCAACCGGGAAATCATCACCAATATCGTCAAGGAGCGCAAATCGCACTTTCTTTCGACTGACTACATGCTGTGAACGCAAATTGATTTCGCCAATTTGCACGGAATGTTTATGTTTTCCGGTTGCGCTCGCATTGACAAATGGTAACCTTGATATTCCAATTAGTAACATTTTCCCAACCTGAATTCCGAACGCTGATTCGTCACGCGTGCAGTATCAATACATTTTTTGGGGGGTAGTATGAAACGATTGGTTTATGTTGTTATGGTGGTTGCAGCAATGTTGCTCATGTCAGCCTGCACTGCTCCGCGACACATGCTTGTCAAGGAAAACGCAACAGTGGATCTTCGTGCAATTAAACCTGAAAGTGGTAAGGCCGCCCTTGTCGTGGCCAGAACTACCATTTTCGGTGGAGCAATTGAATTTGACACCTATCTTGATAAAAAAATGATCGGTGTGACACAAAGAAAAGGATTTTTTATAAAATCAGATATTCCACCAGGAACGCGCTATGTGATTTCAAAAGCGGAAAACATGGAGCCGATTAAAATCATTTTTGAACAGGGTCAGGTATATTATCTCCAGCAAATCCCGCGAATGGGTGTTTGGAAGGCAAGGGTAAGTGTTGCGCCCTTGACTGCCGATGAACTTCTGACAACAATGGATGATGGTTGCAAGTTGCTGGAATACAATATCAATGACCCTGGGGATGATTTGTCGGATAACGACTATAACGAAGCTATAAAAGATTATGAACGTGAGTTGAAGGAAGGGAAACATAAGGACCACATTACTTACAAAGGTATTGAGGCAAAATAGTACGCGGTATGACATTAGCGAATCATTCGCGGCATTTCCGATTTGAAAATTAAAGGTAAATATATACTGCGGAAAAATATCTTGGTATGCCTGAAGAGTAGTGTGGGCTCATTTTTCCTAAACCAGCGCTATCAGAAGCGGATAAACGAGGTCTTTCTCGATATTTGCCTGATGGAGGCGACAGAAAAGGAGGCATTTCATGCTTACCTTAAGGATGCGGACTGGTTGCTGACATGGCAGTTTCGGTCCGAGTTGTATGGACAGACGCCCAAACTAGCGGCGGTGTTTACTCCCACCGCCGGAAAAGATTGGGTCCCTCACGATCTGTCCAACAGGGTAAAGAGATCACGTAGTCCTGATGCCTCCTGGCGGTTCTGATAAGGAAAGCCTGTTTTCGGAACGTCACTTCGGTCTGATGAAACCGGGATCTGAAGTGGCAACTGTTATCGGGAAGAACATCTGGTCAGCGCGCTTCACATTAGTACACTGGGAGGTGCCGGGTTGGATGTGTTTTGCGAGGAGCTGTTCCCACCAATCTCATCGCTCCGGAATATCTCCAATGTGCTCATTACTCCTCATGCCAGCACATCAGCCGGGAATACATGGACCGCTATAGTGAGGAGTGAATCGAAACCGTTAAGGACATATGGGGGGAGCGAAATACCTTACCGTACTTTTATTGTGGCATTTACAACAGCACAAACAAAACAGGCACCTGCATAAAGCTTTGCAGATGCCTGTTTTTTATTGGCGCGCCCGAGACGATTCGAACGTCCGACCAATGCCTTCGGAGGGCACTACTCTATCCAGCTGAGCTACGGGCGCAAATAATGTCTGTATGGACAACAAGATGTACACTAATTATTCAGTCAACTCAAGGCAAAAATCTGTCAATTTGGCTGTCCCTTTGCTACACTGGCCCGACTTCGGCGGGGTGTGCAGCGCCGTAATGAGATGCAAGGAGTAATAACAATGGGAATCCGCGTGGTGGGCCTGACCGGGGGGATTGCAACCGGAAAAAGCAGTGTAGCCCGTTTTTTGATGGAAAAGGGCGCTGTGGTGATTGATGCTGACGAACTATCCCGGATAGCGGTCAGGCCGGGGAGCCCGACTCTCGACAGGATCGTCGCTAAATTTGGCGCTGACATGCTGTTGCCGGACGGTAATCTGGACCGGAAACGGATGCGGTCGGCGATCTTCGGAAATGATGAAAAACGACACCTGTTGGAGCAGATCATACATCCCGAGATCAAACGGCTGGCTGAAGAAGGCATTGCCGCGGCTGCGGCAGATGGGCAGCGGATCGTGTTCTTCATGGCTCCGCTTTTAATTGAGGTCGGTGCTACGGACCGGGTCGATGAGGTCTGGGTGGTGACCGCCAGGCCCGAGATACAGCTCCAGCGCGTGATGGACAGGGATGGCATCAGCAGTTCGGAGGCACAGAAGATCATTGACAGCCAGATGCCGTTGGCAGAAAAAGAACGTTACGGTCGCGTGGTTATCGATAACAGCGGCACACCCGAGCAGACGAGACAGCTCGTGGATGCTATCTGGGAGAGGGAGATGGGTGAGAACGCATGACCGGGAAGAATCATATTGTGAGACGTGCGCCTCGTCCGGAGGTGAAACCGGACAGCGAGATGAACTGCTTTGCTGCCGTGCCGCGCGGAGCCGAGGAAGTGGCAGCGGCTGAGTTGCAGGCGTTGGACATAGAAGGCGCGGCCGTGGCGCGGGGAGGTGTCTCATTCACCACCAACCGGGCCGGTCTGTACCGCGCCAATCTCTGGCTGCGCAGCGCCAGCCGGGTGCTGGTGAACCTGGCAACCTTTCCCTGCTTCTCTCCGACAGAGCTGTATGCCGGTGTGCATGCCATTGATTGGAATGAAATTATCACCACCAGCATGACCTTGGCGGTGGATTGCACCTTACGGGATTCTGCCCTGACACATTCCGGTTTTGTCGCGCTCAAGACCAAGGATGCCATTGTGGATCGCATCCGCGAAAAGTGCGGCAGCCGCCCCAATGTGAACACGGCTTCACCGGATGTGCGCGTCAACATTCACCTGGCCAAAAATGTCTGCACGGTCAGTCTGGACAGTTCGGGCGACTCGCTGGATCGTCGCGGTTACCGTCTGGAGCGCAACGAGGCACCCCTGCGCGAGACACTGGCATCCGCCATCATCGCCCTGACCAGTTGGGACGGGACATTGCCGCTGGCCGACCCCATGTGCGGATCAGGCACCATCCCCATTGAGGCGGCTCTTCTGGCTGGCCGGGTAGCACCGGGCCGGAACCGGTCATTCGGATTCCAACGCTGGCTGGATTTTGATTCGCGCCTGTGGGACAAGATTGTGATTGATGCGGAAAGCGGCATCCGAAAGCTGCCGGTGGGACTCATTACCGGGTATGACAGCGACAGCCGGGCCCTGGCTGTTGCCAGGCGCAATGCCGCGGCAGCCGGATTTGAAGGACAGGTGCATTTCTTTCACACCTCTCTGGAGGAGTTCAAGCCGGAAGGGGAGCGGGGGGTGGTGATCATCAACCCGCCCTATGGTAAACGCATGGGTGAGGAGGAAGAGTTGAAGGAACTCTACTGTCAAATCGGTGATATTATGAAACAGCGCTGCCGGGGGTGGACCGGATATGTGCTGACCGGCAACTTGGAACTGGCCAAATACATCGGCTTAAAAGCGTCACGCCGCTTTGTGCTGTTCAACGGACCGATCGAATGCCGTCTGCTCAAGTATGAGCTATACTGAACTGTACGGAATCACACGTTGATGTAATACCCCCGATTTTGCTTCGGAGACTCTACATAGTCCGAACGGAGTTTGTATGCTCATGGAGATGCATTGTCATACGGCCGAACATTCGGCCTGTAGTTCGGTCCCGGCGGTTGAACTGGTGCGTCGTGTGCTGGCCCGCGGTCTGCAGGGTATCGTGCTGACCGACCATCATTATCTCTGGCAGGAGCCGGAACTCAAGATGCTTCGCCGCAACGCCGGAGTGCCGGACCACTTCCTGATCTTCTCCGCTCAGGAAGTGAATACCCGCGATTGGGGGGATATCCTGGTTTACGGTGCTGATGTTCCCATTCCCCGAGGTTCGTCGCTGGCTGTCATCCGTACCGATTGGCCGCAGGCTGCCCTGGTCTGGGCCCACCCCTACCGCAATGGACGCCTGCCTGATGATTCGCAACTGCTTTGTTCTGATCTGGACGGGGTGGAAATCTTTACCTCCAACCACAGCATTGCTGAAAACAGCCGCGCCCTCTTTGATTGGCATCGTCTCCGTTTTGTCGCTATTGCCGGTACCGACACCCACGGTTCCCAATACGCCGGAACCTATCCCACCATCTTTGATCATCCGGTGCGCCATATCCATGAACTGGCCGCCGAGCTCCGTCTTGGCCGCTGTCGCCCCTTCTTCAAGGAAATTCCTCATTCCGGGGCCAATTCGCAGGTCACCGAGGTTACCATAGGCACCAAGGGGGAAACTGAGACCCGCGAGCGGATTATTATCCGTACTATCACCAGTCCCCGGAAGTGGAAGAGCGCTGAACGTGCCGCCTCGATCATAACGGCCCTGGCCGGAAGCGGGTTTTGTGATAAACGTTTCCGGGTGCCGCTGTCGATCGGGGTTGATGCGGAACACATGACATTGATCGAGCAGGGTGTGCGGGGCAAGTCGCTTTTTGACAAGATTGTGGCCGCGAGCCCCGCAGATGGACGTACCTACTTGGAGCTGGCCGCACGTTGGCTGGGGCGGCTGCACGCAGCCAGGCTGGCCGTGACGCCGCCGGGCGAGTTTGCGAAGCATGAGCTGGAACGCCTGGAGCACTACGTGTCGCGCTTCACAGCCATCGATCACCGTCACACCAAGCGTGCCCAAGGCATACGGGATGCCGTCATCGAGGCTGAACAACGGCTCTTTGCCACTACGTCTGGGCTGGGGCTGGTGCAGGGGCATGGCGACTTTCATCCCAAGAACGTCATCATCGGCCAGGATAACCAGGAAAACCGCGAAACGCTTTTTGCCGCTGCCATCGATTTCGAGAGTTCCCTGATGCTGCCCCCTGCATTTGATGTGGGGACCTTTCTGGCCCAGTTCCGCAACCAGTTCTTCGCATTTCCCGAGATCCTTGCCAGGCTTCCCGAAGAGGCCTTTCTGGATGCTTACACTGTCGAAGCCGGGCCGCTTTCCGCGGAATTTGTCGGCCAGGTGGATATCTTTCGCGCCCGTACCAATTTGAGCATCGCTTCTTATCTGATCAAGGTTGGCATGGGGGAGAGCGAAGATCTCTGGCGGGTGCTGGTGGAGGCGGAACGGGCGTTGTTGCAGTTCCAGCAGCTGTCGTCAGTTTGAGCAGCACGGCCTGAACTGCGTTTTGCTTGTATGAATGAGTGATTTTTTTAGTTCAAAAAAACAAGGGGGCATGCAAAATGGATAGCATTGCGGCAATCATCAAACGAAGGATTTCCTGTAGGAAGTTTAACGATCATACGCCAACCAGGGAGATGATCGACAACCTGATACACACCGCTGTCTGGGCTCCCAGCGGCTCGAACAATCAGCCATGGAGATTTGTTGTCATCACGGACAGGGAGAGGTTGAAGTCATATTCCGATGCCGCAAAAAAAAGCTGGCTGGAGAACCTGGAGAATGCCCCCTTTATCCGACAGTACGAAAAGTGGCTCAACGATCCCGCGTTTAACATCTTTTACAACGCTCCCGCCCTGATAATTATCTACGGCGACACCTCGTCACACTGGCAGGTATATGACTGCAGCATGGTGGCCCAGAATATCAATCTTCTTGCCGAGGAGACGGGACTGGGCTGCTGCTGGATCGGTTTTGCCCATAATCTGCTGAACGATCCCATCATCAAGAAGGAATTCGGGCTGCCGGAACAGTACGAACTGGTGGCGCCGCTTATCATCGGCTATCCGGCCGCCAAAACGGACACAACCGAAAATCCGATCAAAAGAAAACAGTTCGAGATCACCTATCTGTAACCGAATTCAATTTCATTCCGGAGTGGGTACCATGCAAAATTACGATAAACTGTACATCAATGGTCAATGGACAGCGTCAGCCGATTCCGGTTTCATTGAGGTGATCGGTGCTGTCAGCGAAGAAGTCATCGGTCGGGTCCCTTGCGGAGCACAGGAGGATGTGGACAAAGCGGTTGGTGCTGCGCGGACGGCCTTTGAAGCCTGGGCTGCGACCGGAGTTGCGGAGCGTGCGGCGTTTCTTATGAAGCTGCACCAAGGGCTGGTGGAGCGCAGCGACGATATCGCGGCTACTGTCACTGCCGAGGTGGGCATGCCCTTGAAACTCTCCCAGCGAATTCAGGCCGGTTTGCCGATGGCGATCATGAAAAGCTATGCCGCCATGATCGTCGATTATCCCCTGGAGGAACGCATCGGCACGTCACTGGTGCTGCATGAGCCGGTCGGCGTGGTGGCTTGTATCACTCCCTGGAACTATCCCCTGCACCAGATTGTAGCCAAAGTTGCACCGGCGCTGGCTGCCGGATGCTGTGTAATTGTCAAGCCCAGCTCCGATGCGCCGCTTTCGGCGTTTATCCTGGCCGAGATCGTGGATAAGGCCGGTTTGCCTCCAGGCGTCTTCAATCTGGTTAGTGGTCATGGAGCAACTGTGGGCGAGGCCCTGGCCAGCCACAGGGACGTGGACATGGTTTCCTTTACCGGTTCGACTGCGGTGGGAAAGCGGTTGTCAATCCTAGCAGCTGAAACTGTCAAGCGTGTTTCCCTTGAACTGGGCGGCAAATCAGCCTCGGTCATCCTTGACGACGCGGACCTGCCGGCAGCGGTCAAGGGGACTCTGGCGGCAGGTCTGCTTAATTCCGGCCAAACTTGCAGCGCCCACACCAGGATGCTGGTGCCCGAGAGTCTCTATGAACAGATCGCTTCATTGGCGGTTGAGGTGGCTAAAACCTATGCCCCGGCTGATCCCTATGCCGAGAGGACACGGCTGGGACCACTGGTTTCAGCGTCGCAGCGGGAACGGGTAAAGCAATATATCCGCAGAGGAGTGGAAGAGGGGGCCGAAATGTTGCTGGGTGGTGTTGATGTTCCCGAGGGACTGGAAAAGGGATTCTATGTCTCGCCCACCATATTCGGCCGCGTCGATCCGTCCATGACCATTGCACGTGAAGAGATCTTCGGCCCGGTGCTCTCCATTATCAGTTACCGTGATGAGGAGGAAGCAATACGGATTGCCAATGATACTATCTACGGTTTGGCCGGCGGTGTCTGGTCGGGTGACGAAGAGCGTGCCGTACGCTTTGCGAGGCGCATGCGCACCGGACAGGTTGATATAAACGGCGCTCCGTTCAACATCTACGCTCCCTTTGGTGGATACAAACAATCAGGAACGGGACGGGAGTTGGGCAAATATGGGTTGGAGGAGTTTCTGGAAATTAAGTCGATTCAGCTCAAGGATTAATTTTCTTCATTTCATAGTCTATATATTCCGTTTTAAAAGATCACCGGTTCATGCACCTGCGTGAACCGGTCAACAACGAATTATTCATTGAGGAGAAGATATGCGTAAGTTATTGAAAACCTTATTTGGTGGTGGTGATCGTTCGGAGTCAATCCCCACTTCTTCTCATAAGAGTAAAGAGCGACCCGTCAAGCACCCCAGCAAGGCCCAGGTGAAGAGGTGTGAATGGCTCGGTCTGGAAATCAAACCGGGAATGAGAAGTCGCGATATCTGGCAGATGGTGGAAGAGGCGAAGAAAGACCCGAGAATCAAGGCGCTCGACGATGCGTACCTGGAACAACAATGGGCGCTACAAGAAGAGGAAGACAGGGAAGAGTACGGAGATGTCGTCGTCGATAATTATAAGAGAATGCAAGCACTCTGCCAAGATGGCGTCCACCATATCGTCGTCTTCAAAACAGGGAAAAAAGTGGATGCCGATGTTCTTGAATTCGAAAGCGTAAGCATAGACAAGAATGAAAAGAGAATCACTGTGACGGTTGAGGCCTGTCGGCCGAAAATCCATAAACCTCGGGGAGAGTCGCCGCGCGTGGACTGGAAAAAGGAAATCGCAATCAGGTTCGACCAGATCCTTGCGATCGAGACTCCGGCAACAGGAATTGATCAGTTCGATATCGATGGTTTTGAAAAGGCGCAGGAAAGAGCGAACCAGCTCAAACAGAAGTACCTTCAGGAATAACCATCGGGTCGTTCGACGAACCCCGCAAAAGGGAGGGGGAAAAGGGGACGGTCCCATTTACCCCCGGCGTTTTTTCGGCCCGGTCTAGCGTCCTGGTTGAAAGCTCGCCTTTTCGCCATGTCTCATGTCAACAGACCCCTCCGGTGTCCTTCGGGAGGCCGGTTCCGACGTCAGGAGATCGGCGAGGAATGTTTGCTCCGGCGCCCGAACCAGCGTGAGGTTGGCCTTGCTCTCCACGATGCGATGTGTTCCAGGAGTTCGAACAGGACTTCGGACGCTTCAGTGTCGTCGCTGATTTCTGCCATCGCCTTTCCGACAATGGACGGGCGCACGGCCGCCGCTTTACCGAATTCGACCGCTGCCTGGCGCTCCGCGGTGCTCGTGATAATGCTTACCTGGTGGTTTACCCCGTCCTGTTTGATCGCGGCCGTGACCTGGCGCAGGCGGTTCACTACCTTGCTTTCGATCTGCCTGATCATCTCGGGATCCCGGAAGTGGACTTTGCGAATGTAGATGGATCCGAGCTGGTATCCCCATTCGTTTGACTTGGGCGTGACCTCCTCGCGTACTGTCCGGCTCATGTCATGCCGGTCAACCAGCATCTTTGCGAGCGGTAAATTGCTCAGGCATCGGACCGTAGAGTTGCTGACGTTGGCCGCCAGCGACCCGCGCGGATCAATGTTCTTGAACAGGTAGGCCACCGGTCGCTGATAAACATCTCGTACCAGATTCCGATGCCCATGGGCGCGCCTTCTTCAGAGTTCACCGGCGCGCTGCGCAGATACTCCTGGTCCTGGCGCATGTCGGTTACGTGGCACTGTCCCATCCACCGGACGATCAGCGCCTTCAATCCGAGGCGCGGCCACAGAAAGCAAAGTCCCGGCTCGGTCAGGATGCCGATGACCTTGCCGAACAGCACGTAGACATGGCACTGGCGTTCGTTCACGATCGCGTAGACGCCAAAGAGGCGCGCCACAGCCAGCAGCAGCGGCATGCCGATCAGAAAGGTCAGGAAAGAAGCACAGGCGGTATAGAAGAAGGGGGGGTCATGGCTTCACCTCCAGGATCACGCGCTGAGCCTGGGTAAAAAGCGCGAGTTTTGCATTGCGCACATAGGCGTCCATCGCCACCTTGCCACCGTTGCGTTTGAGCTCCACGATCTGTGCGGACAGGCGCCGTAGCGGCTCGATCTCTGCTTCCGCTTTCAGCGTCTCGATCTCCACCGCACGTTTTGACTCGACGATCCGCTGGTCTGCCCCGGCCGTTGCCAGGCTGATGTCAGAAGAAACCTGGTTGTGCGCCGTGTTGATCGCGGCCAACGCCGACTCAACCTCCGGCGGCGGGTCGATTCCGGTGATGAGCGAAGCGTCGAGTCGAATGCCGTAACGGGCCTGCGAGCACTGGCATTCGCGATCCATAAGCGACATATACAGGGATTCCAAAAGACTCTAATTCACTCCTGGCCATCCCTGCTTCAAATGGCGACCCGAATCGAATACACCCACTGTAACCATTTCATCCGTCATTTCTTTACCTCGGTGGTGAGAGGGGACTATCCCCTTTTCGCCAATTTAGTTAATTAGCAAGGATGTCCCTTGCGTGAGACTGATTTGCTTTTGGGTTTAAACTCTGAGCATCACTTCCAAAGCCCCTTCGATTTCAACACGCTCTCTAATGCCGCCTTATCAAAGCCTACGACTTTTGTATTCGCCACAATAAGAATCGGCACGCCTATCGCTCCAAGCTTCTGGAAGTCCACTAAACCAGTGGAATGAATTACAAGATTCAGGCAATCTTTTCGTGCCAAATCGGCAATCTCAATTCAATAAATTTTTAGGAGCATTTCCGCTGTTTGTTGCATGGTATTGACACGCCTCCTAACGCGTCCCGGGCAGAGAATAAATAGCGCCAATAATACAACGCCGTCAATAATGCTGGCCTTGGCCCGTCGAGGTAATGTTGCGTAAAGGACTTGGTTTTAGTTCATGGGTCGCTTAAGCTCCTGTTTTTGCCGATATAACTCGTAATACTTCGGGTCTGTCCCATTGTTGTCGGCCCTTTTTTACCTGCAAAAACAAGCCTCTAATGGGGTAAATGAGGAGAGGTATTAACTATATGTTTTTATGTTTAATCAAGTTAGCTTGGTCCGACTCCGAAAATGCGAACTATTTTCAGGAAAACAAGCGAAATGTTGTAGCAGAAAGTCCGAATACAAGTTGAACAAGCCACCCGACAACGAGAATACATACCGAAATGGCTATACTGCCAACAAAATCAATATCAAGGGCTATGCTATATGCCAATGCTTGAGCAATGAAGATAAAAACCGGTAACAAGAAGATAATTGAAGATGAAGTTGCACTAGCCAGTTGCGAGGTGAATCCGCATGCAATAACAGTAAATATTAAAGAGTAAATTACGGCTTTGATGGATTTAGAAAAAGGTATTTTTGACTTGGTGACAAAAGCGGCACTGGTTTGAACGATGAGTGCAGAAATAATAAAAAAACCGATATTGCAACGATTGCGGTTGTGGGGAGAATAAACAACAAAAAAACCAGAAAAATAGCACCGACGAAATAATGCATATGTCCCTCACTATGGGTTCAGTAAAAAATAACTCGTAGATCACCAGATCTGGCCATCTATCTATTTTGGCTGTTTTCATCCCCTGAAAACACAAAGACCGCCTCCGTCAGCACTTTACTTACGAACGCGGTCTTTACGCACCTCTCCCGCTCCACCTGGGTGAATTCACTCGACCTCTCCATGTACTCATTAAAATACAAAACTTAACCAAAATTCAGTCGTGTTTATTGCACATTAAACTCATTCCTGTCAACAGCGAGGAGATAAATACCCCAAATCCTCCAAGACAAAAAATGTAACTAAACATTTACATTATGAACATATTCCCGTCATACATATGCGCTAGTATCACGTCACATGATGATCCTAATCGCATATTCACTTTCCTTTAACGATTGTTCCCCGCAATCCATCGCGCAGGCTTTTCACAGATCTTCCCATCTCAGGCATCGATTCACTCCGCCGCCGTTCACGGCGCATACTCTAGTACTATTATCGTATGCAGTTGCTGATTTTCACGATACACGACCCAAGCACCATAAACGAGGAGTCCATGCCAAGCCGTAAGCAGGTTGTTTTGACCGCCGTCGGAAGA
>WSSedB1CaDRAFT_10000720_pt1 | contig 13647 bp, 14 predicted proteins | sample WetSurSB1Cattail_FD_9460 | JGI IMG/M metagenome (IMG submission 9460)
ATTTGAGAGGCCGTTTTTTTCAGGTACCGGAAGACTGGTACACAAAACACCCCCTACTGGCCGCCAAGCCGACAGGATCAGGTAGTTGCGTCACGGATTCAGGTTTTTTACTATATTTTCAATAATAGCAATGAGCGCAGCTTGTCCAAACGGGTAATTTAAGTATAACAAGTATAACGCGTATGAAAACATAGTCAAAAAAACAGACCTTCACGAGACAGTCTGTTTCTGTCATAAAGATCCGTTTCTCACCAAGTGTTCATTTCGCTCAAGAAATATTATATAGTTAATTTGCTCCGACCCCAGCCGCCTTCGAATTCACTTCGGGGACTTCCTCATGAGGAAAAGTCTTATAACTCGCCGGAACGGCATAGTCTTTTTTAGTCACACCGGCATAGCCGGTGATTTACCAAAAAGCAAAAATCATGCAACAAATGAGGAAAATTCCATGCTGTAGTGTCTGTTCCGATTGACAGCGCCATTAAAAATAGAATAACTTTGGATGCGTGGTAACAGTATTTTAATACATAGTTGATTATTGACTCATTGGAGGTAACACGATGCGGAAATCACTTTTTGGAACATTCTTTCTTGCGCTGACGCTTCTCGCTTCAGTTCCGGCATTTGCGGAGGTAGACATAAATATTGGCATTTCCCTGCCGCCGCCTATTGTATTTCCGACACCTCCGGAGGTAATCGTGGTGCCTGATACAAACGCCTATGCCGTTCCCGATACGGATACGGATGTGGATATGTATTTCTGGAATGGCTGGTGGTGGCGTCTCTGGGATGGTCGCTGGTACAAGTCACATTATTACAACCGGGGATGGAGGCATTATCGCAGGGTTCCGGATTTTTATTACGATGTGGATCCGGAATGGAGAGGATACTACCGTGAGCGCAATTGGCGTGGCCACCACTGGGACTATCAACGCATTCCCCAACGAGAGCTTCAGCATAACTGGAGGAATTGGGATCGCAAACGATATTGGGAAAAACAGAAAGCTTGGGGTATCCAGAACTACAAACCCCAACCACAACAGCAGCGGCAGGAGTTGAGGCGCCAGCACCAGGAGCAGTATAAACAACGTTTCGAGCGCCAGCGGAATCTGCCGCAGCCCTCCCCCCAAAATCGACCACCTCAACAGCATCCGGGCCAACCACTGATTCAACATCCACAGCCGCAGCACGGGGGGCGTCCAGAGGGGCATCTACCCCAAGGGCAGCAGAGACAACTGCAGCCTCAGCAACAGCATCAGCCCCAGATGGAACAACAGCAGAGACAACAACAGCAAAAGCATTCCCAGGGACATCTGCCCCAAGGGCAGCAGAGACAACTGCAGCCCCAGCAACAGCATCAGCCCCAGATGGAGCAACAGCATAGACAACAACAGCAAAAACATTCCCAGGGACAGCCGCCCCAGGCCCAGCAACAGAGTCAACTCAAACAACAGCAACACGAGAGGCGCCCCGAAGGTCAGCAACAACAGCAAGGACAGCATCAGATTCAACAGCAGCAACAGAGACAACTTCAGATTCAACACCAGCAAAGACAGCAGCAACAAAGGGTTCAGCAACCTCAGCAACAGCCTGCTCAACCAAAACCCCAGCAACACCAGGGAGCATCACCACAACACCAACAACCGCAGGGAAAACATGAAGGCAAGGGTGAGGAACGTGGGCGTTGAGTGATAAAAAGAAGGGAGCCGGATTCCGGGGATAAGAAGAAATTGGCAATCGTCAGTTGAGAATTGTTCTTGTTTACAGCTTGGTGCAACCTTCTCCGGATTCCCGCAAATAGCGACGCACAGCCTTACGAATTGAATCGAACGCTATCAGATCGTAATCCACTTTTTTCCATCCAACCCAGAGTATATCTTCCAGATCACCCGCCGCTTTCATCTGCGGCGGGTGATCCCCTTTCACCAGAAATATCAGATCCAGAGGGAATCCCTATTGTTTAAATATTTATGAAGGGGGGATATGGTGTCTGCTGTTGCAAGATTGAAATTTCGAGTCCCACCTTCATAGCTGAATCCCATAGCTGAAGCTATTGCTTCGACAAGTGTAGATTTTCCAGCACCATTTTCTCCGACTAGGAATGTCACATCTGGATGAAACTCAAGTGTGTTGAGATTCTGAATTGCTGAAATGTTGAACGGATACTCATCCCAATTAATGATTAAAGTCAAAGAGTGATTAAACTGCTGCTTATTCAACTGAAGAAAATATCTTGGCTAATAACCACGCTTTAGCTACCATAGGCAGCTTTCGATTATTGCCCGGCCTGAACACATCAACCTGCCAAACTCAGCAACGACAACCACAACCCGGAATTAACCTTCAATTCCCATCCTTTCCCACTTCGAGACCATCCATGTTCACACACATACCCCGCCTGCTGAAACTTGCAGGCCCCATGATACTTTCTACTTCCGCCATCACCATGATGCAGATCATCGATGCCATCATACTGTCGCGGCATTCCAGCGCGGCAGTGGCGGCCATGGGGCCCTCCAGTCTGGCGGTGATCCTGTTCCAGGGTTTTCTGTTCGGAACCGCGGGCTATACCGGCACCTTCGTGGCCCACAGTCATGGGCGTGGCGATGCCCGGGGAGTCCGGCAATCAGCATGGCTGGGCATATATGCTTCGCTGATTTCAGGAGTCCTGGGGCTGGCAATTGCCTGGCCCATGGCAAAACTGTTTTTTCTGGCCGGACACGGGCCGCTGGTGGCGCGCTACGAGAGTAATTATTTCGGGATCTGCATGGCCGGTTCGTTTTTTCCGGTTGTGGGAGCTGCGCTGGCAGGGTGGCTTTCGGGGATGGGCAGAACCATTGTCGTCACCTGCGTGACCTTTATCTCACTGGCGGTGAATGCAGTGCTGGCCTGGGGACTGATTCTGGGGGAATGGGGATTGCCCCGGATGGGGATTGGCGGGGCGGCGCTGGCCACTGTCTGCGCCCAAATGGTGGCTGCCATCCTCTATGCGGCCCTGTTCGCAAAATCGGGCGGTTTCTCCGATTCCCTGGCCAGGAGATTCCAGTGGCCGGAGTTCCGGCGCTTCCTGTCGCTGGCCATGCCCATGGGATTGCGCATCAGCGGAGAACTGGTGGCCTGGACGCTGTTTCTGGTGGTGGTGGGACGTCTGGGGACCGTGGAACTGGCCGCATCCAGCATCGCCTTCCGCATCAATGGCGCGGCCTTCTTTCCTGCCCTCGGCCTGGGACAGGCGGCGGGAATCCTGGTGGGCCACGCCCGCGGAGCCGGGCAGGACGATGACATTCCGGCCATCGGCTGGCAGTCGCTGGTGGCCTGCGAAGTCTGGATGCTGATGATGGCGCTGATCTTCGCCACCGCCTCGGCACCGCTGATGTCGATCTTTGCCGGCTCCGGACCTGAAAGCGTGCGGATCGTGGAAACCGGATCCCTGATCCTGAAATTCGTGGCCTTCTACTGCATATTCGACGCAGCCAATGTCATGATCGGCTGTGTCCTGGCTTCGGCGGGAGACACCCGCTGGATTGCCCGCACCTTCCTGATCTCCTCCAGCGTATTCCTGGCCCTGCTCTGGCTTGTCGACCGGACTATTCCCGGCCTGGTGCTGGAGTGGACGCTGGCCACACTCTTAGTATTCGCCACGGCGCTGATCTGGTCACTTCGCTTCCGGACCGGCGCATGGAGAAGGATACGGGTGCTGCGGGAAACGGATGCCGCCGGGTGATAGGCTTCAGTGACTCAGGTATGGAACAAGCGGGATAAGCCGCTGATAATCGGCATAGCTTAACGAACTGTGCCAATGCCCACCGGCCATTCCCACACCAATCCCCAGCATAAAGATCAACACGACCACGGCAGGAAATGCCCACACCGGTAACAGCCACTTCCAGAAGGCAGGCTGCATGGCCAGGACGTTCCATTCCCGGCAGTGCGCCACGCAGGTCAGACAGCCGGTGCACTCCGGTGAGGAAACCGCCAGACTGGAATGCACCGCCAGCCCCGAGGGGCAGGCGGTGGAACAGCGCTTGCAATTGGTGCAGCCTGTCGCATTCCGGCGAATTTTAAAAGGGCTGGCGAAACTGAGCAGGCCCAGCAGGGCGCCGTAGGGACAGAGATAGCGGCACCAAAAATTCTTAAAGACAAGAGAAAACAGGGTCAGGCCCCCCAGGACCACCATTGTGGTCAGGGACATTCGGGTGAAAAAGTACAGCATCTTGACATCGCTGACCGCCCAGTAGGGAGCGTCCAGAAACCCGGCCAGCGCCTTGGCCGACATGTCCAACAGTATTATCTTCACAAACAGAAGCAGCAGCAGGTACTTGATACCCCGCAAAAACATATCCAGCCAGCTCCACATGCGGAAATTCCGTCCGAACAATTTCCGACCCAACTTGAACGCTGCTTCCGAGAGCGTACCGACCGGGCAGAGCCAGGAGCAGAACGATTTCTTGGCCAACAGGCTCATGAGAAGGATTGACAAGAAAATAACCAGGGCCGCAGGATGGACCGGGTGGATCCGTCCGCTGAGCAACCAGTACTTCAGGCTGGTCAGGGCACCGATGGGCAGGAAGCCCTCCACCCCCGGAGGGCGGGAAACCCTGGACATGGCTGCCCCGTTTTCGACTGTGTTGACAAATATGCCGAAACGGATGCCGATACCGATCACCCAGAACAGGAAACACCACTGGATAATGGAGCGTATGGTGATTGCGGTTTTTGTTAAAGGTACTTCCATGCTTCGGCTCCCCTTGCGTACGCTACTGTTCGTATGCCTCAACCAGGCTCAGGTACCGCTGTCTAAAGCCAGCTTCAACCTGCGCTTCGGCCCGCTGGTACCCCTGCACTATTCCCCCTCGCATAGCTTCGGGAACGACCCGTTCAGCCAGCGGGTAGAGAATACAATCTTCCTTGGAGATATGCTCCCGCAGCAGCTCCGCATAGGCCAGGGCGTTCTCGACGGCAACCTGTTCCCTGCCCGGTAGACCTTCCAAAACCTCAAGCACCGCCGCCTCCATTGCCCGCACATATGCCCGCCCCTGATCGTGTTCCATCAGCATGGCGCCAACCGGGCTGTTGTCCCGCGGCATGCCGTTTTTGACCAAGGCGTCAAACAGCACGTCCTCTTCCTTTGCATGGTGAAAACGATCAGCATAATTGCAGATGAAGTCAAGGCCATCCAGATAGAACTGCCAGTTGTCATAGCCGCCCGCTGCCGTGCGGGCAGCATTCTGCTCCAGCAGCGTGATCATGCGAAGAATCAGTCGGTGTTCTTCCACAAGTGTCTGGGTAATATCGGTTTTCATCAGTTGCTCCGGGTGCCGTCAATGCCTACAATTACCGTCTCAAGTTGGATATCCAAGCCGCTTTTCCGGATGGCTTCCCTGACCATGATGTCCAGCCCCTTGCAGCAGGGCACTTCCATGATCGCCACGGTGACATGCGGGGTGTTGTTGGTCTTGAAGATGGTGGCCAGCTTATCCACATAGGACGAGGTATCATCCAGCTTGGGGCAGGCGATTGCCAGGGCCTTGCCCTTCAACAGGTCCCGGTGCATGCTCCCCATGGCAAATGCCACGCAGTCGGCGCAGACAAGGATCTCCGCATCCTTGAAGTACGGAGCGGTTGGTGGAACCAAGTGAAGTTGCACCGGCCACTGTCTGAGCTCGGAAACGCCCTTTACGTTGTTTGATTCTTCATTTACCGGTCTTTCGATGACCTTTGCCATGCTGCCCGGGCAGCCGCATTTCAAATCTCCCATGATTTATTCTCCTTTTTTCGCTAATAATTGGTTAATTTCCATCTCGATCTTCGCTTCGTCTTCCTTGGACAGGCCATGGATGGCAACCACATCCTTCAGAAGACAGACCCCCACCTTGCAGGTGGTGCAGCCGATGTCATAGCGAGCGAGAATCTCGCCAATCTCCGGGTAGGTCCGCATCACATCCTGTATCGCCTTGTCGCCAAGTTCGTTGCTGAAGTTCATTGATTGCCTCCTTGCTGTTGATGATTTCAGCATAGAGGAAGAAACGGCGGGTGTGTTTGATGTGGGTCAATAAAATGATTGTTGTTCCAGGATTATGGGTAAATCTGCGAGGATACAATTTCAGGATACTGGAGATCTGCGACTGCATGTTTTTCGTATCGATGATTAACAAGGATGACCGATCAGGTTGGTAATCTCGANGATAGCCAGAATTCCCAAACTCCCAATGACATAGCGCAGTGGCATGTCTGGACGNGGCCCCTTAATCGGTACCCGGTAACACAAGCAAAAAGCCTCAGTTCGGCGAACAGAGGCTTTTAAAGTCTTCAAACCAGGCAAAATTGACAGTTCTGGAATCCAGAAGGAAAATTTTTAACTCGTCAAAAAGCTCAAAGGCCGAGTAGCCATGCTGGCTACACAGCACGACGGTAAACCAAAACACTCTCGATGTAACTACCTATTCCTCCTGCTCGAACATATCCTTTCCCATCCCGCACTGGGGGCAAACCCAGCCATCGGGAAGGTCTTCAAAGGGAGTTCCCGGCGCTACACCGTTTTCCTTGTCCCCCTCGGCGGGGTCATAGACATAATTACAGATTGTGCATCTCCATTTTTGCATGATCCTTCCTCCTTGTGCGTTTATTCCTTCCAATAGATGAATGAAACCGGGCAGTTATCAATAGCCCCCTGGTTTTTCCTCGGAAGCCCCGGTCTGACCTTGGTATGTATCGGGTTTGATTACGGGAACATGCTGATACGGGCCAGATCACCACCAAAGGTGACACAATCGTCAAGGCCCTGCTGATCGGGGTTCCAGAGCAGCTTCAATCCGTCATTGACAAGCGTGAAACCGCCCTCTTTCAACCGTTCCGAGATCATCTTTACCGATTCGCCGCTCCATCCGTAGGCCCCGAAGGCTGCCGCTTTCTTGTTCCTGAAACCCAGCCCCCTGATTTCCTCGAGAATTGCCGCCACAGCGGAGAGAATGCCCCTGTTGATCGTGGGAGATCCGACTAAAATAGCCTTTGATTTGAATACTTCGGTGATGATGTCGTTTTTGTCGGCACGGGAGGCATTGAAGACCTTGACCACCACATCCCGGTCCGCCCCGGTAATGCCCTTGGCGATCGCCTCAGCCATTTTTCGTGTTCCATCCCACATGGTGTCGTAAATAATCGTGATCTGGTTTTCCTGATAGCTGGCAGCCCACTCCAGGTATTTCGTAACAATCTGGAGCGGATTGTCACGCCATACAACACCGTGGCTCGTGCAGATCATGTCCAGTGGCAGATTCAGGCTGACAAATTCCTTGATCTTTTTATCAACCAGGGCGCTGAAGGGTGTCAGGATATTCGCATAATACTTGATGCACTCCTGAAACAGCTCCGACTGGTCAACCAGATCGTTGAACATCAATTCAGTGGCAAAGTGCTGTCCAAAGGCATCAGTACTGAAGAGGGTATTGTCAACCGTCAGATAACAGAACATGCTGTCAGGCCAGTGCAGCATGGGCGCCTCAATGAAGATCAGTTCCTTTGTACCGATATTCAGGCGGTCGCCGCTTTTGACGACTCTGAAGTTCCACTCCTGGTGGTACTGTCCTTTCAGGGACTTGACCGCATTGACGGTACAGTAGATCGGAGTATCGGGAATCAGGCGCATCAGCTCAGGCAAGGCGCCGCTGTGGTCGCTTTCACCATGGTTGGCAATGATGTAGTCGATGTTCTTGAGATCAATCTCCTGCTGCAAATTGTTCACAAACTCCTTGGCAAAGGGTGTCCAGACCGTCTCGATCAGCACGGTCTTTTCATCGCGGACCAGATAGGAATTGTATGAAGAGCCTCGATGGGTTGAATACTCTTCACCATGAAAGCGGCGCAATTCCCAATCCACCTTGCCCACCCACGTGATAGTGCTGTTAATCGAAACGCCCATGGCAAATCCCTCCTCTTTTGGATAGTTTTTTGATGTTACCGAAGCGACTGAACCCAAAGTCTATCCATATCCCCACTCACGGTTACTCCTTCCAGTGAATGCAAGAGACCGGACAGACATCAATGGCCTCCGCCTGAATTGTCTCTTCGGGAGCCCCAGCCGGATCAAACACTTCCGCCTTTCCGCTGTCGGTGAAACGAAACACATCAGGTACATTCTCAACACAGAGTCCGCAACTGATGCACACATCCTGATCAACCCATACGTTTTTTTGCATTGTCTTTTCCTCCCTTGATAAAGGTTTTGTTGTATCGACAGTCAATGGACTGTCGCTCAGTCGTGCCTCCAGAAACGACCGGAGTGCCACGGCGTTGTTACACTCCATGTCATGCGCGCCGAAGAGCAACGTTATGGTCTGCGTTCGAGCCGTTTCCAGGAGTGGGCGCCATGCCTTGCTGTTGGCTTCCAATTCGACAGTGTAACGACGACAAAATTCCTCCCACTTGGCCGGATCATGCCCGAACCAGTTCCGCAAAACAGTGCTGGGAGCCATCTCTTTCAGCCAGCCATCTAGGGAAAGGCTTTCTTTCTTTATGCCACGCGGCCACAGTCGATCCACAAGAAAGCGGTGTCCGTCGTCCGGTTCATGAGGATCATACACGCGCTTGATTCGTATCATGACGTGAGCCTCCCGAATTCCTCCGTCCCGGGAAGTAACAGATTCGATCTAGAGCAGCGATGCTTTCAGGAAGAGGATGTTGTTCTCCAGGTGGACATGTTTATGGAGATCATCTTCAAACTCTTTGAGTTTCCGGTACGTGAGCATGAAGGTGTTGCAGACATCGTCAGGGATCGCGTACTCCTTGGAAAGGTGGCGAATTGTGTGGATTGCGTCGCCAATTTCCTCGTGTTCGCGATAAAGCCTGACGAGAGAGTCTCTGATTGTTTCCCGATCCTGCGTATCCGGCGTGGCGCCGGCTATTCCGGCCGCCTCGGCCCGTTTTATAGCCGGAAAGAAAACTTCCTCCTCTTCCTTCAGGTGAGCAGTCATATCGGCCGCAATCTTGTCGAAGATGGTGGCGATCCGGATCACCTCGGGATGATGAGCGCCATGAACAACGGAGATCTTTCGGGCATAGTCGGCGATCTGCTGGTCATTCTCCTTGAGATAGACATGGTGGGTATTGACGATATAGTCGGCGAGAAACGATAACGACCAGGCTGCATAGTTGTGGCCCCGCTCGACCGGTTCAATCCGCACCGCCTCCAGTTCGCTTATTAGCGTGGCAAGATCCAGCCCGTTTTCCGTGCAGATTGTTGCGAGAGCAATCTTGCCGCCACAGCAGAAATCGATTCCGTGGTTTTCAAAGACCTTGGCGGTTCGGAAATCGGCGGCAACAATCTCGCCGATGGTTTTGTTATCTGATAGTGATTCTTGCATGTGCTTCTCCTTGTTCAGGGGGCAGAATTTAAAAACGCCGTTTCGATAATGAACGAGGTTTTGGCTGATCATCACCAAAACCCCATTCCCCTGCCCTTCCCCATGAAAGGGGAAACATCAAGCTCTCAATAATCCCGATACTTGGTCGAATAGAGCCGGATTACCTTGGCAAGTCCGATATTGTCATTGATTATCTCGCTCATGTTTCAAGCATAACAGACATTGGAAATGTGGCAATCAACACAGGTCATGCAGCTTGTGGATAGTATTGGCTTGAGTGCGTTTTCCGGAACCGGTTTTACTAACACGGATTCAGCTATTTCGTGCAGTCCACCGGTTTTAACTCACAAGCTGCCAACTGTTTCTTCAACTCTTTTTCCCTGTTCCACCGTTCCGTCACATCCCGCATGATCGAGGCGCAGCCCTGCATGGCTCCGGCTTCGTCGCGCAGCAGCACCATGCTGAATTCCAGCGAAACACGGCTGCCATCCCTGCGGACGCCGGGCGAGGAGAGCAGCCCGGTTTTGTACTTTGTCTCTCCGGTTGCAATTACCTGCCAGTAGCCTTCCCAGTGGCGTTTGCGCAGGTTTTCAGGAATGATCAGATCCAGAGACTGGCCGACAGCTTCAGCTGCGGTATGTCCGAAGATCAGTTCCGCACCGCTGTTCCAGAAGCGGATCACCCCTTCACGGTCCGCGATGAGTATCGCGTCAGGCGCATCATTGATCAGTTGATTCAAGAGCCTGTCCATTATTTCCTCCACTGAAACAAAGAGCGCCTCGCAAAGAATCACGAGGCGCTCTTTGTCAGTCGTTTATTTTGTCATATCACTAACCCAGAATTGCCTTGATATCCGCCTCGGCCGTGGTGATCGGGCCGATGTTGAAGTTCTCGACCAGGAAGCCCAGCACGTTAGGGGTGATAAAGGCCGGCAGGGTCGGCCCGAGCTTGATGTTCTTAATGCCCAGGTGCAGCAGGGTGAGCAGAATAACCACCGCCTTCTGCTCGTACCAGGAGAGGATCATGGAGAGCGGCAGGTCGTTGACGCCGCACTCGAAGGCGCCAGCCAGGGCCACGGCGATCTGGATGGCCGAGTAGGCGTCGTTGCACTGGCCGATATCCAGCAGGCGCGGGATGCCGCCGATGTCGCCGAAATCCAGCTTGTTGAAGCGGTACTTGCCGCATGCCAGGGTCAGGATGACCGTGTCTTTGGGAAGTTTTTCGGCAAATTCGGTGTAGTAGTTGCGGCCCGATTTGGCGCCGTCGCAGCCGCCGATCAGGAAGAAGTGCTTGATGGCTCCGCTCTTGACCGCGGCAATGACCTTGTCGGCCACGCCCAGTACGGCGTTATGGCCGAAACCGGTCAGGATTTCCTTGCCCGGGTTCTCCGGCAAGGCAGGCAGTTCCTGTGCCTTTTTGATGACGGCGGAGAAGTCCCAGCCGTCGATATGCTTGATTCCGGGCCAGGCAACCAGACCCCAGGTAAAAAGGCGGTCGGTGTAGCTGTCGGCCGGACGCTGGATGCAGTTGGTATTGAAAATGATCGCGCCGGGGAAGGTGACGAATTCCTTGGCCTGATCCTGCCAGGCGCCGCCGAAGTTGCCCACCAGATGAGCATATTTCTTCAGGCCGGGGTAACCGTGGGCAGGAAGCATCTCGCCGTGGGTGTAGATGTTGATGCCCTTTCCNTCGGTCTGCTTGAGNAGTTCTTNCAGCATCTTCAGGTCGTGACCGGAAACCAGGATGGCCTTGCCGGCCTTGGTGCCCAGCTGAACCGGCGTGGGAACCGGGTGGCCATAGGTGTCGGTATGGGCTGCGTTGAGAAGGCCCATGACGGTCAGGTTGTGTTTGCCGCATTCCATGGCCAGGCCCACAAAGTCCATCAGTCCCAGGTTGGGATCGGTGGTGGCGGCCAGCGCTTTCTGGAAGAAGGCCATGACGTCATCATCGCTTCTGCCCAGGATCATGGCGTGATCCATGTAGGCGGCCATGCCCTTCAAGCCGTACATCAGGATTTCAATGACGGAACGGATGTCTTCGTTGCTGTTCTGGGTATTAATGCCGTAGGCTTCGCCCTGCTTGATCTGTCCTTGCAGATCAGCGGCCGGCTGCCAGGCAGCCACGTCACCCGGGATGGTTGTGCCGGCCAGTGCCTTGGCTTTTTCCTTCAGCTCGTAACAGCGTTTGATCTCTTTGCTGATACGGGCGGCGTCAAAGTCCACGTTGGTGACGGTGGTAAAGAGTCCTTCGATGGTGAAACGGTCGATCTCGGCGTTTCTGCCGATCTTGTCGGCATACAGCGCCAGGCTCTTCAGTCCGTAGAGGAGGTGGTCCTGCAGGGTTGCCACTTCAGGTTTTTTGCCGCATACGCCGGAGATGTTGCACCCGGTTCCATTTGCCGCTTGTTCGCATTGATTACAAAACATTCTTTGATCCTCCCGTGGGTTGATTGTGTATTCTTCCGTGTGGTGAAGTGCGCTTTTATGGTATGAATGTATGTGAAAAAGCCTACTTCAACCTTGACCTTTGTCAATTTTCGAGTCTTTTCGTTCGGGAGGAGCAGTTTTATGTCTACGGTCTATTTTGCCGATATGCGGGCAGGCCAGAAGGAGAACCTGTTTGACAAGATCTCCAAGCTGCTCATGCTGTGCGGCCTCGGCCAACGGGTATGCGAGGGGGATCTGACGGCCGTCAAGATTCATTTCGGCGAAAAGGGCAACCATACCTTTATCCGTCCGATCTTTGCCCGGCGGGTGGTGGAGGAAATTAAAAAGCTGGGCGCAAAACCGTTTCTGACCGATTCATCCACCCTCTATCCCGGCCAGCGCAAGGAAGCGGTCTCTGCCTTGACCTGCGGAATCGAGAACGGCTTTGGCTATGCTTGCGTGGGGGCGCCGCTGATTATCAGCGACGGTCTGCGCGGCGTGACCGAAACCGAGGTGGCCATTCAGGGAGAGCTACTCAGCTCGGTTTTTCTCGGTACCGAAATTGTAGAGGCCGACTCGCTGGTCTGTCTGTCGCATTTCAAGTGCCATGAACAGACCGGTTTCGGTGGGGCCATAAAGAATCTGGGCATGGGGTGTGCCAGCCGCAAGGGGAAACTGGTTCAGCATTCCACCATGGCGCCGGTTGTGTCGGCCAAGCATTGTACCGGTTGCGGCGCTTGCCCCAGGGCATGCGCCCATGATGCCATTGTCATCACAAATGGTATTGCTTTTATCGATCCGGCAAAATGTGTTGGATGCAGCCGCTGTATCTCCGTCTGCCCGGTCAAGGCCATCAATGTCCAGTGGAATGAGGCAGCTGAGTTGATGATGAAGAAAATGGCCGAGTACGCCCGGGGGGCTGTGACCGGTAAGGAAGAGCAAATGGTTTTTCTCAACTTCATTACCCAGGTTTCGCCGGCTTGCGACTGCTACGGTCATTCCGACGCGCCGATCATCAACGACATCGGTCTCTGCGCTTCAACCGATCCGGTGGCTCTTGACCAAGCCTGCGCCGATCTGGTCAATTCAGTCCGCGGCAATCAGGGTTCTGCACTCACGAGCGGACACGAACCGGGCGAAGACAAGTTCCGTGGTGTCCACCCGAACATTCCGTGGGAGGTCCAGCTGGAGCATGGAGAAAAGATGGGGCTGGGGAGCAGGACGTTTGATCTGGTGAAGATCTGAGGGATAATTGCCACATTAAACAGAACAGGCCGCATCCGGAGAGGGTGCGGCCTGTTCTGTTTCCGTACATTGCGGGAATATCAGAAAATAATTTTTGAAATCGAATACGCCACCACGGTTGAGGTGCCGACTCCGATCAGGCCCGGGAACATGAAGCTGTGGTTCAGGAGGTACTTTCCGATGTGAGTGGTTCCGGTGCGGTCGAAGTTGATGGCCGCCAGATCGCTGGGATAGAAAGCAAAGAAGAAATAGGCGTAGCTGGCCGGAACCAGTCCCAGCAGGAGCGGCATCGGCAATCCCAGGGCCACTCCCAACGGCAGGGTGATGGCCAGCGTGGCAGCCTGGCTCTTGACAAAAGCTGAGATACAGAAGGTGGCGATGGCAAAGGTCCAGGGAGCCATCTTGACCATGATACCGATATTGTCCACCAGGAACTTTTTGTTGGCGGTGATGAAGGTGTCGCTCATCCAGGCGATACCGAAGATGGAGACCACCGCGATCATGCCGGCAATGAAAACACTGGAGTGGGCAATGTCCTTGGCCTTGACATCGGCGGCGAACATGATGAAGGCGCCGTAGGCCAGCATGACGAACTGCACCACCGTGGTCATGGGCAC
>WSSedB1CaDRAFT_10000721_pt1 | contig 13643 bp, 9 predicted proteins | sample WetSurSB1Cattail_FD_9460 | JGI IMG/M metagenome (IMG submission 9460)
TATAAATGCAAATATAGTAAAAAATTAATAAATAGTACAAAAAATGGCGTAAAACAATATATTTTCCTTGTTTATTGCACCATCAACCCCATAAAGTAGTACTGTTTCTTTTAATATTGCTCCCCGGCACCTCTAAGGGGGGTTAAATCTCTAAATGTGTCTGTGGTCATCGAGGCGTCTTAAATTCTTTCAGCAACAAGGTCTCCTACTTCGGTGGTTGAATATCCCATTTTGCCGGCACCCATATCTTTCAATTTGTTAGCAGTTACATACATCACTGCATTTTCGATTGCACTGGCAGCTTTTTCTTCACCAAGAAGTTCAAGCATCATACCACCGCAGGCAATAGAAGCCAGGGGGTTAATGATATTTTGACCAGTGTATTTTGGAGCTGAACCACCTATAGGCTCAAACATGGAAACACCTTCAGGATTAATATTTCCTCCTGCAGCAATGCCCATTCCACCCTGGGTAATGGCCCCTAAGTCAGTTATTATGTCCCCAAACATGTTGGAAGTAACAATTACATCGAACCATTCAGGATTTTTAACCATCCACATGCATGTAGCATCCACATGATAATATTCGCGTTTAATATCGGGATAATCAGCTTTCCCCATTTCATGGAAGGCTCTCTCCCAGAGGTCAAATACATAAGTCAGTACATTGGTTTTTCCACAAAGGGCCAGCGTTTTCTTTTTATTTCTTTTCCGTGTATATTCAAAAGCATATCTAAGACAACGGTCAACCTGCATACGGTTGTAAACCATATTCTGAATTGCAACTTCATGAGGGGTTCCTTTCATGGTAACACCGCCAATGCCAGTGTAAACATCACCGGTATTTTCTCTGATAACAACATAATCAATATGTTCAGGACCTTTATCTTTAAGAGGTGTTGCCACTCCCGGATAAAGTTTAATAGGACGAAGATTAATATACTGATCGAGCTCGAAACGCAATTTAAGAAGAATTCCTTTTTCCAGAATCCCCGGTTTTACATCGGGATGTCCGATGGCTCCCAGAAAAATGGAATCAAACTTTTTTAACTGATCAGGAGCAGAATCGGGTAATACTTCACCAGTTCTAAGGTAGCGGTTTCCTCCAAAATCAAATTCTTCGAAATTCAGTTTAAAACCGAATTTTGATGCTGCCGCGCTCAGTACTTTTTTACCTTCCCTTACAACTTCTGGTCCGGTACCATCACCAGGTATAACAGCAATATTGTACGATTTATTCATAAGTTAATTTTTGTTTTTTAGTGTTTATTTCAAGATAAAGGTCAGTATTTGATATTATATGACTATCGGTAATCAAGCATATAGGATCATAAATAGCTTGAAAATCAATTTATTTACCCCAGCCCCAAGGGGTGTAAATTGATTTTCTTCGCTCCCCGTGGGGTCGGGGTAAACGAAGAAAATCAATGAATTCGTATGGCTGATTCCCGATACTCATTTAATATTATTCTATACGTGTATTAATTTTTTATTAGCAAGTACATTCTGTTCAATATTCTCAATTATATTAAGCATCCTTTCGGTTGCCTTAATAGCCGATTCGGTTTGGTCGGCATCAAAACCCCTGGTCTTGAATTCCTTCCCGTTATAATCCCAGGTAATGACAGTCTCAACGAATGCATCAGTCTTTCCTCCAGGAGGTATAGATACCTGATAATCAGTAAGTATAGGGTACTGTTTTTCAAGTTTGTCGTATATTATCCTCAATGCTTTCATAAAAGCATCATATTGTCCGTCACCCGATGATGTTTCCTGGTACAAATTTCCGTCAATTTCGATCTGAACGCTTGCAAAGGGTTTTAATCCGTAGGAGAGAGAGAGGGAATAGTTTTTAATGAAGATTTTGTAATTAATCTGTTCGCTGCCTAGTACATCAGCTATTATGAAGGGCAGGTCCTCAGTGGTTACATTCTCTTTTTTATCACCTAGTTCAATAACTCTCTGAGTTACTTTTGTGAGCGATTCAGGATTCAGAAACAGTCCGAATTCTTCCAGATTTTTTCTGATAGTTGCTTTTCCTGATTGTTTCCCCAGTGCATATTTTCTTTTTCTTCCAAATCTTTCAGGCAGTAAGCTATTAAAATAGAGATTGTCTTTGCTATCTCCATCTGCATGGACTCCTGAGGTTTGCGTAAAGACATTCTCGCCAATAACCGGTTTGTTTACGGGTATCCTTATACCGCTGAATGTCTCTACAATTTTGCTCGCCTTGGTAATCTCGAATTCATTTATCCCGGTATCTGTCTTAAGAAGGTCGCGGAGGACTCCGATAACACTTGAGAGAGGCGCATTCCCGGCTCTTTCCCCGAGTCCGTTTATTGTAGTGTGAATTCCTTTTATTCCTGCTCTGACCGCTGAAAACACATTGGCAACTGCCAGGTCATAATCATTATGTGCATGAAAATCAAAATGAAGTGAAGGGTAGTGGTCAATGATTTTTTTACAGAAAGTGTAAGTTTGTTCCGGGTTAAGAATGCCAAGCGTATCAGGTAGCATAAATCTTTGAATGTTAGAGTCTTTCAAAGAATCCAACAGATAAAAAACATATTCTTCAGAATGGATCATTCCGTTAGACCAGTCTTCGAGATATATATTAACCTCCATATCGCGCAATTCAGCTTTTCTGAGGATTTCTTTTATATCGCTAACATGTTTTTCAGGAGATTTTTTCAACTGCTTTTCGAGATGACGCAGTGACCCTTTACAAAGCAGATTGATAACTTTTCCTCCGGCATCTGCTATCCAGTTAAGCGAAATATCACCATCAACAAACCCCAGTACCTCTATCTTCCTGTGAAGATTGTTGTGACGGGCCCAGTCAGTGATCTGACGGATAGCCTCAAATTCACCCATGGAAACGCGTGCAGATGCAATTTCAATACGATCGACTTTAAGATCCTTTAACAGAAGCTTGGCGACATGAAGTTTTTCCAACGGTGAATATGATACTCCCTGGGTCTGTTCTCCATCCCTGAGGGTAGTATCCATTATTTCAACTCTCATTATAAAAGACTTTTATTGTTTTCAAAACTGTTTATTGCACTTTTCATGTTCAATAAAAAGTCAATATCATCCAATCCTTTAAGCAGACATTCCTTTTTATATGGATTGATTCCGAATTTGACGGAATCTCCTGTAGCTATAATTGTAAATGTCTGTTTTTCAAGATCAATCTTAACTTTAGTGTCAGGATTCTTTTGAACCATAACCAGGAGTTTTTTCAGCAAATCATCAGAAATTACTATTGGAAGAAGGCCATTATTTAAAGCATTGTTCATGAATATATCAGCAAAGAAACTCGATACAACAGCTTTAAATCCATAATCAAAAATAGCCCAGACTGCATGTTCGCGACTGGAACCACTTCCAAAATTTTTACCGGCAACAAGTACTTTACCTGAGTAAACAGGATTATTAAGAACAAACTCATTATTCTTCTCGCCTGATTTTGTATATCTCCAGTCGCGGAAGAGATTATCCCCAAAACCCTGTCTCGAAGTAGCACTTAAAAACCTTGCCGGGATTATCTGATCCGTATCAACGTTCTCAAATGGCAGAGGTATGCAGGTTGACTCAAGTATATCAAACTTAACTTTTGGCATATCTTATTATTTTTTAACTTTATTTTCATCGTTAATAAATTCCCTGGGGTCTGTTATTCTCCCTGTTATTGCAGCAGCTGCTGCAGTCAGAGGACTTGCCAGCAGGGTCCTTGAACCAGGTCCCTGTCTTCCTTCAAAATTCCTGTTGGAAGTTGAAATTGCATATTTCCCTTGTGGGATTTTATCTTCATTCATAGCCAGACACGAAGAACATCCGGGCTGTCTTACTTCAAAACCTGCATTGTTATAAAGATCTGTCAGACCTTCAGCAACCATTTGTTCTTCTACCTTTTTTGAACCAGGCACTATAAGGGCAGTGATATTGTCGGCTTTTTGTCTCCCCCTGATTATTTGTGCAAACGCCCTGAAATCTTCTATTCTGCCATTTGTACAGCTTCCGATAAAAACATAATCTACCGGATGACCAAGAAGTTTCATGCCGGGTTTAAACCCCATATAATCGAGTGATTTCATAAAGGAAGATGAAGCTTCATTTCCATTTGAATCAGATATGGGAATTGAATCATCGATGGCCATTCCCATGCCGGGGTTTGTACCATAGGTGATCATGGGTTTTATTGACCCGGCGTCAAATTTGAGGTCTTTGTCAAATACAGCATCCTGATCGCTTCCCAGCTTTTTCCATTCCTCAATAGTAGATTTAATGTCATTTACTCCGGGTATTGATGGAAGTTTTTTAAGGTATTCAAATGTTGTTTCATCAGGGGCTATTAAACCGCCGCGTGCTCCCATTTCAATACTCATGTTGCAGATTGTCATCCTGGCTTCCATGCTCAGATTTCTTATAGCTGACCCGCAATATTCCACGAAATAACCTGTTGCCCCGCTGGCAGAGATCTCAGATATTATATACATGATAATATCTTTTGAAGTAACTCCTCTATGAAGCTCCCCATCAAGAGTGATCCTCATCTTTTTTGGCTTTGGCTGAAGAATGCACTGAGTTGCAAGTACCATCTCTACCTCGCTGGTTCCAATACCGAAAGCGATGGTTCCAAATGCTCCATGTGTTGAGGTATGGCTGTCGCCACATACTATTGTCATTCCCGGAAGAGTGTAACCAAGCTCCGGACCAATTACATGTACAATTCCATTTTTCGGATGGTTCAGCCCAAACAGCTCAATGCCATATTCCTGGCAATTCTCGCTCAGCCGTTCAACCTGGGTACGCGATAAGAGATCGCGGATAGCAAGATGTTGATCTTTTGTTGGGATATTATGGTCGGCAGTGGCAATGGTTTTCCCAGGTCTGAATACCCCGATACCCCGTTCTTTCAAACCATTGAAAGCCTGCGGACTGGTTACCTCGTGTATATAATGCCTGTCGATATAAAGAACATCGGGTCCGTCTTTTATCGATTTCACTACATGACTGTCCCAGATTTTGTCGAAAAGTGTTTTTGGCTTCATTGTTATATATTCTTTTATGTGCAAACCTTGTAGAGACGCCCAATTTGGGCGTCTCTACCGTGTATCACAGAGTCTCTACCGTGTATCACAGAGATATTATTTAATTTTTGAAAGAGCGTCAATAAAAGCTTCCACTGAAGCTGTTATTATATCGGTGTTTGCGGAAAAACCATAATAGATCTTTCCCTGGTGTTCTACCTGAATATGCACCTTGCCAAGGTCATCACTGCCTTTGGTAATAGCCTGAATCAGAAATTCTTCGAGATGCACCGTTTTGCTGATCAGCTGTCTGACTGCAGTAAAGGCTGCATCAATAGGGCCGTTTCCTGACGCTGTCGAGAAATGTACTTCTCCATTGATCTTTAAGCCGACAGTAGCGACAGGAATTAATGATTTTCCGCAGGAGACTTGTAGCAGATCGAGCTTAAGTGATTTTTCGCCCTGGAAGACTACGCCAGCAAGAATCCTGATATCTTCATCGTTGATCTCTTTTTTCTTATCGGCAAGCACCAGGAAACGATGGTAGATATCATCAATTTCCTCTTTCCCAAAGCTGAAGCCCAGTAATTCAAGACGATGATTAAGTGCGGCTCTTCCACTGCGGGCTGTCAGAATTATAGATGATTCTCTTATCCCAACCTCAACAGGATCAATGATTTCATAATTTTCCCTGTGCTTAAGAACCCCATCCTGATGGATCCCGGAAGAATGCGAAAAGGCATTTCTACCCACTATAGCTTTATTAGCCTGTACAGGCATGCTCATAAGTGTTGAGACAAGTCTGCTGGTACTAAAGATCAGTTTTGAATTGATCTCTGTTCTTAATTTAAGATCGTGATGACTTTTAATTATCATGGCGATCTCTTCAAGTGAGGTGTTTCCGGCTCTTTCGCCGATGCCATTTATGGTAACCTCAACCTGTCGTGCACCGTTTATGATCCCCATCATTGTATTGGCCGTAGCCATACCCAGGTCATTATGGCAATGAGTTGAAATAGTAGCTTTATCAATATTTTTGACGTTATCCCTGAGATATTTTATCTTTTGGCCATATTCTTCAGGCAGGCAATAACCAGTTGTATCAGGTATATTTACAACTGTTGCTCCCGCTTTTATTACGGCTTCAATAACCTTGGCCAGGAACTCATTTTCACTTCTTCCTGCATCTTCAGCATAGAATTCAACATCTTCAACAAATTTTTTGGCATATTTGACTGCATCCGCAGCTCTTTTAAGTATTTCTTCAGGAGTAGTCTTGATCTTATATCTGATATGAAAATCAGATACTCCGATCCCCGTATGTATACGTTTTCTTTTTGCATATTGAAGAGCGTCAGCTGCTACTTCGATATCTTTTTTAACAGCACGGGTAAGAGCACATATTACCGGGTTTGAGACCGCCTTTGATATTTCTACTACCGATTTGAAATCGCCCGGACTAGAAATAGGGAAACCGGCTTCGATTACATCAACCCCAAGAGCTTCAAGAGCCTGGGCTACCTCAATTTTTTCTATGGTATTTAACTGGCAACCAGGCACCTGTTCTCCATCCCTTAGTGTGGTATCGAAAATAATGACCTTATCATCCATATTTTTCATTTATTTAAAAAGATTATTATTTCACCGGTCTCAGTTTTCTCACTGCAGCACCTGTTCTCCAAATCTCTGAATTGCCAAGTTCTTTAAGTTCAGCATCCAATATCTCTTTATAGTTATCAGCACCGGTAGAGGTGAGGACCCTTACACACTCTTCTCCTGATTTGACCTTTTTGTACAAATCAGTGAATACCGGAAGAGTGGCAGCTTTGAATTTTGGACGCCAGTCAAGCGCTCCCCGTTGTGCTGTTGCGCTGCAGTTTGAGTACATCCAGTCCATTCCCTTTTCATCAACGAGTCTTATAAGGCTCTGGGTGAGCTCTTCAACTGTTTCATTAAAAGCTTCCGACGGAGAATGGCCATTTTCGCGCAGCACCTGATACTGAGCATCCATAATCCCTGCCAGAGCACCCATTAATACTCCACGTTCTCCTGTGAGGTCGCTGTAAACTTCCTGTTCAAACGTTGTTGGGAAGAGATAACCTGAGCCGATAGCAATTCCCAGGGCTATTGTCCTTTCTTCAGCTTTTCCGGTAAAATCCTGAAAAACAGAAAAGCTCGAGTTAATACCAGCTCCTGCCAGGAAATTACGTCTTACGCTTGTTCCTGAACCTTTTGGCGCAACAAGAATGACATCGACGAAAGGAGGCGGGATAACTCCTGTATGTTCCTTATAAGTAATTGAAAATCCGTGAGAAAAATAAAGTGCATCTCCTTTTTTAAGACATGGTTTTACTTTTGGCCAGAGTATACGTTGAGCAGCATCTGAAACCAGATACTGGATTATTGTGCCTTTTTTTACTGCTTCCTCAACCGGGAACAATGTTTTTCCGGGTACAAATCCATCTTTAACGGCTTTATCCCAGTCGGCTTTGAATTCAGGAGCCTGTCCAATTATTACGTTTATGCCATTATCCTTCATATTCATGGCCTGTGCGGGGCCCTGAACACCATAACCGATAACAGCTACTACTTCATTCTTGAGTACTTCGCGGGCTTTCGAAAGTGAAAACTCTTCTCTTGTTACTACATTCTCGACGACACCGCCAAAATCAATTTTTGCCATGATCTTTAAAGATTAAATATGTGATTAAAACTTGTTTTCAATTTAATGTAGGTTCTGTTTTAAAACGGTTAGCCTCATCCATTTCTTTAAGATATGAATTCAGCTCTTTAACCTGCTTGGTTATTGCTACCCTTCCTGATTTGGCAAACTGCAATAAGCCAAACGGTTCAAGCTGATTAAGTAATTCAGCAATTTCTGTCTTATGGCCTGTTTTTTCAATTACCATATATTCAGGTGAAACCTCAAGAATTTTTGCGTTATGTGCCCTCACAATATGATCAATTACATTGCCCGACATAAGCCCGTTAGTGGTAACTTTGAAAAGAGCTATCTCCTGGTAAATTATCTGATCGTCGGTATGGACGAAAACTTTTAAAACATCTATGAGTTTTTCCATTTGCCTGGCCACTTTCTGGATCATTTCATCAGTGGTTTTTACAACGATTGTGAGCAGATACACTCCTTTTACAGCTGATTCAGACGCGGTAAAACTATCAATATTTATCTGTCTTCTTGTTAATATAATTGTTATCTGGCCAAGGATACCTATGTGGTCCTCGGTGAAAAGCGATATTGTATATTCCTGTTTCATAGTTTTTAATTCCATATTAGTATGTTAATCTTATTTCGGAAACCGAAGATCCTGGTTCTACCATAGGGAATACATTTCCTTCCTTTTCTATTACAATTTCAAGCAGATACGGACCATCGGTGTTAAGCATCTCTTCAAGTGAGTCAGAGAGATCCTCCCGCTTCGATACTTTTTTTGCAGGTATACCATAAGCTCTGGAAATCATTACAAAATCAGGGTTTACAAGTTCAGTTGAAGCGTACCTTTTATCAAAAAACATATTCTGCCACTGGCGTACCATGCCCAGGTAATTATTATTCAGGACAATTATTTTTACAGCTACTTTATATTGCAGAATAGTACCGAGTTCCTGTATTGTCATCTGGATGCCACCATCTCCAACAAAGGTAATAACAGGTTTATCGGGTCTTCCTATTTTGGCGCCAATGCCGGCAGGAAGTCCGAATCCCATTGTTCCCATTCCCCCGGAAGTGACCAGGCTATTCGGATGAGTGAATTTATAATACCGTGCTGCATACATCTGATTCTGTCCAACGTCAGTTACAATAATAGCTTCACCCTTGGTTAATTCAGATACACAGGCTACTACTTCACCCATTCTTAGCTCACCTTTTTCGGGTTTTGTTTCGGGTTTTATAACTTTTTCATATTCGGTTTTATCACAGATACGAAATTCTCTGATCCACTTTTCGAATGAATTCTTATTTACCAGTGGTATAAGATATCTAAGTGCTTCTTTTGCATCATTGTTTATTTCAACATCGACTGTGACATTTTTGTTTATCTCGGCCTCATCTATCTCAATGTGAATTATTGTTGCTTGTTTTGCGTATTTCTTAAGATTCCCGGTGACGCGGTCATCGAACCTCATCCCGATAGCAATTATAAGGTCTGCTTCATTTGTCAGGAGATTTGGTCCATAATTGCCATGCATCCCCAGCATTCCGGTAAACAGGCGATGGTCGGACGGAAAACCCGATAGGCCCAGAAGCGTTGATGCAACAGGTATTCCTGTCTTTTCAGCAAACTCCCTAAGCTCATCTTCTGCTCCGGAAATCAGTACTCCATGACCTGCAAGGATTAGTGGTCTTTCGGCATGATTTATCATTATTGCAGCAGATTCTATTGCCTTGGTATGAATTGGGATATGAGGGTTATAGCTTCTTATATATTCACATTTTTTATATTTGAAATTAAGCTTTTCAAGCTGTGCATCTTTTGTTATATCGATAAGGACCGGACCCGGCCTTCCTGATTTGGCAATATAGAATGCCTTAGCAATTTTTTCAGGAATATCCTGTGATTTTTTTATCTGGCAGTTCCATTTAGTAACAGGCATTGATACTCCGATAATATCGGTTTCCTGAAAAGCATCAGTACCAATAAGATTNGATACTACCTGAGCAGTTATAAATACAACCGGGACAGAATCGAGAAATGCATTTGCAATTCCGGTTACAAGATTTGTAGCTCCTGGTCCTGAGGTGGCAAAACAGATACCCGGTCTACCGGTTACCATAGCATATGCCTGAGCAGCATGAGCAGCTCCCTGTTCATGGCGGGTAAGAATGTGCCGAAGCCTGTCTTCATAATCCATAAGCTTGTCGTATACTGGCATTATTGCTCCACCCGGATACCCGAAAATTGTATCCACTCCTTCTTCAATCAGGCATTCCAATATAGCCTCTGCACCTGTAATGTGCATCTGTCCATTAACTTGCAAAATCGCTTGTCCTGTTTCAGTTTCAGTCTTCATATGCATTATTATCTGGTTGTTTTTTATTATTTTAATGTCTTGTGGCCTTTATTACCATATTTGTTTTAAACCTGTACCGGTTTTGCTTATATAATTCGTACTGCTCCAAGGTCTGCAGAGCTTACATTTTTAGCATAAGCTTTCAATGCTGATGAAATAGGGCGGTTACGGTTTTCAGGTTGAAAGGCCCTGTCTCCTTTTGATTCTTCTTCTTTCTGTCTTAGTTTTAATTCTGCATCAGACAGCAGGACATTTATTTTTCTTCCACTAATATCAATTTCAATACGATCACCTGTTCTTATTAGTGCAAGTTCCCCGCCTGATGCTGCTTCAGGTGATACATGACCTATCGATAGACCTGAAGTACCGCCTGAAAATCTTCCGTCAGTAATAAGGGCACATTTTTTATCGAGTCCTTTTGATTTCAGGTATGAAGTGGGGTAAAGCATCTCCTGCATACCAGGCCCGCCCTTTGGACCTTCGTACCTGATGACGACTACATCACCTTCTTTTACTGACCCTTTCAGAATGCCTTCCGCAGCATCATCCTGTGATTCAAATATTATTGCATTACCAGTAAATGAAAAGAGTGAAGGATCGATGCCAGCAGTCTTAACTATGCATCCTTTCCTGGCAATATTTCCGAAAAGTACAGCTAGTCCACCATCTTTGTTATATGGATGACTTACCGACCTGATACATCCTTTTTCCCTGTCGGTGTCGAGTTCTTTGTACATTGTATTATGGGAACCCATTTTAAGATTTTTTTCCATCGATGGGGCACTTTTGTAAACCTCAAATGCTGCAGGTTGTGGTTTGTCTCCCAGTATATCCCAGTCTGAAACCGCTTCATGAAGAGTCGGATAATCAACCCGTTTTACAGATGTATCAAGCAGATCGCCACGTTCCAGTTCACCCATAATTGCCAGAATCCCTCCTGCACGATTAACATCCTGAATATGATATTGTGAGCTGGGAGCAACCTTGCATATATTTGGAATTTTCTTTGATAATTCATCAATATCTTTCATAGTGAAATTAACACCGGCCTCCTGAGCTATTGCAAGAAGATGAAGCACAGTATTTGTAGAACCGCCCATTGCAATATCGAGCGACATCGCATTCAAAAAAGCTTCCTTTGAGGCAACTGATCTGGGGAGTACAGAATCGTCACCGTCGTTATAATATCTTTTGGACAGATCAACAATTAATCCTGCAGCTTTTTCAAAAAGTTTTGTTCTGTTCGCATGAGTAGCCACTATCGTCCCATTCCCGGGTAGTGAAAGGCCTAATGCTTCTGTCAGACAATTCATTGAGTTAGCAGTAAACATACCTGAGCATGAGCCACATGTAGGACATGCCGATTTCTCAATCTCATACAGATCACTATCACTTACAGAGTCGTCAGCACCTGCAACCATTGCGTCTACAAGATCAAGATACTTGTTATTAAAACGCCCGGCTTCCATAGGTCCACCGGAGACAAAAACGGCCGGGATATTAATTCTCATAGCTGCCATAAGCATACCGGGAGTAATTTTATCACAATTGCTTATACAGATCATCGCATCAGCAAGATGGGCATTGCAAACATATTCAACACTATCAGCAATTAATTCCCGCGACGGAAGAGAGTAGAGCATTCCGTTATGACCCATTGCTATTCCATCATCAATGGCAATTGTATTAAATTCAGCGGCGAAAAGACCTCTCTTCTCAATCTCTCTTTTAACAACCTGTCCAATTTCATGGAGATGAGCATGCCCAGGAACAAACTGTGAAAATGAATTAACTATCGCGATTATAGGTTTCCCCATCTGTTCTTCTTTCATTCCGTTGGCACGCCACAGACTTCTTGCACCAGCCATATTTCTGCCGGTAGTTGTCGTTGAGCTTCTAAGTTGCTTCTTCATTTTAGCTAATGTGTATTAAAAAAAAAGCTTCCCGGTTTCCCGGAAAGCTTCTGTATGTCTATAGTAATACATATTATTCCCGGGTCATGCGCACTTGGCAAGAATGAGGATGAGGACAATAATATGGATTAAAGATATTCTCACTGTTTATTATAAATTGATGGACAAATGTACCTATATTTTTAATATATCAAAGGAAAAGTGCGTATTTTCTTAAATTTGGTTATTAATTATTTAAAACCCGAATGTAAAACCTGAAGGTTTTAATATTGAAGTTCAGCAGTTTACACAATGAATTATTTAATATATCAGTAAATTAAAAAAGATTTTATTTTTTTAAGACGCCTGTTTTTACTAATTTTTCTGTTCATGCATTATTATTTTTCTCATCTGTCTATCTATGAATTAACTCAAAATGCAGGAGTGTAAGTTCTAAATCTTTCTCATAAAATAAAATTCTTTCATTTACTTTTGAGAATTATATGGTTTGCTTAGCTGATTTGTTGAAAGTATTTCCAGTCTGCCCTGTTGCCGGATATCAACTGAAGAACTGCCTATCATTATCTTGAACCAACCGGGTTCTACTATCCATTTCATGTTTCTGTCAAGCATTTGAAGCTTCTCAGGCGAAAGAGTGAAATGTACAGTTTTTGTCTCGCCCGGGGCAAGATAAATCCGTTCAAAACCCCGCAGCTCCTTATCAAACCTTATTACTGAACTTACTTCATCACAGATATAAAGCTGTACAATTTCATCTCCTGCTATCTGACCGGTATTTGTGACATCAACTGAAACATCGACATTGCCGGCAGCAAGCTGTTTTTCGGGAGAGATTATGAGATTTGTATATTTGAATGTTGTATAGCTCAGTCCATATCCAAACGGATACAAAACTCCATTCACTGTTGTTTTAGATCCGGTTTGAGCAAAAGGCTTCGATGGGAAACACATCGGGATCTGACCGACTGATTTCGGAAAGGTAACAGTAAGTTTACCTCCCGGATTATAGTCTCCGAAAATAATGTCAGCAAGAGCTTCACCTCCATATTTCCCGGGAATCCACGCCTCAATTATTGCTTCACAGTTCTTTTCAGCCCAATTAATTGTAATTGCCCTTCCATTCATCAGAACCAGGATGACAGGTTTTCCTGTTTCATGGATTTTCGAAAGCAGGAGTTGCTGATTACCGGCAAGGTTCAGATCTGTTCTTGATTTTGATTCCCCCACAATATTATTATCTTCACCCATTACAAGTACGACCACATCTGCCTTGGCAGCTTTGGTTACGGCATCATTTATCTCAGCCATTTCTTCCGCACCGGGTTCTGTAGGGATTAGCTCACTTTCAGGCCAGCCGGAACCTGCAATCTCACAACCCTTTGAATACAATATATTTACAGAGTTGCCAAGCTTTGCCTTAAATGCTTCGACTACCGATTTGTATATTATATTCTTTGGGCCATATCGTGAGAGGCAAAACTGCGTGTTCTCTGCATTGGGTCCGGCTATCAGGATGTTTTTTATATTATCTTTTTTAAGAGGAAGAAATTGATCCTGATTTTTTAAAAGTATCATCGACTCATAAGAAGCTTGTCTGGAAACCTTATCATAATCAGGATTGGCAAAAATACGATCAGATTCGTCAGGATTGTCAATGTAAGGATTAT
>WSSedB1CaDRAFT_10000722_pt1 | contig 13641 bp, 16 predicted proteins | sample WetSurSB1Cattail_FD_9460 | JGI IMG/M metagenome (IMG submission 9460)
TCCCATTGTTTCCTTATATGGAAAAAAATCCATGCCTTCCCGGGATGACCTGCAGGATGTGGATATTATCCTCTTCGATATACAGGATGTAGGGGCCCGGTTTTTTACCTATATCATCACCCTGCAGCATGTAATGCAGGCCTGTGCAAATTTTCATAAACCATTGCTAATCCTGGACCGGCCGAATCCAAATGGTTTTTATGTGGATGGCCCGGTACTGGAAGATGCTTTGCGTTCCGGTGTGGGGCTGCAACCGATACCCATCGTGCATGGAATGACTATCGGGGAACTGGCCAGAATGATCAATGGGGAAGGCTGGTTATTAAATAAAGCTAAATGCGATCTGCAGATTATCAAAATGGTAAATTATACCCACGCAACGGTCTATACGTTACCGGTTACCCCCTCACCCAACCTCAATACTCCGCTGTCCATCCTGCTATATCCCGGTTTATGTCTGTTTGAAGGAACTGTTATCAGTATCGGAAGGGGTACAGAGCGGCCGTTTACCATGATGGGCGCACCTGCGCTGGCAGGAAAATATACGTTTCATTTTAAGCCGGTGTCCATTCCCGGCATGAGCGAACATCCTCTTTACCAGGATTCAGTTTGTTATGGTATTGACCTGGCAAATTACAAGACGGATCAGCTGAGAATCAAAAAACAAATCAACCTTCAGTGGTTAATGGAATGTTACCAGGCCTACCCCTGGAAAGAGCGTTTCTTTGACGCTTCCCAAAACAAACAAATCGGCAATTTTGACAAACTGGCCGGTACATCCATGCTGCGCAAACAGATTATAGCCGGCTTATCCGAAAAGGAAATACGCAAAAGCTGGGAGCCGGCCCTCTCCCGTTTTAAAAGAAAAAGAAAAAAATACCTGATTTACCCGGAATAACCGACAGTTTGCTGATGGCAGTAACTGGTGAATCATTTTGGTCTGTGAACGATTCTTTGTATTTCAATAACATCTGTCAACGGTTCATTGCCCACAGCACGCTAAAAGTGTTCAGCTATTATACTTAAATTTATAGCCTAAAAATTTTCAGTTATGGAAAATCAGGATTTATCAAGACGCACATTCATACAGACTGCAGGCAAAGCCGGCTTAGCAGCGGGACTTACGGGTTCTGTTCTGACATCCATGGCAAATGGCCATCCAGGTGCTGGTCACCAGACCGCACCGGATCCGTTCCCATACAAACAAAAACCACTCCCATATGCATACTCAGCACTGGAACCTGTGATTGATGCCCAGACCATGGAAATACATTATACCAAACATGCGGCGGCGTATGCCAAAAATCTGGCTGAAGCAGTGGATGCAGAAAAAGTGGATACGAACCGGGTTTCACTGGAAGAACTGCTGGCTTCCATTTCCAGGTATTCCATCAAGATGAGAAATAATGCAGGCGGTCATTATAATCATTCCCTGTTTTGGGAACTGATGACTGCTCCCGGGAATACAACCGGTCCTTCAGCTGCTCTGACGACGGCGATTCAAAATGATTTCGGATCCATGGATGCATTGAAAACAAAATTTAATAGTGCTGCCATAGGCCGGTTTGGCAGCGGATGGGCCTGGGTCATTTTGAAAAAAGATAACAAACTCGATGTGGTCTCAACCCCCAACCAGGATAATACGCTGATGGATATCAGTGAGGCGAAAGGGCAGCCTTTATTTGGTATCGATGTTTGGGAGCATGCGTATTATCTGAAATATCAGAACAAAAGACCCGATTATATCAATGCCTGGTGGTCCGTTATCAACTGGGATTATATAAATAACCGGTATGGCAAACTGATTTGAATAAAAAAATAACGAAAATCAGGGCCTGACTGAACTGTTATCTGTTTATATTGTTCCCCATTAAAATATTAAGACATATAACAAATGACAAAAACTAAAGGATTTGCAGCGCAGGATGCGCAAAGTACATTGGTTCCCTGGAATTTCGAACGCCGCAGTGTGGGTCCAAAAGATGTACAGATCGATATTTTATATTGTGGTGTTTGTCATTCAGACATACACCAGGTAAGAAATGAATGGGGAAATTCCGTTTATCCCATGGTTCCCGGTCATGAAATCGTCGGGAGAATAACCAGGGTCGGATCTGATGTGAAAAAATTTAAGGTGGGTGAGCTGGCAGGCGTTGGCTGCCTGGTAGATTCCTGCAGAACCTGCGAAAACTGCAGGGAGGGTCTGGAACAATATTGTCTGAACGGAAGTTCGCCGACCTATAACGGATTTGAACAGGACCGGAAAACACCCACTTTTGGAGGTTATTCAAAAATGATTGTGACAGACCAGGATTTTGTACTCCGTATTTCAGATAAACTTCCGTTGCAGAATGTAGCGCCCCTGCTCTGCGCAGGCATCACCACCTATTCACCTTTACGTCACTGGAAAGTGGGAAAAGGTCATAAACTGGCCGTACTCGGACTTGGCGGACTGGGACATATGGCTGTGAAATTCGGTGTTTCTTTTGGTGCGGAAGTGACCATGCTCAGCACATCCCCATCCAAAAAAGCCGATGCCGAGCGGCTGGGTGCCCATAATTTTGTACTGACTAAGGATCCCGAACAAATGAAAGCCATTCAGGGCTCCTTTGATTTTATCATCGATACGGTTTCTGCCCCCCATGATTATAATCAGTATCTGGGCCTTCTTAAGACCAACGGAGTGCAGATTTGTGTGGGCGCACCTCCTACACCGGCAGAAATTTATGGTTTCACATTGATCATGGGAAGAAGAAGTATGGCCGGATCACTGATCGGCGGCCTGCCCGAAACCCAGGAAATGCTCGATTATTGCGCAGAACATCATATTGTATCCGATATTGAACTAATCAATATCCAGGATATTCACAGTGCTTATGACAGAATGCTGAAAGGTGACGTGAAATACCGGTTCGTGATAGACCTGGCAACATTATAAACTGAAAACCTGAAATAAAGTAGATTAAAATTAAATCATAGTCCTTTCAACTTTCAACAAAAAGCCTGATCTGCAAATTCGCATTTCAGGTTTTTTTCAGATTCAATTTTACAAATTGTAATTGTCCGGCTAAAGATTGCATGAATGCCCTATTTACTAATCGCTTTTTCAATACTTCTGTCGGGAATCAGCCAGCGCACGGCAACGATGCAAAAAAGAATGGCAGAGAATAAAGTATTGTAATGTGCAGCAGCAATGGACAGACTATAACATACCACTGAAAAAATACCCTTTCTTCTTACACAGGCAAATGCATGTACCAATTTCGGATTATTTTTTGTTATTCGTTCAATGCAAATCTGCAGTATAGTAAAGGAGATCCCACATAAAAGGAGGAGGATGGCATATAGAATCACCGTATTCTGCGCATAATGATTTTCTCCCATCCATCCGGTTGCAAACGGTATCAGGGATAACCAGAACAGCAGGTTCATATTTGACCAGATGATCGCGGCATTTACATGCGAGGCGGCATTCATCAGGTGGTGATGATTTCCCCAATAGATTCCTATGAAAACAAAACTCAGGAGATAACTTGAAAAGACAGGCAACTGTTCTTCCAGTGCCGCCCAGCTGGTATTGTGGGGTGTTTTAATTTCCAGTACCATGATCGTAATGATGATAGCAATGACACCATCACTGAAAGCTTCCAGTCTGTTTTTATTCATAACGGTTTCGCCGTCTTACTCCGGATATGTTAAATAAAAGCCGCATGTTATGCGTCGGGATGCAAACAACGTGATGAACGGGGAGGTTAAACTTCTTGTTCCAGTATGGCCGGGTGAAACTGGGCAACCGCTTCCTGGATCCAGGCCGGAAGATTTTTTTCCTGCACCGTCCAGGTATTATCTTCCAGGAGCAAATTGATGTAATAGCGGTTTCCGCGATCGTCACTCACATCAACGTGATATACGGGTCCTGCGATACCATTACTCTTCCTGAAATTGAATTCCCTCAATCTTCCTTCTGCTTTAATCAATTTCGAAAACTGCACATTTTTCAATACTGCCATATGGCAAATGTAATTCTTCCTGCATTATTTTTTGCGTTTAAAAACGGTATAAAGGAAAGATGTTCCATTTACAGGCAGACCGGCAAAATGAGTTATTAACATTAGGTTTATAATTCAACTGTTCATTTGTTTCTGATTCAGGCAGATTTTCCAGAACTTCATATAAACCCGTTGCATGTCCATAAAAATGCATGATTTAAGCAGGGAGCAGGTAGAGAACATTGTAACCAAATATGAAATGCATCCCGTTTTTATCGGGCAAAACCCTTATATCGCCAGCGGTCCGCATTATGAGATCCTGGTAAGTCTTTTGCCCGGTGGTTTATACCAGGTTGAATTGCTGGATAAAAAACAAATGGAAGAATCCCTGCAGCTGACAATTAAAACATTCAGGGAATATGCAGCTGCTGCTAAATCTTAAATTACTTTCCCTTTTTATTGATTATTAAATAATTGAATCATCTTTATCCCCAGGTGTTTGTATCCTTTCCGGTTGTGGAATCTGCAATCAACGAGTATGCCCATGATGTATTTCCTGAGAATGTACTGTACCTGTTTAATAATGCGATATGATGAACCACGGCGGGATTTTCTTGCAGGAAGACAGATACGGGAAATTGTATGATCAGTCTGCGACAGATCCGGAAGATTACAATATGCATCAAAGTAAAAACAAGGAACAGTTTAATGGCGGAAAGGGAAATAATGGGTATTTACCAGAACGGACGAACCGGAATCCATTACTGAAGCCAGTTTATGACAAAAAGTAAGAGTTTTAAACCGGGAGGGCAAAAAATATATGATTGAATAAACAGGAATGGTTCATAAGTTGTATAAATGTCGTTAATAAATTCAGCGGGACGGGTTGTGCGGAAACCGGGCATGATTTTTACAAAGATTCAACCGGATTTTATTGGGTTGACTAAACAATTCTGCAGACTGATATTATGAAAACAAGGAAATTACTGATCGTAGCCGGGATAGCCGGGACCCTGGTCCTGATTATGTACCTGAAAAAAAGAGAAAAATCAAAAAGAAAACTTCACCGGGTCGCTGAAGAAGGTTATGAAACTGCCGAGGATATCCTGTTCCCCAAAAGAAAATTTCTGCATTTGAGATAAAATCAACGACAAGGGGGAGCCTATAACCTGAAGTTTTATATAATATGAAACCTCATAAATATTTGAAAATTAGATAGATATAAAATATATTCTGCGTGAGTTTTAAGACTGTTTTTCCCGGTTTTCCAGATAGGACCTGGTTTTCTGAACTCATAATTCAGGTGAGTCCCGGGATTCAAACTTCAGAATTCAGATTGCCGGTCAGTATATGACCGCTCACGCCCTCCCCTGTTTTTATTCAATCGGGAAAGAAAATGCCCTGTTTATACTTTTTAGTATAAACGGTTTCGTAAATTTGCTGAATGAAGACAGAACTCATTCAAGTTAAATCCCGGGACGCTGAAGATGAACTGAGTACGATAGAAAAAACGGTTTACAGCGACTACAAATACGGATTTGTAACCCACATTGAAGCCGATGAAGCACCCAAGGGTCTGAATGAGGATGTCATCCGCTTTATTTCAGCCCGGAAAAAGGAACCCCAGTGGATGCTGGAATGGCGCTTAAAAGCCTATCGTCACTGGCTGACCATGAAAACGCCGGAGTGGGCCAATATCAAATTCCCGCCGATCAATTACCAGGATATCATTTATTATTCCGCGCCCAAACAGAAAATCAACCCCAAAAACCTGGATGAAATTGACCCGGAATTGATCCGGACCTTTGAAAAACTGGGCATCTCCCTGGAAGAGCAGAAAAGATTAACGGGTGTTGCGGTGGATGCTGTTATTGACAGTGTATCCATCGGCACATCCTTTAAAGGTCAACTGGCCGAACTCGGTATCATCTTTTGTTCCATGAGTGAAGCCATCCAGGAACACCCGGATCTTATTCGGGAACACCTGGGCTCTGTAGTTCCCATTACGGATAATTATTTTTCTGCACTGAATGCCGCTGTATTCAGCGACGGTTCTTTCTGTTATATACCCAAAGGAGTTCGTTGCCCTATGGAGCTTTCAACCTATTTCAGGATCAATGCAGAAAATACCGGTCAGTTCGAAAGAACCCTGATCGTGGCCGAGGCAGGAAGTTATGTGAGTTACCTGGAAGGATGCACCGCACCGATGCGTGACGAAAACCAGTTGCATGCCGCTGTGGTTGAACTGGTGGCGATGGAGCATGCAGAAATCAAATACTCGACCGTTCAAAACTGGTACCCGGGCGATAAACAGGGGCGCGGAGGTGTATATAATTTTGTGACGAAAAGAGGCATCTGCAAAGGAAATCATTCAAAAATATCCTGGACGCAGGTAGAAACCGGTTCGGCGATTACCTGGAAATATCCCAGCGTCATTTTAAAGGGCGACTATTCTACCGGAGAATTTTATTCTGTTGCCGTAACCAATAATTATCAGCAGGCCGATACAGGTACAAAAATGATGCACCTGGGAAAAAACACCCGCAGCCGCATCGTTTCCAAAGGTATTTCAGCCGGGTTCAGCAATAACAGCTACCGGGGACTGGTGCACGTGAGCAAGAATGCATCAAATTCCAGGAACTTTTCCCAGTGTGATTCCCTGTTGCTCGGAGATAAGTGCGGAGCACATACTTTTCCCTATATAGAGGTAAAAAATAATACAGCGGTGGTTGAACACGAAGCCACCACATCCAAAATCGGGGAAGACCAGATTTTCTATTGTAACCAGCGGGGCATAGATACCGAAACGGCTGTGGCCCTGATCATCAACGGATTTGCCAAAGAAGTGATGAACCAGCTTCCCATGGAATTCGCGGTGGAAGCCCAAAAACTTTTAGCAATCAGTCTGGAAGGAAGTGTAGGGTAATTTACCGGTTATCCGTCATCGGGAAAATTAAGAGAACTAATAATTATAAAGCACGATTATGTTGACGATTCAGAATTTGCATGCAGGTATTGAAGGAAAAAAAATCTTAAACGGGATCAACCTTGACATTAAAAAAGGGGAAGTTCACGCCATCATGGGTCCCAACGGGTCCGGTAAAAGCACCCTCGCTTCCGTACTTGCCGGCCGCAGTGATTACGAGGTCCTCGATGGTACCGTGGAATTCCTGGGAAAGGACCTGCTGGAAATGTCGCCCGAGCAGAGAGCCGCGGAAGGCCTGTTTCTCGCTTTTCAATACCCGGTGGAAATTCCGGGGTTAAATACAGTGAACTTTATAAAAACGGCGGTTAATGAAATACGCAAATACCGGGGAGAAGCGCCCTTGGACGCAGTTTCATTTCTTAAAAAGATGAAAGAAAAAATGGCACTTGTCAACATCGAACAAACCTTATTAAGCCGTTCCCTGAATGAAGGGTTTTCCGGGGGCGAAAAAAAACGCAATGAAGTATTTCAGATGGCCATGCTGGAACCCCGGCTGGCTATCCTGGACGAAACGGATTCCGGCCTGGATATTGACGCAATCCGGATCGTTTCCAACGGAGTCAACAAATTAAGGAATAAAGACAATGCCATCCTGGTCGTTACGCATTACCAGCGTTTACTCGACTATATTGTTCCGGATTTTGTACACGTATTATATAATGGAAGAATCGTGAAATCCGGTCCAAAGGAACTCGCCCTGGAGCTTGAGGAAAGAGGGTATGATTTTATAAAAAATGAAAACAAGGCAGAAGTCGCTTAAATGCGAAGATCAATCAGTTCATCATGAATACGTTCGCATATTTTAAAGAAAGATTTGAACAGCTCCAACCCCAGGAGGATCAGGGCGGCCTGGATAAACTGCGGGAACATGCATTCCAGGCGTTTTCCCAAATGGGCATTCCAGGTTCAAAACATGAGGAATGGAAATATACCCGGGTTGCCGGGTTATTCAACAGGGAATTTCAGCTGCCTGCTGATCCGCTGACTGGTTCCATTTCAGCAGAAGACCTGAAAAGACTTCGTCTTCCCGGCCATGAACAGGCCAGTGAGATGGTGTTTGTAAATGGTTTCTATTCATTTGCCCTGTCCCGGATACGTTCTTCCGGCCTGCAGGTACTGGCTTTGGAAGAAGCAGCTAAAAATGGTTTCCGCGAAACAGTATCCAAATGGCTGGGCGACAGCGGACAGTATCAGAAGGATGGTATCAATGCATTAAATACTGCATTCGTACATGGGGCGGTATTCATTCATGTGGATAAAGAACAACATGTAGAACATCCCATTTACATTTATCATATTACCGATGCCCGTTCAGTAAATATTCTTTCACAACCGCGCAGCCTGATGTTTGTAAATGAAGGGGCGCGGTTGCAGGTAGTTGAAAACTATGCCACCCTGGGAAACAACGAAAGTTTTACCAACCAGGTCATGGAGATTATTGTAGATCATGAAGCCAGGCTTGAATATTATAAAATTCAAAACGACGGCCCTCATACCAACCAGGTCAGCACGACCCATATCCGTCAGATCGGCGGGTGTTTTACCCATACCGTCACCATTTCATTGAACGGGGGCCTTGTACGTAACAACCTGAATGTGGTTCTTGACGCAAAAAATTGTGAAGCGCATTTATATGGACTCTATTTTCAATCGGGCCGGAGTCATATTGACAACCATACCATCGTTGACAATATCAAACCCAATTGCCTGAGTAATGAATTGTACAAAGGCATTTTGAACGAACAGGCAACGGGTGTATTCAACGGGAAAATATTTGTACGCCAGCCTGCGCAAAAAACAAATGCCTATCAGAGTAATAAGAACATACTGCTCTCCGATTCCTGTAGCGTGAATACCAAACCCCAGTTGGAAATTTTTGCAGATGATGTAAAGTGCACCCATGGCTGCACCGTGGGACGGCTCAATGAAGAAGGTCTTTTTTATCTGCAATCCCGCGGTATTTCAGAAAAAACAGCCCGGAATTTACTGCTCAGCGCCTATGCATCCGATATCCTGGAACAAATAAAACCTGAACCCCTTCGAAGATATGTGGAGAAACTGATTCACCATCGTTTGGAAAAGGATTTATCATGAATGCCCCGCTCACCATATCAAAGCCATTGGATATAGCGGCCATCCGGCAGGAGTTTCCGGTTTTGAACCGGGAGGTAAAAGGCTGGCCGCTCATCTACCTGGACAATGCCGCGACCAGCCAGAAACCCAGACAGGTACTGGATGCCCTCATGCATTATTATACAAACTATAATGCCAATATACACCGGGGCATTCATACCCTGGCTGAAGAAGCGACAGCAGCATTTGAACTGACACGCGACGAGGTACAGTCATTTATCGGCGCCCCTTCCCGGGAAGAAATCATTTTTACAAGGGGTACTACGGAAAGCATCAACCTGGTTGCGTATTCCTGGGGAAGAGCAAATATCAGGGCAGGTGATGAGATTGTGATCAGCACCATGGAACATCATTCCAATATCGTTCCCTGGCAGATCCTTTGCGAAGAAAAGAATGCAGTTCTGAAAATTATTCCAATTAACAGGAATGGAGAATTATTAATGGATGAATATGAGAAATTACTGGGGCCAAAGACCAGACTGGTCTCCATTGTGCATGTTTCGAATGCACTCGGAACCGTAAACCCGGTAAAACAAATAACGGCCCTTGCCCATGCCCTGGGTGCGGTTGTTTTGGTGGATGGGGCACAGTCTGCCGTACACCTGGATATTGATGTACAGGACCTGGATTGCGATTTTTTTGCGTTCTCTGCGCACAAACTGTACGGACCTACCGGTGTAGGGGTGCTTTACGGAAAAAAACAATTATTGGAGGCCATGCCTCCTTTCCTGGGAGGCGGTGAAATGATCAGAGAAGTAAGTTTTAAAAAAACAACCTTCAACGACCTGCCTTATAAGTTTGAAGCCGGTACACCCAACATCGGCGATGTGATCGCTTTCCGGTCAGCGATCCGGTTTATGAATACCACCGGAAAGGAGGAAATCAGACGGCATGAACAGGATCTGCTGGAATATGCACAAAGTGAGCTTGTAAAAATACCCGGGCTGCAGATCATCGGAAAAGCTAAGGAAAAAGTGAGCGTGATTTCATTTATCATTGACAAAGCTCATCCCCAGGATATAGGTATATTGCTCGATAACCGGGGCATCGCTGTGAGAACGGGTCACCATTGTGCCCAGCCCCTGATGGAACGGTTTTCCATTCCCGGTACGGCACGGGTCTCTTTTGCGGTATATAATACCAGGGATGAAATTGATGAATTGGTGAAAGGCTTACAGCGGGTGGTTAAAATTTTATCATAAAATGAATCCGGACAAGAGTATAACGGAAACGGAAAAAGAAATCATTGAAGAGTTTGCCCTCTTTGATTCCTGGGATGATAAATATGAATATATCATCGACATGGGAAAAAGACTGCCTCCCCTGGATCCAAAATACAAGATCGACGAAAACCGGGTAAAGGGTTGCCAGTCATCTGTATGGCTGGTGGCCGGATTTCAAAAAGGGAAGCTGTTTTACGAGGCAGATAGTGATGCGATGATTGTGAAGGGGCTGATCAGTATGCTCATCCGGGTATTATCGGGCAGAACCCCGGATGAAATCATTGAAGCCAGACTGGACTTTATCCGGGAGATCGGAATGACCACGCACCTGGCCCAGACCCGGTCGAACGGACTGTTGAATATGGTAAAACAAATGAAACACTACGCCCTGGCGTATAAAATAAAAGATCCGGTTCCTACAAAAAATTAGGTTATGGACGATTTGCGGGAAAAAGTTATAGAAAAATTACAAACGATTTTTGACCCGGAAATCCCGGTGAGTATCTATGAGCTGGGGCTGATTTATGAAATCAATATCCTGCCCATTAATAATGTGCAGATCGTAATGACCTTAACAGCTCCGGGTTGCCCCGCTGCACAGTCACTACCCGTGGAAGTGGACCAGAAATTAAGGGAAATAGAAGGTGTGAACGATGTGCATGTTGCCGTTACCTGGACGCCGCCCTGGGATAAAAGCAGGATGTCAGAAGTCGCGCAGGTGGAACTGGGCTGGTTGTAAAAAAAGAATGGATTGAAACGAAGGCAAACCATCTGATAATAACAATATGAAAATTACTGCACAGGAAGAATTTGGTCTGCGGGTCCTCATCCGGATCGCTGGTTGCGAAACCGAAGATGGCATGAGTATTCCGCAACTCAGCAAGGCAGAGGGCCTGAGCAGTCACTATGTAGCCAAACTTACCAGAACCTTGCGCATGGCAGGGTTTATCAACAGTACACCGGGATATAAGGGTGGTTATGTACTGGCCAAACCTTCCAGGGAAATAAAAATAAAATATGTGCTCCAGGCCCTGGGCGGTGTCCTATACGACAAGGATTTTTGTGGTCAGCATACAGGTTCTGTGAAATTATGTACCAATTCGGTTGATTGTTCTGCCCGCTCCTTATGGCAGATGGTACAATATACAGTCGATCAGCTGCTGGACAAGATCACGCTCCACGATATGGCTAATCCTAAAAAAAATGAATCCTCCCAATTTCTCCGGAGGATTTTGGAAGAAGTTCCAAAGCTGGTATGAACCCCTTTTTTAATATTCGGTACTAAAATTTGTTTGTAAAGACAACGGTCGTTGCGGTTATTCAAATCAGTCTTTTATTCCCCCGCATTTAAAATCTATTCTGCTGCAGAAAACAGGACATCAAACTGAGGGTTGACTGCTAGATGAAAATCCGGACAGCCAGGCACCGGTTTTCCAGGAAGGGAAGCCTTCAAATTATTTTTACAAAACACTATCTTTAGTTAACGAAATAAATAAAAGCCAATGAAAAATTCCAGACGAGCCTTTATAAAAAATTCAGCCCTTGCCACTTCCGGCGTTTTCATCGCACAGTCAGGTTTTACGGCAGCCAGTTATAACCGGATCATGGGTTCCAACGAACGGGTCCGTGTNGGAGTCGTCGGATTTTCAGACAGGCATAAAGACACCCATATGCCCTGTTTTATGAATCATTATAAAGAACTGAATTTCGATATCGTGGCGGTTTCTGATATCTGGAACCGCCGGCGCGAAGAAGGGGCCGCGCGGTGGCAGCAAAAAATGCAGCACGATATAGTGGCCTGCAGGAATAATGAGGAATTATACGACAGGAAACTGGTGGATGCTGTATTCATCAGCACGGCGGATTTCCAGCATGCCCGGCACGCGATACAGGCTGTGGAAGGCGGATGTGATGCTTATGTAGAAAAGCCATTTGCTGAAACCATGGAAGATAACCGGGCTGCCCTCAAAGCAATAAAAGCGTCCGGCAAAATCGTTCAGATCGGTTCCCAGAGAAGAAGCGGAGCCAATTACCAGGCAGCAAACGAATTTATCCGTTCCGGTAAATTCGGGAATATCGTAATGGTAGAATTGACCTGGAACGTAAACCAGCCCGGACGTTGGCGCAGGCCTGACCTGGTTCCCCTGTTAAAGGAAGAAGACACCGACTGGAAACGATTCCTGATCAACCGGCCCGAAGTTCCTTTCGACGCAAATAAATACCTCGAATTCCGTTTGTTCTGGCCTTATTCATCCGGATTACCCGGTCAGTGGATGAGCCACCAGATTGATACAGTACATTGGTTTACCGGCCTGCAGCATCCGCGTTCGGTGGTAGCGAACGGAGGTATTTACATGTGGAAGGATGGAAGAAAAAACTGGGATACGCTGACGGCGGCATTTGATTATGGTCCTGCAGATGACCCGGGTTCAGGTTTCCAGGTGAGTTTCCAGTCCCGCATGGATAATGGAACGGAAAACCCTTCCGAAATCTATTACTCAAATGGCGGTGAACTGAACCTCAATACGAATAAAGTTACGCCTGCAGGTGGTCTTACCAAACATTTCGCAGATGCCATGCATATGCAGCCAAACCTGCTTCCCGATTTGGATTTATCGAATACGGAAAAAGTAGTTGCCTCCGCAAATACGGGCGGAGACAGACTCACGTCGGCCCATATCCGTAACTGGATGGAATGCGTCCGCAGCCGGAAACAGCCCCATGCGCCGGTGGAAGCAGGTTATAGTCATTCTATTGCCACGATCATGACAAATGCAGCGGTTCACACCGGGGCCAAAGTAACTTTTGATGAAAAAGCCCAGGAAGTAATGGCCGGTAACAGGCCTTTCCAATATTGATAACCCCAAATTGAATCCATGATTCCCTGGAAATTCGCTTTATACCTCAGCCTCACTCCCCTGTTGTTAGCCGCCCAGCAATCAACGGAAGTGAAACTGGTAAAAGTAAAAAATCAAAACCGGGTGAACGTTTATATAGGATCTTCTGCATTCACCAGTTTTTTATACCCGGACAGCCTCGAGAAGCCGGTTTTATATCCCATCTGCGATGCGGCTGAAGTCCCCGTCACACGTGGATTTCCCATGAATCCCAGGCCCGGCGAACCAACAGACCATCCGCATCACCTGGGGTTCTGGTTTACCTATGAGAATGTAAACGGGCTTGATTTCTGGAATAATTCCTACGCCATTCCCACGGAAAAAAAATCATTATACGGCTGGATAAAAACAGACAGCATACTGGAAATTTCAAGTGGACCGACAGGAATCCTGCGGTATCATGCCAACTGGGT
>WSSedB1CaDRAFT_10000723_pt1 | contig 13640 bp, 16 predicted proteins | sample WetSurSB1Cattail_FD_9460 | JGI IMG/M metagenome (IMG submission 9460)
CGCAACATCATCACCATGGTGGACAATACCTTCATGACCCCCTATTTGCAGCGTCCGCTTGAACTGGGCTGCGATATCGTACTGCACAGCGCCACCAAATTCATCAACGGACACAGCGACGTCATCTGCGGCCTGGCCGTTGTGAAGTCCACGGAGCTTGGCGACCGTATCCGTTTTATCCAGAACGGTTTCGGCGCCATTCTCGGCCCCCAGGACTCATTCCTGACCCTGCGGGGACTCAAGACCCTCAAGGTCAGGATGGATCAGAGTCAGAAAAGTGCCGGCACCATTGTTGAGTGGCTATGCAAGCAGCCGCAGGTCGCGAAGGTTCACTACCCCGGGTTGCTCCAGCACCCCGGCTATAACGTACAGTGCGCCCAGGCAGATGGAGCGGGTGCTGTTCTTTCCTTCGAACTGGACTCGCTCGAAACCACCAAACGCCTTCTGGAACAATCGAAGCTGTCAGCCTTTGCCGTCAGCCTGGGCGGCGTGGAGAGCATTATCTCGTATCCGGCCAAAATGTCCCATGCGGCGGTCCCTCCGGATGAGCGGCAGCGCAAGGGTATTACCGATACCCTGGTGCGCCTGTCAGTGGGGCTTGAAGACCCCGATGACCTGATCGCGGAAATGGACGGCATATTTAACGGCAAACAGGTGTAATGCGGTATTTTTTTTTGACAAAAATCCTGCATTATCCTACAAGTGAACTACAATAAATTCAGTTATAAACGACACTTGATTGCAGGCGGAGAAAGGAGACGCAGCATGATTCGCATATTTGCAGACAATTCGCAATCCATCGGAAACACGCCGCTGGTCAAACTCAATCGGATCACGGACGGCGCCAAGGCCATTGTGCTCGGCAAAGTTGAAGGGCGCAACCCGGCTTACTCGGTTAAATGCCGCATCGGCGCCAACATGATCTGGGATGCAGAGGAGCGCGGCATCCTCAAGCCGGGCGTCGAGATTGTTGAACCCACCAGCGGCAATACCGGCATTGCCCTGGCCTATGTGGCCGCTGCCCGTGGATACAAGCTGACCCTGACCATGCCTGAGACCATGAGCATCGAACGTCGCCGCGTCCTGGCTGCCCTGGGCGCCAGCCTGATTCTGACACCGGGAAGCGAGGGGATGAAGGGCGCCATCAAACGGGCCGAAGAAATGGCCGCCTCCGATCCCGTCCACTATTTTTTGCCTCAACAATTCAAGAATCCGGCCAACCCGGCTATCCATGAAAAGACCACCGGCCCGGAAATCTGGTCAGACACGGACGGGGGCGTCGATGTCGTGGTATCCGGCGTAGGAACCGGCGGCACTATTACCGGCATTTCGCGCTACATCAAGAATGTCATGTGGAAAAAAATAGTCTCCGTTGCCGTGGAGCCCAAGGAAAGCCCGGTTATCACCCAGCAGTTGGCCGGACTCCCCCTGCAACCCAGCCCCCACAAGATCCAAGGGATCGGCGCCGGTTTTATCCCTGAAACCCTCGACTTATCTCTCATCGATCGGGTAGAACAGGTGGAGAGCAATGAGGCCATCGAGTTTGCCAGACGTATGGCCAGGGAAGAAGGTATGCTGGTCGGGATCTCCAGCGGGGCAGCCGTAGCTGCGGCGGTCAGATTGGCCAAACTGGATGAATTTGCCGGAAAAACAATCGTGGTGATTCTTCCCGACCTTGCGGAGCGATATCTTTCAACCCCCCTCTTTGAGGGGATTTAGGAAAACAAATGACGACAGAGCTACAGGACTACAGGCTGGACGGTATCTACCGCCAGAAACAGGACGGTTTTCTCATGCAACGGGTCAAACTGGCGGCGGGAACTATCTCGTCGAACCAAGCCCGCATAGTTGCCGACATAGCCGACCATTTCGGGCAAGGCAGCATCCACCTGACAAGTCGCGGCAACATGGAAATCCACTGGTTGCGGGAACCCGATCTGCCAGAGATCAAGAGGCAACTGACAATGGCCGGTCTCACCGCCCGGGGAGCCTGCGGAGGTGCGGTGCGTGGAGTCACCTGTGCCGGACAGGATACAGCCGCCTTCCCCGTAATTGAAGCCTTGGCCCGCAGACTCCAGCGTCACTTTACCGGCAATCCCCGTTTTGAACGGCTCCCCAAAAAATTCAAGATCGGTATCGAGGCCGATACCAGCGGACGCCGTCACCTGATCCAAGATGCCGGCCTGGTGCTTGTTCGTTCCGAGGATGGTCGCGGATGGTATGACCTGTGGGTTGGCGGCGGCCTTGGACGCGAACCGCAACCGGGATTTCTGCTGGCGGGCGAGATCACGGAGGATCGTATCATCCCCATGATCGAAGCTGTTTTGCGCGTCTACATTGCAGGCGCACCAGCCGGAAAGCGACTGAAACACCTGCTGCGCGAGATCGGTAAAGAGGAATTTCTCCGGCGCGTCGACGCTGATCCGGGCGCACATGAAGTACTACCCCCCTACAAGGGACTGGCCGATATCCTGGTTTCCACCGTCGGCAGCAACCGGCGAATGGAGGCCTTTTGTTTTGCGGGTGAGCTTACCGGTGACAGGCTCAGGCATCTGGCTGGATTCGCCGGCACATGGGCTGACAGCGTGCTACAGATAACCGCCGACCAAAACATCGCCTTCCAGCTTACTCAGCAGTGTGATCCCAGCCAGGCGCACATTGCCCTGGAGACGACCTGTTCCCCTGCCCCAACACCTGAAGAGAAGGTCACCTTCCGTGTCTGCCCCGGCACCCATGAATGCCGCGCCGGCCTGTCCGCGACCCGCGACATTGCCCGGACGGTGCTGGAAGCAATGGGACCGATAGCCCGGAAGATGGGCTGGGCACTTTCCGGCTGCCACAATTCCTGTACGCAACCGCAGCTTGCCGATGCGGGTATTGTCACGTCCCGCCTGGTTGCGGAAGAGAGTGGCCTGCGCACCCCGCGCTTTGACCTGTATCGTCCCCTGAGCGACGGGCTGAACCAGAAAACAGAAACTGCACTAACACTTGAAGAATTGATTGCAACCATTCGTAAAATAGGCTGATTTATCTAAACAGCCCGTATCAACATCTCTCCACGTATCCGCGTGCGACACGATGTTCGGGCTTCATTTCAAACCCACGATGCAGATACAACTCAACGAAAAAACGATTATCGCGGAAAATGGCGTCACACTGGCCATGCTGGCCGAACGCCACAAACCGGGAGCCGATGTCCTGATACTGAACGGCTTTCCCGCAACAGGCGACACGGCACTGAATGAAGGGGATGCGGCATTCCTCATCAAGCGGGGAGAACTGCCGGATCAGGATGAGTTGGAGTCTGTGATGGCTGCCCGCCACACGCCCGGCGTGCATGCCCGCCTGAAAGCGGCAAGTGTTGGTATTGCCGGTGTCGGCGGTCTCGGGTCAGCCGTGGCTGTGGCCTTGGCGAGGGTGGGTGTCGGCCGCCTGGTAATCGCCGATTTCGATGTGGTGGAACCATCCAACCTCAACCGGCAGCAGTATTTCATCGACCAACTCGGACGATACAAGGTCGATGCATTGGCGGAAAATCTTAAACGAATCAATCCCTTTGTTACGGTGGATCACCACCGGGTGTTGCTCGCCCCCGAGAACATTCCCGCCATCTTCGCCCCCTGCCCCATTGTGGTTGAGGCTTTTGACAGGGCAGACATGAAAGCCATGCTGGTGAACACGCTGCTCTGCACCATGCCGAAGGTTACGGTCGTTGCCGCTTCGGGCCTGGCCGGCTACGGCCCCAACAACGAGATCACCACCCGTCGCGTTTCCAGAAGGCTTTACCTGGTGGGCGATGCAATTTCCGAGGCAAAACCAGGCAGCGGTCTGATGGCCCCTCGAGTCGCCATTGCCGCCGGCCATCAGGCCAATCAGGTGGTGCGTATTATTCTGGAAGAAGAAGATTAACGCTGTTCAGGGGTCCCAGTGACTCTTCAAATCCGACTTCAGCGTCCTGAACAGGTCGCTCTTTTCATATTTTTCAAAGAAAATGGGGAGTAGTTTGAAACGGCGTCCCACCATTTCAATTTCATGATGACTTCTCAATTTTTTCAACACGCGGGTTACGGTTTCGCGGGTAATGTGGACACGGTCGGCAATACTTTGGTGTGATAACGTTGTGTTGATGATCACGCCGTTGGTGTCCCGTATCCCCAGCGTCTTGCTGTAATGCGCCAGGGTTGCCCTGATCTTTGACTCCGCATCGTTGATCCCGATAATGCTGTGAAACAACCAGCTTTCACGAAGGCGATTACAGAGCACCTCGATGATCTGAAGCAATGTGTGTGCATCCTCCAGAAAAAAATCATCAAACACACTTTTTGAAATCAGAAGAACCTTGCACGCTTCGTTGGCGATGATCGTGGCAGAATCGGTTTTATTGTCAAGCATCCCCATGTCGCCAAAACAGTCGCCGCGATGTCGAAACGCCATGACACGTTCCTGGCCGTCAGCCGTAATATCCACCACCCTGATCTGACCTTTGAGAACGACGTACATTTGGCTGACTTCTTCTCCAGCCATCATGATGACTTCGTCCCTGCCGTAGCTGTAAATATTGGATCTCTCCAGCAAGGAAGACAATTGCTCATCGCTAAACCTGTCAAACAAGGGTACTGACTTGACGATTTTTTTCGCAAGATCGAGATCAAATTTTTTCCTGATCACTCTATTCACTCCTTATCCGGGGGATAAGAACATGAAGGCGATTCCCCCCTGATGACCGGGCGATATCTTTAGCGTCCAAAATGTGAGAGAGTGCCGCATTTTCAAGAAATATGTCTCAGGGCATCTGACGAACCGGATCTGCATCAATTGGTTGTATACCCTGTACTGATATATTCTAGCATCTCTACGATATTTTGCAGATGCTATTTCATAATTCAGTTACGTTCAAAGTATTGAAAAATTTGACAAAATTAACATAATAGCAATAGCTCAAAGCCATAAATCCAGGGGAATGGCCGTGAACCCGTTGGAATAAGGAGAAACATCATGAGAATAGCCGTTGCCATGAGTGGCGGGGTGGATTCATCGGTTACCGCAGCCCTGCTCAAACAGCAGGGACACGAAATAATCGGCATCACCATGCAGCTGTTCGCGCCCCGCTGCCAGGGGAAGGGATCAGCTGCCCATGATGCCTCAATAGTGGCCGCACATTTGGGTATCCCCCACCATCTGGTGGATTTCGAGATCGATTTTCAGGAACTGATTATCAACGATTTTATCACCGAGTATTGTGCGGGACAGACCCCCAACCCCTGCGTGCGTTGTAACCGTTTTATTAAATTCGGCCTGCTGCTGGACGCGACACGCAAACTGGGTGCCGATCTGCTGGCAACCGGGCACTATGCCCGAAAAACAGCCGATCTGGATGGCGTCTGTCACTTGCGCATAGCGCGCAACATCCGCAAGGACCAGTCCTATTTCCTCCATACCCTCTCTCAGGAGCGCCTGGCGCAGGTCATCTTTCCCTTGGGCGAAATCGAGAGCAAGGACGAGGTGCGCCGCCTGGCAAGGGAATTCGGTCTGCCGGTGGCTGAAAAGAGCGACAGCCAGGAGGTCTGCTTTATCCCCAATGACGATTATGTGGCTTATTTGGAGCAGAATGGGCATCAGAAAGATGCACTGGGTGATATCATCCATGTGGGGGGCAAGCTGCTGGGACGCCACATGGGTACTCATCGCTACACTATCGGTCAGCGCAAGGGTTTGGGTATTGCCTGGAGCGAACCACTCTATGTGGTTGCCATTGATGCGGAGCGGAATATCGTCGTGGCCGGCGAAGAATCGCATACGTACGCCGATGGCCTGCTTGCCGAAGAGCTCGGCTGGGTCATTGCACCGGAAGCCGAGCAATTCAGCGCAACCTGCAAAATCCGTTACCGGCACCAGCCGGTCGCCTGCAGGGTCAGTCTGCTGGAGGGGCGTTGCCGGGTACTCTTCGACGAGCCGCTCAAAGCAGTCACGCCGGGACAATCTGTTGTGTTCTATCGGGGGGATGAGGTGCTGGGCGGAGGCAAAATCACCTCGGCAGTCAAGGAAAACTGCGCCGGCACATTATGAATTGATGGCATCCCGCAATACGGGGCTTGGTTTGAATGTCAGCACCCGTCTCGCCTGGATGGTGATAGTCTCTCCGGTCTGCGGGTTTCTTCCCCTTCGGTCTGCCTTCGACCTGACCACAAAGGAGCCAAAACCGGCTATCTTGATCTTCTCTCCCGTCTCCAGGGTATCCTTTATGATGCTGAGAACCGACTCAAGCATCTCGGCAGCTTCCTTCTTCGAGAAACTCATGTTTGCGCTAACCTTCTCAATAATATCTGCTTTGGTCATTCCATACCTCGTCTTCTCTCTTAAATTAATGCTGTCACAACAAAAATCACATGAAAGACAAAAAAAGGGTTAACCACAGTCTGGCTAACCCATTGTCTTTAGTGGCGGAGAGGTAGGGATTCGAACCCTAGGTACGTTTCCGTACACCTGATTTCGAGTCAGGCACCATCGACCACTCGGACACCTCTCCAAAGCGGGAAAGAACCTTACCCCATTCTCGTCAAAAATTCAAGTATGTATCATCGTAATATTACACTACGAAATTATCATTTCAAGTGTCGATGCCGTTTATGAGCTTTTGGGCGTATTGTCAGCATATACAGTAGATACGACACAACAAAGGCATTAATAACGAACACGGTCACTCGTGGCCATGTAAGACCTTTAGCCAGCTCAAACAACTCAACGGGGAGATACATAGCTCCCGTCAGAAGCCCGAACCATTCCGCCCATCTACGCTCCAACCATAGCCCAACGGCCTCGGCAAAACGAACTGCCGAGTACATGACTGCGGCACATGCCATGGCCCACAGATTCGCATCGCTCGTCCGGTCAGCGAGATCGAGAAAAATACGAGGATACTTACTGGCTGGATTGAAGTGGAAATGTCTGATCAGAACAGCTGCCGCCTGGTGTAAATCCTTATGAATAAGCAGAAAAAGACCAAACCCCGTTAGAAGAACTATTGCACCTTTTGCTCCTTCAAAAAGCGCAACAATTCTGAGACCGGCTTCACGGGATTCTGGTTTTCCTTTACTTTCCGTATGATGAGATTGTTTTTTTGTCACAATAGTTTTTTTCAAGGCGCAACAGCGTCCGGCATCTGGATATTCGACACAAACTGGTCATTCTTTCGAATAAGGTTCCATATGCACCAGGATTTGGCTATGGGGTAGGCTCTTTTCAATTTCGGCTATAATCTCATGGCACAGTGCGTGTCCCTCTTCAACGGTTATCTGATTCGGCACAACCAGATGCATGTCAATGTGCCTGACATGGCCGGCTTTGCGGGTACGCAGCTTGTGATATTCGATGAAACGACCCGTATAGCGATTCATCACCTCATGAATCAACGTTTCCTCATCATCCGAGAGTTTGACGTCAAGAATATGGAAGAAAGCCGTTTTAGTGAGATCCCAGGCAGCTTTAATAATCATGAGTGCCACAACAATGGCGACTATAGGATCAAGCATGGCAATTCCAGTGTACTTGATGGCGGCAAGTCCCCCAAGTACGCCGACAGAGGTGTAAACGTCGGTTCTCAAGTGCATCGCATCAGCCTCAAGCGCCACCGAATCGGTCTTGATCGCCACATTCAGAAGATGCCGGGATACAAAGTAGTTTGCAATGGCTGAAACGGCCATTACCGCAGCGCCCCACCCCAGGCTTTCGATTTCCACCGTTCCGGACCTGAGTTTGAGAACCGCCTCCCAGATGATATAGAAGGCCGCGCCAAAGATAAGTACGGCTTCGATGGTTCCGGCCACATTCTCGATTTTGCCATGACCGAAGCGATGCTTGTCATCGGCAGGCTTGCCCGATTTCCTGACCGAGAACCAGGCAATTATGGCTGCGATCAGGTCAATCCCGGAATGCACAGCTTCGGAGATGACGCTGACCGATTGCATCATGATACCGATGATCAGCTTCAGGATGATCAGAATTGTATTCGATACTATTGACAGGGTTGCAGCTCTGTTTTTCGACGTCTGGACTTCAACTGATTGAATCACTTCGTTCCTCCGGCTGCAGTCATAATCATTTTAAACTTGTCAGTGGCTCCGGTATAAAGTTCCTGCGCTTGTAAACTTTTCTTGCGGTACTCAAGCAGAGCCACGGGGTTCTTGTCAGTGATAAAGCTTTTAATGGCGACGAATGATTCAGCATACGCCTTATTGGCTGCTATCAAGCCGGTCTTTCCATCGTTAAGATATCTTTTTAGCTCAGGTGGCAATGCTTCAGGAACTGTCTTTTGGGCCAGCAATCCTCCTGCCAGCAGACATTCAGCCCTTGCCTTGTCGATAATGGTAGGCAGGTTAATGGAAATATTTCCTCCCTTGATGACATTCTTCAGTTCATTACCCGCCAGCTTGACAGCCTTATCCGCAAGCCCATCAATGTTCAGAATATCTTTCTGAAACGCCAGCAACTTTTCTTTGTCGGCAGGAGAGAGCGTGATGGCTGGGATTTTTTGTGGCGGTTCCGGTGTTTTTTCGGCTGAACAGCCGCATAATGCCATGATTACGCTGACAAGAGCAATCAATACGATATGTTTCATGATGCATTTCCTCCAATGTTATTAACTGCTCGTAACCACGGGAAGAGTTGCCTCCTCCCGTGGCAAAAATCACCTAATCGAACAGTTCCGATAACCATGACTTTTTTTTGTGATGGCCGTCATGTCCATAACCATGGCTGTCGTGATGCTGTTTTTCATAATGCTGCTGATTGTGGCCAGCCTGGCGGTACTGGGGCTCAACCTGTGCATACGTCCTTGGCTGGGTGTCTGACCGCTCAATGATTTTGTCCAACTCTCCCCTGTCAAGCCAGACGCCACGGCACTCCGGGCAGTAATCGATTTCCACTCCCTGACGTTCAGCTATTTTGAGGTCTATTCCTGTACATACGGGGCATTTCATATTGTTTTCTCCTTAAATATCGGTTCGGTTGTTGTGCTTACAGTTAGTTGCGGAGCGCCGCATCCGCTCCCGCACCGAGTGCAGGAGTCTGCGGGCCCAGGCAAATTCGGTAGCAAGGATACCCAAAGCAATCGGGATAACCACTATGGCCGGACCGGGCAAAACTATCATGGCAATACCGATGACAAGAACCGTTATGCCGATTACAGCCACGATCAGCCGCTTCAGCTTTTTGAGCGACCAAACATACATAGCGATCTAATCCGGGGTTTCGTGTTCTGCTACAAGTGATGAGTTAATATTATACTGGAATTGAATCAGGAATGGTTCTGAGGAGGTACAAATATCCTGTCTAGAAGCCGTGGCAAAGCAAGTTGCGGCTCATATGACAACTGCCTGGAAGTCAGCAACGCATACGGAATATCTGTGAACGTGGATAGAGGAGTGTGCCCGGCACAACAACAGGTTGTTTCGCAATCGTCGGTCCCGGTTGCATCCGGGCAATCAGGGGTCTGGTGGTCTGTCGATAATTCAACACTCCCGGCCGGAGAACTTCTGTGCATTTCACAGGGATCTGCATAGCACATGACCGGAAACAGGAGGTACGCAAGAACAAGTAATAACGAAACAAGTTTTTGAAGCATGGAAAGCAGGTCTCTTGACGGCATGACATCTGAAATGAGATTAAAAACGGTCTACTTTACCATAGAACCAGCCTGATGCCAACAAAACGCGGGAAAAACTGAAAAGGTGGATCAGTTCAGGCTTATTGGATCAGGGTTCGTTTGAAGGCAACGATTCGGAAGGATTCGTTTCGCCATTCCCCGCGTACTTTGCCAGTTGGCTGCGTGTTTCAAGCAATTCGGCAATCATCCGTTCTTCATTCAGCACTAAATTCCGGATTTTTGAAAGGGTTATGGCCGTTGTCAGAAAGGAGATCAGTCTCATAAACATCTCCCAATAGATAAAAATGGCGTGGGAATAGGGATGATGCGTAAAACGATCCGACAGATACCAACAGATTGCAGATGTTATGGCGATACCTATTCCGTCCCTAGGGCCACAATACCAGGCTGCAATTGCCACCGGAATAAAGTAAAAAATAAAAAAGCCGAACTCGTAACCAGTAATATAGTCGAGCCATCCAATCAATAACAGCACAGCCAGACTCACCACTCTTACAACACCAAGATAACGAGCAAAGACAGTGGGATGCGTAAATCGCCATTGTTCGGCGGGTTTTGAGGTTTTCATCGAGATAGTATTCATGTGGATATGTGCACGCCCGACAATCTTTGCCACAGAACTCTGGACAGGCGATGTCATGCGCTCTGTCACAAATTGATCAGCTACCCAGAGGCTGGTCGGTATGTATTCCGGCGCAAAACGCCAGCACGTGCTCAATCTTCATCACCAGGCGGGTCAGGGACTGCGGTTCGCCCGGAGCTTCCGCACCAGGGGCATACCCATCCAACATGGCAACATCGAAGCCGAGTACCACATGGCCAATGAACTGGTAGCCGATTCCCGCAGCCGGCGCAAGCACGGCTACCGCAATATGCGGATTCAACTCCACATTTCCAAGCGTGGTCGGGCAGAACCAGTTTTCAAACGCCAGATGTCCATCGTCCAGCACACTGATATTGCCACCCAAGACCAGATGGGGATGACCTTCGGCATCTGCTGAAGCCACAACCGCCAAAGACGTTCCTTTGATGAAGCGTCTGATTTCTTCGCTAATCATTGCGATATTTCTCCTTGCGATAAAGGATCAATAGTTGATCCCCGGCTGAGGTTCGATCCCCTGAAACATGGCGTGTTTAATCTCCCGCATCTCGGTTACCGCGTGAGCCAGCGCGCAGAGATCGGGATGGGCATCCTGTCCGGTAAAAACCAGATGTGTGTCCGCCTGTTTGATCTCAAGCAATCCCAGCACCTGGGGGAGATCTACCATGCCCAGTTTCAAGGCATTGTTGATCTCATCCAGGATTACAATGTCATGCCGGCCTTCGAGAAGCTTTTCCCGCGCCAGGGCAATAGCGCTCTGTGCGTTGTCGCGAGGCTCATGGGAGGGGATCCCCTGGTCAACCCGAAATTCCCGGTCAGCCGGATGGTGATACTCCACCAGGGGCGCCAGCCATTTCAGTCCCTCAATTTCTCCGGCTTGATGGCTCTCCTTCATGAACTTGATCATACAGACCCGCAGCCCGTGACCGACCGCACGGCAATGCCGAGGGCAGCCGTAGTCTTTCCCGTGCCGTCACCGGTCAGAACGATTATCAATCCGACCCTCTTAGCCGGCTCAATCTGTCGTAGTTTCACCGCCGTTACCTTTCCCCCGAACCTGTGAAACATCCCTGCAATATATACCCTGAATAAACTGTATAGCAGTGTTGAAGCCGATTGCAAGTTATAGTGGACGGGGCAAACATAGGCATTTTGCCGGACATGTCGTGTTGACCGGTTTCAGTAACAACGCAATACATTTCCGCAGCACTCTCCGCACAACGAAAACTTCCACAGTTGCAAGCACGGCAGTATGGGATACCCTTTCCCAAGAGAGGATCAAACGTGGCTATACTTGGATGGTTCCGTTCAATAGTTTTGTGCATGGTATCGTGTATATGCCTTGTCGTCCCCCTAATGGCAGCGGAACCTGTTGAAGTCAGCGTGGAGGGGATCGAGGGAGCGGCGCTGGAAAATGTGCGCAAGGCACTCGTTCTCCCCGCCGGAATGGTAAGCGAGGGCAAGGTGGACCGTCTGTGGCTCGAACATTTCGAGCTGCAAGCGATCGAAAAGGCTCGTATTGCACTGCAACCGTACGGCTATTACAATGCCCGACTCAGCGCTTTCATTGTGGATCTTGGCGAGAGCAGGTATCGCCTGCAAGTAAGGATTGTGCCGGGGGAACCGGTGCGATTGAGCGAGATCAAGATGCAGTTACACGGTTCCGGCGCTGGAGAGGAATCCTTGAAAGAGCTTGTAGCCGCCTTCCCGCTTCACAGGGGTGACATCCTCCTGCAACAACAGTACGAGGAAACCAAGGGAATTCTCATATCAAAGGCCCGGGGACTGGGATACCTGGATGCCGGCTTTACGATGCACGAAATTCGCATTGCGCCGGACAAAACCAGCGCACGCATCGAATTGCTCCTGGATACGGGTGAGCAATACCGTTTTGGCGCCACACGGCTGGAAGGAGCGCCCGACTACCCCGAGAAGTTCTTGCGCCGCTATCTGGCCTTTCAGCCTGAAGACGTCTATTCCCCCGCCAAGCTGGGCGAAACCCAACTCAACTTTTCCAACTCGGAACGTTTCAAGGAGGTGGTCATCTCGCCAGAGAAAGAAGCTGCCGCCAACTTCCGGGTACCGATGCTCGTGCGCCTGAAACCGGGTCCATCCAGAACCCTGCGGTTTGGTCTTGGCTACGGAACAGACACAGGGGGACGGGTCAGCATGCGTTACCGCGCACTGAACATGTTTCGGCTTGGACACGACCTTAACATCAACCTGTATGTTGCCGAACACCTCCAGGGATTGGCAACCGGCTATACCGTGCCAAGCCCCGGCGACATCAAGAGCTCCACCGGAATACTACTCAACCTGCAACGGCAGGACGTTACCACCTATGTCAGCCGCCTGGTCTCCCTGGAACTGGACAGGAACCACGCCTTTGGTCCGGGACAGGTGGGAACCGCCTTTATCAGGCTGCAGCAGGAAGACTTTACCATCGGCAATCAACATTCAGGGGTGCGCCTGGTGCTGCCCGGTCTCCGGTTCACTGAAAACCGTTACGACAATCAGATCCGTCCGACACATGGGTACCGCTACGAGGTTGAAGTGCGCGGAACCCACCAGGCGCTCGGCTCGGATACCGGGCTGCTCCAGGTCGTTGCGGATGGGAGTTCGCTCATCCCCCTGCCGTGGAGTTTCTCGCTGCATACTCGTGCCAGGGCGGGACTCACCGTGCTGAGCGACCCGTTGACGGACCTTCCGGTCTCGCTCCGTTTTTTTGCCGGCGGTGACCAGAGTGTACGCGGCTATTCCTTCCAATCCCTGGGTCCTGTCGATGCCAACGGCACGGTAGTTGGTGGAAAACATCTCCTGGTGGGAAGTGTGGAACTTGAGCGGACAGTGTATAAAAACTGGGGCGCATCGTTATTTTACGATGTCGGCAATGCTTTCAATACGTTCAACAACGTCAAGCTGTTCCAGGGTGCCGGGGTCGGCGTCCACTACTACAGTCCGATTGGCGCTCTGAACCTTTACCTGGCCCGCCAGATCGGAGTGGACAATCCGGCCTGGCGCATTCACTTCACCGTGGGTTTCGAGCTGTGAAACTGAAGACCTTCCACATACTGTTCATTGCCTGTGTAACAACCACAATCATCACGATCGGGGCCGCCTTTACCTGGCTGTGCGGAACCACGGCAGGCGCACGCTGGCTACTGGCATCGGTCTCCCGGTATACGCCGCTGAAACTCACGGTCGGATCGGTCGAGGGACGCCTGTCGGATCGCCTCAGGCTTACTGGTGTGCGTGCTGACTTGGCTCTGCAAAAGGTGGAAGTAAACGGCGGCTGAATCCCCGCCCAAAGGACGGGGCTTTGATTGGACACCCCAGAGGGGTGCGTCGTTGCGCGCCTTCTTAGAAGGCACGCTGAGT
>WSSedB1CaDRAFT_10000724_pt1 | contig 13584 bp, 11 predicted proteins | sample WetSurSB1Cattail_FD_9460 | JGI IMG/M metagenome (IMG submission 9460)
CAGTTTATTTGTAGGAGGAATTTCAAATGGTTGGTAAAGTAAAATGGTTTAGCGCAGAAAAAGGTTATGGTTTCATTGAAAGAGAAGGCGGGGACGATGTGTTTGTGCACTTTTCCGCAATTCAGGATGAAGGCTTCAAGACTTTGGCAGAGGGTCAGGAAGTTGAGTTTGATATTGTTGAAGGCGCACGTGGGCCGCAGGCTTCCAATGTAACGAAAACGGCATAATTCTTAATCTTTTATATGCGTAACCCGGTCTGATACAGGCCGGGTTTTTATATGCCCTGATAACGTGCAAAATTTCAGAAATCTTTTTATTGTGCAGGAAGGGATTTCTTGTTTTTTGTGGAATATGTATAGCATAGGATACAGGAAAGGGGATGTGTCACATGGCAGCATTCACTGTAAGAGGAAAAAACATAGAAATCACTCCGGCATTACGGGACTATGTTGAAAAGCGAGTCGGGAAAGTAACCAAGTATTTTGAAAAGGTTGGAGAGATTACTGTACTCCTTACCGTCTCGAAGGGACGCCATATCGTAGAGGTCACTGTACCGGTGCAGGGCGGTGTGCTATTGCGTGGCGAAGAAGCGACGATGGATATGTATACGTCGATTGATTTGGTCGTTGAGAAGCTTGAAAGGCAGATCCATAAGCATAAAACAAAGCTGGAGAAACGTTTCCGTGAAGGCGGTTTCAAAGCTGAAGCGGCAGCTGCTGCAGGCCCGGCGTTGAGCCGCGTTGATGAGGCTGAGGAATATCCGGTGGTGAAGACCAAACGTTTCGCCGTTAAGCCGATGGATGTGCAGGAGGCCATTATGCAGATGAATCTTCTGAACCATGATTTTTTTGTATTCAGAGATTCGCGTACAGAGGAGGTCAATGTGGTCTATCGCCGTACGGATGGGAATTACGGCCTCATTGAACCAGCTGTCTAAAGCCTTTTTATAGAAGAAAATCAAGGGGGCCGCTTCTTATGAAGTGGTCCTTTTTTATAACTATTTTTTTGACTTATAGCGCGTAGTCTGATAGAATCAAATGATGGATGTTCATCTTACTTTCAAGGTTATAAAGTAATATAAAAACAATCATGTAATAGAAGATTCGGGGAGTGGTTTCGTTTGCTGGGATTCATTAAAAGGTTCTTGGGAGACAATAATGATCAGGAAATTCGGCGTATGCAGGGAGTTGTAGAACAAATCAATTCCTATGAGCCTGCACTGAGTGAGCTGAGCGATGCGGCGCTTGCAGGACATACGGATAAATTTAAGGAACGGCTGGTAAACGGCGAGACATTGGAAGATATCCTGCCGGAAGCTTTTGCCGTTGTACGTGAGGCTTCACGGCGCGTGCTGGGCATGCGCCATTTTGATGTACAGATGATTGGCGGTATCTGCCTTCATGAGGGTAAGATTGCCGAGATGCGTACAGGTGAAGGCAAAACACTTGTAGCTACGCTGCCGGTTTATCTCAATGCACTTACAGGCAGAGGCGTGCATATGATTACGGTCAATGACTATCTTGCTAAGCGCGATAGTGAATGGATGGGGCGCGTTTATAAATTTTTGGGTCTTTCTGTAGGGCTTATCGTGCATGATATGGATTTTCCGGAAAGGAAATTCAATTATAGCTGCGATATCACATTTGGTACGAATAACGAGTATGGTTTTGATTATCTGCGTGACAATATGGTCATTGACAAGGAACAGATGGTACAGCGCGATTTGCATTATGCTATCGTCGATGAGGTCGACAGCATACTTATAGATGAGGCACGTACGCCGCTTATTATTTCCGGACCGGGTGCGAAATCTACGGATATGTATGCGGTTATGGCACGAGCAGTAGCTCCTCTGAAGGAAGAGGAAGATTATAAGCTGGATGAGAAGCAGAAGACAGTGTCGCCAAATGAAGAGGCTGTATCCAAGGTTGAGAAGGCTATTGGCGCAAAGAACCTTTATGCACCGGAGAATCTTGAGCTTTCACACTGTTTTACGGCAGCGCTCCGGGCGAAAGCACTTATGAAACGCGACCGGGATTATGTAGTGCGTGATGGCGAAATCATTATCGTAGATGAGTTCACGGGACGCCTTATGGTGGGACGCCGCTATTCGGATGGGCTGCATCAGGCGATTGAGGCCAAGGAGGGCGTGAAGATTCAGCGTGAGTCACAGACACTGGCCACGATTACGTTTCAGAATTATTTCCGCATGTATGAAAAGCTTGCCGGCATGACAGGTACCGCTAAGACTGAGGAAGATGAATTCCTGAAAATATATAAGCTGCCGGTTATTGTTGTGCCTACGAATCAGCCGGTTGCGCGTATTGACCATCCGGACGTTATCTATAAGACGAAGCAGGCAAAATACAAGGCGGTGGGGAATGCTGTAGAGAAAGTCCATGCCAAGGGACAGCCAATTCTTATTGGTACAACTTCTATCGTGCAGTCAGAGAATCTCAGCGATATATTGAAGAAGCGCGGTATTCCGCATAATGTGCTCAATGCAAAGTTCCATGAGATGGAAGCTGAAATTATTAAGGGCGCCGGGCAGAAGGACGCTGTGACGATTGCCACGAATATGGCAGGCCGCGGTACGGATATCGTGCTGGGTGAAGGTGTCAAGGAGCGTGGCGGACTCTATATCCTCGGTACAGAGCGGCATGAATCGCGGCGTATTGATAATCAGCTGCGCGGCCGTGCGGGCCGTCAGGGGGACCCGGGCGAGTCACGTTTCTTCCTTTCCCTGGAGGATGATTTACTGCGCCTGTTTGCATCGGATAATATAGCGTCTGTTATGGACAAGCTTGGCATGGAGGAGGATGAGCCTATAGAACATAAGCTCATTACGCGTTCCATAGAGCATGCCCAGAAGAAGGTTGAGGCACGTAATTTCGACATCCGCAAGCATGTGCTTGACTATGATGATGTCATGAATCAGCAGCGTGAGGTCATTTATAAGGAACGCCGCAAAATACTTACGGGAGATAATCTGCGTGAGAATATCCTGTATATGGTTCATGAAATCATTCAGTCGGAAATGGCTCAATACGCGAATGAAAAGCTGTATCCGGAAGAGTGGGCACTCAGTGATCTCATCAAGGATGCAGAGGCAATCTATGCGCCGCAGGGAAGACTTAAAAAGGAAATTCTTGAGGAGATGAGCCGCGATGAGGTCGGTGCGGAACTTGCAAAGGTAGCCGAAGAAGCTTACCAGGCACGCGAAACCTTATTCAGTGAGTCGATTATGCGTGAGCTGGAAAAGGTTGTTATGCTGCGTGTTGTCGATAATAAATGGATGGAGCATCTTGACCGTATGGATATGCTGCGTGAAGGCATTAATCTGCGTGCTTACGGTCAGCGCAATCCTTTGGTTGAATATAAGATCGAGGCGCTTGATATGTTCGAAGAGATGGAAGCATCTATCCAGAATGATATTGCGAAGCTCATGTATCGTGTAAGTGTCGTGACCAAGGAACAGCAGCAGCTGGAGGATCGTTTGCAGAGTGCGCAGGCCTCACATGGCGATGAAGTGGATGCTGCCGAGACCAAGAAAAAACCTGTTGTCAATAAAGATCATGTGGGCCGCAATGATCCCTGTCCGTGTGGCAGCGGCAAGAAGTATAAGAATTGCTGCGGACGCAATAAGTAACGATATATCCTCTCTTTTTGCAAGGGGAGGAAATTTATGGATTATAGATTAGGATGTGACAGAATGCTTGAAGATTTGAAGGTTGAAATAGCAGCGCTTAAGGTGAAGTTGGACGAAATGGGGAATTCACTTTGACGTCGCTAATAAAGAAGAGAAAATAGCTGAACTTGAATATAAGATGGGTGAGCCGACTTTTTGGGATGATGCTGAAAAAGCCCAGAAAGTCAATCAGGAGCTCAATGATATCAAGATCAATGTAGATAAATATAAGAGCCTTGACAAGAAGTTCGAAGACATTGAGCTGCTTTTGGAAATGGCTATGGAAGAGGACGATACGGCTGTAGAGCCGGAGATTAAGGAAGAGATGCGGGGCCTTCAAGCGTCATTGGATGCCTTGGAGCTCGAGGTACTGCTCTCTGCGCCGTATGATGCGAATAATGCGATTCTCGAATTGCATGCAGGAGCAGGCGGTACGGAAGCCCAGGATTGGACACAGATGCTGCTGCGCATGTATACGCGCTGGGCGGAGCGTCATGGCTTCACGATTGAGACGGTGGATTTGCTGCCGGGTGATGAGGCGGGCGTGAAATCTGTCACGATCTTTATCAAGGGGCATAATGCCTATGGGTACCTGAAATCGGAAAAGGGAATACACCGTCTGGTGCGTATTTCACCGTTTGATGCAAATGCACGCCGCCATACGTCTTTTTCTGCCTGCAAGGTCCTGCCAGAGCTTGATGAGGCTGAGGCAGTGAAAATCAATATGGATGAGGTACGTGTCGATACATACCGTGCCAGCGGAGCAGGCGGACAGCATATCAATAAGACTTCTTCGGCGGTGCGTATGACACATATGCCGACGGGTGTTGTCGTGCAGTGCCAGAATGAGCGCTCCCAGATTCAGAATCGTGCGCAGTGCCTTATGATGCTCCGTGGGCGTCTGTTTGAGCTTGAGCTGGAGAAGAAGGAAAAAGAACGTGAGGCTATTGAGGGAATACAACAGAAGATTGAATGGGGAAGCCAGATACGTTCATATGTATTCCAGCCATATAATCTTGTAAAGGATCATCGCACGAATACAGAAACCGGGAATACGCAGGCAGTTATGGATGGTGGCATTGATATGTTCATCGAAGCATATTTGCGTGCGAAGGCCAATCATGAGTTTTAATCAGGATAGATAAGCAGGTGATATTTTGCGAAAGGGCTTGACTATTTTTTCGCTTATCCTCATAATATTAATCGTGTTTAGTCAGGCGATTTTGCCGCCATTAGCGGAAAAGACCCTGCAGACACGTGTAACCAATGCGATGCAGGCAAAGTCAGTCGATGTTTCTGTAGCGACATCGCCGGCGATTTTGTTGCTTTTAGGGCAGGCAGATCGTGTGAACATCAAGGCCCAGGAAGCTTATTTGGGGCAGGTACGGGTGAAGGAACTCTCGCTTGATGGCAAGAACGTCGGTTTTGATCTCGGTTCACTTGATGCGCAGGATGGTTCTGCAGTACGCAGAGCGGATAAGCTGGAGCTGCGCGCGGTGATAACGGAGGACAGCCTTGCGGAGCTTATTAAGAAAAAAATAGATAAAATCGAAAATGTTGAAGTAAAGATCACGCCGGAAGCAATTCTTGTGTCAGGACAGGCAAAAATCATGGGCCGCATGGCGGATATCCATGTGGAGGGACAGGTTCTGGAGGAAAATAGTTCGATTTATTTCCGCATGTCCAAGCTGTCCATCAAGAATGCAATTCTGGGAAAAGCTGTTATAGGAAATTTTTTTGGAGATATTCTGCTTACGAATCTTCATGCCATGCCATTCAAGGCGGAACTGGATGATGTTGTGCAGAAAGATGGTGAGGTCATTATTACGGCCAGCCGTCACCAGGATACTTAAGGCATAAATTGTAAGGTGGGTAATAAATGAAGGTATTCAGTTATAATCGGTGGCTCATAGCATTTATCATCCTGGGCCTTGTAGCGGCACTGGTGATTGATGTACAGCGCTATAATGTTGAGCAGGACAATATGAAAGTAGACATGGCCATTGATTATGAAGGCCTGGTTGAGCTGGCGGAGCGTGAAGGCCTGCCACCACAAGAGGTATTCCGTCAGGCAAAGGAAGCGGGGATTACGTCTTTGGCTGTCTATGAGACGACATTCAAGAAGCTCAATGCAAACGGCAAGGCAACAGCAACGGCTGGCAGTACGCTGCTGGAGCGTTATCATAACGGTGCGCTGGTGGATCCTGCCTGGCGTGCGCTGGTGCAGGACGGGTCTATCATTGGTACCGAGGTATATGTGACGGGCCACGATAAGCAGACCTTTCGTGAAGTCAAAGAGGATATCCTGCGCCGTTTAGGACCGGAGCGCGTCAGGTCATTTTCTGTGAGCGGCGAAGAAGTGCTGGCGGTCAAGGCAAACTATGAAGCTTTCCTCAAAATGGATCTTGGTATGCCGACCGATGAGATGAAGATAGTCAATGCTGCTGGTTTTTATGTTATAGCGCGTCCTACCAACTATCAGCAGGCCACAGCAGAAGATGTTGAATCTGTATTCAAAAGATTGGAAGGCGTGAAGGTTTCTGAAATGATTTTTTCAGGAGCACAGGCTTTGGGTGCGCCAAAGGCCCTGGAGACGACAATCCGGGAGCTGGGGGCACGTGATATAACACTGGGACTTATTGAAGATACGACGCAACTACAGTTCTATAAGCAGGATGGGCTTATGGAATTGGCAAAGGGCCTGCACTATAAGGCTGCGAGGTTATATGCAATTCCAAAGGATGAGCAGCCGAAGCTCAAGCTGAGTGAAGGCGTAGAACGCTGGCTTAATACCGATGAGGAGCGTAATATTCGTGTGGATCTCATGCGTATTTACGATAAACCATCGCCCAATATGACACTTTTGGAAACCAATATGAAATACTTTTCGGATACACGGGATGCTTTGGTGAAACATGGCTTTACGATAGGACCGGCGGGTACTTTTCCACAGTTTTATCCGGACAGGCTGCTGCGCATGCTTGTAATGATTGGTGTGGCTGCAGCCGCTGTGCTCTATTTATCGCTTGTTATACCAGGTTTAAAGCCGCGGCACCAGTACATTTTATTTGCTGTTCTGGCAATTTTGGCAGCTGTTCCGCTGCTTATGGGAAATGGGAATAAAATACGTCTGATTGCAGCGCTTACGAGTGCGAATCTTTTTCCGGCGATTGCGGTTATCTGGCAGCTAGATCGTATACGGTCTATTTCTGCACGCAAGGATAGCTCTTTGGTACGGATTATAGTTACAGGTGCAATTGCTTTGTTCGCGTCGGGCGTGATTTCTTATATCGGTGCGGCATATCTTTCGGGTTCGCTGGCGGATGTTGAATATTTGCTTGAAGTCAATGTATTCCGGGGTATTAAGCTTACGTTCATTTTACCGCTTCTGCTTGTGAGCATTGCTTTTTTGCAGCGGTTTGATGTTTTTGACGGCAGTATGGATGATTCCAAGGGCGTTTTGGCGCAGATGAAAAAAATTCTGGATATGCCAGTAAAGGTAAAAACGCTGCTGGGTCTTTTCATGGTGCTTATAGCGGGAATTGTTTTTGTAGCACGTTCTGGTCATACGATGGGAATGCCAGTTTCCAGCCTGGAACTGCATTTTCGGGGATTTTTGGAGCAGGCAATGTATGCGCGTCCGCGGACCAAGGAACTGCTTATCGGCCATCCAGCTTTCATGCTGGCGGCTATGGCTTGGTATCGCAAATGGCCGACAATGATATTGTTTGTGCTTGTCATTGTGGCAGCTATCGGGCAGGGCTCGATGGTCGAGACTTTTGCGCATATGCGTACGCCGATTTATATGTCTTTTATGCGCGGGATTGGCGGTATCGTGCTGGGGGCATGTCTGGGTGTGCTGGCTATGATGGCAGTTCATCTTTGGCAATGCCTGATTTCTTCAGCGAAGGGGCGTAAAGCGGAGAATGAGTAATATTGTAGTATCCGGATATTATGGCTCAAAGAATGCCGGCGATGAGGCTATGCTGGCAGCGATGATTGAGGTTTTATCCGATTTGGACCCGAAAGTGAATATTACGGTTATATCTGCCAATCCGCAGGATACGGTAGAGAGGCATGGTGTGCAGGCTATATCGTGGATTCATATGTCTGCGATACTGTCTGCCTTGCGCAAGGCAGACCTTTTGGTCAGCGGCGGTGGCAGTCTGCTGCAGAATGTTACGAGCGGGCGCAGCCTTTATTACTATATGGGGATTATTTTTCTTGCCCAGTTGGTGGGAACGCCGGTTATGCTTTATGCGCAGGGGATTGGTCCAATTTATGGTTCGTTGGCCCGTTCTATTATGTCGTGGCTGGGCAATCGTGTCGATTTTATTACAGTACGCGATAATGGCTCGCTAAAGGAGCTTGACAGTCTGTCTATCCGAAATGCACATATTGAGGTTACAGCAGATCCTGTACTGGCCATACATCCGGTGGATAAGGAAGTCGGACGTAGCATTCTCAAAAGCTATCATGCGGCAGGTGCAAAGCCTGTTGTGGGTATTTCTGTACGCGAGTGGCGTGAATGGAAGCATTATAAGAATGTGGTCGCGCAGGTAGCAGATGAGATTGCGGTGGAATTTAATGCCCGTATCGTATTCTTGCCTATGCAGTATCCGGAGGATGTCAAAGCGGCAGAGCGAATTACAGCTCTTATGAAGCAGCCGGCTACGGTCTTGAATGATGAATATACGACCAGTGAGCTTTTATCTATTGTAGGGAATATGGATCTTTTAATTTCTATACGGCTGCATGCACTTATTTTTGCCGGAGTGATGGGGGTTCCTATGATTGGAATATCCTATGACCCCAAGGTAGATCGTTTTATGGATTCTATAGGTGAGAAGTCTGTAGGAAATCTGCAGGGAGTCACGACGGAGGCACTTATGAATGAGGTGCGCCGGAAATGGAATGACAAGACTACCTTTCGCACACAGAATGCTGAGCTTTTGTCGGGACTCCGGCTTTTGGCACTTCGCAATGCTGAGCTTGCATTGGAACTTATCCGTCATAAATAATTGAAGAACTCATAAATATAAGGACGGCTTTACGCCGTCCTTTATCGTATGAATGTATATAAAAAGAGCGATTTCCCGGTGAGGGACAATCGCTCTTTTACTTTATAAGGAAATGGTAGTGCCCGTTTCATTGCGCAGGGCTTCCTTGGCTTTTTCCAGCAAGGAAATCATAGCCGTACGGCCTTTGCCTGATTTGGCAAAATTGATGCAGGCCTGTACCTTTGGCAGCATCGAGCCCGGGGCAAATTGTCCCTCACGGCAGTACTGTTCCGCTTCTGCTACTGTCATATGGTCCAACCATTTCTGGTCCGGTTTGCCGAAGTTGACAGCGGCTTTTTCGACAGCGGTGAGAATGAAAAGGTAATCCGCATCGAGGCTTTCGGCGAGCAGAGCAGCCGAAAGGTCTTTGTCTAAGACCGCTACAGCACCGGCGAGGTGGTTGCCTTCGCTGATGACTGGAATACCGCCGCCTCCGGTACAGATAACAAGTGCGCCATCATTCATCATGGCCCGGATAGCACTGAGCTCAATGATTTCCTTTGGCTTCGGTGAGGCTACGACACGACGGTATCCCCGGCCCGCATCCTCCTTGACAATCCAGCCGCGTTCGCCAGCGGCTTCCCGTGCTTCTTCCTTTGTCATAAAAGTACCGATGGGCTTTGTAGGCTCCGTAAAAGCAGGGTCATCCGCATCGACACGGGTTTGTGTAATGATGGTAGCAATTGGTGGAGGGGTAAGCTGGCGATTGAGGAACTCCTCGCGCAGACTGTTTTGCAGGTCATAGCCTACATATGCCTGACTCATAGCACCACAAACCGACAGAGGTGTCAGGCAGGTGCTTTGGATGTGATGGGCGTAGTCCGTCATGGCGTTATTGATGATGCCGACCTGTGGGCCGTTGCCGTGGACGATAACGAGTTCGCATCCTTCTTCCATAAGGTCGACGATAGCCTTTGACGTAATTTTTACGGCCTGCATCTGCTCAGGAAGCGTATTTCCCAAAGCATTGCCGCCGAGAGCAATAACCATTCTTTTTTTCTTGTTTGTCATAATAATCTGCCTCCTTCATGAAATAAAAGAGCTCCTCAGAGCCGCTTTGTGAGCGGCTCCGGGAAGCTGACCCAACGAAAGGGATTTTTTTATTCAGCAAATTTCCTGCTGTTTCCGTTCTTTTCCAGATCAGCCAGCACTTTGGCTGGGTTCTTGAACTGTGCGAGCATAATCATTGCGGCAATGATATATGGCTTGTAGCTGGCTTCCTTATACAGCGGATCGCGGTATCTGTCGAATACGGTGGACTCAACTTCACCATCTTTGCAGGATACGCCGTTGATATCAGCCGGCAGGCAATGGAGATAGAGTGCTTTGCCGTTCTTGGTAAGCTTCATCATCTCTTCGGTGCAGCACCAGTCTTTATGCTGTGCGTTCTGTGTGAGAAGTTCCTTTTCAAGCTTATTGATGCCGTCGGTATCGCCGTCGGCATAGAGATTGGTTCTTTTTTCCATGGCTGCAAACGGTGCCCAGGATTTCGGATAGACAATATCCGCGTCCTTGAAGGCTTCCTTCATATCGTTTGTTACCTTGAAGGAACCGCCGGATTCCTTGGCATTTTTGGCAGCTACGTCGGCAACATCCTGCATGACTTCATAGCCCTCAGGATGTGCGAGAACGACATCCATGCCGAGACGGCTGAGGAGGCCGATTACGCCCTGCGGAACGGAGAGAGGCTTACCATAGGACGGGGAATAGGCCCAGGTCATAGCAACTTTTTTGCCCTTGAGATTCTCAATGCCGCCCATTTCATGAATGATATGGAGCGCATCGGACATGCACTGGGTAGGATGGTCGATATCGCATTGGAGGCTGACAAGCGTCGGACGCTGGCCGAGGATGCCGTCCTTGTATCCCTGTTGTACGGACTCGGATACTTCATGCATGTAAGTGTTGCCCTTGCCGATATACATATCATCGCGGATACCAATGACATCCGCCATAAAGGAAATCATATTGGAGGTTTCACGGACCGTTTCACCATGTGCAACCTGGCTTTTCTTCTCATCGAGATCCTGTACTTTAAGGCCTAATAAATTACAGGCTGAAGCAAAGGAAAAACGTGTTCTGGTGGAATTATCGCGGAAAAGCGAGATGCCCAGACCTGAGTCGAAGACCTTGGTCGAGATATTATGCTCACGGAGATAGCGCAGTGCATCTGCTACAGACCAGGTAGCTTTCAGTTCGTCGAGGGTCTTTTCCCAAGTGAGGAAGAAGTCATTTTGATACATGCTGTCAAATGATAAGTTGTTGAGGTCTTTTATAAAATCCTGTAAATTTTTCTTTGCCATGTTGTTTCGTCTCCTTTATTTGTGGGTTTATTATTTACAATAGCAGGACGGAAGAGCTGCATATACAGCTGCGCATACGCACAGATCGGCTTTCCAGGTCATCTCGTTCGGAGCATGTGCCTGTGCCTCGGCACCAGGGCCGAAACCTATGCAGGGGATACCGTTGCGTCCCATGATGGAAACACCGTTTGTCGAAAAGGTCCATTTATCTGTAAGAGGGCGAGCTTTGCGCATCTCTTCGGTGGTTTTCGTGCCAATACGGGTTTTGCCGTAGAGATTCTTGTAGGCTTCTTCCATTGCTTTGGTTACCTGGTGGTCTTCTGGAATGACCCAGGTCGGGAAGTAGCACTCGATTGGATAAACAAGATCCTTCCAGGAGGCCCGTTCATAATTGTACATGGAGACCTTTACATCGTCACCATATTTTTTGACCATAGGCAGCTGGCGGATTTCATCCAGGCAGCTCTGCCAGGTTTCACCGGCAGTCATGCGGCGGTCCAGTGAAACGGCACATGAATCTGCGACGGCACAGCGCGAGGGGGAAGTGAAGAATATTTCTGAGCAGGTTACCGTACCGCGTCCAAGGAAGCGGGCTTCTTTGGACTGCGGGTTATATTTGGGATTCAACATTTTGATGAGGCCCTTGACGTCCAGGGAATCTTCGTCGCTGTTCTCATTGAGAGCACGGACATCCTGCAGGATATCGGCCATCTTGAAAATAGCGTTATCACCGCGTTCCGGAGCGGAGCCATGGCAGGATACGCCCTTAACGTCAATGCGGATTTCCATACGGCCGCGTTGTCCACGATAAATGCCGCCGTCTGTAGGTTCAGTGGAAACGACGAAGTCCGGACGGATTTTATCTTCTTTACAGATATATTCCCAGCAAAGGCCATCGCAGTCTTCTTCCTGTACGGTACCAACGACCATAACGCGGTATTTATCATTGAGAAGGCCGAGGTCTTTCATGATTTTAGCACCATAGACGGCGGAAACAATGCCGCCAAGCTGATCCGAGGTGCCGCGTCCGCCAATTTCCTCGTCTGTTTCATACCCTTCATACGGATCAAATTTCCAATTTCCACGATTACCGATACCAACAGTATCGATATGTGCGTCAAAGCCAATGAGTGTTTTGCCGCTGCCCATGAATCCCATGACATTTCCCATGTCGTCAATTCTGACTTCATCAAAGCCGAGTTTTTCCATTTCTGATTTGATGGTCATAACATGCTTTTCTTCATCGCAGGATTCTCCCGGATTTTTGACAATTGCCCTGAGAAAAGCCGTCATATCGGCTTCATAATTCTGGGCCTGTTCCTTGATTTTGGCGTATTCTTGTGTGGTTAATGACATTTGATTGCCTCCTTCAAATTGTTTTATTACATTATATAGAAAGTTTTTAATGGGTTATTTTTCTTTGCCGTCCCAGACGATGTTCTTGTAACGTTCCGGATCGGTATCCCCTTCGGTGGAGAATAGCAGAACCTTGGAATTCTTATCAAGCCCCAGAGTGCTGCGAAGTTCTTTGAAAGCTTCATTTTTCATGAGTGTAGCGAGTGCTCCGAATGGTGCAGCCCCGGATTCCCCGGAAGTTATCGGCGAATCACCCTTGCAAGGTGCTGCGAGCATGCGCATGCCGCGCACAGCTACAGGATCCTTAGCTGCAATGAAACATTTTACGTGATTCTTCAGGATATCCCAGGAGGTGATATTCGGTTCACCGCAGGCCAGCCCCGCCATGATGGTTTCCATATCGCCATCGACAATCCGGATGTCTCCGTCACCGGCGACAGCACCTTTATAGAGACAGGCGGCTGCATCTGCTTCAACTACGATCATGGTTGGGGGATTGTCCTTGTAGCGGTTAGCGAAATAACCGACGACTGCGCCAGCCAAAGATCCGACGCCAGCCTGCACGAAGACATGTGTCGGACGTTCGGCGAATTGTTCGTCTGCTTCGTTTGCCATAGTGCCGTAACCCTGCATGATCCAGGAAGGGATTTTTTCATACCCTTCCCAGGCGGTGTCCTGTACGACGACGCCATGCTTTGTTTTTGCCGCAGCGGCAGCCGCCATACGTACGCATTCATCGTAATTGACAGTTTCAATTGTCGCGGTTGCGCCCTCGGCTTTGATGTTGTTGAGGCGCGTAAGCGTCGAGCCCTTTGGCATAAAGATTACGGATTTCTGTCCGAGCTTATTCGCCGACCAGGCTACGCCGCGGCCATGGTTGCCATCTGTAGCGGAAAAAAATGTAGCCTGACCAAATTCCTGCTGGAGCTTGGCCGAGGTAAGTACATTATAAGGAAGTTCGGATACATCCCTGCCAGTCTCATCCGCAATATAACGGGCTACTGCGTAAGAGCCGCCGAGTACCTTGAAAGCATTAAGCCCAAAACGATAAGATTCGTCTTTTACCATAACTTTTCCCAGTCCGAGGTAGGCTGCCATTTTTTCTAAATTTACCAGCGGCGTTACCGAATACTGCGGGAAGCTTTTGTGGAAGGTGCGTGCTTTTTGCACCTCGGTC
>WSSedB1CaDRAFT_10000725_pt1 | contig 13578 bp, 7 predicted proteins | sample WetSurSB1Cattail_FD_9460 | JGI IMG/M metagenome (IMG submission 9460)
CCAGTTATTGTTTCCTCCCTGAATGGCTGTTATCATAACAGTCCCTTCTTTTAAAACTGTCATATTATTCCCTGATATTTGAACAATTGAATTCTCTGACGATTCGAAGCTAACAGGTAGTCCGCTTGTGGAAGTGGCAATCAGTTCATGACTCTGGGTCGTTCTTAGTCCCTCCGGAATAGCAGCGAAATTCAGTACCTGGTCTGCTTTTACAATTTCAAGGGTTCCGTTATTGTATTCAAAATTGTAGTTATTGTCTGAGCCATCCTCAACAGTTATGCTATACTTTCCTGCATCTGACAACAGGTCAGCTGAAGTGTACAAAATAGGGCTGGTATCAATGTCATCAACACCATCTCCATTTACAAATCCGGAATATGATATCGTAAACTCAGGATTAACCTGCCCATAACTCTTCGACTTATCGTCGGCAGTAACGCTTAGCAGTGCCTTTTCAATTGAAAGAGTACCTTCTGTGTTGTTGATTATGTAGTTATTATCTGTTCCTTCAGTAAGAGCTATAACATAAAAACCTGCATTGCTCGCGGCGCTGGCTGTAGTTGATGCCTGTGGAAGCATTGTTAATGAATCAACATTGTCGGAATACCTGAACCCTTCATAAGTTATTGTAAACAAAGGATTTGTCTCTCCATAGATTTTGCTCTTGTTATCTGCAATGGCATTCAGCTCAGCTTTGTGTACTGAAAGTGTTCCGTTTATCTGGTTTACTTCATAGTTGTCAGCTGAACCACCAGTTACAGTAATTGTATGAGTGCCGGAAGTAGCTGAAGCACCTGTTTCAGTACTAAGGATTACTCCGGAAATAACGGAATAGGTATCATTATAATATAATGTTCCTGATGGTGTATAATCAAGGTCAGGATCAACATCCCCATAAATTTTTTCCTTGTCGTTTGCTATTATAGTCAACGCAGCTGCTTTACTTACAGTAAGCGTTCCGTTTACCAGGTTTAAATCGTAGTTGTCGGCCGAACCACCGGTTGCAGTTATCGTATGAGTGCCAGAAGTAGCTGAAGAGCCTGTTTCAGTACTAAGGCTTACTCCGGAAATAACTGAATAGGTGTCAGTGTAGTATAATGCCCCGGAAGGTGTGTAATCAAGAACAGGATCAGATTCACCATATACTTTTGATTTATCATTGGCAGTTACTGTTAAAACGGCCTTATTTACTGTTAGTATCCCGTTTATATCAGCAACATTGTAGTTGTCAGCTGAGCCACCGGAAACAGTAATTGTATGGCTGCCAGAAGTAGCTGAAGAACCGGTTGCTGTAGTGAGAGTGACTCCGGTAATAACAGAATACGAATCTCCATTAAATAATGTTCCGGTAACAGTATAATCAAGTACCGGATCTGATGCGCCGTATGTTTTCGATTTATTATTTGCTGTAACAGTTAAAGCTGCTTTTGAAACTGAAAGGGTATGTGTAGAAGAAATTGCAGGATTATATGTAGAGTTACCTGTCTGGGAAGCTGTTATATCTGCTGATCCCACTCCGGCAATATGTACTTTCCCTGCCACAATGGTAGCTACAGCTGTATTACTGCTTGAATAAGTGATAGTAAGCCCAGAACTGGCTGATGCAGGACTGAAGTCTGTGTCACCATAAACTTTTGCAGGTATTGGATCGAAGGTTATAGTCTGATCATACTTATTTACTGTTACCGTTACTGATGCACATCCCAGACTATAAACGCTGTTGGCATGATTCCGGGCATAGTAAGTTGTTGTTACAGTTGGGGAGACAGTAAGCGGATTCCCTGATCCTGCCAATGTACCTCCACAACTCCCTGTATACCATTCCACTGTTCCCATGGCTCCGGTTACTGAAAGTTGTGTCGATGATCCAACAAAGATTGTCGAAGGGGAGGCTGATGCCGAAGAAGGATCAGATGGTATGGTACCGAAAGACACCTGGTTGCCATAACCTGTTCCTATCTCGTTGGTTGCATAAGCTCTGACATAGTATAATGTGCCGGGAGTTAGCCCTGCAAGAGAGCTTGTGAATGTACCAGTGCCTGAACCATCTGTTGTATGGGAATTTGCAGTTGTTGGATTTGAGGATGTGTTCCAGCATACTCCTCTTGAAGTTACAGCTTTATTACCATCACTTGTTATATTACCTCCGGTTTGCGCAGAATTTGTTGTTACAGACGACACAGAAGATGTTGTTAATGAAGGGACAGAATATGGAGGACCGAAATTAGCAATTATATCCATATCAGAATTTAAAGTAACTGTAAATGGATTGGTTGAACCAGACACATCTCCCGACCAGTTAATAAATGTTCCCCCTCCGCCAGCAGTTGCAGTAAGAGTTACATCCGAACCATTCGGGAAATTAGCAGAAGTCAGACCGGAGCCGGTATTAATTCCTGAGGGAGAGCTTGTTACACTCCCACTATATCCTCCTGACGATGTTGTTGCAACATCCAGATGTCTTGAGGTGATTCCACCACTGATTGTAGCTTTAAAATCGAGAGTCGTTCCATAAGAATAAGAACCGCATAAGGCCGGACTGTTTGCATATACCATTACAACTCTGATATATACTTCTCCGTTAAAAGCTGTTGCAGGCACACTTACATTTCCTGAATATACATACGTTCCATTAAATGTGTTTACCTGGTCAAAAACAAGTTCACCTGGGTCACTTAAAACTCCGTTCCCATTAAAGTCGAACCACATTTTCACATATTCCTGATAACTGCTGTTGGTTTTTACAGTAACAGATACCGGATATGTCTGTCCGGCTGTAAGGTTCGTAAGTGAGGTAGCAGTATAATCAAAATATCCCGGACCCGAAGTAAATCCTGTTGCATCAGGAGCCCCGGCTTTTGTTACTCCGTTAATAGTTACGGAAGAGACGTATTCGCAGCAAAATGTTGTAGGGGATGATGAGCAAAGTGGCGACTGAGCGTTTAAACCAGGAAAGAAGCCTAGTATAAGAATTAATATGAGTAAATATTTTTTCATCTTTGTTTCATTTAAGTTAAAAATTTGTTGCTGTTTTACCTCGTTTCAAAAGGCAATCCCGAAATCTCCTGCAATTTTTGTTTGAGCTGTTTTCCTCTAACTTCGTTGAATACCAGACTATTATGTATTACAACTCTCCCCATGACAATCTGGTTCAGGTTTTTCAACTGGCTACTATAACCGGCCACATTATCGGCAGATAGTATGAATCTTCCAAAATCGATCTCACCAGGCTTAGCCGAAACGTACAGATGAAGGTTATTTATATATTTCCCCATGAGAATAGAGTCAAGTTGTAGAAGAACGGGAATTTCAGATTTGTTAAAATAAAAATTCTGCGATCCTTTCACAGATTTTTCAAATTCTATCCGACCCGGATAATTGTTTTCTACAACCTGATAATCAATTTGACTGCTTTGCCCGAATACATTTACATTTAATGCAGAAAAAAGGGCGATAAAAACGATAATAAATAAAATAGAGAATGGTTTCATAATATTGGTTTTTATTGTGTGGTAAAATTTTGATGTCGTACAATTTTACGTTAGAATCCCGGGATAGTCCTAATTTTCAGGCTTACATAATCTTACATATACCTTACAAATTCTTACAATTTAGCTATACAAATGAGAATGAGGAATATAGAATATCAGTTCAATAATAATTTTTTAGCTAAATGATTATTGAATTCATTCAGTTTAGATTAAAAATATATTTTCTGGTGAAAATACTGGTTACGAAAGATCAGATGTTCAACAAAAACCTATTGAACTCTTCATCATTTTCCAGCCCGGCTTTCTTCCGCAACCGGTGCTTTGCAACGTCAATCGAATTTGGCGTCTGAAATGTTATAGCAGCTATTTCTTTTGTGCTCATATTCATTTTAAGAAAAGCACACAATCTTTGCTCCCTGGTTGTAATATCTTTCAATTTATCATTCAGGTTTTTATAAAAATCATTGTAAACCTGCCCGAAGCAATATTCAAACTCTTTCCAGATCTGATCATTACTACTATCGTTTATTCTGGATTCCAATAAGTTTATAACAGATTTACCCTGGCTGGAAGTAAATGGCAGAATTGTTTTTATATCAGAAAGAACAGATTGAAGAAACTCATTGTTTTTAAGCATGTTTACGGTTTGCATAGTAAGTTGCTTCTGATGATGTTTCAGATCTTGTTGAAGAAGCTTCTTTTCATTTAAAGCCAGTTCTCTTTCGTGATTATTAATTACTTCCTGTTGTAAAAGTAGTTTACGGAAGACCTCAACCTGTCTGATCTGAGTCCTGATTCTTGCAATCAGCTCTACTGCATTATAGGGTTTGTTTACAAAATCAATTGCACCAGCATCCATTGCTTCTTTTAATTTCTCCGTTTCGTTATGTGTCCCGGTAACCATTATTACAGGTATTGACTTTGTCTCTTCAAGCGCTTTTAGCTGCCTGATAGCCTCCACTCCATTCATGCCGGGCATCTCCCAATCCATCAGAATAAGATCGGGTTTGTTACTTATGGCTATTTCAATCGCTGACTTACTATTTGTAGCTATAAGAAGTTTATATCCAGGGTTATACTCAATAAGATTGCCTATCAATATCTTCAACTGCTTTGGATCATCATCAACAATCAAAATCAGGTATTCATTCATGGTCAGGAGGTTTCAATTACTTGTCTTCATAAATATATAAAAATACTTAATTGAGGACTTTCAAAACCTGGTATTTATTTAATTAACATTAACTTTATCGGCAGATTAAATAGTTGTTTCATGTTTAATATATTGGAATGAATTCTGAGTTAATTGTAATAATTTCTTCGGTTTTTTCTTTGGTAGCAATATCTGCTTTTTTGTTTCTATTTTTTGGACATTACCTTAAGATTGCGGGTGAAAACAAACAATTAAAGTATAAAATTGAAGAAATAGATGAGATAGTTGACCGTAGAGTAAAGGAAAGAACAAAGCAGCTTGAAAATATGCGTGATTCAATTTCGGATTTTGCAGTTCAACGGTTTGAACTTGCACAAGAGCTTGAGCTGAAAAATGTCAGGATTCTCGAACAAAAAGACTTTACCGATAAGCAATCTGAAAAACTTAGAGTTGCATATGAAGAAATTAAAAGACTTGAGAGCTTCCGCCAACAGATGGTGCAGATGATGATACATGACCTGAAAAATCCTCTGAACCTGATTCTCAATCTCACCGATACAGAATCAATTCCTGCAAATCTAAGAAACATTATACGCCAGATCTCTTATGAGATGCTCGATCTCATTCTTAACCTTTTGGAGGTGCAGAAGTTTAAAGAGATGAAAATGCAGGTTGAAAATGAAAACATTCAACTTAGTTCCCTCATTAAAAATTTAACAGATAAACTCAACCTGTTGTTCGTAAATTCGTCAATTGAACTTAAAACAAATGTTCCTCCTGCTTATTGGATAACTACTGACAGACACATTGTAAATCGCATACTGACTAATCTCCTGAGCAATGCGATAAAATACACTCCTTCAGGAGGATTAATTCAAATATCAGTAAGTCAGAAAGATAATGAGATATTGGTTGAGATTGAAGATAATGGGAATGGAATTTCTGAAGATAAAATCAACAGTATGTTTGATATGTATAATCAGGGAGCAAATAGTTCCTTACTGTACAATAATTCCACAGGTATCGGATTGGCTTACTGCAAACTTGCCGTTGAAGCACTCGGAGGTAAAATTGGAATAAAATCGGAAATAGGAAAAGGGACACTGGTTGGGTTCACTTTAAATCAGGGAAGTTATGTGGCTGAGAATAAAAACACTAAAGATATCCCGGATAAAATTGAAAATAAATTACCAGGATCAGAACTTACCGAAAAGGATATTAAGCTTATCAGGCCATATATAGCTGATTTGAAAAAGAGAAGCATCTTTGAAGTAACTGAAATACTATCAGTGACAAAAAAAATAGACTGCTATAAAAACACCAGGATAATTAAATGGAAAGAATTGGTTGAGGAGACGCTTTATTCAGCAAATGAAAAAAAGTTCAGAGAATTAATTGACATTGACTAGTACGAATAAAGGGCTATATAATTCTCATCCTTCTGTACATAACTGCAGACAACTGATTCTCGTTAAGGAAAAACATTTATGAGATCATAATATTTCTTAATTTCACATATGCTTTTGACCAAACTACATATTCCTGCTACTGGGAATAATATAGTTCACCGATCAGAACTATCTGAGAAATTGAATACCGGGCTAAGCCGAAAGCTTATTCTCGTTTCTGCTCCTGCTGGATTTGGCAAAACAACAGTTGTGAGTGACTGGATCAATCAAAACAAAATTCCGACAGTATGGTTCTCACTCGACAATGGGGATAATGACCCGGTAGAATTTTTAGACTATGTAATTTCGGGAATTCAAAGTATTTATGCAACATTCGGACAAAGCGCCCTCAAACTGTTAAATTCGCCCAACAAGCCATCTGTAGAATCAATTGCTGGCATGTTGATTAACGAAATACTTAGTATCAATCAAAACTTTTTATTGGTACTCGACGATTTTCATCTAATCAGGAGTAATGAAGTACTAAAATTAATAAGCTATTTATTAGAACATATTCCGGCTAATATCCATATTGTGTTACTGACCCGTTCGGACCCGGCACTTTCTATTTCAAGGTTAAGAAGTCAACACCAGGTGGTTGAGTTACGTTCATCAGACCTTAGTTTCTCGGCAAATGATATTTCCATATTATTCAATAAAAAACTGAAACTTGGCTTATCCATTGATGATTTATATGCACTTGAAACAAAAACCGAAGGCTGGATAGCAGGCCTTCAGCTGACAGCCTTATCAATGCAGGGACGTGAAGACATTTCCAAATTTATTCAGGACTTAAAAGGAGATAACCGATACATAATGGATTATCTGATGGAGGAAGTGCTGAAGATCCAAACCGATGACATCAAGGAATTTTTACTGCAAACATCGATACTGGAGCAAATGTCTGCTTCTTTATGCAACTCCGTTTTGAAAAGAAATGACAGTCAGTTAGTTCTTGAGACTCTGGAGAAGAATAACATGTTTGTAATTCCCCTGGATGAGGAGAGGATCTGGTATAGATATCATCACCTCTTCGCGCACCTTTTAAAACAGCGACTTCTGCTAAGAGGCAAAGATGCTTTTATTGAACTGCATAATGAGGCAATTGAGTGGTTTAAAGAAAATTCAATGCCACTAAATGCGATTGAACATGCAATAGAAACAGAAAATTTCGAAAAAAGCATACAGCTTCTTGGAGAGATAGTAGAAACTCTTTGGAAAAACGGACAGCATTCTGCTATTATAAAATATGGTGATTTACTGCCCGATGAAATCATAAAAAAGAGTGCGGATTTTAGTCTATACTATGCTTGGATATTAATTATAGCCGGTCAAAATCAAAAAGCTGAACCTTTTTTGGTAAGTGCCGAAATTATTACAATGCAGATAATTAATAATAAAAATTCCTCAAAAGAAGATATTCAGAATAATAAGAAGCTGGCAGGGAAAATTTGCGTTGCATTTGCTTACCTCTACTCAAAATCCGCTGACACAGAAAAAACCTTTAGCTATTGGAAAGCAGCAAAGGAAAACCTCTCCGAGGATGATCCGTTCTGGTATAGCTGGGGATGGTACTCTATTGGATGGGCTGAAGAAATTTGCGGACATATTAATGAATGTATAGAGGCTTTTGAAAAAGCACTGGCTTACAGCAAAAAATCAGGCAATATCTATCTTATATCTTCAAATGCATACAATGTAGCTTATATGGAACAGCGTATGGGGCTTTATACTTCTGCTTACAAGAAATGTTCTGAGCTGATAGCTGAAATGAAAGAAAGTGGTAATTCACAAATTAATAAGTCGGAACCAACATATTTCGAACTTTATGCCTGTATGGCAGAAATTGAATGCATGCGGACAGATTTTGATGAAGCTTTGACCAATGTTAAAATTGCATATAGCTTAAGTAAAAACTTTTCCAATAGTTCATTTAAAGTGTGGGTGCGATTAATTTATTCGCTTGTTTTATACGGACGCGGGGATAATTCGGGGATAAATAATTTGTTAGATGAAATAGATGCGATAATAAATCAAAATACAATATCTCCATCTGCCAGAGCTATGTATATTGATATGAAGGGGAAAATGCTTATCGAACAGCATGAACCAGAAAAAGCCCGTAATTTCTTTAAGGAAAATGGGCTGGGTCCCGATAAAGAAATGTCTTATTTAGAAGATCGTGGCTATTTCTCATTTGTATTGTTATTGATAACAGACCTTAAATATAAAGAGGCAGAAAAAATTCTTTCCGAATTGCAAACTATTTCAAAAGCTGCAAACTGGATTGAGACATTGATTTCAGTGAAAATAATATATGCCATCTTCTATAAAAACACAGGAAATAAAGAAAAAGCCGTTGCAACACTGATTGAAGCGTTGCAATACGCTGCTAATGAAAATATATTAATGTCATTTATATATTATCATGATAGAATAAAAGATTTATTACCTGACGTATTTAAAATACAGTCATCTACAAAAACAAATATTCCTAAAAAATTAACCGACAAGCTTAAACTCGCAATAGAAAAGAGAGAAAAATTTAAGAAAAATAATTTAGTATCCGTGTTAAGAGAACGCGAACTCGATATTTTAAAACTTATCTCTCAAGATTTGACAAATCAGGAAATTGCTGATAAGTTGTTTATTTCACTTAATACAGTTAAAACTCATTTAAAGAATGTCTTCCTGAAGCTTGATGTAGATAATCGTACTAAAGCTGTTGCTAAAGCTAAAGAACTCGGTTTGATTTGACTTGAAGCTGGCATATCCTGTACAAATCTATCTTTCAAATATAAAATCACCCCTTAAAATCACCCGCAGGGGTGATTTTTTTTTTGATGGGGGTCCCTGACCTTTGCTTAAGAATTAATTCAGCAAGTATATGAAAGGCAAGACAATAATAAGAATTCAGGGGCATCTCAATGACAAATGGAAGGAATGCTTTAAGTGTATGCAGTTCAGCTACGAAGGAAATAATACAATTCTTACAGGGAATCTTAAGGATGAAGCACACATGCATGGAGTTTTAAATACCATAAGGAATTATAACCTGATACTTATTTCGATCAATCCGGTGGAAAGATTTCATATTAAAAAGTTTTTTCAATAATTAAATATATCTGACAGAAATGAAAAGGATTATTTTGACCACATTAATAATTACCGTGTTCACGACACTGGCGTTTAGTCAAAAGCTCACACAGACAGTAAGAGGTACAATATTTGACAGCGATAACAAATTGCCGCTTATAGGTGCGACAGTGATAATAATTGGTACCAATCCACTAATTGGTACTGCAACTGATCTGAACGGTATTTTTAGATTTGACAACATCCCTTTAGGCAGGATAGCAGTAAAAATATCTTACCTGGGTTATGAAACTAAAACCATTTCAGATATTGTCGTAAATTCTGGCAAAGAGGTGGTCCTCGATTTGACCATGCAGGAATCTGTCACAACAATGGATGAAGTTGTTATTAAGGCATACAAGAAAAAAGGAGAAGCAATAAATGACATGTCGCAGCTAAGTACACATTCTATTACTCTTGAAGAGACTAAGCGTTTTACCGGGGGGATGGACGACCCTGCCCGTGTAGTTTCCTCCTTTGCAGGAGTGGCCAGTACTCCAGATGGAAGCAGTGATATTATAGTTCGTGGAAACTCACCCAAATACATGCAATGGCGTTTGGATGGAGCAGAAATTTCAAGTCCATACCATATGGATGACCAGAATTCTTCCTTTGGAGCACTTACAGCTCTGAATAATAATTTATTAGCCACCTCCGATTTTTATACCGGAGCTTTTTCGTCAGAATATGGCGATGTATTATCGTGTGTTTACGATGTAAAACTCAGGTCTGGAAACAATGAAAAGTTCGAAGCTACAGGAGGTATTGGTTTAATGGGAACAGAACTGACAGTGGAAGGTCCTTTTAAAAAAGGATATGCAGGCTCCTACCTTTTTAATTACAGGTACTCTGCAATTTCCCTGATTAATGAGTTGGGCATTGTTGATGTGCCCGGAGTTGTGGATTATCAGGATGCGACTTTTAAAATAGTACTGCCCACTAAAAGAGCAGGTACATTTTCCTTATACGGCTTAGGAGGATTAAGTGGTTTTTCAATGGAGAATATGGGGCCAACAGGTCTGTCCACTCCAGGCAGACCAACAACAAGTGCTCTCAACAGCAAAGATTTTTTAAAGAAAAATTATCTGGCAAACCTCGGAATAAACCATATTATGTCGCTTAATAGCAAAAGCTTTGTCAAGACATCTCTAAATTATTCAGGAACCGGTGCCAACGATGATGTATTTGAGACTGATACTATAAGAACGTATAACATTGACAATGTTCTTTCAGTTGATTCCATTTCGCCCAGAATGCACATGATTCAAAGCAGGATTGTGAATTCAACAATCAGGGGTTCAATTACTTACAGTAATAAAATCAATGCAAAAAATAAAATTCAGATAGGAGCAAAATACACCCTGTATAGTTTCAATTACAATCAGAATATATTTAATAATGAAGAAGCTTCCCTGATAAATATAAATGACTTTAAAGTAAACTTAGGTACTGTAAATAATTTTATAAGCTGGAAACACAGTTTAAATGAGAAAATTGATATTGTGGCCGGCTTACATAACATGAATATTCTGACCATCAATAAAAGCACACTTGAACCAAGATTGAGTATAGGCTGGAATATCAATAAAACAAATTCAATGCATGCAGGGTACGGGATGCACAGCACAACAGAGAGTATTCATAACTATTATGCGAAAATTCCACAAAACAATGGTAGTTATCTTGAACCTAACAAGAACCTCGGATTGCTGAAAGCCCATCATTTTGTACTGGGATATGAAAAACACTTTTCAGAAAATCTAATTGGTAAAATTGAGGCATACTACCAGTTCCTCTATAATCTACCGGTCGAAAACAACGACACCAGTTATTATGCCACAATTAACGAAGGCATCGATTACAGATATGTTGAACTGGTCAATAAAGGAAGTGGTAAGAATTATGGCGTAGAAATTTCCATCGAACGGTTTTTTGATAAAAATTTCTACTTTTTACTAAATGGCTCACTATTCGATTCTAAATATAAATCGTTGGAAGGAGTTTGGCGAAATACCAGGTATAACAACAACTACATAGTGAATATTTTATGTGGAAAAGAGTTTAAAAACCTGGGCAAAAAACAAAACCAGATCCTTGCCTTGAATGCTAAGATATTCTTTGAAGGTGGAGAGAGGTATATTCCATTATTAAGAGATGCTCAGGGAAATGTAGCAGTCGAACCCCAAAATGACAGATACTTTGACTACAGCAAGGCGTATAACAATAAACTTGACAATATCTTCCTATTGAATTTATCAGTCAGCTATAAGTTTAACAAGCCCGGGGCTACACACGAAATTTTCCTGGATCTGATGAACCTTACTAACAGTCAGGGCAAAATGGCTGAATATTATGATGTTAGTAAACCGGGGAAAGTCGGCTATTCTACTCAATTTGGATTTTTCCCTAACTTAATGTACAGGGTATATTTTTAACAAGGGAGATTATCTTTATTTAGGGGTTTATGATAACAAGTAGTATAAAGTGTAATTTAGAGATTCGGCGAGTCGAAACGATCAGCAATGCGGGATCTTAAAAACAAGAACATTAAATGAAGCAATTATCAAATATTTCTATCATAAGTAAAGGAGGACGAATCATGTTGACAATACTTTCAATCTTTTTAGTTTGTATACTCATTCTTGCAGGGGTACTGCTGGCTTGTAGTCCGGGAAAAGTTATACCATTCTTAGATAAAAGTGGGAAACCTCTTATAGGAAGCATTTCAGAAAAAATACATATAAATATTAATGGGGTTGAGCAGGGTATGTTTATTAAGGGCAAAGATTCAAGTAATCCGGTTCTGCTTTACCTGCATGGAGGCATGCCTGATTACTTTCTTACACGTAAATACCCTACAGGTCTTGAAGACTATTTCACCGTAGTTTGGTGGGAACAGCGTGGTTCAGGACTCTCCTACAGTGCCAACATTCCACCAGAGACGATGACACTTGAGCAGATGATATCTGACACAAAAGAAGTAACAAATTATCTCCGGAAGCGCTTTGGACAGGAAAAGATTTATCTCATGGGACATTCGGGTGGAACATTCATTGGCATACAAGTGGCAGCAAGGGCACCTGAGTTATACCATGCCTACATTGGTGTGGCCCAGATGTCGAATCAGCTCAAATCTGAAAGACTGGCATATGAGTATATGCTTAAGAAGTTTCGGGAGAATGGTAACAAAAAAATGATACGTAAACTTGAAGCTGCCCCTGTCACTATGACTGGCGGCGTGCCTGATGCATACCGTATATTGCGCGATCCTGCCATGCATAGCCTTGGTATTGGTACGACACACGACATGAAGTCGGTAATCAGTGGCATCTTTTTGCCTTCACTGATATGCCCGGAATATACGTTAAATGAAAAAGTCAATCTGTGGCGTGGTAAATCACGCTCCGGTATCAGCATACTATGGGCTGATATGCTAGCTACGGATCTTACCATCCAGCTGCCGGAACTTAAGCTTCCAGTTTATCTCTTTGAAGGCATATACGATTATACCTGCTCCTACACAGAGGCAAAATCCTATTATGAGAAACTAAAGGCACCAGTTAAAGGGTTCTACTCGTTTGAGCAGTCTGCTCATAGCCCGTTATTTGAAGAACCTGAAAAAATGAAACATATTTTGAAGGAAGATGTCATGAATGGAGTGAACAACCTTTCTGACAAAAACGAGAAATAACAGATCAGTCGGTACAAATTGAAAAATATAACCTATAACAACATGGACAATGCTAAATTAATTATAAATCAAGGACTATGAAAAAGTATTTATGGATTATAATTAGTGTATTTTTTATACAAATCTGTCAGGCACAGAATGAGACGATCAATTACTTAAATCAATCTATTCCCGGAGATACCCCAAAAATATTTCCTTTGTCTGTTAAACAGGGATTCTTCGCTGCAGAACGTATTGCTGTTTCCAATGACGGAAAAGAGATATATTATTCCGAGATCAAAGGGTACTACCCGATAAGAGGAGAAAATATCAAAAGTTATAGCTTCTCCGACGGGAAATGGACCGGCCCCTTTGATCTTTTTGATGGTTATGCCCCTGCATTATCGTTAACAGGAGATACAATGTTTTTTGAAAGAAAAGATGTTGAAAATAAATCCGAGACATATATCTCTGTTAAAAGCAAAGCAGGCTGGAGCAATCCTATAAGGATTTTAACTCAACTAGATAAAGCTCATTATTACCAGGTTACAAAGAACGGGAATCAATATATTTCGTCAATAGCCTTAAATGGGACCGGACTAAATGACTGGTGCAGGGTCATAATTGAAGGAGCTGATACCAGTGCAATAAGCCTGGGCAGACCATTAAATACAGGCGGGG
>WSSedB1CaDRAFT_10000726_pt1 | contig 13575 bp, 11 predicted proteins | sample WetSurSB1Cattail_FD_9460 | JGI IMG/M metagenome (IMG submission 9460)
ATCACGAATTTTTACACGATGCAACCACTCGCGCTTGAGGAGCGAATGAAAAGATTCAATGCATGCATTATCCCACGGATACGCTTTTTTAGAGTAACTAAGTTGCATTTGTGCAGTTGCTTTTTGATATTCTTTTGACACAAAATCGACTAAAGAAAAGGGATTGCTCCCTTTCCCTCGTCTAAGAACCGTACGTGAGAGTTTCCCGCTCATACGGCTCAAGCATTTCTTCACCATTTCTGGCGGCAAACAGTGATTTTAACATCATCTTTCTTCTTATAAAATACGTTTCATTTATGAAGGGATTTTGAGAAATCTGTAGTTTGGGATGTCGAATGATATCTATCCTTCTTAAATTTATAAGGCTAGATTCATCTGTCATAAACAGCCATGGCTTACCATTCTTTTCATGCCAATATTTGTTTAATCTCCACCATTTATTTTTATTAGGATGGCGATGTTTTGCCCATTGNTGCAGTAATAGATATACCGTGTTGTTGATGTAGGAAAAAGCTTGGCTTGCAACTACGTGTCTGTGGTAGTTTGACCATCCTTTAATAACTTGGTTTAACCGNCGGATTAGTTCGGATTGGCTCGTTGCTTTTCCTTCTTTCAGAATAATGGTTGCACATTTGTTATAGTGGCTGTACATGTTTTTATAGATTCCAAGTTTAAATTCCGGAGAAGTTTTCAATAAATTTTTCAGCAAGGGAAGAAAGATATCGATCTTTGGCCCAGATGGCTGTGATTTTAGTTTTCATTTTTTCATTATTGATTTCTTTATAGGATAAATTTTGATTGGCAGCAAGATGAAAAGAAGATTTTGGTACAACTGCAATGCCAAAACCGGCATTGGCCCAAAGCAGTGATGTTCTGGCATCATCATTTTTGCAGGCAATGTTCGGTTCAAAATTATTTTCTACACACATTTCATGGATTAAGAATTCAAAACGACGATAGATAATGAGCGGCCTGTTGTTTAGTTCCCAAAAAGGAATGGAGGTTTTCCCGGGACTCCAGTCGTAGGCTTTTGTCATAGCGGCAATCATAGGCTCTGAATCCAAATATTTGCAATGAAAAGCTGCACTTTTAAAAGGCGTGCGGACAATGCCTACCTCAATAATTCCTTTTGTCAGTAGATCAATGAGATGAAATGTATTGCCCTCGTGAATTTCAAATTTGACGCCGGGGTAGTCCTTATGAAAGTTGGATAACCCTTTTGTTAAAAGGATACTGCCCGAAGAGGAAACAGTGCCCAGCTTTAATGTACCGTTAAATCCTCGTTTAAAATCATCAATTTCCTTGATGGTGGAAGCTGATAACTCAAGAATTTGACGTGCCCGGTTAAGGAGAAGCTTTCCGGCATCTGTAAGCTGTACCTGGCGCGGGCCGCGATTTAAAAGTTTTACGCCCAGCTCATTTTCCAGAAGCTTTAATTGTTGACTAAGTGGTGGCTGTGCCATTCGAAGCTTTTGTGCTGCTGATGTAATTTGTCCTTCCTCAACGATGGTGAGAAAGTATTTTAGTTGCCGTATATCCATAAAAAAACTCCTTTATCCATACTTTTTTAATATGTAAGGCAGACTGAACAGATACTTTTAATATGGGAAATAAGATGCTATAATCATAACTGGAAATTGCAATCAATGCAATAGATTTTGTGTAGTGACTACATAGATAAAGGATGATAAATTTGTTTAAATTAGCATTTTTCTTAAAAGCGTATAAAAAAGAATGTATCATTGGGCCGATTTTTAAATTGTTTGAAGCTGTTTTAGAGTTGCTTTTGCCGACGATGATGGTTTTTATGATTAATAATGGTGTTGCCCATCGTGACACCGGTTATGTCTTGAAAATAGGAGGGATCATGTTATCGATGTCGATTCTGGGCTTTGGCTGCTCGATGGTCTGTCAATATTATGCGGCAAGAGCTTCACAGGGTGTTGGGACAAGCCTTAGAAATACGCTGTATCGGCATATAGCAGCTTTTTCTCATACCGAAATTGATAAATTTGGCACATCGTCTTTGATCAATCGGATAACGAATGATGTCAATCAGCTGCAGCTGGCGGTGGCAATGATGATTCGGCTGGTTGTGAGAGCACCGTTTATCTGTATTGGAGCTATTGTGATGGCAATGATGCTGGACTTTAAATTGTCTATGATTCTGGTTGCGGCTGTACCGATTTTTGCCTTGATCTTGTATTTTATTATGACAAGAAGTTCGGTTTTGTATCGGCTGTATCAGAAAAATCTGGATCGGCTGGCCATTGTACTCAGGGAAAATCTTTCCGGGGTGCGGGTTATCCGTGCATTTGCTAAAACCCGTCAGGAAAAAAAGCGATTTCATCAATCGAATGATGATTTAATGATGACAGCAATTCATATAGGAAAGATATCGGCACTTTTAAATCCTATGACTTCTTTTATTATGAACGGAGCTATTGTCATTATTCTTTGGGTTGGGGGTATGCATATCAATGAGGGGGCTTTATCAAAAGGCGAAATTATTGCATTTGTCAATTACATAACGCAAATTTTATTGGCACTTATTGTTGTATCCAACCTTGTCGTTATTTTTACCAAAGCGGCTGCCTCGGCTGCTCGTGTTCAGGAAATTTTGGCTGCAGTTCCTTCAATTATAAGTACAGAACAAGACAGACCAGTACATAATTCAGCAAAATCAGTCATTGAATTCAGAGATGTTTCTTTTAAGTATAATGCAACGGGAGATATGGCACTCGATCATGTTTCTATTGCGATTGAGCGTGGTCAGACCGTAGGGATTATTGGCAGTACGGGCGCAGGGAAATCTACGTTTATCAATCTGATTCCACGCTTTTACGATGTGACACAGGGGGAGATTTTAGTCGATGGACTAAATATAAAAGAGTATTCTTTAGATGATTTGAGAGGAAGCATCGGGCTTGTCCCTCAGCAAGCAGTTTTGTTTACCGGCAGCATTGAAGACAATATCCGCTGGGGCAAGCAGGATGCAAGTCAAACAGAAATTGTAGAAGCGGCAAAAATTGCGCAGGCTCATGAGTTTGTTGAAAAGCTGCCTGCGGCTTATCAAACGGCGGTGACTCGCGGCGGATTGAATTTTTCTGGTGGACAAAAACAGCGATTGACAATTGCACGTGCTTTGGTTGCTAAACCACAAATTCTGATTTTGGATGATTCATTCAGTGCATTGGATTTTTCTACAGATGCTGCTCTTAGAAAGGCTATTCGTGAAAATAGTCAGGATATGACGGTTCTTTTGGTGTCACAGCGTGCCAGCAGTATTCGACATGCGGATAAAATTCTTGTTTTTGAAGATGGTTCTCTGGTTGGAGTTGGTTCACACGATGAATTGATGAAGACCTGTCCAACGTATAAGGAAATCTGTTTATCACAGCTTTCCAGTCAGGAGGCAGCCAAATGAATACAAGTATCATGACGAGGGTTTTTATCTATATTGCAAAATATAAAAAATATATGATCATATCAATTTTTTCGGCAATAGTAAGTGTTATAGCAAGTTTGCTGGGGCCAATGTTTATCGGACGGGCTGTAGATTATATGGTCGGAAGCAATCAGGTGGATTTTGTTTCTATCCAATGGATTTTAGTTCTTTTGGTTTTGGTCTACAGTATCAATAGTTTGTTTGGCTGGAGTCTGACTTACTTTACGAACAAGGTTTCGTACCAAACCGTGAACGCAATGCGGCACGAGCTTTTTGCAAAAATCAATAGGCTTTCGTTAAAGTTCTACGACGGAAATTCTCATGGTGATATTGTCAGTCGTTTTGTCAACGATATTGATATCATTTCGGATGGTATGGTACAAGGAATTGCCAACATGCTGACGGGTATCATTACGATTTTTGGAGCAATTGGGTTTATGCTCTATATCAGTACATCGATGACGATGGTGGTTATCTTGTCGGCACCGGCAGCTTATTTTGTTGCACGCTTTATTACAAAGCGTTCGCAAAAATTATTTAAAGCACAGGCAAAATGTCTTGGTGTGTTGAATGGGTATGCCGAAGAAGTGATTTCGGAACAAAAACTAGTTAAAGCGTTTACCTATGAGGAACGGTCTTTTGCTGAATTTCAAAAAATGAATGATGAGTTATATCAAATGGGTGTGAGATCACAGTTTTATGGCTCGCTGACCAATCCAACAACGCGGCTTGTCAATAATATTACGTACGGTGTCATCGGTGTGATCGGCAGCGTTCTTGCAGTTTCAGGGAAAATCACAGTGGGTGATATCGCAAGCTTTCTCATTTATTCCAACCTGTTTGCTAAACCATTCAATGATATAACCGGCATTTTTACGCAAATACAAAGTGCGCTGGCTTCAGCGCAGCGGGTTTTTCATATTTTGGATATGAAAGAAGAAGTACAGGATGCAGCGTCGGCACTTCAATTGGAACGTAGCCAGGGGAATATAACATTCCGGGATGTCGACTTTTCTTATACCAAAGAAAATCCTTTAATTCGTGATTTCAATCTGACTGTCAAACCGGGAACACATATTGCGATTGTTGGTCATACCGGTGCGGGTAAGACGACCTTAGTAAATTTATTGATGCGATTTTATGAAATCAATCAGGGATCAATTGCAATTGATGGTGTTGATATCAAGGATATTACCAGAGACAGCCTGCGGCGAAACTTTGGTATGGTTCTTCAAGATACCTGGCTCTTTGCAGGAACAATTCGTGAAAATATCGCTTATGGCGTAGAAACTGCAAGTGAAGCAGATGTGATAGCGGCGGGCAAAGCTTCAGATGCACACAGCTTTATTCGGCGTTTGCCTAAAGGCTATGATACTTTAATTACAGATGAAGGCGCAAATTTGTCACAGGGGCAAAAACAATTACTAACAATTGCCCGCGTTATGCTGGTCAATCCGGCAATGTTGATCTTAGACGAGGCAACAAGTAGTATTGATACAAGGACGGAATTGCGAATACAGAAAGCTTTTACGAAAATGCTCGAGGGCAGAACAAGTTTCGTCATTGCGCATCGATTGTCGACAATCAAAGAAGCCGATATAATTTTAGTCATGGATAAAGGCAGTATCGTTGAAAAAGGAGAGCATGAAGAGTTATTAAGTAAAAATGGTACATATGCCAAGCTGTACAACAGTCAATTTGCTCATGAATCTGTTATTTGAAAATAGTTACATTTTTTAGGCGTTCTACACAAAAATGCTGAAAATGTGTTCACTTATCTGTTGACAGTGTGCTTTTCCTATGATAGGATAGTCAATAATCATTTTATAAAGCAATCATCAAGAGCGGCAGAAGGACTGGCCTTGTGAAGCCGCGGCAACCTTCCTTTATGGAAAGGTGCTAATTCCAGCGAGATTTTCTCGAAAGATGATGTGTCATGACTTTTCATCTTTTGAGGTGAAGAGTCTTTTTTTATGGAATAGCATGCCGCAATCGAAGCTTTGCTGGTATTCTCCGCAGATGATATTTGAAAGGACAGGTGTAGTATGAACATTAAGAAAGCAGCATTTGCGTCATTAGCGGCATTGGCCGCAACAGGAATTATTTTAGGATGTGGTGGTACATCTTCTGATAGCAGCAAAGCAGCATCAGAATCCAAACCGGAAAAAACGGAAATTGTCGTAGGTGTCACGCCTGGTGCCAGTGACCGCATCATGGATGTGGTTGTAGCAGAAGCTGCTAAAGATGGACTGAAAGTAACGGTGAAGACCTTCGCCGATTATGTTACGCCGGATCAGGCTCTCGACAGCGGGGAGATCGACTTGAATTCCTTCCAGCATAAACCGTTTCTTGATGGTTTCAATGAGAAGAATGGCACGAAGCTCATTAGCATAGGCAACACCTATTTAGCGCCGTTGGGATTGTATTCGAAGAAGTACACCTCTGTCAGTGACGTTCCGGATGGAGCGACGATTGCCATTCCAAATGATCCGTCTAATGGCGGACGGGCGTTGCTGTTACTTCAAAAACAGGGATTGCTTAAACTCAAGGATGGTATAGACTCGACAAAAATGACCATACAGGATATAGTGGAAAACAAGAAAAATTTGAAGATCGTTGAACTGGAAGCGGCTCAACTGCCTCGTTCTCTCGAAGATACTGCGGCTTCTGTTATTAATGCGGGTTATGCCATTTCTGCAGGCCTTAGCAGCAAAACAGATGCTATCGCAGTGGAAGACAATACCAGTCCTTATATAAACATTATTGCAGCCCGTCCGGAAGATAAAGATGATCCGGCATACCAGAAATTTGTCAAAGCCTTCCAGTCTGATGCGGTAAAGAAATTTATTAATGAAAATTACGAAGGTGCGCTCGTTCCGGCATGGTAAGAAAATATTGATCAAAAAATAAGGAGGATTTGCTTCTTTTCGGAGAAGTGAATCTCCTTTTGTTTGTTTATTTTACATATTGATGATGAGGTGGAAAAACATGAAATTTGAAGAAGATCAATCGTTAATAGAACATTTTCGGCAGAGTATACAATTTCCTACTGTTTCCAATGAAGATACGGAAAAAGTAAATTGGTCTGCATTTGAAGATTTGCACCAATATTTAAAAAAGACCTATCCTGCAGTATATCGGATGTTCACAAAAACCAATCTTGGAAAAGCAGGGCTGCAGTTTTGCTGGAAAGCAGAACATCCCCGACAGCCACCGCTTCTTTTCATGGCGCATCAGGATGTGGTAGAGATTGGAGACCCGTCTCGGTGGAAATATCCACCTTTTTCGGCAAAACTGGCCGACGGCTGCATATGGGGCCGGGGCACTGTAGACTGCAAATCCCTTTTGATATCAGAATTGGAAGCGGTAGAAGAACTATTTGCCAATGGTTTCCGGCCGGATTATGATCTGTATCTGTCTTTCGGATACAGTGAAGAAGTATATATGAAAAATGCTCCCAATGGAGCGCAGCTGCTGGCTGATCATTTAGAAGAGCAGGGTGTAAAAGTAGGCTGTATCTTTGATGAAGGCGGAGGTATCAGCAAAGAAAAAAATGGAAAATTGGTGGCACGCATCGGACTTGGAGAAAAAGCTGCCGTAAACTTTGAGCTTTATAAAGACTCTGCTGGCGGTCATTCCAGTAAACCCGGATCGGGTACGGCGGTAGGTGCCGTGGCCAAGGCTATTGTCGCAATAGAAGGGAACCCGTTCCCTTATCGTCTGACACCGCTGGTGATAAAGCAACTGCAGGCAGATGCTGCAGTAAAAGAGGGCGATGTAAAACGAATTTATGGAGACCCGGAACAATACTGGGATGAACTTTGCGATCTGGCTAAAAAAGATAATGCTCTTGACGCAATGCTTCATACCACGATTGCTTTTACAATGACTTCCGCCAGTGAACAACCGAATGTACTTCCTTCTCATGCGGCTACAGTAATGAGCTGCCGCATCCTGCAAGGTGATACGGTACAGTCGGTGCAGGATTACTTTGCCGCGTTTTTGCCTGAAGGTGTTCGTATCCGTCATATTTCGGGAAAAGATCCAGCGGCGACATCACTTCCTGAAGGCACATACTACAGTCTTACGGAGAAAGTACTGAAAAAATTGTATGGAGACGATATTATCCTCGTACCATTCTTGTGCCTCGGCGCTACGGATTCCCGTTATTATGCGCGGACGGCAGAAAATACATTTCGCTTTGATGGCTTGTATCGCGATAGCCGGTGGAGTGAGGCGCACCAGGTAAATGAAAAAATTCCCGGTGATCTGTTAACAACCGGTAAGCAGTTTTTTAAATTATTAATGACAACCTATTAGAAGCAGTTTGCCATGTACCTGGATTGTTGGGAGATACGTATATGACTGTGGAAAAGACTAACCGTTGCGGCATCAGGGTGGATATTATCTGATGCGGTGATGGTTTTGACGGCTTGTAAAAAAGAAGATATCTGATTATCTTAGTACTTTACCAAAGATAATCAGGTATCTTTTATTATTTTTATAGTTTATTGCAGTTATAAACACATTCAGTTTTAAAGTAGACAGGAGCAGCGTTTGGTGTTTTTCTGTTTGTAATTGCAATGTATAAATGATCCTGCAACAGGTTAAAAAATTCCTGAGGTTTTTATAGAGATATCTTTTTATATCTTGACAAATCCTATCGGATACATTACCATTAGATAAAAGCATATTATATAGCTATGAATAATATGAAAGAAGGTTTTAGCATTGGAAACACAAGCAATAAAAGATAAAATTACCGAAGAATTCTACTGGTTTCATAAACATCCTGAGTTATCTTATGAAGAATATGAAACAACAGCGCGCATAAAAGAAAATCTGACAGTAGCAGGAATACGAATCCTTAATGTTCCGTTACAGACAGGACTGTTTGCGGAAGTGGGTTCAGGGAAAAAACCGATACTGGCGATTCGCTGTGATATTGATGCATTACCGATACAAGAAAAAACAGACTTGACCTATCAATCGCAAATACCAGGGAAAATGCATGCTTGTGGTCATGATTTCCACACTGCAACTGTTTTAGGCGCTGCGTATCTGTTAAAGCAGAATGAAGCAGCATTGAACGGCACTGTACGGATTATCTTCCAGCCAGCAGAAGAAGCACCGGGCGGAGCTGTTACTATTTTAGAAACTGGAGCATTACAAGATGTTCAAGCTATTTTTGGAATACACAGTTCGTCTTTGTTTGAAGTCGGCACGGTTGGCATTAAGGCAGGTGCAGTAACGGCAGCAGTTGATCGATTCAATATTACCTATACCGGCAAAGGAACTCATGCAGCGCATCCGCAGAACGGTATTGATCCTATTGTGACAGCCGCTGCTTTTGTCAGCTCAGTACAGTCGATTATAAGCCGTAATATGGACCCTTTTTCACCGGCTTTGCTTAGTATTACTCATTTTGAAAGCGGTACGACATGGAATGTTATTCCGGAAACTGCATATCTTGAAGGTACAGTACGTACGTTAGTACCGCAGGATAGAGTAATCATGCAGGAACGGCTGCATACGCTGGCAAAGAATATAGCAACGGCTTATGGTGCTGAAGCTGCTATACAATGGATTAGTGGACCGCCAGCAACTGCAAACGATGCAGCATGGGCATCGTTTGCTGCAACTGCAGCGGCAAAACGCGGTCTGCAGGTGGAAGTTTCTCCCAATTCTCTGGGTGGTGAAGATTTTGCTTTTTATCAAGAAAAAATAAGAGGGGTTTTTATTCAAATTGGCACAGGGAAATCCTATCCCAACCATAACCCTCACTTCCAGGTAGATCCGGCCGCGCTGTTTCCTGCGGCTGAGTACGTAGCAGATTTAGCGGAACAGGCACTGGTGCAGATATAGGAAATGGGCAGGAGTTGTAGAACATGATCAATTTTATTAATATCAGTAAAACATTTACGGTTAAAAAACAGCATATACCTGCACTACACGATGTATCGTTACAAGTTCAGGATGGTGATATATTTGGGGTGATCGGTTTCAGCGGTGCCGGGAAATCTACGCTGCTGCGTATGGTGAATGCCTTGGAAAAGCCGACTGACGGGCGAATTGAAGTAGATGGACAGGATATAAATACGCTGCCTTTTTCTGAGCTGCGAAAAGTGCGAAAGCGTATTGGTATGGTGTTTCAACAGTTCAATCTGTTAAACTCAAAAACAGTATATGACAATATAGCTATTCCACTAGTACTAAACCGTGTAGAAAAAAAAGACATTCAGGCGAGAGTTTTAGAGCTGCTGGATTTTGTAGAGCTATCAGATAAACGTAACGCATACCCGGCGCAATTGTCAGGTGGACAGAAACAGCGTGTTGGTATCGCCCGGGCATTAGCTACTAACCCGTCAATTCTCTTATGTGACGAAGCTACAAGTGCGCTCGATCCCGAAACGACAGATTCTATTTTACGGTTACTGGAAAAAATTAATGATGCTTTAAATATTACGATTCTTATCGTAACCCATGAAATCCATGTAATCCAACGTATTTGTAATAAAGTAGCGGTTATGGAACTTGGCCGGGTAGTAGAACATGGTTCTGTACTTGATGTGTTCAGTAATCCGAAACAGAATATGACAAAAAAATTTGTACAAACCGTCATCGCCGATAAAATTCCGGAGGGTATCATTCGAGTGCTGCAGCGCGATACACGAAACTATAAAATTATTAAGATAAGATTTCTGGGTGAAAATTCCAGTGATAATGTGCTGTATCACATCAACAAAGATTTTGCTGTAGAAACGAATATAGTATTTGCTTCTGTCAATGAACTGCAGAAGACAGTGCTGGGCATTTTTACTATCCAGATTATTGGTAGTGATCCGGAAATACAGAAAGTAATAGATTATATCCAGCATCATCAGCTTAGCTGGCAGGAGGTGACTTTATAATGGATCTTGGCATTCCATATTCACAAATTATTTTGGCAGCAGAACAGACGATTTATATGGTCTTTGTTTCATTGGCGATTGGGACGATAATTGCGATGATTATGGCGGTAACACTTGTATTGACCAATGATAAGGGTATTTTGAAAAACAAATATGTTTATGCGGTTTTAAATACAGTCATCAACATAGTCCGCAGTGTTCCATTTATTATTTTAATGGTGTTTATTCTGCCGTTAACGAAAGAAATTGTAGGTACTAGGGTAGGAACAACGGCAGCATTAGTGCCTTTAGTTACATTTATCGCGCCGTATTTAACGCGATTATTTGAAAATTCGATTTTGGAAGTAGATGAGGGAATTGTGGAAGCAGCCCAAGCAATGGGGGCATCTTATTTTGAAGTGGTGTGGCATTTTCTCTTGCCTGAGGCTCGTGGATCGCTTATTTTATCGGTTACTACGGGTACGATAGGCCTTCTCGGGGCAACTGCTATGGCTGGTGCCATTGGCGCAGGCGGTGTAGGCGATTTAGCTTTGACCTACGGTTACGAACGATTGAATTTTCCGCTTATGCTGTTCACGGTAGTTGTATTGGTAGTATTTGTGCAGATTATTCAATCCTTCGGCAACCATTTTTCTTCCAAAGTACGTAATCATTAAATAATCAATTACAATAATACTAGAAAAAGGGGATTTTTATAATGAAATTAAAAAAAGTTACAATGTTTTTATTGACGGCAATTTTAGGCACGATGGTTTTAGCTGGCTGTGGCAGCACCAGCAGCACCACCAGCAGTGACAACACTGGTAATGCAAAGAAGGAATTGGTTTTTAGTAAATCCCAAGGGCCGTATTCGGAACTATTTGAACAAGGCATTAAACCAATTTTAGAAAAACAGGGATACAAGATCACTGCTAAAGATATGTCGGATTTACTGCAAGCTGATGTGGCATTAAATGAAGGTGAAGTTGACTTTAATGTGGAACAGCATATTGCTTATCTTGATGACTTCAATAAAAAACAAAATGGTCATTTAGTGCCAATCACTCCGATTCCAACGGTACCGGCAGGTATTTATTCTGGTGCAAAGACTGCTTTAAATCAAATTGCTGATGGAGCGCGGATTGCAGTGCCGAATGATTCTTCGAATACGTCAAGAGCCTACGCGCTGCTGCAAAAAGCTGGCTGGATCAAGCTGACAGAAGGCAAGGATTTGTCTACGGTAACCCAGCAGGATATTGTGGAAAACCCATATCATATCCAATTTACGGAAATGAAATCATTGACTATCCCAGCTGTTCGCTCTGACTTCGATTTTATTGTTATTACAGGATCAATTGTATACAATGCTAAGATTGATCCGTCTACGGCCTTACTAACAGAAGATGTTTTACCACATTTACTGCTTCAATTGGTAGTGCTGGACAAAAATAAAGATGCTCAGTGGGTAAAAGACATATCGGCCGCGTATCATTCTGATGAATTCAAAGCCTATATAAAGGCCAATAATAAAGGCTTGTGGTTTATACCAAAAGAATTGCAATAACGTTTGTGTAAATTACTTTGGTTAAGAAGTTTTCCAATTTCTATGGAGATAGCTGGCTGTGCTATAGGCTGTGATTTGTGCCGTTATGTTATTTTATTATAGGAAGCCTTGCTGCAGAGAGCGGCGTGCAAAACGAAAAAAATTCGTTTTTGCACGCCGTTTTTACGTAAAGTAAAGCTGTTTTCATTACACAATAAAAATTTTAGCAATCTTTGTTATTAGATGTTTGACAAATAATATAGTATAAACTATAATGAATTTACTAATCATACTAATCCTGTCTACTATATATGTTATAGCGGGTGCGCTGACGATTTATTTTCATTTTTGCATAAGGAGGGAAGTTTCTTGACAAATTTAGAAAAAGCATCAATACAAGAGAAATTTGCGATTTCAAAGGAACTTATGGACAAAATCGTTGAGATTTTGCACGGCATGGTTTATGGAGATATGACATTGATTGCACAAAACTTCCGACTGGTGCAGATTGAGCGGAATGAGAAAATACGTCCTAGTGATATGGAGGAATACGGAAATATAATAAAAGAATCGTGTAAAAACGATTATACAACGCTTTGCCGGAAAATTCAGCAGCAATTTCACGGACTGGAATATGGACAGGTTGTTGTTGTTGTTAAGGATGGAAAAATCGTTCAGGTTGAACGAACCGAAAAGTATCGTTTCCAAAATTTTACTGGCCTTGATGGTGAGGGGATTTAAAATAAATGCAGGAGATCGAAAAAATAAAATAGAAAATGTCGTATAAACGACTTACGAGCAGTGTGATTTCGTTTATAATAAAAGACATATTCAAAATCTATAAACTTTATATGATGATAAGAACGTTGAGCAGAAACACTGCAGACCGGGATTTTTCTGAATGATTCAGAAGAATGCCCGGCTTTTTTTATTCTATGTCACAGCATAAAGTAACTGGCACTGAACCAGGGCGGTTTAATAACATAAATAGGGGAGTGGTAATTATGGCAAATCAGACAATCGACAAAAAAAGTGATTTGAAAGAAAAAATGCTGGAAGAACTAAAAATACGGGCAGAGGTTTTTAATAAAGGGATCACTGCGAATACGGAGGTATTTCAGCAGCTGGATTTTGAACATACTTATTTGGAACAGGTTCATGCCTGTTTTTATAACAATCATCAAGAATATAAAGCGACAAGTCTGCCACAGGCATTTCGTTCACCGAGCGGATATCGCTACGCATTTGCCTATGACTCACAATCGCAATACAGCATTACGAAAGAAAATGAGAAATTTTATTTGAATAATGGGCCGGAGCAGTTGTTCGAGATTAAATTTGAGCGTAAGCCAAAGTATTATAGCAAATATACCAGTAATGGTAAAAAGATGTCTACGGTTGCACAATATGTTGGTTCATCAAAAATTACAGTTGCTTACAGTAATGAGTGCTCCTTGCAGGAAAAAAATCTGGATTGCCGGTTTTGTAATATTAATGCTACAAAGGCTAATTATGCAGAAATGCAGGATATCTCATGGAAGAGTGCTGCAGAAATTGCTGAAGTCACAGGAGCAGCGTACGCTGAAGGCTGTAACCATCTTACAATTACGGGGGGATTTATTCCGGAACGCCGTGAAGTTGATTATTATATTGACGTTGCGGAAGCAATCCATAGTTTTACAGGGCTTGCTGAT
>WSSedB1CaDRAFT_10000727_pt1 | contig 13562 bp, 8 predicted proteins | sample WetSurSB1Cattail_FD_9460 | JGI IMG/M metagenome (IMG submission 9460)
GATCAAGTATATTATTGATAACAACAAGTATTTCAAAGAATATTTGGCTGATTACACCAACGCGTCTTTCATCGTCGGTCCAAAATTCGATTTTCAGGATGGTCTATTCTCCGGCTACGATTCCAAGGGCAGAAAATATGACGCGAGTTTTTGGGCATTTGAGAAAGAGTCCGATGGTAAGGTAAAGCGTGACCTTACGCTTCAGGACCCGCGTTGTGTTTTTCAATTGCTGAAAAAGCATTACTCAAGATATACGCCGGAAACAGTATCTTCAATTACTGGCACGCCAGTTCCCGATTTGGCCAAGGTTTACGAGGCCTATGCTTCTACAGGGACTAAAGACAAAGCAGGGACGATCATGTACGCCATGGGCTGGACCCAACATACCGTTGGTGTTCAGAATATTCGGGCCATGTGTATTATCCAGCTCTTGTTAGGGAATATGGGAATTGCAGGCGGTGGAGTGAACGCTCTCAGGGGAGAGTCTAACGTTCAGGGATCAACCGATCAAGCCCTACTCTTCCACATACTACCCGGATACCTGGCTTACCCTCGAGCCAATCAGCTCAATCTGGAGTCATACCTCAAAGCTATAACTCCAACTACAGTTGAACCGATGTCGGCCAATTGGCCTCAAAACCTGCCAAAATATTTTGTGAGCCTAATGAAGTCCTTCTGGGGAGACAAGGCGACAAAAGAAAATCAGTTTGGTTATGAATGGCTCCCAAAGTTGGATGTCGGGCAAAATTGTTCCTGGCTTAACCTTTTTGACGCAATGTATGACGGTAAGATCAAAGGCTTTTTTGCCTGGGGTCAAAATCCTGCATGTTCAGGGGCCAACGCAAACAAGGTTCGTCAGGGGCTGGCCAAACTTGACTGGATGGTTAACCTGAACATTTTCGACAACGAGACAGGATCTTTCTGGAAGGGCCCAGGAATGGATCCAAAGAAGATAAAAACTGAAGTCTTCATGTTGCCGGTGGCGGCCTCTGTAGAAAAAGAAGGCAGCATATCGAATAGCGGGCGTTGGGCTCAATGGCGCTATAAAGCGGTGGACGCGCCAGGAATGGCTAAACCGGACGGGGACGTTGTTGTTGAGTTGTTCGATAAGATCAGGGCCCTTTATAAAAAAGGCGGAAAGTTTCCCGAGCCCATACTCAACCTGAAATGGGATTACGTTGATCAGAAGGGTCATTTCGACCCCCACAAAGTAGCCAAAGAGATTAATGGCTACTTTGTGAAAGATGTCACTCTAAAAGACCCTACAGGAAAAGACGTCAGTTTCAAAAAAGGGGATCTGGTTCCTGCTTTTGGATTTCTTCAGACGGACGGCAGCACATCTTCTGGAAACTGGATTTATTGCCAGAGCTACAATGCTCAGGGCAATAACATGGCTAGAAGAAAGAAAGATGATCCGACTGGACTTGGATTGTATCCCGAATGGTCCTGGGCCTGGCCCGTTAACAGAAGGATCATTTACAATAGAGCTTCTGTTGATTTAAACGGAGCGCCATGGAATCCAAAGAAGCCTCTTCTCAAATGGGTGGAAGGCCAGGAAGTGGATGGCAAAGTTCAACCCGGGAAATGGGTCGGAGACGTTCCTGATGGGCCATGGCCCCCTATGAGTAACACTAAGGCTGGGAAGTATCCGTTCATAATGAAACCGGATGGGCTGGCCTCAATCTTTGGTCCAGGATTGGCGGATGGTCCATTTCCAGAACATTATGAGCCCCTGGAATGTCCGGTCCCCAAGAATCAGCTCTCTGGCCAATTCACAAATCCAACTATCAAGATTTTCGCAGGAGAGATGGACAAACATTTGTCATGCGACCCAAGGTTCCCGTTTGTAGGAACCACATACCGTGTTACTGAACATTGGCAGACGGGGATCATGACTCGGTGGCAGCCGTGGTTGATTGAAGCCGAGCCCCAGATGTTCGTGGAAATGAGTGATGAACTTGCGACACTCCGTGGAATCAAGAATGGTGAAAAAGTAAAGGTCTCTTCCGTCAGAGGAGAGGTTGAAGCGGTAGCCATCGTTACCACTCGATTCAAGCCATTCAAGATTGGTGACCTAATTGTACATCAAGTCGGTATGCCGTGGTGTTTCGGTTGGATGGTCCCAAAGGATGGAGGTGAAAGCGTCAACCTGCTTACCCCCAATGTAGGTGATCCCAACACGATGATCCCTGAATCAAAGGCTTTCATGGTCAATGTAGCCAAAATAGAAGGAGGAAAGTAAAATGTCTGAAGGATATTCAATTCTTGTAGACACCTCCAAATGCACGGCCTGCCGAGGTTGTCAGGTCGCGTGCAAACAGTGGAACGGACTACCAGGCACGGCCACGAAAAATGAAGGGACACATGAGAATCCGATGGACCTATCTGCAGACACTTGGAAAATCGTGAGATTCTCAGAGGGACCTTCCCATAATGGTAACCCGTTCTGGTATTTCTTTTCAGAGCAGTGCAGACACTGCCTATCTCCTGGGTGCATGGCCGAAGCGGAAAAAAATGAAATCATTCAAGATGAAAAGACCGGCGCCGTAATTTTCACACCCAAAACGAAAAGTTTGAACTATGAAGCCACGCGCGAGGGCTGTCCATATGACATCCCACGTCAAAATCCTAAAACTAAGGAACTGTTCAAGTGTACGATGTGTTTTGACCGGATCACGAATAACATGATTCCCGCCTGCGTAAAATCATGCCCTACAGGCGCTATGGTTTTTGGGGAAAGACCTAAGATCCTTGAAACGGCGAAAGCTAGGATTCAGGAACTATCCAAAAAGTTCCCAAAAGCTAAGGCAATAAATCCTGATGATGTTAGAGTGATCTATTTAGTCACCGATGATCCTCAGAAATACTGGAAACTGGCGGCAGGAAGGTAATTAAATTCCAGTTTCCGAGATTTTCTGATATTTTGAAAGCCCCGACGGCGGTTTAGCCATTCGGGGCTTTTTTTATATCCCCGCCGGGATATTATCCTGCATACAAGATGTGTCTATAGGCTTTTTCAAATTGAGAAAAGGAGATGTCAAATGGTCTCAAATGAGACTGATCAACAGGAAAGAGAAATAAGAGATTCTATCCTACGGATCAAGGAGGACATTCCTCAGATCGCAGGTGTTATTGACGCTTTCGAGGAGTTATTCGTAAAAAGATCCTTAGCAAAATCGAAACTTCCTGCCCCCAGTTTAGAGTTGGATAATTTCGATACAGCAAGGTTTGGTCAGGGGGCGCCCATTTTGGACGACAGAAAGATCGAAATTGAAAGAGACTCACTACTCCAAGTCGCAAACTTGATCATTCCAGCGCTTGAAAAAGGGTTTCCCAAACTTCTTGATCCCCTGGAACGATTGAAATCTCTTCTTGAACGAGATCAAACGTTCATGGATAGACTCCTGACCGCCCTCGAGTCCACTAACAGGATAATCATCGAAGAAATGGCCTCTCAAATAGAGATGGAGCCAGAAACTCTCCAATTTGTGTGTTCTGAGCTTACCAAGCCTTTCGCCGAAAAAGCTGAAGAAACAGTCAGGGCTTTAATAAAGGACTTGGCTTGGAGCAAAGGATATTGTCCGGTTTGCGGCGGATGGCCTGGGGTAAGTTTCTGGAAAGAACAGGAAGGACGGAGATTTCTAGATTGTTCAGTCTGCGGTCACGAATGGAGTTTCATGAGAACTAAATGTCCATTTTGTGAAAATGACGACAACTCTCAAATGGAATTAGTTTTCTCCGAAGATCGAAAATTTGAACATGCAGAACTATGTCATGTTTGTAAGAGATACATAGTCGGGCTGGATACGCGAGACATGATTACAACTCCTCACCCCTCAGTGGCCCCCCTGGGGTTGATTTATCTGGATTTCCTCGTCCAGGAGAGGGGCTTTCTCCCTGGAGCCGCGTTAGGGTGGAATGTTCTGGATATCACCTGATAGTGCGCTAGAGTTCCATCTTGGGATATGAAATATTTCAATTCAAGAAAATCTCTGATTGCGCCTGTTGTGTTAATAGTTTTTTCCTTGGTGGGGCTGGCTGTTTCCGATTATTTCGCGTCGCCGTCCATACTGTCAATCTCGACCATTGTAAACAAACTCCTGATCCCATTGCTCAGGTTATTCCTGTATCTTGCCTTGGGACTGCTATTCGGAGAATTTCTCGAAACTCTGGGGTGGACCTCGAAGTTGGCCGGCTGGTTACGACCGTTGACCAAATGGGCTCATCTGAAAGACGAAAGTGGAGCGGCTTTCATAACCAGCTTCGTGTCGGGCATAGGCGCTAATACCCTATTGACGACTTTCTACCAAGAGGGGAAAATCAGTCGCCGGGAGGTCAAACTTACCTACCTGCTCAACAATGGTTTGCCACTGTTCTTGCTGCATCTTCCCACAACTTTTTTTATCACAGCTTCCCTGGCAGGCACAGCCGGTCTGATATACCTGAGTGTCACGCTGACTGCCGCATTGGCTCGAAGCATAGGGATTCTCGGCTACTGTCGTTATGCGCTTCCTGAGGCGTGTTGGCTGTGGAGCCCAATTGTGGACGAATCGGAGCTTAAGAAAGAGAGAACGTTAAGTCGGATTTTAAAGAAATTTAAAGACCGGTTCTACAGGGTGGCTCTTTATACCACTCCCATCTATATCATAATTTTCTTGTTGAATCAGTGGGGACTGTTTAAGTGGTTAAGATTGGGTTTCAGCTCCTGGTTGACTGGAGGTTTTTTCCCGGTTGAGGCTACAGGGATGATCATATTCTCACTGGCCGCTGAATTTGGAGCTGGAATGGCCGCAGCGGGAGCATTGCTCCAGCATGGGGAGCTTTCGACAAAACAGGCTGCTCTAGCGCTGATCCTGGGAACAATAATAGCCACACCTCTTCGGGCCATAAGGCATCAGTTGGCGACCCAAATCGGTTTATTCAATGTTAGGCTGGGCACGGAACTTATTATCCTTGGTCAGGGATTGAGGATTACAAGTCTGGTTTTAGTAGCCGGTCTATATGCGATTCTCTTCTGAATCAAGGCGCCTTGATCACAGTCAGGAATTTTTTGTAATCACCTTTGAGAAATGTTTTTCGGAAGACTCAAGGACCGGCAAATCTAGAATCGCTCTTAAAGAATGTTGATAAAATGACATCCCTGAATTATTTGGCTTGAATTGAGTCTCAATAAGACCTGAGAGCTCATTTTTTGGACCCTTTTTCCTAAAAAAACATTCTTTATCTCCAGAACGCTCATGACCTTTTTTCGGTTTACTTTTGGGTCATCGGCAAGAAAAGTCTCCGTCAAGGAATTAATTACTGATTGATGTAGGGCGATGCGTTCCCCGAGAAACTGTATCCCAACCCCCATCTGTTTGTTAATTTTTGGCAACCGGTTATCCTCAGCATATCGAATAACATCATCGATGGTCAGAGCGACATCAGACTTGATCAGCCCCTGAAACGATGGCAGGTCGGAAGGCCCGACCAACTTGTCATAGAAAGTTGAAACCTGGTTCAATTTGTCCAAAGTCTGCTGGTTTTCTTTGGCGGCCAGCTTAGTGAGGAGTTCTACGGCCGCCCCAAATGGAAACAGCATATAACCCCTGAAGGCAAACCACTTTTTATCGACTTTCACATCAAACGTCGCCTTAGTCAAAAACTGAACTGCCTGGAAATATCTTTTGAGTTCCTCGGATGATGCGTAACGACCCCGAGGAAAATTCTGCGGGTCTTTCCCGAACAGCTCAAGTCTTGACAAAACTTCTTTAGAAACAGTGGGATCAATTTTTGCATCGGGGTCCAAAAGCTTCCGCGCCATTTCTACGAAGAGCAGACATGACCCGTTAACACCCCTTTGCTTGATGTCAGCCATCAATTCTTGTAACGCAGGATATACACAAGCGAGTTCATAATCTACGAGGACTGGCTGGGTCCTAAGTTTAGCCATCTCAAAAATATAATTGGCTGAAAAATAGATGTCGTGTCCATGGGCGACTTGATCGGTATACCATGCCTGGGGACAACTGATTGGTCTGAGAAAAGTCGGGTCAGAATTGGTCTTTTTTTGTCTCGGCCGATCCTGCTGCGGTAGACACAACCAGAATCATGGCCATGACTAATGTCATCAGTAATCCGGACCTAGTTATAACGTTCCGCTTCATTTTTCTTCCCTCGACAGTCAGATTTTTTTCAACCCGATCTTTTCCCCCACAATCAATTGATTCGGAAGGACAGTTAACATCTGACAAACTGGTACAATAATTTTCACCAAGACTATGTCAGTCCCTGCAAAGCGGCCAAGCGGCATATATTTCAGTCAAGTTTTTGTCAGATTTTTCCTCGGAATTCGAACTAATTACTTCAAGGGCGCCATTTTCGAAAAGAGCCTGCTGTCCTGATGGCTTTGAAGACCACAATAACTTGTTAGAGTGGAAAAATCGGAGACAACATAAGTTTAAAATCTCTAAAAAAGGTCAAAAATTGTTAGATATGGTCAAGAGCTTCATGATATGACTTGCATATATACTTGCATAATTGTGTTTCGTACAGAGTCATGGCTGTTAACATGGATGACAGAGATAGCGATCTTGTCAGACGATGCCTCTCGGGTTCCGAACAGGGATGGACGGAATTATATGACCGTTTCCAGAAACTGGTCGGCATGGTTGTTAAGCGACGTTTGCGCGTTCCTCACGACGGGTTGGAGGATGTCGTTCAGGAGGTTTTTATGGTCCTGACATCGGCATTAAAGAATTATGACTCCGTTTATTCTCTGCAGAAATACATTTGCACGATAACTGAAAGAGTGTGTGTTGATCGCTATAGATTCTCCACGGCAGCGAAGAGGGACGGCGAAACTGAGCCTCTCGAAGACCATATCTCAGGGTTGACTAATTGCCGGAATGAGGTTCAGGACTCCGGGAACCAGGAAGAGAAATTGGTTTTACGGGAGCAAACCCAATTTTTGAGACAGTCCTTGAGGACACTGGGCGAAAGATGCAGGCGACTCTTACGGCTGAGATACCTTGAAGAACTGCCCTACTCAGAAATTTCTAAGGTTATGAACGCCAATGAAAACACCCTTGCTGTTCAGGTAGCCCGTTGTATTAGGGAATTGAAGACAAGTTTTCAGAGGCTGATCAAGAAAGGGGCGACAAATGATCCCTTCTGATCAAAAGAAAACTGATGAACATCTAACCGACCTGCTGCCGATGTATGTTGACGATCGCTTATCTACTGATGAGCGAAGGTTGGTTGAAAATCACATTAAGGAATGCGCACCGTGTTCGGAAGAAGTAGAATCTCTCAGACTGGTCATAAATATTTTAAGAAAGGAAAAGACTGTCTTCTGTCCGGAACCGTGGGAGTTGTATGAATTCATCGAAAAAGGAACGGACCCATCCGGAAAAATGGCCCAACATCTTGAAGACTGTCCTCTGTGTTGTGCCGAAGTGGCCGAATATAAAGAAGGATCCGCTACGAATAAGCTGCCGGACAAAATTAAAAATGAGCTTAGGAAGAGCTTTCCAAAGCCAGGGCACTCTGAAAAGTTCGAGTGGAAAAGTGGGTTTACCTGGGCGCCAGGCTGGTTAAATTCCGTTTTCAAGACGCCGGCCTTGGCTCTGGGGACCGCTGTAGCCGCTATCCTTGCTGTCATATTGCTGTATCCTCATGGAACGCCCCCGGTTTCTATAGGGGTCAGCTCTGAGAATTGGGAAGAGAATGGACCTCAGGGCACACCAAAATCATTGTTTTCTAATGCGCACGCACGAAAAGAAATTCACCAACCAGTCCCTTCAGGGAGCCGTGGCGCTGCAAGACCATTGTTCCTGGACGGGACTAAACCTAGAGTGGTCAGCATAATTGTATTCCACGGATCCAACAAGCCAGAGATTCAATCAACAGTTGATTCTCTCTACCAAGCCTTGAAACCTAACGCCGAAATCAAGAAAAGATTTAAGTTCTCAACGCCGGATCAGTTGAAGGATTTTTTGGAAAAAACTTCAGATCGTAAGCTTTCGCCTACCGAAGCGCTTAGTCAATTCTATAAGGAATTTTCAGTAAATCTTGCCCTAATAGTTAACGTTAAACCCAACAAAGAAAAATTCGGATTAACTACTGAAGTTGTTGACACACGCACCGGTCAAAGTCTGGCAGAATTTACTCGTGACGCTATAACCAGCGCGGACTTGGCTTCCACCGTCGGCAAGTCTTTGGAATTGTTGAATATGGTAACATCAAACAGTCAGGTCCGATAAATAAATGTTCATCTTTGTTAATATGGCGTCGGGTCAGTAACTTAAAATATTTGAAGCAAACACGAGTTCTATGAAAACCTTGATTAGGGAGGATAAGTAAATGAGGTCCATTAGAAACTCCCATCTTTTTTATCTGTCCTTGTCGGCGCTGATTGTATTTTCCCCTTGGGTGAGTTTTACTAGTGCTCAAACTTCTCAAGCTCTCGTAACAGGACAGGATTGTTCGGCGGCAAGAGTAAAATATGCCGAGGGTGTTAAACTACTTAATTACAAAGAACGCCTTGCTGCTTTCCAAAAAGCTGTAGACCTTTGTCCCACTTATGCTGAGGCTCACGTTAACCTTGCTGACGCTTTTGAACACTTGGGCCTGATCACCAAAGAGAATTTTAATGGCGTCCAAGAGGCTAACAAGCTTCTTGATCAGGCCGTTCGACATTACACCAGAGCCATAGAATTAAAACCGGATCTCGTCGCCCCACGACTTGGCCTTGCGGACGTGTATATGTCTCAAGGTCGTTATCCCCTGGCAGTCGAGAACTACAAGAAGGTCCTGAAATCCCAACCAGCGTTCCCGGGTCTGGAAGACAGGTTACGTGAGGCCGAAAACCGGGTTCGCTCGCACAAAGAAGGTCTTAAGGAGGCTTCTGAGATTACCAAACAGGCACAGAAAGCTAACTTGAAAAGTATGTATAAGACCATGGGATTTGAAGATTTTGTGATTAAGGACAGCGACAGGCAATCATTCAACAACATTCTTTTTGAAGGCTGGTCCGCCGCGATCCGGTCTGGAGAGCCGATCAATCAACTCAACGAAATTGGAAAAGCTTTGTCTTCCGGGGAAATGTCTTCTTTCAAATTCATAATTGAAGGACACGCAAACTCTGTGGGCGAGTTTGAACGAAACATGAATCTATCAAATGAACGGGCTAGAGCTGTTAAGGAATACCTCGTAAAGAATTACGGTGTAAACCCGGATCGCATGATAACTCAGGGGTTTGGATACACAAGACCCAAACATGATCCAGCTACTGACTCTTTGAATCGCAGGGTTGAAATAGTTTTTTTTAATGAGGATAACAAAAAATGAAGAAGTCCCTATTTCCGATGGCCCAGAATGCGCTCTGTTTTTGCCGGACAGCTATCTCATACCCGTCATTCATTTTCCTGGTAGCTATTTGGATGATTTTTCCGCCTTTTATGACTCCGGCGAATGCGTCGGATCTCTCCAATAGTGAGTTGTACGCAGTATTGGTTGGTATCGGAAAATACCGTGACACAAAGTTAAACCAGCTCGAACTCTCACCAAAAGACGCTCAGGACTTTCATGCATTTTTAAAGGAAAGAGAGAAGCTTTTCAAAAAGTCCCACGTTAAGCTTTTTATAAATGAGCAAGCTACGAGAGAAAACGTCACCAAATCCATTAGAGACGACTTGAAGCCTGCAGGTAAAGACGATGTGGTAATCATTTTTCTTTCCGGGCATGGAGCTTCTGATCCTGTCAGAACGGATGAGTTTTATTTTCTTACTTACGACGCTGATGTTGAAAACCTTTACGGAAGCGCTCTCCCCATGAACACATCGGGCTTGTTCAAGGGGATCGACTCCGATCGTCTAATTCTGGTGTCCGACGCCTGTCATTCAGGTGGTTTTAGCTCTGCCCTTGAAAAATCTACAGCAAAGGCAGCCGACACATTTTTTTCAATTTTCCAGAGTTTACAAGGAAGATTCGGTTTTGCTTCGAGCAGGCCAGATGAGAAATCATGGGAAATCAAGAAGTATGGAAACAGCATATTTACTCATTATGTCCTCAAGGGTCTCCGAGGAGGCGCCTGTAGAAAATCCGGAGACGGGGTTATAACTGTCAAGGACCTTTACGATTATGTATATGAAGGAACCCGAGCTGCGACAAAAGGGATGCAAAACCCACAGCTATACGCGGCAAAAGGGAGAGCTGACGAAACGCCGATGTTCAGGACACCTGTCTATGATAAACCGCTGAACGTTGAAGCCCTGTTCGTCACACAGACTGATGATGGGGAAGTTAGGCCCTTGACGAATGACGCTTCGCTCAAATCAGGCCAGCGTATCGGAGTAGCATTCAAAGCTGACGCTGACTGCTTTGTACATGTTGTTTGGTGGGACTCCAATGGAAATGTAGGGCGTCTGTTCCCGAATCCCAAGCTTACTGAAGGCACTGGCGAAATAAAAGCCGGAGTTACTCAGTGGCTCCCGTACAAACAGGGAAAGCACTGGTATGTGTTAGACAAAAATGAGGGCGAAGAGACCATCTATCTGGTAGCGAGCAGAGAAAGGAATCCAAAGCTCGAGGAACTGTACACAAAACTGCGCTCTTCAGGACTGGAGCGAGAATTCAACCTCATGGGAATTGAGGATTACACTGTGCCGGATAAGGCGAAACAACTTTCGGATCAGGACAGGCAACGGTTATTTCAAAAGATGGAAAACCAGATTCAAGTGGTAGGGGCCGATAAGGTCATCAGAATCAAATTCAAACATGTAGCTCCCTGATTAAAGCAAATCAACCATCATCTGCGCTTACCTTTTGCAGATACAAACAACTAGCGGAGGTCACCATGTTTTACGGATCAATTCGAGTGACGTTTGTTTGCATGGTGATTTTGTTGGGGGCTTCCACGGGGTTTGCCCAGTCTGAAAAGGATGGGTTTGCCTTGATAAAGGAAGGGAGCCAGCTTTTAAAGAAGGCTGATTCTGCGGCCGATGTAGAAACCGCGCTCAAGAAGTTGCAAGAAGCCCTGCGCATCTTTGATAAGTTAAAATCCGACAAAGGCAGGGGGTACGCCCTTAATAACACAGGTCAGGTCTATTTAAGGCTAGGGCAATATTCAAAGGCGCTAGAAGCTTATGAAAAGGCGCTTTCCATAAAAAAGAAGATCGGCGACGCCAAAGGAGAAGGGTACTCGATAAGCGGCATTGGATCAGTTTACTATGCGCAGGCGAACTATTCTAAAGCATTTGAGTATTTTGAACGACACCTCGAGATAAGCAGGACAATAAGTGACGCCAACGGTCAGGGCAACGCTCTCAACAATATTGGCATGGTCTCCCAATCATTGGGCCAATATCAAAGGGCATTGAAACATTATGAACAATCCCTGGAAATAAAAAAGAAGTTGGGAGACGTTAGCGGCGAAGGGACCGCTCTCAACAATATCGGCTATGTCTACATTGTGCTGGGGGAATATCCAAAGGCCATGGAATATTTTGAGCAATCCCTCAAAAAGAGGCAAAGCATTGGAGACTTGAGGGGTGAAGCAGCCGTACTTGTAAACACTGGAGAGGTTTGCAGAGCCTTGGGCCAGTATCCAAAGGCATTGGAATATCATGAGCGGTCCCTTGAAATAAGGAAAAAGGTCGGAGATGTAAGGGGTGAAGCAAATTCCCTAGTCAACATCGGGCTGGTTTATAACGCTTTAGGTCAATATTCCAAGGCCTTGGACTATTATAATCAGTCTCTCGAAATAAACGAGAAGATCGGAAACGTTAAGGGAAAGTGTGACTGTCTCAACAACATAGGAAACGTCTACTATTCCCGGGGCCAGTATCCCAAAGCTCTTGAGAATCAGGAAAGGTCCCTCGAAATAAAGAGAAAGATTGGCGATGTCGCTGGAGAATCCTCCTCGCTTAACAACATAGGGAACGTCTATCTTAGCCTGGGACAGTATCCAAAAGCGTTGGATAATTACGAGCGTTCGATTGAAATAAAAAAGAGGCTTGGAGACGTTAGAGGTGAAGGACTATTACTTTCCAACATGGGAATAATTTACAAGAAACTGGGGCAATATACTAAAGCCCTTGAGTATTACAAACATTCGCTTGAAATAAGAAAGAGGTTAGGAGACTCAGAGGGAGAAGGAACGACATATTCTTTACTAGGAACGCTTTACACGGATCTTGGGAAATATGCCGACGCACGGTCAGCCCTAGAAAAGGCTCTCCAGATAAACAAATCCATCGGAAAACCTACCAGGGGAGTAGAAAACAACCTCGCCAATCTTTTTCTCGACAGCGGTGATCTGTCGGAGGCTGAGAAACGCATCAACTCTGTCGGTTATGACTCCACCAGGGCTAGGCTGAGTTTGCTGAAAAGAGACTATGCCTCAGCGGCAAAGTATTACGAAAAAGCTCTAGCCATGGCCGAAAAGACAGGCAATTCCGATGGATTGTTTATAAGCTACACTGGCATAGCCACGACCAATGAGGCTATGGAGAACTACGAGAAGGCCGAAGAATATTACGAGAAGGCCATGAATCTTCTTGAAGAAGTCAGGTCAGGACTTTTGCCCTCAGAACGTAAGAATTTTTTTGAAGTCAAGATGGGGGGATTCTCCCGAATTGAGCCGGCCAAGGGTCTAACCCGAGTTCGCATGAAACTTAACCGCCAGGACGGAGGCATCCAGGCGCTAGAGGTTTCAAAGGCCAGAGCGTTTGCTGATCATCTGTCCGAGACCAGTGCTTCCGGGGCGTCCGGAGTCCCTAAGGAAACCATGGAAAAGGAACAGTCTCTTGTAAACAGGTTGGCTGCGCTTAAAAAGGAGCTTGCAAAGACGGACCGGCTCAAACAATCGGCTAGGTACGAGATTCTGTCAGGGGAAACAAAGGATGCCGAGGCTGATTTGAGTTCTTTCGTGGATAATCTCTCTAAAAATTATCCATCATACGCTGCAGTCAAATATCCGAGGCCGATAGGAATAAAGGACTCCGGCTTGGAGCCGAAAGAGTGCCTGGTCATGTTTGATGTTTCAAGCTCGGGGGTGATGATAAAGCTCATTCGAAATAGACAGGAGGCTGAGAGTTTTTTCAAGAAGTGGGACTCTGACGATCTTGCGAAAGACGTTATGAAATTCAGGGCGCCTTTCGAAAATAAGAAGCTTCGAGAGTTCGACCCGGAACTTGCGGAAAGCCTTTATCGAAAACTCTTGCAAGCTGTGCTTGTCGATGTGCCAAAAGGAACCCCTCTGGTCATAATCCCGGATGGGATTTTAGCTGTACTGCCTTTTGAGGCCTTAGTAACAGGGGGAAAGGCGACGTGGAAAAAATTGGAAGGCAAAGACTGGCCTGAGCAGTTCAAATATTATCCTGAAGGAATAACGTTCTTGGGGGATGACTATCCGATAAGTTATTACCAGTCTCTTTCCGCCCTAACACTTGTAAGAAAAATGCGTGGGGATGACAAACCAAAGGATAGCCTACTCGTGGTCGCGGACCCCGTATTCGACTTGAAGGACAAGCGGGCTCAATTGGCAGCGCCAACGAAGTTGGCCCAGAATGAAAAAGAAT
>WSSedB1CaDRAFT_10000728_pt1 | contig 13559 bp, 15 predicted proteins | sample WetSurSB1Cattail_FD_9460 | JGI IMG/M metagenome (IMG submission 9460)
GCCGCCCGCGCCGCCACTGCCGTTCGCGCTCCCGGCGGACCCGCCGTTCGCGCCGCCCCCACCGGCGCCGCCCGAGCTGCTCGAGGCTGTTCCACCGTTGGCGCCCGCGCCGTTAGCGCCCGCCTGACCACCGCCGCCGGCGCCGCCACCGTAAGCGCTGGAGCCGCCCGCGCCGCCGCTGTACTTGGTCGTACCTATACCGTTCGCGGATTGTCCGCCCGTGCCTCCCGATCCGGAACCGTAACCCTGTTCAGCTGCAACGGTCGCCAGATTTTGGTACTGATTGCCGAACCACGTAGCGGCGCCGTCTAAACCATGCCCGGTGCCTGTGCCACGCACGCCACCCGCGCCGCCCGCGCCAACACTATGATAATAACTCTGCCCATGGAGTAACGGCACGTTCGGTACAGCGGAATATGCCCCACCACCGCCGCCGCTGTTGCGATTCGTACCGCCGCCGCCGGCGCCGCCACCGAAACATTCGATTAAATTATTCGACGAATTATAATCGTTTGGGCATACCCACTGATTCAGCCCCAATGTGGTCAAAAATATCTCAACGACGGATGATGCGATGCTGATCGTGGGCGCTGTCGCGGCAACAACGATCGTCGCGATCGCCGGCAACACGCGCAGACCCTGAGCAACTCCGGTTATCGACGCTGCGACGGGTTGAGGGACATCTCCGAACATTTTTCCACACCTATGCGATTGTCATCATCGGGTCAACGTAAACTGTAGCGCTCGCCTTCGCCACGTAGACGCGCGCGACGACGGGTCCTTTTTCCTGTGGCGTAAACGCGCACTGGAGTTTCTGCTTGTACGTGGGCGAACCTCCCCATGACGCGGAACTGGTCGTCACAGCGGCCGCGGTTGCGAGTAATCCTCTACGGGACGAGACCACGGACCCGACGCAGGACGCAGCATCGCCGAGATACTCGATCTCCAGCCATATGTCGCCGTTCGTCAGACTGGCGGCTCCGGCGATTTCCACCGTCGCGGTCAACGCCGATCCTGTCGTTTCGTTCCACTGCGCGATGGGAGCCAGATCCATCGGTTTGCCGAACGACGCGGTCGACCCTGTTACCGCTTTCCACGAAATAGACGTCGTCCCGTCACTGGCGCCGCTCGTCCGCACGGTCGTTAGCTCGTGATCCACCGTACCCTCATATCTGATACGCCGATACGAATAGTTAATATTGCTGCTGCTACAGTTGTAAAACGACATGTCGCCAAACGGGGAATACAAGGTTCCACTTTGCAACGTGACGCCAGCTCCGAGCTTGCAATTTGAAAACACTGCGCGGTACAACGTGGCGTTGTTTGTGGTGACCAATGTCGACGTAGCCAACGACAGATCAGAATCATTAACGACGAAATTAGCGTGAGCGTTGGTGTTGAAGGCGTTGTTGGGAGCCGAGCCAGTCAACGTCAGTCGATTGAACGTGACGTTGCCACCGTTCGCGCCCAGCGTGTGTGTGGTGCTGCCATAATGAACAGTACAATCGTTCATTATGACTTTATTGGCATAGGTAGCCGACGCGTCAATGTAACCCAGGAGGAACGACGCGCCTAGATTAAACGTGCAATGCTCGGCGATGACGTCGTTGGTTAGTCCCGCACCCGCCAGTCCAGATAAATTCGACGACGACCCGCATGTGAACACTAAACCATACAAATAAACATAAATACAAAACCGCAGATATGTAGCTCCCGTTGTTGACACGGACGCAGTCAACGCCAGCGCGGTCGGTGGCGTTGCGGTATGATCCACACAAATTATGCGCAATGGCAAATCCGCCGTCCCATTGGACGACGTGAGATTGAACGACACGGATTGCGTTTGGACATGCCTGTCTGATACGTACAGCGTGTCGCCGGCGGCCATGAAACCCGTCCCCGTAGGCGTTTGCATGTAAGCAAACGGCGCAGCGTATCCCGCAAACGCGCCCACAGCGCCGATGCATGTCCACGTTGCCGTGTTGTCAGCGGTGGTGTGGCCCGTCGTTGTGTCCCACGATGGTTCACTGCCGCCCGATGTTCCCGCCGTCGTGCAGATGAAGTAATAGGTTCCTGCTGTGTTTTTTATGATCGCCGACGTCAATACGTACGCCGTTCCCGTTGCCCACACCACAGTGTTCGTAACGTCGCCATTGACGGCGGGCTGGCCCGTCACTTCCCGCCAGGTCACGCCGTCGTCCGTTATCGATGCGCCCATCGTGTATGTCCACGTGGGCGACCCAGCGCCCGACGTCCCCGCGACAACGCACATATAGGCGCGCTCATTGCCCAGAGTGACGGAACCGTCCTGCTTCCGAATATTACCCACGGTGTACGCAGTGCCGTTCGCGCGCGCAGTTAACGCACTCCATCCGAACGTGTGGGAAGTCCCATCATCTTCGCAATACCAGACCGTCATCATCCCACCTCATTGATAAATCCGTAACCCGCAACTACGTACTGCCTGGTCGCGGTCGTATCGACACGTCCATAACCCGCCAGCATGAACTGCCGCGCGGTCGCGCCGCCTCCCCCTGTGGTCACTGTGGGGAGCGTGGCAGCCAGGGTGACGCTGGCGACCGCGGGTCGCGGCCGAACCACGGGGGCGAGCGCAGCCAGGGCGACGCTGGCGACCGCGGGTCGCGGCCGAACCACGGGGGCGAGCGCAGCCAGGGTGACGCTGGCGACCGCGGGTCGCGGCCGAACCACGGGGGCGAGCGCAGCCAGGGTGACGCTGGCTTTCGTTGGTGATGGGAATACAGACCCGCCGCCGATCAACGGAGCGTGCGCAGCCAGGGTGACGCTGGCGACCGCGGGTCGCGGCCGAACCACGGGGGCGAGCGCAGCCAGGGTGACGCTGGCGACCGCGGGTCGCGGCCGGACCACGGGGGCGAGCGCAGCCAGGGTGACGCTGGCGGCCGCAGGGTGCGGCGTTGCGACCGACGCCATCACCGGCGCTCGCGCAGCCAGGACAACGCTGGCTGCAGCAGGTGATGGCGTCGCGGTCAATAGGGTAATGAGCACCACCGGCGCCCGCGACGTCAGGACGACGCTCGCGTGCGCCGGAGCGCCGGGTGTCCACAAATCGAGACGCGCAACGAATACATCAGTTCCCTCAGGCCGTGGCTTTTCCACAACCTGTCTGTCAACGCGCCCCCTTACGAAATCCTGGGGGTGACGCTCTTCCCAGCAACCATCAACGCAAACAATCAGCCCGGTCCACTCTTCGCGAGTGTCCCGAGCTTTTCGCTTGCGCCCGCATCGGTCACAAATCCGATTGAACTGACCGCGCTCGAGATGGTCCGCCGGGCCCGCCATTACGCGCCAGTGCCGCCGGAAACCGTGAACACACCCGCCGCGTCAATGACGATTGTAAACGCATTGCCGGTGGTCGCGGTCACGTCCGCCGGAGTGCTGTCGAGCAGACAGTACGCCAGCAACTTATCGGTGGACGCAATCGTCCCATCGGTGTTCGCGTCCTGTACGATCACAGCGTAACGAGCTGTGATGCTCCCGCCCGATGCGGTCCATGACGGGTCCGTGGTGACGTCCCAGGTGATCGTCCCACTGGACTCCGTCCAAGTGTCGACACATACGACGCCATTGGCCGTATAACCATAGGCCGTCGCAACCTCGTTAGCGCTGACCGACGACCAGGCGTCGTGCGTCAACGCGGGAGTGTACGAGCTGGTGACCAACACGCATCGGAAACGATTGACCGCGTCCATGTCGAACGTTCCATCCGACATGTATTTTTTCGCGCCGTTATAAATCTGCCATTTGCCCGCGGCCGCCATTTTTCCACATCCTCACATCAAATATTGTTGGTGATGGCCAACGCGATAACCGATGGCGTGATCTGCACGGCCGCAGTCCCGGTTGTCTGAATCTTGGTGCAACCCATGAACGGTTGCACGCCGCTGAATAACAGCGCGCCGGACGTGTCCGCAATGTTCATCGCCTGCGTCATTGTCGTTCCGGAACCCACCCCTGTGGGTAGGTTAACCCATGTGCAGTCGATGAATTTATTGGTGCGCTGCAATCCGGACGCCAGCGTGGTCAGCCAGGTCATGCTGGCGGACCCGGCGGACGTCATAAACCGGCAACGCCTGAACACGTTACGAGCGCATGGCGTCGTGGCGTTGCCCATGTACATCTCGTACCGCATCAACGTACGAGCCATGACGGTGTCCAGTCCGATCGTGCAGTCCTCGAACAGGTTCTCGGACCCCGTGACTTTGAGACTGAACTGCGTCGCTGCGTCCATGGACACGTCGCCGCATCCGCCGATATGGCAACGCCTGAACACGTTACGATCGCCGCTCACCAACAGCGCGCCGAGTGCGGACGTGGGCGCCGACGCGGGCGCTCCCGCGAATATTTGAATGTCCTGGAATTCGCAACAATTCGCGGACACCGTCATCAGCGGCGCAACATCTGCGCCCGCCGCCGCGGAGCTGGTGGCGATGCGGCAGCGGGGACTGTACACACTGCCAGACCCGTTGACGCCCGTCAGGTGGGTGAAGTCCTTATCCCACACCAACGTGGTCGTCTGGTAGTCAGTCGTATACGCACCAGTGTTCGATTGGGCGAGCAGGTAGATCGTATCGCCCTTCTTGAACGTATTGTTTGCAGGAATGAGCGCGAGAGCGGCGGTCAGCGTTTTTCGCGCCGAGTCGAAACGACTCCCATCGTTCCCGTCCAATCCGTAATACGGATTGACGAAAATGTTCTTCCCCTGCCTGATTGGGCCACGGACAGGAACTCCGCCGAGGTCGGACAGCATGTCGCCATATGTCGTCATGATCAATTCTCCGTAGCGCAGAAAATGTAATGCGTTGAAAGAACCTTGGCTTTGGCTTCGCCAGCCTTGATCATCAACATTGGCGTCATGTCTGCAGCTGGGATGCTGGCGGTTATCGTCGCTATCAAATTATTGTCTTGATAGAAATACACCGACGTTCCGTCATAATCCCACGACAGAGTAGTGTACGTGGCGTCAACGTACGTCCCCGCTGCAGACACCACCGACTCCACGTCGCTCGCACGGCACACGCAATGGATTGTCGCCCCGGCGGTCGGGTCCGACCAAAAACCAATACAATTATCCACAGTCAGACTTGAGCCGTCCGCCGCTACGAAATTCGTGGTGGTCTGGGCGGTCCCGACGCCAACGAACACTTCCTCGAGACCAATGGTCCCAGACGCCCCTTTGCTGACCTTGATCTTTGCGGAAAAGCACGCCTTCTTTCCCGCGGTGGTCGTGAAGGTCGCCGTGGTCGCGTACATGTGGGAGACGTCGTTGTCAGCGCCTCCCAACGTCTGTACGAGCGTCGATCCACTGGCGTTAGTTGGTGTCCCATTCGTATTGGTGTTCGTCCATCCGAAAGGGATCCCGGACGAGCCGAGGAAAAAATCCTCGTAATATGAGGACCACACATCGAACGGCAGAATGCGCGGATAAACCCCGTTGGGCTGACCCGGCATCCTGGTTGCGAACCCGTCAGGGTTTATCTGCGTCGCCATGTTACGCCCCCGCCGATCCGTAAATGCAGCGCCAGTCAGTCCAGTCGAACACGTAACGTTCCGAACACTTCGCTTTCGCGTTGGCAGTGTCGAAATCGTTGTCTTGCTGGAACTTCAACGCACGCCGCTCAAAACACACCAAGCCCTCGTCTTTCGGGAGGTCCGACTGAATGAACCAGGCCGTCTTGCTGGTCATGTACGGTTCGATAATGATTTCCGAAAGCTCACCCATGTCTTTGATGGCGTTCGGGTCGTTATTGGCCGTGCCTACGCGCAAAATTGATTTGAGAATTCGATGCGCTTCGTATTTCAGGTCATGACGAATAATAAGGGCGTGCCCGCGTCGTGGCGCTCTGATGCCGCGGGAATTCTTGGCGTCCCACATCTGAATGAGCAAGTCTTCCATCGCCTTTTCCGACAGGTTCGCCCCTGTGGAAAGGATGTTGGACTGATTGCCCGATGCTGTTGGATGTGACGCGCTGACCATGACCACGCCATCGCCGCCGGTGTACCCTGCGGTAAACGCATACACCAACAGGTTCGCAGCGTTGATCTCTTTGGTCTCCAGCATCGACCGATTCAGGAACGACGCCCGCTTGAAAGATTTGGACGCGTAAAGATTGTCCTCGATCTCTTCCTCGGTGACCACATACCCAAGAGCATACGTGTCATGAGTATGGCGTCTGGTCCATTCCTGACTATGACTATCGTACGAGAGCGGTTGCCCCTCCGGCTTTTTCGCCGCAAGACCAAAAGTCGTCATCATAACGTCTTCTTCGTACGCCTTTTCAGAATGGACCAAGGCGTAGATCTTTGACCACACTGCGGGCATCGATTTGTAATCGGCGCCCTGGAATTTGCGCACTCCCGGCCATAAGGCTTTGGGATGCGCGCCAGTTGTAATTACACCGCCAGCCATATCAGACCCCCAAAATAGCGTTACTGCGATAGGTGTGGAGGTTGATCGCCACAACCCAATTCTGATACGCCGAGCCGATTATGTTGTCTGGAGTCTGGTCGGCCCCCATGATCAACAACTGATAGGTGGCGTCCGCCGCCGGCGTCGTTCCGGCCGCGAGCGCAACGCCCGATATGCCGGTTGCTGTGGACCCCGCCGTGGATGTTGACATGTTGGCGTTGTAACTGACGCTGGCGTACGTGAGAGCCGCCGCTCCGTCGTCCTTGATCAGGAACAACAGATCAGGATCGTCCGCGACCAGCGCCACGCGTTCGGTGGATGCGGCGTTATAGACCAGTGAGTCACGTCCGGATGCGCCAGGCAGGAACCCCACGATCGTGCCCGTGATTTTGGCGGCAGTCCCCGCTGTGATCTTGTTGATGGTCTGCAGCGTCCCTGGCAGGAATGATCCTCCAGAGGCGCACTGCACGACAGCAGCATTGCCACCACGAGTGGAAGACGGCGCGAGTACGACAGGATCGTTGATGTACAGCGCAGTGGCATAATCCGACCGAATATAGTACGGCCGGCATGCTCCGGCGTAAGCCTTACCGCTCCAATAACGGAGTGGTTTCAACCCAAATGGTGTGGTGATATTTCCCATAATCTCCTACGATGTGATTGGCATCCTACCCTCAGGCGGATGGTATGTTTGATCCGCACCCTGTGCCACCACAGAACCATTGCGATGGATCTGAGCCATTAATTCCTCGTGCAATTTTCGTTGACGCGCCTCATCCTCAACGTACCAATCCAATGGTTTCACGCACAAATACGCGAATTTCGGCGACCCGTCTTCGTGCGTCCCGACATACCGATGAACACGACCGCCATGACGATTTGCGTCCTGTGGAGACGCGTCGGTTTCCATAATCGGCACATAATAACCCGAAGTCGTTTCTTCCTGAAAATTCCCAGGCCCCGTGTCATCGTTCAGCCAATGCGCGTGGAAACCATCAGGGATTTTGCGAGGGTCGACGTACAAATGCAGACCCGCATCATTGCTGAATTCCGCGTTAGCGCGACGCTCACGCAACGCCTTGATTTTCTGTTCGATGTCCGAATCAACCTTGGAGGCGACGAACGCCCGTTTCTCTACCGCCATGTCCATCAATCCTCTAAATACGTGGTCATATAATCGTCGAAATCCTTGAACAAATCCGGACGCTTACTTTTTAACGAAGCGTACGCTTTGCGGCAATCCGCCATCTCGTCGGCTGGAAGATTGTACAACTTGCCGCCCGCGCCAGGGTCGATCTGTTTACTCGAACTGCCTCCCTCGATGTCCGGCATCCCGCCTCGAGGAGCTCGGGGTTGCGTAACGACCGCAGGTTCACGCATCGCCCGCACGACGGGCGCAACTGACCGGTCGACCTCCCTCAACAGATCCGCCTCTTTGAAATGCGGATATTGTTTCTGAGCGTACGCATACGCTGCTAGCGCGGCGCCCCGCAACACAGGGTCGCTTTCAAACCATGCGTTTTCACGTTTCCACGCGGTCGTCTCGGGCAACTCCACGGGGGCAGCGGGAACAACCGGCGCGCGCGCTTCTCGTACGTCCTTCACGGTCTTGACGCGCTCGTCGTCCTCGATGCGCTCTAACTCGCGATACGCCTTGACATCCCCGCCCGCAATGGCCTGTTCTTTAGCTGCTCGGATGGTGTCGATCCTGGTCCCTGACGCCCGCTCGATCGCAACTTCCGCCGCATGGCTGAGTCGCGCAAATCGCTCGGAATGATGGGTCTCCATTTCCGACAATTTGTTACGCAATTCCTCCAACTCGCGACGAGGAGCCGCCACCTTGAGCATGTACCTGTCGGCGGGGATATGTTTGGACGCGTCACCACGCCACTCCGAAAGCGGTTTCCATCCTGCGGCTCGCGCCGCTTCCTCCACATCGTCTGTCTCTGTCTCTGTCTCTGTCATAATACTTCCAATACCGGGCGCCCGTTGAGCACGCCGTAATAAATGTGAGTAGCGTCAAACGCAGATGCGCCGTTGAGCATGCCGTCGTCATTGATGGTTACATAATCGAACGGACGCAACTCAGGTTGACCATCAACGATTGGCGACTGAATCAGCATCGTACAGCTGCACCATACATCGGTGTCCTTAACAACTCGATAATTGTCCAACGCTTTACCATTTTTTCCACATGGGGTTTTCCCGGCGTAGCGAGTGAACGTCACTTCCTTGCCAACGTCCAGCAACACCCCGTCGCCGATAGCGACCACGACCCCCGACTCCGCCGACAGCTGGTCACGCGAGTGCGTCACGTCAGGGATGATTATCCCGCCCGCCGTGACCTTGTCTGCTTCGCGCACCCGAACCAACACGCACGTGGGCGCCGGGGAAATACCTGTCTCAAGATCGATCATCAGTAAAATCCTCATATGTCAAAGTTCTAATCTCTTCCAGTCTGCTTACGCATTCACGCAAACACGCATGTGTCACCGGGTCCAACATCCCCTCCCACGCAAGAGCCGCGCTGCGCGTCTTTGCGGTTTTTTGCCACACAGGAATCAATTCGTCCATCAATTTCCGCGTTATCGGATGTTCCCGCCATGTCTCGAACTCGTCCTTGTCAAACACCTGTCGTCGCTCTCTCAACACGATTCACGACCGCCGGCGCCATCTTCGCACCCCCGGCCTCAACACTCGCCTCGCCAGCAGGTCCGTCAGACGCAGCCAGGCCTAACAAATCCACCGTATGTTTCGCCCGGGCGTCCTCACGTCCGGCATGGTGCGCTACTCGCGCCATCAGCTGATCATGCGCTGCGTCATCACGACCCGCGGCATGGGCGACTCTGGCCATTGCCGCAGCCTCTTCCGAGGTACGCAACGCCAAAGCCGCCTCATGAGCGCGGTGAGCTTCGGAGGAGGCCAACTCCTGTGCGTCTCGCTGCACGCCCGCGCCCGCCACCATCATGTCACTGTGGATTTTCTGAGTCTGCGCACCTTTTAATTGTGCGTTCGCGGTCAGCTCCGCAATTTTGGCCTGCAGCATGGCGATCTGAGACTGCGCAGCTTGCGCTTGAACCTGCGCCTGCGCTGATTGTTGCTGATCGTCATGCGGTCGTAACAATTCCTCGTAATTATCAATCGAAATATTTTGAAGGAACCGCCGCGCGACCACATCCGCTTTTAATTCTGGACCGATCACAGGATGCGCGCTGGCGTCCGCCAGAGCCTGCGCCTTTCCGAGCCGCTGTTGATCCGTGACCATTTGAGGGTCCGCCTGTGGCACAATCGCGGTCTCGTCCTCAACGAAATCATTTTCCACACCCTGTGTGGGCAAATTCAGCGTCTTGGCGTAATCCTCGGGATCAAGATATCGACACAATAACTCGTACAATAATTTGTACTCTTGTGTCAGACCGTTGTAGATCCGTTTGTAGATCGCCGTGAAAACGGTCAACCCCTGTTCGATCTGAGCGAGCGTTGTCGTGGCGGGCTGATTGGCGGGAACCTGATCCCCGGTCAGTACGTCCTGAACGCTGCTGATCGATTTCCCCCACTCCAGCAACACACTGATCAGTTGCAGCATGACGGCCGACGGCCCGGGGTGATCGATCGTCACCATTGCGTCGCGGATGGTCTGACCAGGCGTGTTGACGACATGATAACGACCGGGTGTAAACCGGAATTCCTGTTTTTTCAGATTGAGACCCGAGCCGATGAACCCTCCACCCGCGTTCTGCAAGTGACCCGCGTCCAGCATTTGATTGAACGCTGTATTGGTCGTGTCCTCCAGTGATTTCAGCAGCTCTCCAAACCCGATATCGTAAAACCCGCCACGAGGGTCCGGAATGAACGGATATTTCACGAAATGATCATACCGTGGCAATCGTACAATTTTACCGTCACGAAGGACTGCGCGTTTCAAATTGTAGTTAGGAGCGAGCCGATACACGCGCCGGGATTGCAGATGAACAAATACCACCCATGGTTCACGGACGCCATCATCGTCCAGGTCCAAATATCTGTGCTGTTCGATGAATTGATGTGGAGCCAGCGAATCCCGGGCGTCGTAATCGTCCTCGAACCGACCGTCCGGACGATCTCCCACGGGTTGAGGTTCGTCCGGGTCGATGCCCAAAAAGAATCCACTACGCCGTTTTTCATCGAGCTCATGCGGATAGAACGTCTTAAAATGAGAAATCCGCGGCACCGTGTGGATAGACGAGGCGCCCTGGTTCACAATCAGATTGAGAGCGCTGATCAGCTCCGATTTCGGCCGTTGATCCTCTCGCGACCAGTATATTTTCCGAAACGCACACCCTACCGCCGGGATCTGATGTAACATTGTGTCGATGTCCGCCGACCACTCGGTCATGCGGTACAACAACATCTTCGACATGTACTTGCATACGCGTTTGGCGCGCGCCTCTTGCGCCTCATCCTGGAATTCGTCAACCTCAAATTTGACGATGTTCGGACCCTTAACGATCGCAGGATACGCGCGGGCCGCAAACTGAAGACATGCGGCGGTCAACATCGGGGCCTTGACATTGGCCGCATTTTCGAACGGATATGATTTTTTCGATGATTTCTGCAGGACGTTCTTCAACGCTTCCCGCGCCACCGACTCCCAATCCGCACGACTGTTGCGATCAATTTCGTACTCCTCAACACAGCGCTCCCCAATGCCGCCGAGAACGCTCTCGGAGAGCGTTTCCGCAACATTCGAATGATCCTGCCATCGTTCGAAACGCGCCAACGTCATATCGCAACTTTCGTTAGGGAGAGTTGACACACCCGCACCCATGAGGCATAAGTACGACCACCACACCTCTTGGACTGAGCTGGACGTTCGCAACCTGTGGCAGGCGTCAGTATCCTGTCACAGGGTTCCGCCCACGTCCACTATCCCACACCTCGGGCTCGTCTTCAACGCGAAATACGATCGCGGGGAACAGATGCGATAACGCCCACACCAGGGCGTCAACACGATCAGCGGTCGTTTGCCCCTGTATGCCGAATGGTGTGAATAACACCATCTGATCCTCCAGCTCAGGAAACGCTCCTACATGCGACACCCTGCCTTGCTCATACAGTGCGGCGATTGGTTCCGCGCGCGTCACCTTCCCGCGACTGGCATGAACCTCGACCACCGGGGCAGTCGGACGTTCCGACTGCAGCACGGCTTTGCACATGGCGCCGCCCTGGTTGGTCTCAACGACGATACAGTCTGCTCTGTGGTAATCGAACGCCGCTAACGCGCGCCTCGCCCATCCCCGAGGCGTCAACCGCCCAGTGCAGTCGTCCAACACGTACGCCCTGCCATCATCCCCCAGGCCAGCGACAACAATGCCTGTCTCAGCCAGGCCGCCGCCATCGTCATCCTTGACGCCTGGATCCGCAATCGCAGGATCAACACCAACGACGATCCTGACCATGGGCGGTAATTTTGGCGACCTGCCATCGTAACGCAACGGGATGCGGCCGTAGTCCAACCCACTTCTTGTCCACAGAGACCCCGGGATGTCGTCCAATATCTCAGCGTTGAGTTCCTGACGACCCAAACGTGTACCCTCGTAACGCTCGCGAATTCGCGACAGGAACGGCGCCGCCAGATTGCTGGCGTTATCGTAAGTCGATCCGCGAGTAACCACGCAATGGGGGTCTCGTAGCAACTGTTTGACGATGGGAATCGGACGAGGCGTCGTGGTCACAATCTGCCGGGGGTGATCGCCTAATCGCATCCCGAACTGCAACATGTTCCAACAGTCCTCGGCGTATCTCCATTTCGCAAGCTCGTCCGCCCACGCCAGTGAGAACTGGGGGCCTCGTAACTGATCAGGCTCGGTGGCGTTGAACAACGTCGCGACGGCGCCGTTGCGCCAGGTGATCCTGCGTTTCGATGGTTCATACATCGGTCGCGTGTCGGCAGGATGACACGCGAGCAACCCGCTATCGCCCTCCACCAACACGTCGCGCGCGTCCGCCGCAGTCTCGGCAACGAGCGCGATGCGGGAATGGTCTCCCCCGCTCAACGGAGTATCGCCGCAGACCATCGAGCGAACCCACTCCGCCCCGCATCGGGTTTTCCCGTACCCCCTGCCAGCGAGCAACAACCAGGTCGACCAGCTCCCCGCCGGCGCCAACTGTGACGGCCGGGCCCAAAACGACCAGCGCCACCGCAACGCCTCAGCATCGATGTCGCCCAGCGTTGACAGTATCGCCTGCTGTTCGCGTGGAGGCAACATCGCGAGTGTGGTGGCGAGACTGCGCTCGCGCTGCTCGTTCTTCATTACCGTGACGTCTTGCCCGCACCAAGAACCCACATCAGAAATCGCCCAACGATCCCGAGATCGTCCTTCTGGCGCTTCGCGACGTCACAATCATCAAACCATCGCGAGTATGCCCACGCACGTTCAACAGGATTCAGTTCCGCGGCCCATCCGATCCGATCAAGCATCGTACTGTTCACTGGCCATCTGTCGTTTTTCATCACATTCCTCCTCATCAATAGTAATCGCGGTCTCGCGCGCTGCGATCGCCTTAAGTTTTTGCTCCAACATCGCGACACCCCCACTGAGTTCTACACGTATCGCCTCTCCGTCTTCACCAGTGATCTGTTTAGGGATGAGCATCATTATCAATTTCAAATAGTCCGCCGGTTTCTCGTCTCTAACCCTCTCGATCGCTGCTTTTCCGCCCTCGAAAAACGATTCGTACAACAACGCCAAAAACAAGTCAGTAATTCTGTGTCGAACGTTCTTATATTGATGCGGTACGCGATCGCCTCCCCACGCCAAGGGGACGCGTAATGATCTCATCGGCATGTCGAACCCCTTTTCACTATTGTCCGCATGAATAGTAGTGACGGGATGTCGATTGGTCAAGTTTCCGCGCGGTCGTTACGCCAAACATAACCGCGCGATAGCGCTTGTGCGCCTATTCCTCGATCAGCGTCGCCACATCAACACCGGCAACGCGCATTTCATCCGTTATTCCACAGGTATCGAGGTCGCCCGTCACGCCGGACAGGTCGCCCGTCACGCCGGACAGGTCGCCCATCACGCCGGACAGGTCGCCCGTCACGCCGGACAGGTCGCCCGTCACGCCGGAC
>WSSedB1CaDRAFT_10000729_pt1 | contig 13535 bp, 13 predicted proteins | sample WetSurSB1Cattail_FD_9460 | JGI IMG/M metagenome (IMG submission 9460)
GTTCCTTCTCCGGCAGCGCCAGTACAGTCCGCGTCCGCTTCGGCAGCTTCTCAAAGATGAGCGTATGCGCCCGCCGTAGCTCATCCTCAATCTGTCGCGAACGTAGGACGTTCCAGCGCTCTACCGTGACCCAATAGGCCTTTTCCAAATACGGCGAAGCCCGAATGCCATCGATTTCAAGCAGTTCGTGAAACCGCTCCGCCCCGCAGTGGAACCACAGCACCCCCGTCCCGGTGCCATCCAGATCGGTCATGGCAAACATCTTGCCGCCGATGGCGCGGTCGCCTGCCCAGTAAACCAGGTGGTGGCCCCAGTTCAGCGTTTCCGCCACGTGGGGCAAGGCCAGGCAGATTGCACGGATGCGCTCGTTATCCATCGCCGCCCCCCAAAAACCCGCCTTCAACCTTCCACCGCGGGTATCAAAATTGAGCCTCAAACGCGTGGATGCGCCGCTCCTGCTCCCACTGCGCCGTGGCCTTCTGGCTGCTGTCGAGGAATGTCTTGCAGGCCGAAGCCGGGTGGTCATAGCCCAACACCTGCGCACGGCAGGGCTCGGCCGCCGTGGTGAATACGTCCGGCGAAGCCCACAGGCTCGCCCCCGGCAGGAAGTTGTGCTCCATGCCGGTGCGCGCCAGCTGCTTCAGGTCTGCGTAGCTCAGGTGATAGTCCAGCGCCGCGCGCACATACTCATGCGTAATCTCAATACGACTCACGCCCTCGTCGTCCGTGGAGAGCGCCACCGGCACATGCGCCGCCCGATAGAGCGGAAACGGGTGCTGATTGCCCTTCACGTCGAGGATCCCCTCGTTCGAGCTCAGGTTCACCTCTACCATCACGTGCTTCTGTGCCATCTCTTTCAACAGCCCCTGCGCGTTGTCTTCATAGAGCACGTCCACGCCGTGGCCTATGCGTGCCGCATGGCCCAGTTCCACCGCCTGCCGAATGTGGAAGCGTATACCCTCCGGCGGCACCATACCTGGCGCCAGCTCACCCGCATGCAGCGTAATTGGCACAGTGGGATAAACCGAGTGCAGATACTCCAGCATCTTCATCTGCAACGTGTAATCGCGCATCGATACGAATCCGTCTTCCGGCATCACGAAATTAATGCCCACAAACGTGTCGTCATGCGCGTCCATCGCAGCCTGTACCGTCATAAAACCAAGAAGCGTCTGCGCGAACACCTGCTCCGGCGAGTAGCCACGCAGCACCTGGTAGATGTAGCGCACGGTCTCCTTGCAGGCCGGCGTGGCCTGCGGCGTACCGCAGTGCTCAATGTCCTTGCGGAGCGCCTCGGCCGCCCGCACGTCCTCGCGCCCTGCAAACATCTCGTCGTTTATCATCAGCAACTCAAGCGTGTGTCGGTAGGTAGCAAAGTCCGTGCCTAGCGGGTTTTGCGACGCGATATAGGCTGCATGGCCGAACGGCGGTGTCTCCATCAGCTCCAGATATTGCTGGTTTTGCGCCGACGCGCGGCTGACCACTTCGTCCACCCACTCGCCTATGTGCTTGTTGCTGAGCCCGTGGAACTTGCCGAAGGTCGCGAAGAACTGATCATGCCCACTGAAGCCGGTCGTGGGCACATAGCTCCGCATCGAAAACGAGTTCACCAGCCGGTCGTAGAGGTCCTGCTGCGCCGGGGTTAGCACACTATTCAGCTCCGTGGCCGGCACCAACGGCGCCGTGCACGGTGGCTTGGCAAAAGCCAACGCCTTCGGATCGACGCAGAGCCCGTCCACCGCCGCGTCCTTGATAAAGGTTTCCGCGTACACTGCACCGCCCAAGTGCACGTGCAGATCTGCCCCCTTGGGAAATTGGTCGAGAAAGGCATGCAGGGCCAAAGGACCGCCTTTCACGGCGGCGTCATAGGCATGGGCAGCGCGTAGTTCGGCGGGAGTTTGGCCCGCGGCAGCAACGGCAAACAGAAAGACGGCGACACAAGCGCAAAGAGGGGTCAGGCGGCTCATAAGTGCTTTCCATGGTAGAGCAGCCGCTCCGCCCGCGCCAACAGAACCCAGTTCCAGGTAGTGTCCTAATTTGAAATCCACAGTCTTATCCTCCGATTGCGGTTGCTAGCGTGCTGCGAATCCATTCAGAGGCTTTCTGGTTCTTAGCCTTTGCTGCCGTCTCGATTGCCTCTCGTTCATCCGGCGTGACTCGAACGCGGAGCATCACCGCTTTAGCGTTCCCTTTGGGGAGAGGTGGCCGTCCAGCTTTACGAGGCTTCGGCTTCTGGTTCGGCATTGGCTCTTAGCTCCTTCAACTCTTGCATGATGGCTACTCGTACAGCGGTTATTGGCGACACTGCTGGGGGAACCTGTAGGACAGTTACGCTTCTCTTGGGTGTGTCTGGATCGTCTGTTGCGTGCGTCCAGGCATAGGCTGTATTGGCTTTTGGGTGGTCGTGGAGGGTGAAGACTTCGACAATCCCTTCCCATACCGTCTCCCCATTGAAAACCTCTTTCACGGGAACGCTCTCTCGGTGAGTGGATTCCACGCCATGCAGTTTGCGGATTACGTCTTGCAACTCTTCGATGTGGGTCAAGGTTGATCCTTATGGTTTTTAGCGAAAGCGGTCAAAAAAGAAACTTTCCAATGCCATCCTGCGAACCTGCCATCGCTCCAGTTCGCCCTCTCCGTTGACCTTCAACTTACACATCCCTTCGTTATTGAGCGTGAGCGTAATAGCGAGTTGCTTCCCGTCTGGCAAGGCAATCACTATGCGGTCCTGAGCAAGCACGAACCTGACCATTGCGTTCGTGTTACCTGCCTCAAAAACAACAAAAGCATTTCCCGCTTCGTTTCGTTGGACAGCGAAGGCCGGAGGCGGATAACCGGGTGTTGGGGGAAGCAGGTTTATGCCTTTTACATCTTGCTCCGCGTCAATGAAAAGCTGACTAAACACATGACCAACCGAGCATTCGGAACGAGCTTTAACCCAATTCAATTCCTGCGGTATTGTGCTCATGCTGCTGCCTCCAGTAAATCCCCTACGCTCCAGAAAGTTTTCTCTACGCCAGCGGCCATTGCCGGGGTGCATCTCAGTGTATTGTGACGCTTGACGAAGTTGTAATAGGCGAAGTGTAACCCGACTGCCGCTGTGAAGTTCTCACGCTTCTTGCTGAATGCCAAGGTAAGGCGGGTTAACCTGCGCATGTGCAGACGGGTCGTGGCGTTCAACCGTTCGATGTAGCTGGTCGAAATCAGGTCCAGGTCGGGCCGTCCGCACACTACTTTCTTCTCAGCGGATACAAATTCCGGCTGGCTATAGCGGCGCTGGCCTTCCGTAGACTCGTGGCCGTAAGTCTTGATGATCTGGCCGTAGTCTGCATCCCCGCCAACAAGGTATTTTTGGGGTACAATTGTGGAATTATGCTGAAAAGGTTGGCGATACTCGGTGTGGCCTTGATCGTCGTTTCCTGCGCACAGAAACCACTCCCAATGAATGGGGGCCAACAGCAACAGCAATCCCAGACCCATGCCAATGAGGCCCAGCCAAACGCACCACCGCCTTGTGTAACCGAAGTATGCAAGGAAAATGCTGAGAATGCAGAGAGATACGCTTATTACAAGGCGCATCCCAAAGAGTATTTGAAAGCTGCTATCGCCCCGGCAAACCTCTCCAATTGGATTTTGGCTACTTTGGGTGTCATAGGCGGCGTTTTGGCGTTGTTTACGATACTCACGATGCGCTGGAGTGCGGAGCGCCAGTTGAGGGCTTATGTGACCGTTGAGCGAGGGATAATTGCCAACGTTGCGAATCCGATACACAATCGTCGAGACAACCCGGAAACGGTTGCGCGAATCATCGATCCGCAAGCTGGTCCGACAGGGCAAGTCACCATTAAGAACACCGGGCAGACGCCAGCATACAAACTTGTACATTGGGCTTCGATGGACATACACGAATACCCGCTTACAACGAAGTTGCCGCCAATGCCTCGCCCAGAACATTCTTACTGGAATGTTCTGGGTCCAACCGTCCCAGAAGTGAAGACTCTGCGGATGCCGCAAGCCTTGACCGAGGAGGAAGTTGAAGGGCTGCGCAACGGTACCCGCGCGATATATTTTCACGGTGAAATCAGGTACGAGGATGCCTTTAAGAAGAAGCGGTGGACCCGCTATCGCTGCATGTACGTTGCTCCCGCGTGTGGGGTCATAGGGATTGGCACTGATCTCATTTACTGCGAAGAGGGCAACGAGGCAAACTAGCACCATAATCCAAATTAGGACACTACCCAGTTCCACGGTCTATCCTGACCCTGGCGTTTCTACCCGGGTCGTAATAGCAAACCCCGGTTTGGCGGCACGGCGCAGAGTTGATATACTGGCACAGTTGTTGCAGCAGACTGTTCGTGGACCCGCCTCACCTCTTCGGCGCCCGCCGGAACCCCACGCAGGAAAGCGCAACGAAAGTCTTCACTGAGGCCAGGTAGCTCAGTGGTAGAGCGCGGCCCTGAAAAGGCCGGCGTCGGCGGTTCAATCCCGTCCCTGGCCACCATCTAAATCAATTACTTACGACAAACCCCCGGGAATCTTTCGTCCGGCATTCACTCACGATCCTCATTGCACCGCGCAGACGGTGCGATAAACGTCTCCAGCGGTCATGCCGTCGTCAATTCTGAGCAAACGAGGGCAAAGCAGACTCGCATGCTTACTTTTTCGGAGGGAACTCCATCAGCAGCTTCTTGATCGCGGCGTTCACTCGTTCCAACGCTTGCTGCTTCTTGTCCGGGTCGAGTTTCTGCATTACCATGCCGGTCCAAACCACCTTGTTCGTCGTCCGATCAACGAGTTGCAGTTCGAGAACTCCCTTGGGGAGAGGCATGCCCGAGGAGCCGGACGGCGGCGGTGAACCGGCCCACACCCGAGCATCAACAGCCGGTTTCTGACAATTGCTACAAGAATCAGAGAGAAGTCCTGGATCGGATTTCAGACCGTAGTCCAAACCACCGTCCGCGATCAGTGTGAGATCGCCATCTTTCTCTACGCTAACCAGTCCCTTGGCTTCAAGCTCGCTTCTGATCGAACCCACCACCGTGACATAAAGTAGGGGCCTGTTCTGAGTAATGCCCGGCTCATGCCACGTATAGCTCTTGTACTTGGAGAAATCGACGCTCTTGTCGTATCCGACTTTGACTTTCTGAGCGAAACCGCACGTGATGAAAAACGTCACTGCTAAGAAAACAACCCACAACTTTCTCATGTCAGAACTCACTTGCTGTCTACACTGGCGGATACCGCTGTGCTTGACGTGGTGATCACACAAATCAATACGCTCAGTTCATCGGGAAAGCTAAGCGGGAACAATCGCTTACGTCAATTCCCCGGAAATCTCTAAAGAGCCTTCTCGCCCTGGATAATCACGGGGGAATCATTGCACCCTCATAGTCCGCGCGAAAAGCGCCGTCAGCATGTCGCCCGCACGGTCATGTTCCTCGTTTCGGCCGTGCGCGCGGATCTGTGGCGAAGTGCGAACGTCGGCGTAGCGAAGCAGCGTCTCAACCGCTTTCGGGTCATTCCCTGTTGGAACCTTAAACGACCATAGCCCGGCTGATCACTGTCAAAACTCTCAGTTGCGGGTCTGAGTTGTGTTGACTATTTTCCACACAGGCCTATATGACCCGCTATTGACCAGACATGTTTTGCGGTTGCGAAGCTTTCAGATGCAAGGAGAAGGAATGCCAGGAGCGATTAAGAAGATTGCGATAAACACGGGAGGCGGCGACGCCCCCGGCCTGAATGCTGTCATCCACGGGGCTGTATACGCCGCCCGGGGATTGGGTTGGGAAGTTGTTGGAATCCGCGACGGCTACGATGGAATTCTGAGCCCGGAACTGTATCCCGGTGGTGGCGTGGTGGAATTGAATCGTTCCAAGGTTCGCGAGATCTCCCATTTGGGGGGCACGATCCTCGGGACAACGAACCGCGGAAACCCGTTTCATCGTCTGGTAGAGCAGCCGGACGGCACCAAAGTGGAGACGGATTGTTCTAACAAGGTAATCGATTATTTTCGGGACAACGGGATAGACGCATTGATTGCGGTTGGAGGCGACGGCAGCCTCGCGATTGCCAATGAATTGCATAAGAAGGGCCTGTGTGTCATTGGAGTTCCAAAGACCATTGACAACGACCTTCAGTCAACCTTGATGACATTTGGCTTCAATACCGCAGTTTCTTTCGCCACAGACTGTATTGACCGCTTACATTCCACCGCCCTTTCACATCAACGCATCATGGTGGTTGAGGTGATGGGGAGATACGTCGGATGGATCGCTCTTCATTCCGGAATCGCGGGCAGGGCGGATACCATACTCATTCCCGAGATTCCATACTCGATCGAGAAAGTCGCGGCGCATCTGAAACTCAAGCACCAGCAGGGCAAGCCGTATTCGATTGTTGTGGTCGCCGAGGGCGCCAAGCCCCTTGGCGGAGAAGTAACGGTGAAGAGCCGCGAGCCCGGAAGAGTAGAACGCCTGGGCGGCATCGGAGAAACGATAGCAGCACAGTTACAGGAGCTGACAGGAAAAGAAACCCGCAGTATCGTGCTCGGCCACCTCTTGCGCGGAGGGTCGCCAACCGCCTTGGACCGCAATCTTGGCGTGACGTTCGGTGCAGGTGCGGTGCATGGGCTATCAAAAGGATTGAACGGCGTCATGGTTGCGATTAAGCCGCCCAAACTGGAATTCGTACCGCTCCAGGAGGCAATAGCCGAGCTGAAAGTCGTACCCAGCGATAGCGAAGCTATTCTCGTCTGCCGAGCGCTCGATATCGGCCTGGGAGACCTCTGAACAAGTTGCCCCACCTTTGTTGGATCTTGCGGGGTTGGCGATGAAATCAAGCAGCTACTTGAGGTGTCTCAGGTGAACGCGTGTTTGGGTGATCTGCACTTGAGACCTTAACATGGCCTGCAGCGCAATTGACGGCCCGTGGCAAATGTTGGCCAGGTAAGTTGGACAAAGGTATTTCGCAATTGGCCGCGCCGCAATCTGGAGCGCCAGATTCGGGACAATATCGTACGATTTAGGCTAATAGGTATCGCGGCTTGCAACGGAAGATCTGCGGCGGTCAAGTGGGGCATATTAAGCGGCTCCACAGCGCTGTTTCGCATCATGCAGCCGCTCGAGCTTGCAGCACGGGAGAAGTATCGATGGCGGATTGGGATGCGCGCTTTCTTGAAATGGCGGTTCTCGTATCGAAGTGGAGCAAGGACCCCAGCACCAAGGTTGGGTCGGTCATCGCGAAAGGAAAGTTTGTCGTTTCCCTGGGCTTCAACGGCCATCCAGCCGGCGTGACGGACTCTGCCGAGCGCCTGGAAATCCGCGAGGTCAAGTACCGCACCATCATCCACGCCGAAATCAACGCCATCCTGTCCGCGGGAAAGCCATTGCAGGGATGCACGCTCTACGTCTGGCCTTTCATGCCCTGTTCACAGTGCGCCTCCATCATCATCCAGTCCGGCATCCGGCGCGTGGTGACAGTGCCAAGCGACAGCGAACGCTGGGCAGAAAGCTTCCGCTGCACAGAGGAGCTTTTCCGCGAAGCCGGAGTGGAACTCGTGATGCGTACAGCCGATCCGCAATCCTGATTCGCTGTCTGCCAAACGGTGCGCCTGGACGCCCCCAAGGCTTCTGGTCAAGCACCTGCTCAGCAACTGCCACTCCGCTACTGACGGGCGGGAGATAAACCGGAAGTTCGTCCCGCTCCGGACCGCTTATTGCGTGGCAATTTCGACGAGTTCCACTCGGCGGTTCTTCGCCCGCCCCTCTTCCGTCTTGTTCGACGCTACAGGTGCATAAGGCCCCGCGCCAAACGAGATCAACCGGGAACTGGCTAACTCGTACTTTGCCGCCAGAGCGGAAACCACTGCCTGCGCACGTGCCTGTGAAAGCTTCACGTTGGCCTCTGCTTCGCCCACCATATCAGTGTGCCCCACGATGAACACCTTCAATTCTGGATGCTCCTTGAGCAGCTTTGCAATCTCGCTCAATGCGGCCTCGAACTCTGGCTTCAGTTCCGACTTCGCGGTATCGAAGTGGATGCCGTAAACCGCCACGCTTCCCGTGTCAGTCAGGCTGCCGGCCATGGCATTTGCATCCATCACAACATCCTGCTTCATCGGCTCCCTTTCAATAATGTTCATCAGGATGCACATCCCGCTGGGGGCATTGCAGTTGACTATTTTGGCCCACACCTCATGGCCGTCCCTCATAAACCGGATCGTGGATTCTTCCTCCTGGCTGTACATCACCTGCCCGCCGACAGCCTTCGCCGCATTCTCGTAGTTGCGATGAATCTGTAACGGGCTTGGCATCGTCGCCCCGTCCTTCATGTTGTACCGCAGGTCAAAGCGGTGACCTTCTACGGCCTGATCCTTCACAGTGTTCCCGGCTTTCACATGGAATGTGAACGAGTCGAACTGAGTTTCCTGATATTCGTAAATGTAGTAGCCCGGCATCCGGGAAATTCCCGGATAGTCCTTCGATCCAGCAACATCATCTTGGCCGAAAGCATACGGACTGATTGACATCACTGCACACGTCGCGAGTAAGCAGAGCAGAATGGGCTTCATAATCTCTCCTTGGCACGGCTTGTTTGTCGGTTTTGGGAGAGCAGGCAAAGAACGGGGAGATCGCAGTCGAGAGTACGCGAGAGTTCAGGAGACCTGGGGTCAACATTCCATCCTCATCGTGTCTTTCTTCGTCCCCTGCTCTTCGCCTGCAGCACAGGTACGCACAGATCAAGACACCGCTCTGACACCCTGGATTTGCGCAGAATACTAATCGCCTCGGCGCCAGATTACAAGCCGTCTCAAGACGCAGATGGCAATCCATGCAGACGCGATCCTCACTCCAGCCAGAGATGACCTCCGCGTGCAGCCGCTTGAACTCCTCATCTCCATCCAGCATGCGGAGAACTCTTCCGCCAATGCTCCGTCTCCCGCCTTGTCTGGCATATTTATGCGGCCCAGATGTTGTGTAAGTGACTATCAGTACATACTTTTCGTGCCATTACAATGACGGCAGCGGTTCAATCTCGCCATCGCCAGCACGCTCAAGTTTCTCCAGTCGAACCCTCTCCAAATCCTGACTGCCCATCACCCGGAAATCTCGCCGCTTTGAAATGGCCAATTTGCGACCTCCGTGGATGCCTGAAGAAGGAAAGCTGAGCCCGGAAATAACGACGAGGAAATCGCGCGCAGAGCAGGCCTTGAGTGTTCTGCGCGGGGCGGAGTCAGGCGACACGGCGGACGACGGATATCGTCAAAACGATGGCCATCGGCTACGGTCGGATAGCCCAGGCCAAGCCATCCGGTTCGCCGCCAACATCGACGTGCCCTGTCACCTCTAAGGTCGTCAGGTCGAGTACGGCAACATAATTGTCGGGCCCACAGGCGATGAAAGCACGATTGCCCGCTGGATCCACCAGAATGCCTGCCGCTCCGTGGCCGATCGGGACGCGCTTGAATTCCTTGCGCGAAGCCGCATCATAGATGAGTAGATCGCCGCCTCGCAGCAATGAAATCAGCACAAACCGACCATCCGGAGTGAATTTCAGCCGGTTTGCACCAAATGCTTTCGCGTCCAGAGTCGCGGCAACGGTCCGAGTCGCAAGGTCGATTACCGAGAGCGTTCCATCCTGCGCGTTTGCAGTCCACAACTCGCTTCCATTCGGCGACACGTCGAACCCTTCGTCGCCCCTACCGACCGAAATAACGGTCTGATTCCAGTCCGTGCGCGGCTGATTCCCTCCCGGCGAAGGGGGCTGCATGCTCTGGGTCGGCTGCATTCCAGGTGGAGGCCCCATCGGCGGCAGAGTAACCATCTCCAGAATGCTGACCGTTGCAGAGCTTACGTTGGTCGTGTAGATCTGCTTCTCGTCCGGGGTGACATGAATCATGTGTGTGCGGTTCTGGCCAGTGCCCATGATCCAATCGATCTTGCCGGATAATGGATCAAAGGTCGCGATGGCCTTCGCACCCTCAGCCGTAAGCCACACCTTTCCCCCGGCAAATGCGAGACCGTGAGGGCCACTCAGGGCTCCGGTATCGATGTCAGGCAGCGCTTTCTGCCCGACGAGGTCAATAACAGAAAGCGCATGGAAGCGGCCACCACCGTAGATGGAAACGTACGCCGTCTTTCCGTCGGAAGATGCGACCACTTCATGAGGATCGGGGCCAACAGGAGCGCGCGCGATGACCTGCAGCGTCTTCGGGTCGACAATGGCGAGTGTGTGGTCGTGCTTCGAAAGCGCCAGCAGGGACCGACTCGGCGTCGACTGAGCAATGGCTCCGCTCGCGGCGAAAAGGAGCACCGGCAATACGAAGCCAACGACAAGCGATTGGAGATTCCTGAATCTCATGATTGTGCTCCATGGGGTCTGATGGCTGGCTTCTGCTGTCAGGATCTGTCGCTGGCGCAGAGACCAATGAATCGTTGTCGCGATTGAAGCAGGGGATGTGTCTCATGCTTTCTTTACCACATCCTGAATGCCCTTGGCGAATCCATTGAGGATAGTGCGGAAGCGATTCCTCCACTGGTGGACGAGTCATGAAGCCAAGGTAATCGATCAGATCGGTTTCCTTCTCGCGAAACGTTCCTCCGCAGGCGACCAGCTGATCCCGCTCAGATCCAAGCTCCCTTCGCAACCCGGATGGCAGTACGTCGAGTTACTTCGCCAGAAGGTTGCTCAAGCAGTTCCCCAGGTTCTTCTCGGGGGAGGATGGCGGCAATCGCACACCAAGAAACTGGGCACGTATCGCCCCTTGTCCGAAATATGCTTCGCAATCCGAGGAAAGCGCGAAGGATACCTCTACCGCAAACACTGTGCTGGAAATCGAACCCGTGCCATGGGGGCAGCACGGGGCGCCACTGTCCCGGTGGATACCGCTGTCTTATTAGGAAACTGAGAGCCTGGACTGCTCTTATGGAGCGTAGTCGGCAACGTCCCCATTGCAGCCCTGTTCTTCCGGAATGAGGAATTTGCGTGTCCGCGTTTTCAGCGCAGATCGTGGGCTTTCGCCCGTTCGGCCTGGCCCGCCGCCTGCCCTGCCTGCACCGTTTGCGCGTGAAAGCTGTTGCTCAGAAACTGTCCGCCGAGGATCAGCAGCCAGATCCATAGCGCCAAGCGCAGTGGTCGACGTGGAATATGCGTGGAGAGCGCCGCTCCAAACAGCGCGCCCACACTGCCGCCTGCAATCAGCTTGATCAGGAGACCGCTATCCGGCCCCTGAGAGAACCAGTGCGCACCGCTGCCGATGAGCGAGAGAACAAAGCCGAAGGTGATGTCCGTACCCACCACCTGGGCCGGTAACAGCGGAGTAAGGCCCAGCAGTGCGGCACTGCCGAGCGCCCCCGCGCCCGCCGACGAGAAGCCCACCTCGGTCCCGACCGGGAGCATCAGCCACGGCAGTAGTTTGCTGCGGTCGGGTCGCTCGTCATTCTCCTTCATCGAGCGAAACGAGAACACCAGCTGCCAGCTCGCCGTGCTCACCAGGATCGCACCCAGAATGGCGTTGAGGAGGTTCTGCGAACCCGTGTGGACAAGGTGCTTCAGAAGGAACGAACCGATCAGTACGCCCGGCACGCCGCCCGCCAGCATCAACCCCAGAGTGCGCCACGCCACCGTGCCGCGCACCACCTGAGCCGGTACAAGGATCAGCTTGACCGCTGCTGAAAACATCAACCCAATGCTCACCGCTGCCGCTGCGGGCACATTGAGAAACAACACCAGGATCGGCACTGTGACCGTTCCGGCTCCCACGCCGGTCAGCGCGATGAACAGCGCGATCAGAAACCCGACAACGTATTCCATTCCTGCCCCTTCAAAAACGGAGACCTACTTCGCTTCGATGTGAATACCGCACTCCACCTTCCGGCCGGCCCACCGGCCCGAGCGCGGATCGTTAGGATCGAGAGGAAGCGAAGTACACGGCTCGCATCCAATCGAGGAGTAGCCGCGTTCATAGAGTGGCAGTAGCGGAATCGACAACTGCTCACACGCGTACCAAACATCGCGCGTCGTCCAGGATGCCAGCGGCGCCAGCTTCAACACCTGCGACCCACCCGGCAGCGTAAACCGCGCTGACTCTTCGAGAGCTGCCCGGCTGCGCGCCTGCTCGCGCCGTAGGCCGGTGAGCCAGACGCTGTAGTTCGCGACTGCCTTGAACAACGGCTCCACCTTGCGCAGTTTGCAGCACTGGTCCGGAGCCGACTGGTAGAGCAGGCCAAACACCGACTCCTGCTCTGCCGCCGTCTTCTCCGGCAGCAGGTTGATCAGGTTCAGATTCCATTCGCGCGCAATCTGGTCGCGATAAGCATGTGTCTCAGCAAAGTGATAGCCAGTATCGAGAAACAGCACCGGGATCGCTGGATCGATCTCGATGGCGAGCTTCGTCAGCAGCACATCCTCGGCCTGAAAGCTGCACGTCAGGCACACATCGCCCTTGCGCATTAGTATGCTGGCCAACGTGGCGCGCACTGTGTTCAACTTCGCACTGGTTTCCGTTGCAATCGCTTCAGTACTCATCTACAGATGCGCCTTTTCTGTCGAAATCAGAGTGCCCGCACGGTGCAGAAGCTGATGCACTGCGGAAACAACGCGAAGGAAATCGCCGTCTTCAACCGTGATCTCCACACCCTCCGCTTTCGCGGTCAATGCGCCGCTCTCCTCCGTGCGTACCAGCAGTGTCAGCAGGCCAGAGTCCGCCTGCAGAGCGGCCACCAGCGCCGCCAGATCTTCGTCTGCACGCAACGCGTCGCCGTCGGCATCCATCCGGCTGGTCACCGCACCAATGGCAAACAGCGATCGCTCTACAGCATCGATCAACGCCTTTGGCCCAGCGAGTTCCAGCACACCGCCCCGATGACCCCAGCGCGCTTCGCGCTCACCCACAGTCACCGGTCCCCACGGATCCTGCTCTCCGCTGTCCGCATCCAAGACAGCGGAGATCATGCCCGCAGCCACCGTTGTGTTTGTTGCCGGATCGATCAGAATGAACGCGCCCGTCGAGCGGTTCTCCGCATAGCGATCAAAGGCAATGGGGCGCAACAGGTGCAACGCCACCACGCCGATGCTGTTCATGTCCAGCGTCTCGGCAGGCTCATGCGCCAGCGTATCCACTCGCGTGCGGTGCTCAATCGACGAGACAAAGACCGGCACGGTGTGACTTGTGTGCTTCAGCAGATAGCGCCGCGAGCGGTCCAGCGGCCGTTGATCCATCCACACCAGCGCAGCACGCGCGCGGTTGGCCACAGTTGCAGGTGCACTCGCTGAAGCGATTAGATCGCCGCGGCTGATGTCGAGTTCGCGATCGAGCACCAGCGTGACTGAAAGCGGCGCTACAGCTTCCTCCAGATCGCCGTCCCACGTCACGATGCGCTCCACCTTCGCGCTTTTGCCCGAGGGCAGCGCGACGATGGCATCGCCCACGCGCACCACACCTGAACCAATCTGTCCGGCGAAGCCGCGGAAGGTGTGGTCGGGCCGCAGCACGCGCTGCACCGGCATGCGAAACGGCGCGGCTTGCACTTCCT
>WSSedB1CaDRAFT_10000730_pt1 | contig 13504 bp, 12 predicted proteins | sample WetSurSB1Cattail_FD_9460 | JGI IMG/M metagenome (IMG submission 9460)
GCATCAACTTACACGGATCAACAAAATACTGATTTTCACCATACCCTTCAAACGAATGCCATTTTTCACCTGGATGAAAATTGAAGAACTCCAGATTACAAGCCATTTCATTCGTATCATAATACTGCCACTTTTTTCCGTCTACCATTAAAGGAATAAACGGCTTAATCATCGAACAATTCTTTAATAATGCTTTTCTCGCTTCAATCCCCATCTTTACACAACTCATCCAAAGCCGTCGCCCAGCCTCACCTGCATGGATTTTTGCATTCACATCCAACGTTGCAAAAAGCGGATAAAACGGACTTGTCGAAGCATGAAGCATAAATGCATTATTAAAACGCTTGTGGTCGCAGTATCGCTTCTGGCCTTTGATATGGCTGTCTTTTTTATGAATCTGCGATGCCTGTGAAAACCCTGCCTGCTGTTTATGAACCGACTGTGTTACAATAATACCCGGATCATCCTTTGTCAGATTCAGTAAAAGAGGTGAACAATCTTTCATCATTGGAATAAACTGTTCATAGCCTACCCAGGCAGAGTCAAACAATATATAATCACACAGAGAACCAATCTTGTCTACGACCTGCCGGGCATTATAGATGGTCCCGTCATACGTTCCGAGCTGAATAACCGCCAGTCTGAACGGTCGCTTATCCTTTGCTTTAGCCGGAGCTACCTCGGCAATTTGCTCACGCAAATACGCTTCATCAAAACAATGGCTGTCAATCCCGCCAATAAAACCAAACGGGTTGCGTGCAGTTTCCAGATAAATTGGTGTGGCCCCCGCCTGTATCAAAGCCCCCTGATGAATGGATTTATGATTGTTGCGGTCAAACAAAACCAGATCCCCGGAGAGAGCAGCGCATTTGTTACCACCTTATTCGATGCAGACGTCCCATTCAGCACAAAATAAGTTTTATCGGCGTTGAATACCTGTGCCGCCTGTTTTTGTGCTTCACAGGCAGGCCCCTCGTGAATCAGAAGGTCCCCCAGCTTCACATCGGCATTGCAAATATCTGAACGAAACAGATTTTCTCCATAAAATTCGTAAAGATACCGTCCTGCCGGATGCTTGCGGAAGAACTGTCCGCCCTGATGTCCCGGACAATCAAATGCCGCATTACCGCTTTCTACATATTCACTTAATGCCTTGAAAAAAGGTGGTAAAACCTTTTCTTCATATAAAGCAGCTGCCGCTTCAATCTGGCGGCTATATAGGCGCAAGTCAAAATGCGTCGTATCCATCACATGATAAACCCGCCCCACAAAAGCTTCTTCCAGAGGGCTGTCTTTGACCAGCACAATAAAAATCGGAATCTCAAACTTCGTATTCTGAACAGCCTTTGCATAACTGCTTTCTTCGCTCGTGAGAACAACCGCAGCAACATCTGTATAATCTGTCTGTCCTGCCTCTATCAAATCCCGTTCCGTCGTAAAATACTTTTTAGCTTCAGGTCCATAAGCAATTTTAAAATGTCTCATTTGCTTCCTCCTACTATTCTAATGAAATCGTTTCTAAAAAAGTATTATGAAGTTTTTAGTAAGTTTTGAGTTCGCTTCACCCACCGGCCGGTCGGGTTTGTATAATTTTATTAATCTAACTATTCAACTTACATACTTATTATAATTCATATATGACAAAATATCAAGAGTTTTATGTTATATATGACTGAAAGAGGTTTTGATTATGTCACATGATTTATCCACATTGGGAAAACGTCTGTTTCACCTGAGGCATTCCAGCAATAAAACACTTCAGGAAGTCTCTGATGGTACAAATGTATCCAGCAGCAACTTAGGCAAATATGAAAAAGATCAGGTACAGCCGACTGCTGAGTCTATTATTTCTCTTTGTAAATACTACGGCGTTTCTACCGACTGGTTATTAAAAGAAACAGCGACAGCTTATTCCGTCACATTTGACAGAGAAACAACTGAAATGATTCAGACAATACAAACCATGATGTCTGACCCAGACCCGGATATCCGTGCCTGGGCAAAAATTCAATTTCGTAAAACATTTGCAGAATATATGCCAATAAAAAAATAATAAAAATGACAATCAATTAAGCATTTATCAATTGATTGTCATTTTTTATATACTATTTATTTCAGCATCTATTGATATATTATTTCACATCATACGTATAAATTTCCATGAATATATGCTTTAAACAAAACCTTGTAAAATAAAAACCGACAATTCATGCGTATTTAATTTTTTACTTGCCTCTATCTTTATTATGAACCTCAAAAGGCCGTCTGCTTGAAAACAGACGGCCGATAGCGCTATACTTTTATATTTCTTTGTAACATCCTGCTAAAGTTATTCGTTTTCACCAAATAGTTTGTCTTCAATTTTCTGAGCTGTAGGTGTTTTGGCCAACCCTGCATCCGACGTTTCCCGCAGACTCGCCGGCATCAGACAACCGATTTCATTTGAGGCCGAAATCACTTCATCCGGAGGAATTACACTTTTAATTCCCGCCAATGCAAGTTCCGCCGCTACCAAAGCTTGAACAGCACCAAACGCATTACGCTTCACACAAGGAACTTCAACTAAGCCTGCCACTGGATCACATACAAGACCCAGCATATTTTTCAGGGCCAGTGCCATAGCTTGTCCTGCCTGTTCCGGTGTCCCTCCGGCCATTTCTACAACAGCAGCTGCTGCCATGGCAGATGCCGAACCGCACTCGGCCTGACAGCCGCCTGCTGCTCCTGCAAGCGATGCATGTTCATTAATAATCAGCCCTACCCCTGCCGCCGTAAATAAAGCTGAAATAAGTTTTTCGCGAGGTACGTTAAGAGCCTCCCCTGCAGCTAATAGTGCCCCGGGCAAAATTCCACAAGAACCCGCTGTAGGGCTTGCCACAATACGCCCCATAAGAGCGTTTACTTCACTGACAGCCAATGCATACTGAATAGCTTGCTGCGTAACTCTACCCAATAGTCCTTTCCCTTTTGCGTATTCGCCAAACCGTCTGGCATCACCGCCGATCATTCCACTAACGGTTTTTTCCTGACTGCTCTTTCCCTTTTCTACCGCTTTTATCATTACTGTCAGACGCTCATCCATTTGCTGCCAAACCGTTTCCCGGTTCGTCCTGCTTTTTTGTACTTCATACTTTATAATGACTTCCGACAATGTTTGCTGTCCGTTAACAGCCAACGCGGTCAAATCCATAAAAGTGGAAAAATGCTCCATATGATTACCTCCTAGCTGGGTACTATTAACATCGCTACCTTAACGGCGGGTATATTTGCTACAATTTTATATGCCTGATGTGAAATGGGTTCATCTGATTCTAAAATCATTAAAGCTTCGGCACCACGCTCTTGCCGGGAAACACGCATAAACGCTACATTTGCTTTTTCCTTCGCCAATACTTGTGTTATGAGTGCCACGACTCCCGGACGATCTTCATGAATGGTAAGTAACGTAGCATACTCGCCTGTAAATTCCACCTGATAGCCATTTATCTGCGTAACAATAATACTTCCGCCGCCAATAGAAGATCCCATTACTGAAACTTTCCGGCCCGACCTTCCAACCATTTCAAAAAGTGCAGTATTAGGATGCACTTTAACAAAATCCTGCTTGACAAATTCAATCTTCATGCCTGCTGCTGACGCAAGCATCAGCGCTGCAGGTATACGTTCATCATCGGAAGAAAAACCAAGCAAACCTGCGGCAATAGCTTTATCTGTCCCATGTCCGCGACCGGTTTTAGCAAAAGAACCATGTAGTCTTACAATCACAGTAGATGGTTCTTCCCCTAAAATTGCCCTAGCGATTTTACCAAGCCGGGTTGCCCCAGCTGTATGAGAGCTGGACGGCCCTATCATAACCGGACCAATAATATCAAATACGCCTTTCATAATGTCTCCCCCTTGTTAAGCAAATTTATTTACTTATCACTTTCTTCAAGGGCCGAAGAGTCTTCCGGTATTTGTCTTTTATTAATCCCAAAGATATAATAACATGCTATAATAATCACGCAAAATATTGCGCCGGTAATCAAGCCGCCCTGTGTGTCGGCATTAAACCACATTCCTATTATAACAAAAGTTAAAAACAGCAGCGTAAAATAGTTACTCATTGGAAAGAGCACAGATTTAAACGGATGAGCTCCCATTTCATTTTCCCATTTCTTTCTAAACTTAAGCTGACTAATACATAGCACAATCCACGGAGCCATTCCCGGCAGAATGCTGGCACTATAAATATAAACAAATAATTTTGAATCTGGATAGATGTAATTAAGAAGCACACCGACAAGCAAACAAGCAATTGTAACTTTAATCGCATTTGCCGGAACACCATCTTTAGATATTTTACCGAGAAATTTTGGTGCCTGACCATTTTTTGACAAAGTATAGAGCATACGCCCACAGCTGTAGATTCCACTGTTACAGCCAGACATCGCTGCAGTAAGAACCACAAAATTGATAATACCCGCTGCTGCTGCAATCCCGACCTTTGCAAATGTCAGCACAAAAGGACTGCCCATCTGACCAATCTGGTTCCAAGGATATATTGTTACAATTACAAATATAGCACCGATGTAAAAGATCAAAATACGCCAGATAATATTTTTTATAGCCTTACGTAATGTATTTTTAGGATCTTCGGCCTCACCAGCCGTAATACCAACGAGTTCTACACCTTGGAAAGAAGCCGTTACCAGACAAAGTGCAAATAAAAAGCCTTTCCATCCTCCTGCAAAAAAACCGCCATTGTCAAACAGGTTTCCAAGACCGATTGGCTGACCCGCATTACCAAAGCCAAAAAATATAATTCCAAAACCAATAACAAGCATGACCACAATGGTAACTACCTTAATAAGCGCAAACCAAAATTCAAATTCGCCATAATACTTAACAGAAGCTAAATTAGCCGCTGCAACAATTGCCACTCCGATTAAGGCTGGTATCCATGCCTGAAGCGCAGGAAACCAATAATGCATGTAGATGCCAATCGCAGTGACCTCTGACATTCCTACAGTAACCCATAAAAACCAATAACACCACGCTGTCAGGTAACCTGCCCACGGGCCAATATACTTATTGGCATAAGTAGCAAAAGAACCGGTAACCGGTTCGAGGAAAAGCATTTCCCCCATAATGCGCATAACAAAAAACATAATAAGGCCCGCAAGCGCATAGGCAAGCAGCACCGAAGGTCCGGCCCACTCAATAGTGCTCGCCGATCCCATAAACAGTCCAACTCCAATTGTGCCACCCAACGCAATTAATTCAATATGGCGCGCCTTTAGTCCACGGCTAAGTTCTTTTTCTTTCATTATCTTCATTTCCTCCTAAATATCATATAATATTTACAGAATAGACCACTTCGGTGCGGACAGCGACCCCTGTCGTATTTTTAGGGGAGTATGTCCTCTAATGAAAATTTTTACGCGTGATTACAAGCAATTATTTCAATTTCCACAAGCACTCCTTTCGGCAAACCTGCTACAGCCACACACGAACGAGCTGGTAGTTTGTCAGTAAAATAGCCCCCATAAATTTTATTGACATTACCGAAATTGTCCATGTTTGTAATAAAAATTGTAGTTTTTAAAACATCATCAAAATTCATTTCTGCTGCCAGCAAAATTTGTTTAAGATTCTCCATTACTTGCTTTGTCTGCGCTTCAATCCCCCCTGCGACAATTTTTCCTGTTTGAGGATTAATCGGAATTTGACCAGAACAAAATACATAACCTCCTGAAAGTCTAGCTTGCGAATAAGGCCCAATTGCCTGAGGGGCCAGATCGGTTTTAATTGCATCTTTCATTCTTTTTCCTCCTAAATAAACGATCTGTTACTTCAATACTTTTTTACTATAAAAAAAGGCAAACGAAAATTTCTTTTTCAATAATTTTTATCATTAAAATATTGTGATAATTCATTCACTTTTTTTTAATGTCTAAAAATTTCTGTGAAAATTCTAGACGTATTGATTCTTTTTATAACGCCCTACTTTTTTATCATGCATTAATTAAGTTCATTATACAATAAAATTTTATTTAGTCAATAGAAAAACATAAATTTATTTTATCTATTAATAAAAAACATTTCATTGTTCGATTNTTGTATTTGCAATGCCTTTTATTGTCCAGATGCTGGAAATTTGCTTCGTCGATGCTTTAAAACCAGCTTTTAGCAAATAATTCAAATACAATTTATCTATAAATTCATGAAGAAGCTGCCGTCCCGCAGCAAAAAATAAGTTACCCCGCTGAAATTTATTTTGAATAAAGTATTGCTTTGTAAATGTAAACTCGCTAAACTAAATATTGTAGTTTATTCTCTGTTGGTATTTTGGGGATCGAACACATTTTTAGTAAAACTGAAACCAACGGATCTACGATCTATATAATAACATACCACTGGTATGCTTGGAGGATACTTTAAATGAAACCTGTAAAATTCAGTTTCAATCAGACTGACCGAATGATTTTAAATTCTTATAAAAGCATGCTGGAAGGATTAGCCGATTATTTAGGTAATGGGTATGAATTTGTTCTGCACAGCTTGGAAAACCTCAATGAATCTGTCATTAAAATTATAAACGGAGCCCATTCTGGTCGTACAGAGGGTGCGCCAATTACAAATCTTGCACTTTCTATGCTGTCGAAAATTGAAGAAGAGGGAAAGCATGAATACATCTCTTATCCATCTAAAAATAAAAAAGGTGAGCCCTTAAAAGCCAGCACCATTATCATTAGAGGCACCAATAATAAAGTCATTGGCCTTTTATGTATCAATTTTTACCTTAATACACCTTTTATAAACATTTTAGAAAGTTTTTCGCATGTAAACAATTCAATAACAACATACGTTGCAGAATCATTTGTCGAGAATGCTGACGATCTCATTAAACAAATGGTCGAACAAGCTAAAGCTGAAATCGCCACTGATTACACTATATCTCCTTCACTCAAAAACAAAAAAATCATCGCTATTCTTTATGAACAAGGCGTATTTAAATTAAAAAATTCTGTTATTAAAATTGCCGAAATACTAGGTATTTCAAAAAATACGGTTTATATGCATATTCGAACATTAAAAGGAAATGTTAAAGTCTAAATAAAGATTTTGGCTTCCCGTTAAAAAGAGTACACAAATTTAAGTGATATAAGATCGCTTAAAAATTTGTGTACTCTTTTTTTGGTATTATACGAATGCTATCAACTAATCTTATACAACCTTCATAATCCCTTCTCTGTCTATACTTATATCATGGTTAATGCCTGTTTCAAAACTGCTTCACCATCCATCAGACCATAAGCCATACTATCAATTGCTGCTATTTTCATTTCCTTTTTTTCATACTTTTCTTTAAGTTTATCTAACATAAATTCAATTTGTGGCCCTAAAAGCAAAACGTCTATTTTTTTAGTATAATCAGAAAGTTTATTAGCTGGTAATGCTAAAATTTCAACATCAATAGTATTTTTTTTTGCTGCTAAATTCATTTCATTAACTAATAAGGTTGTTGACATTCCGGCCGCACAAACTAAAATAATTCGTTTCAATAAAAATCACTCTCCCTTCTTATATTATACAGTAAATTATTTTTAAATTCATTCCCAGATATCCATATAATTTTTTAGGTAATTTTAAAAGTATACATCCAATTCAATACGTGCAGCATTACGTTTCGCTGATGTATCAATATCTTGTGCTATTGTATAATATCCCCAAAGAACCACGTTTTTATCTATAGTATAATCTGCTCCAATACGAAATCCCCTGGCATTCGCCGTCCACCAGTCAGTGTCATTGTACTGCGCAAGATAAGGTTCATTATGGTACGTTAAAAACACATCATGGCTGCCTTTTTTTTGCTTATCAAAGTCTCCGTAATTAAAGCGTATGCCCCATGCAGGCCCAGTACTTGTATTTGTCCGTCCCAAAGCAGCTAGCATTGCATTCGTATTTAATTTGGCATTAGATACACTACCACCTAACATAACTTTCCATTTGGGAGAAAAGTTTGAATATATCGAAAACGCTTGATAGTTAACACCGTTTCCCGCCTGATAGTGTCTTGCAATTGAATCAATCTTATATGTTGCAATCTCAACTTTAGTGGCCTTACTAGTCTGATACGCCAACCGTAACATAGAATAGTTAACTGATGGATGATAGGTATCAAATGAGTTTGTACCACTCCAATCCCCTGCCTTACCTGTTTGTATCGTCGTTCGCATTTTTTTACCAAAACTTGCCTGAACAACACTGATATCACCATCCATGCCGTGCCCCCACATAGAATATTCATTCCATCGGCCCACCTGCATATCTACAGGGCCTACCGGCCCAGCCAAGCTTAGTTCATATCCCCATTCATTCTGAGCTAAACCATCCTGTGTATCATTGCGGGTAGTCCTCCCGTCTGCATAGACAATTTCAGAATTTGCCGATTTAAGTGAGCGTTGCACTGTATTTTGCATATGAAGTTTCCACTTATCCGTAATTTTTATATCTGTATTCATTGCAACTTGAATATGATTATGTTGTACACTAGTACCTTTATCTGTATAAGATTCTTGGTAACGAACTCGCGAGCTTCCATAAAAGGATATTTTATCAGTCCATTTATCTTTATCGTGATCCTTAGATTTTTTTTCTGTCTTGGATATGTCACGTTGATTTAACTTATCTAAAATTTGAATTTGTTTTATGTCTGTAGTGTATTCATCAGACAACTTAATTATTTCATCCTGGTCTTCCATACTAAATTTTTGTTTATTCTCTAATGCCTCGTTAACAATCAAAGCCATTTCCATACGACTAACAGTATATTGACTTGATAGCGGCCGTTTATAATCTGCTAAATTTTCTGTTGAAATCAAATGATTGACCGCTTGATACGACCAATCATCAAGCGGCACTTCATCAAAAAGCCCTGTAGCTGCCTCTGCCTTAAAAGCATTTCCCATAACCCAAAAAAATGTAACTCCCATAATCAAATTTTTCATACATACCATTTTCTTCATATATATCATTCCTCGTATAACAAGTTTTATAAGCAGATATTTACCAACTTAAAAAGCTTATTTTTTATTTTATATTACTTTTTAGGAACTCCTGATTCTACAATAAATTGTAGAAAAAATCACACTATAATGGTCTTATCTGTACACTTAGAAAAGCTTTTAGAATTGCCAAACTACTTATACTCGGATCAGGTATATACAGGTATGACTCTCATCACTTATTTAAAATAGAGTTGCTAAACCTATCAGCCTTTTCTAAATCTATTTCTCAACATAAGTTCAATTTTAAATAAATATTTTTTTATATAAATCAATAAATTCAAGTGCTATTATTTTAAATCCCTCAGCACTCATCAATTGATCCTCTGCATGTACAATCAGCAGATTTAAGACTAATTCAGATGCCTGTGCTTCTTTTTGCAAAAGAGCGGCATGCACCGTGTGCCCACTATTAAAAGCGGTATCTCCTTCTATAATTAACCGTTCAGCTCCGGCGAAATCTCCATTTTTAGAGCTTTGAATCGCTTCTATATAACAGCTTCTGGCCGTTCCAACTGCCGAAATAATTTGAAATGCTGTTAATTCCAGACCTTCCATTTTCTCACCTCATACACCAATTTTTTCTTTTATATTATCAAGCAGCTTTTCCCCGTCCATACAACCATAAATTTGCATATCAATGCTTTCCACCAAAATTTCCGGGCATAATTCTTTTACTTTACCTAATGAAAATCTAACTTGCGGACCAAGTAAAATAATATCTGCATCAGCTGCAGCCTGCTTTGCCTCTGAAATAGGATGGGCACTAATATCATATTCGTAATTTTTTTCATGTGCTGCAGTCTGCATTTTTTTTACTAACATTCCAGTTGACATTCCGGCTGCGCATAATAAAACAATTTTCTTCATCGTTTATCACCCCTACTACAATAGATTTATAGGCAGGAATACGATCAACTATCGTTTCCTTGTCTACCTTAAATTTTAGCAATCACATTCAATTCTCGATTGATTACATCTAATAATTCTTTTGGCATATGAAATCTAGAACGTTTTGACATGCTATTAATTGTCATTAATCCCTTCATTGAACAATATGGTTCTTTTTCCATGATATTTCCAAAATATTTTTGAAAGACCTCCCTCGCTGCTCCATTTGCATAAATACTTTCGATTGTGTCAAATGTCGAATAATAGCCTTTATTGATTTTAACCTCGCCTATACTAGTCAAATCAAATTTTTTAAACCAATTGACTACATGATTTGCCAATTTATTTTCTTGCATAATATACGATAAATCTGCTTCAGCTACATAATTTAGGATCATTTCATCATGATAGGCTATACCGTCAGCATCAAAAGCAATAGTCTCAAAATAATTCTTACCAAAATCTAATTTTATATTAGAAAAACGTCTCACTGGCAAATCCCCATTTGATTCTTCTACCAGACCTCCATTCCTTTTTAATATTACTTTAGGCAAATTTGAAAAAACTATAATTTCATTTGATTCTTTATGTCGATTCATAAATCTACTACCTGCTAGTTTCACAAATGGACATTTTGACCAATACGCTTTATAGAGATAAAATGCATCTTTTTTCAACGTACGATCTATAGATATCAAACCTTTTTGATTTTGCCCTTTTTTACCACCTTCATTTCTTAAATCACTGCCAAAATCAAATAATGACCAAACATAACCACCAATAACAAATTCCTTTTCATTAATTGTGCGCAAAGCGTTATCCAAAAACACTAATTGATATTCTTCACTATAATCTTTAACAGCCGGTTCATAAGAATGATATTGTGGATTAGCATCCACGCCATACTCTGTAATAATCAACGGCATAGTAGGAACTTCTTTATGAAATTCTTCTAATCGGCGGTCGAAATCATTTATTTCTTGATAATACCAACCATAGTAAAGATTATATCCCGCTACATCTGTTAGTTTATTCAAGCCGCTTTGATTTTCAACGGAATGAATATTTGCTTGACCTACAAACCGACTAGCATCCAAATCCCGAGCTAAATTTACTAGTTCTTGTACCATTTTATATATTTTTTCATTTTCTATAGCAATTGTAATCTCATTCTGTACACCCCAGCAATATATGGAAGTGTGATTGTAGGCTTGTTTAATCAACTTACGCAGCTGTAATTTTGCGTTTATATTCATTTCATCCGTCGTCGTTGGAATGCTGATAAATGGAATTTCTGCCCAAACCAATATGCCTTCTTTGTCACATAGTTCATAAAAGTAATCATCATGTTGGTAATGGGCTAAGCGTACGCTATTAGCTCCAATTTCTTTAATAATGGACATATCCAAGTCCATATGTTTTTTAGTTATTGCATTCCCAACATGATAAAAATCCTGATGTCGGCTCACACCACAAATCTTAATATGTTTACCATTCAGCAATAACCCTTGCCCAGCTGTAACCTCAACCGTACGAAAACCAATATAAATTGTTCTATTATCAATTATTTTTCCTGCATAGCAAACAATTACTTCAACGCAATAAAGATAGGGATCTATGACTCCTTGCCAACGATGCGGATTGTCAATTTGTTTCTTAAATGCAAAGTTCCAGGTCTTTTCCACGATTTGCTGTTGTTGTTCTTCCAAAACAAGGTTTCCTAGCGCATCTAACAATCGAAGTGATATCTGTATAGTTTTTCTACTATCATCTTCATTTACTAATCTCCCCATTACTGACAGTTCAAATTTATTGCTTTTTAAATACTTTTGTGTAAGATATACTCCATCACGTCCATCATCCAATAAATCAAAATGTATATCTTCTACCTCCAAAAGTTTTACATATCGATATAGGCCTCCATAAAACGAAAAATCTGCCATTAAAGGATAAACATCCTTATATTGTCGGTTATCAACGATAATCAATACTTTATTTTCACCTAATTGCAAAAATGAATTCAAATACATTCGATACAATGAAAATCCACACCGACTATTACCGACTAATTTATCATTTACATATACACTTGATACTAATGCTGCTGCCCCAATTTCCAAAAACAAGTAGTGGCTGAATTGTTCTTTTGTTATATGTAATGTTTTAACATAACATACCTCTCCCTTAAACATATCCGTTCCATTTTGACCGTCAATTGCATTGAAACAATGTGGTACAGACACATTCTCGCTTTCTTGCGGATTTTCTTTTTTATAAACAATCCAGTCGTTATTTAAATCTATGAATTTCATATAGTTCTCCACTTCATTTTACAATTTTTTCAATATTATTTTTCATCTCAGTCTGCTTTTCTAATTCATACGCCTCATAGTCTGCTTTACGAAAGAATGGATACCATACAATTGCTGATAAAATCACTAAAACGACTTGTAATGCTGCAATCTTCCAACTCCCTTCCATTAGGCCGCTTAGAACAATGGGCATGCCACTCATTGGTGTCATTCCTGCCACTCTTGGAACAATTTCTGTGATGGTAAGGAAATATGCAATCACCAAACTAATTGCATTCATTAAAATAAACGGAATTGCAAATCTAAAGTTAAACACCAATGGTGTCCCAAATACCAATGGTTCGCTGATACCAAATAACGATGGAATTGCCGTTAACTTTCCTAAAGCTTTATATCTCTGACTTTTAGCAGCAAATAAGAGCAAAAGCGTAAAACCGATTGCGCTGCCTGACATTGTATACGTACTAACAAAAGCGCGCCCTGTAATATTAGGTAAAGGTGTACCTGCCGCATAGGCTGCTAATTGCGCAACATCCATCGCCGTGAAGATTGGTAAAATCACCGAATAAATAACCAAAGTACCATGAATCCCAAAAAACCAAAGTACCTGCGCAAAGGTCCACAGAACAATAACCGATACGATATTACCGCCAAAATCCTGCAATGGTGTTTGTATAAAAGTATAAATAAACTGATGTAACGTTCCATATGATGTCCCTGCAAAAAAAGTTGCCACTGCTAAGAAAAAAAACATTGCAACAAAACCTGGAATTAAGCTGCCAAAGCTTTCGGAAATAATTGAGGGCACCGTTGCTGGCATTTTTATTACAAAACCTTTCCGTTTTACCCATATATATATTTTAGTTGAACTCATACTAATAAGAATGGCTGAAAAAATCCCTGGTGCTCCAAGCCATTTCATACTAATACTGCTATTCCCTTGATCTGCACTGACCGGCGTTATAATAAAGAAACATACAATTGCCATCATCGCAGCAATCACACCATCTTCCTGATGCTCCTTAGCATAACATCCTGCAATTGTTGCACCAAATACCACAGCTAAGAAATTTGTAGAAAATGTCACTGCTAAGTTCAATGCATATGCTATGCCTGTAACAGCGATAAAATTTTTCCACACGTCAATTGGTAAATTCAAAAATAATGCAGCGAAAGCACCTAACATAATAATCGGCATTGCCACCATCATGCCCCCGGATATTCCATTTGCTACTTTACTCGTTTGAA
>WSSedB1CaDRAFT_10000731_pt1 | contig 13501 bp, 7 predicted proteins | sample WetSurSB1Cattail_FD_9460 | JGI IMG/M metagenome (IMG submission 9460)
TAGAAAAGGTAGTTTTAAAGGGAAGAGAAAAGCTGCTGGATGGGATGAAAAGTTCATGACTGAATTGCTTGATTCTGAATGGAATTTTTAATGCGTCAGCCCTGCCTATGTTAAACATGATTTCTACAACTGTAGAAAATAAAAATGAAAACGAAAAACAGGAGAAATGCATTGCTTCATTCCGAAAATAGGCAATGAAGATGCCAAGGATTTACTACCTAGTTGATGAGGTGAAAAGCATTACTCTGATGTTTACTTGATCCTATTTATTAGTCGGTCACCCTTTTTTAGGACGATACAGCATGAAGGACTAAAAAAAGAGCCTTCATTCGTTCATCTCGAAACGCCGATGAATAAAGGGATATGAAGGATGAATGCAAAAAACAAAACTTTGGTATTTCAAATCCATAGAAGATGACAGGAACTGATACTCTCAAAACGGCTTCATTTCTTATAGATTAATTAATGCAGCAAAGGACCCCACATTTATATTTGATAATTCCAATTTTTATATTTTTCCCCTTTTAAAAATTTGTACGACAAATACCAAGTCAACAAAAAGATTACTATTTGGATTCCTAGAATAATGTATGGTGCATTTTCAACTCCACTATATATTACTCCAAAACTTATTATTGACACAGGAAATGTGACAAGTAAACCTATTACAGCCCAGTCCCCATGCAAAAACGATCATGGATACATCAAAAAAGTACTATCGTTGCAAAACCAACATAGCAAATAGAGAACACTAATGATTTTTTATATGCATTTTCATCTTTCATCTTCACTTCTTGTTAAATGGATATTTTAAATAATAAATAACGGTTTTAGGAGTAACTAGTCGGTATCGCTATCAATGCAATAGCCATTACCAAGATACTTTTCAGCATGCCGTTCTCGTAGATCATCGTATAAATTTTGCTGGTAAAGGAGGTTTATTAAAACTAATGAGGCATTGCATATAAGACACCTCCAAAATAAGCTCTATTCCCATATGCTTTTCGATCGATCATTTTTTCATAAGGCTGATGTCTATACCAATAATTAAAAATTCTTGAATATCGATTCCAAATATCCCTTTGATCATTAGACCATTTGGTTTTTCCGTACAAATCAATACTGTGCTCTTCTCTTGTTGATAATGATTTTATGTCCAGACAGATCAATCTTATAGATTTAATCGTGATTTTTTTTATAGTGTCATTCAACGGATACTTAAATTCTATGAATACTTTAAAACCAATTCTCAAAGAATCAGAAAAAAGAGTATCTTTTATTTCCAATCGTTTTCTTTTATACCTAATGTCCACATGAACTGTATCAAAAAGAACAGGTATAGGTTTCGTTGATTTTTTTTGAGAAAACCCACAATTTGAAGCCAGTACTAGTATTAGTATTAAAGCGTATTTTTTCATAATTTCTTCTGTTAGATTATCATTTCTATATTTGTATTCAATTATATTCGTGACGTTAAACTCAAAAGTTCTGTCATCATTAGCCAGTTATTTTATAGCATTAAGATTCCTATTTACACTTTGGGAGCCAGATAATAATAGTAGATGCTGCCTTCAATATATCCGCCATTGATCAAGAGACGTTTTAGTATGCCTTTTCTATTCATTGGTAATATCATTTTTCTAAAAGGAAAATATCAGTATAAGGGTAAAAATGCAGCTCTTTTAACGATTGCCGTAAACACCTTTCTACTTCTTTTTTGGAGATAAAGACTAGTCTGTCTCTATAAAATGTTGAGTATAATTTTTTTTTAGAGATACAGTACAAAAAAGAACTTCCTGATGCAATATTTTTAATGAAAGAATAACCAATATCCTGCTTATCACACAACAAATTTTCATACATCATTTCAAGTAAATTAAAGTCACCCTTGCGTTTTAAAAAGTAATCGCGTATTAGTTCAGAATTTGATTTGTTCTTTATTGGAACGATAGAAATCCATGTGAAATAATCCTCACTTGACCTATTTATTATTAACACTTTATCTATATAACATTCCTTCTCTGTTACACCATCAAAATAATTCAATGAAGTCTGATTTATTTGAAGTGTATCTTGTGCATTTAGTTTCAGACAACACAACACAAGCAATAATATAACTATGTTTGCTTTCATTACTCATTCATATTTTAATAGATTCTTTTTAAACCAATTATCATCCAGTATAGTGTTTAAACAATACGTAAAGAAATTTATGCTTTTTGTGCTCGTTTATCATTATCACGGATAACTCATAATATTATTCACAATGTTTATTTACGTCTATCGTGGAGTAGAAACAAATGAATTATTTGATGATTCCAATTTTATGTTTTCTTCCCTCTTAAACACCTATACGACAAATACCAAGTTAACAAAAACATGATTATTTGAATACCTAGAACAATTAATGGTGAGTTTTCAAATCCACTATATATTACTCCAAAACTTATTATTGACACAGGAAATGTGACAAGTAAACCTATTACGGCCCAGTCCCCATGCAAAAACGATCCTGGATACATCGAAAGAAGTACTATCGTTGCAAAACCAACATAGCAAATAGAGAACACTAATGATTTTTTATATGCATTTTCATCTTTCATTATTTATTTTTCATATGCATTTTATTGTAATTCATTCAAAACAAATACGGTTAATACCTCAACTAATGATGAAAATGTTCATGGACTATTATCACTAAAGCAAATGAACCTATATAATAAGATACATAAAACGTATATCCCAGAATACTTTTCAATAAACTTTCACCTCTGTATTTATTACATATTCGGACTTCGTTTTTCATAAAATATCTAAAGTTCAAGAAAAACTGTATTACACCAATTGCAAGAAATCCTATCATCGATATGGTATTACCCTGCTTTAAATGAAAAAACGATGAACCAACGTAATCAAATAATGCCAAAATATTAAAGAATTCGACAAGACATATCATCATCACAGATACTATTAATGAATCAGAATGTTTGATCATCTTATTAAACATATAATCTTTATAGAAAAAATATTCTAGCATCTTAATGTAAGAAATCTTCATTAAATAGTCCCGGATTTTCTTCATGACCATTATTTATTAAACTTTTATACGCATTTTGTTGCATCTGATTAGTCAAAGAACCTAAGCCATAACTTATACTAACAGGTAATGGCATTCTTAGCATTAAAGTGCTCATTCCTATATTATACATCGTTGAAACATTTGATTGTTGCCCCGAACTATATAAATTCAAATTTGCATATACCGACATAAAATACATACTATAAGCAAGAGGTGACGCTATATTATAAGTCTTTACTATGCTATTACCTGCCCAACCATTCGGATATATTTTTACCGCTGAATAATCTCTCCAAACACCTATTGAGCCTAAGGATTTAGTTGCCTTCAATACATCTGTAGCCACACCTCCTACATTTGAAAATGTATCCATACCTTTAAAGGCAGTCCCCATATTCGAAGCTGAGAAGCCAAAACTTAGCTCATCAAAGCCTGCCGAAAAAGAAGAGCTAGATGGACCAAAATACCTTGTTACTGTACCTCCTGAGGTATAAGGCTTAGTGCCGCTTTCATTCATCGATACAAACCATTTACCAGATCGAGTGTCCTGCAAAACCTGAGCACTACCACCTCCATATTCTTGCGCATACTTTAATCCCTCACTTTTCGTTTCAAAAAGTCCCGTTGGATCAACGTATTTTTCGGGATTATCCAAACAATACATATAACCGGAAGCCCAAGGTTTCATTTCCTCCATCAGATCCGCCACATGCCATCTGCCTAATGCCGGGTCATACATCCTTGCTCCATAATCATACCAATTGAGTCCTCGTTCGGTATCCAATTCCTTACCGTTATACTTATAAGGCTGGTTACTTGTGACATTGCCCTCTGTGAAAGACATGCCAAACGGATAATAGTGATTCGTCTGAACAACACTTCCATCGGCGTTCGCTACCACACGAACATTACCCTGATGATCAGACAAGTAATAGTAGTAAGTGCTGTTCTCAATGTAACCGCCATCTACTAACATGCGTTTTAATGAACCGTTCTCGTAAATCATGTTCCCACAATAATCGATTTGTTTGGTTGAACCGCTCCCCTGTTGCAACATCCTTAGCTTACGCCCGTCAGCCGAATACGTATACGTGTTGGTCGCCGAACCGAAGGAGTTGGATATGGTCAACGTCTGGGGCAAATTTAATAAATTATAAGTAATACTTGTAATTCCTTTATTTAAATCTTTTATTAAATTTCCATTTGCATCATAAAAATACTCTGTGGAAGCATTCGAACCATCCTTAAAATCCATGGAAGCAGAGAGATTTACATTCTCCCCTGAGTCGTCGGCTTTAACTAATTGATTGCCGGAATAAGCCATTGTCAGGTTATCAATCATCCCGTAAGTGGTGGTACCTGTGGCTCCCCTTCTTGTCAATGCGGTGATATTGCCTTGTTTATCATAGGCATAACTCGTACTATAGTTCGTTGAAGGACTTCCGTTTTCCAAGTAGTTCCCGGCGGTTAATCGTGACAAGCCGTCATAATTAAACGTATATCCCCTATTCTTGCTGTCTCCTGAAGAGCTCCATTGCATTGCTGATATATTACCCCCGTAACAAGGTGAATTTCCCGCGTAACTATCTTCGTAATAAAGCGTTTGACCGAACAATGGATTTTGGATCGACTTGGTCCATGAACGGATATTATAGGTGTAATTCGTTATCAAATTCGATTGTGAATTCCGTTTGTTTGTTTGAAGTCGTCCCAATTCATCATACACGTTATCTGACAAAGTCATAATAGGATTTCCATCTATCTGATGTGTAGTTTTCAATAAGCGTTCTGCTGAATCATAGGTGTAAGCATAAAGTTCTTGAATCATTTTATTAGAGATGCCATCAGTGTGTGTATGAAGTCTCTTCAACAATTTTCCGGTAAAGGAATATGCCATATATTCGCAATCTACTCCTCCTAAATGATTTATAGAATGTTTTTGCACGATTCGTCCTTTCTCATCATAATAATAGACTTCCATAATATATGAATGGACTGCATCGTAAAGATAAATTTTTTTACCGGTCAGCAATCTATATGACACCTCATATTGATTCCCGTACCCGACTTTCTCTTGATAAGACAATTTCGTTTTTTGATCGAAAGTCAACTCATTCAAAAATAAATAATCATCATAATAATTTATTATTTCATCCTCCGAGCCCTCAACGAATGCATTTATTGAGGATTTAGCCGAATATTCATTTCGTAAGGCATCAACCGAACTCGTGCTCTTACCTGTAGAAACGGAGACTATCCTCCCTATTTTGTCGTAAACATAATTCGTCCACTTACCGCTTAAACGCTGGTTACCGCTTTGACTCAATGATAATTGATCCATTTTATCATAGACATTATAAATTACCTCCATGCCAGGCAATTTCTTTGCTATGCAATTGCCTTGTGAATCGTATGTATAATAGTAAGCATACAAAGCTAAAGGGCTATTTGCATCAGAGAATGAATATGTAGCACTTTTTTTCATTAGCTCTGAAGCCATCGGTGGCAACACACAGCATAAATTGCCACAATTATCATAAAGATAATAAGTATCTCCAAAACCGTCCTCTGAATTTTTACGAGAAAGAATTAACTGACCTTCGTCATTTTTAAATTCATAATGTTCCTTCTCGTCTTCATCTTCATAGTAGGTATAAGATAAAATTTCTGACGATCGGGTTCCGGAATTTGTAATCATTCCATTCCCATCCATAATATACTTATATATATCCGAACCACTTTCTTGGCCGTATTGTATGTTAAAATTCACCTCATCCCAAGAATCTCCAGGCTTATTAATAGTAGATGGTCTAGCCAACGGACTATTTTCATAACAAGTAACTGTATCAGGTTTACTATCATTGTAAAAAGTTTTGGCATCATACTTTAATGCTGATAAATTCGTAATGCACCTGCCATCATTGTTCGGTTGGGGAACCGGAAGCCATTTCACTATCGGTTTATTAAAAATTTTATCATACTCTATTTGAGTTATCAAATCCTTTCTACTTGGAGTAAAGGCACGGCGAACTTCTTGAATTTTAGTGCCAAGCCCATCAAAATAATCTATGGTTTGCTGAGAATTGTCTATAGACAAAAGACTCTCATCAGTTGTTTCTTGAATTGGGAGAGTAGTACTTATGTAATTTATGCCTTCTGCCATTTGTGATTCATAATTACCAGAAACACTAAATATTAAATCCGGACTCATAGCAGATGACGCAGGTATACCAGTACAAATAACTACATAATTCGCTTTAGTAACAAATACGCCTATTTTTGATCCGGATTTAACCAAATTACCGGTTTGATCATATAAGTAAATGCTAGGATTTCCTATAGAACCACTTAAACTAAAATTAAGAAACATATCAGAATCCAAAATGAGATTGTACACAACATCTTTTGTCAAGAAATAATTTGCTGAATATATACTTAAATATAGTGCATCCGAAAAACTGAATGAAGGTGATTTACCAAAAATAGAGAAAGCATTTTCTTTCGTATCTCCCTTCGGATTTAATGTGCCGGCAATAGAAACATTAATCACTCCAGTATCCCATTCGTCCACTTCACTCACAAGTGTGTATTCCCCAGGAGTCAAGACCACCCTATTCGCTGAAGTTTCCTTACAAAGCGTATCACTGTTGTCATTATAAAATGATTTAATGAGTGTCCCTGAGGAATTGAGTATATACGACCACACATTACCTGAGCCATTTGCGCAAAGGACAATCTCCATCGGTGTAGAGACATTAAAAGTCGCATAAGCATCACCACATTGAGTCGACGAATAGCTACATGTATTCATATATCCTTTTGTTATGAATTGAATTTGAGAACAATTCCCTTTTGTAACTTCTCCCATATTCTTTATATAATTCCTTCCGTCTATCGTTGGAGGAACTCTAGAACAAGTAATTCTCATTCTAATGTTTCCATTCTTATCATTTCCACCTTGCGAAACAATATAATAGGTACCGGCATCCAACTGTTTGGTTATTGAAGCCCACGTGGCTATTGTTCCGGAGTTATCATTGCTTGATGCAATCAAGTTCTGTTTTGAATCATATAGATACATTTGTGTACCCTTCATACTCGTTCCCGTAACATGTTCCGCCTTAATAAGACTCTTCTGGCAAACTATAATTTTGGCATACCATTTATGCGAGTAAAGCAAACCGTCCGTCGGAGTTGTGTCATAATCCTCAAGTTCATTACTGTCATAAAACAAAGAAGCATATTCGGTCGGCTCACTAAATGAAGATTGTCCCATTGCATAAAAAGGCATAATACTGAATAACAAGACTAGTATCAATAATTTATCTTTCTCCATAAGTATGATATTTAATGATCTTTTCAAAAAATCCGTGATTATCTTTTATATTTACCAACCGTCTGAATGAATCATAGTTATAATATGTAGACACTCCGCGTTGATCAATTATCTGAGCAATACCGATTGAAGGTATATAGCTGTATACAGAGAAAGGCATTGTACTCATCATAGACTTTGACAATTTATTATATAAATCAACTACATCAGGTGCAGATTGATTTGAAAGATTTTCAAGATAATCAGCTCCAATCTTCGTGGCAAGTTCATCATATGAAATATTCTCGACTTTAGCTACTGGAAATAATTTTTGGTACGACCAAACAAATGACACTGCTTTCTCTCCTCTTATTTTATATTGCAATATATTTCCTTCTATATCATATTTTGAAAATTCAACTTGCGGAAATCCATAATGCGAATCAAAACTATTCCCATTATACGGAGTAAAAGATTCAGTACCGAAACCGCTTGAGAAAGAATATATGCAATCAAGCAAATTCATATTATTTTCCTCTCTATAAGTATGTAAAATGGAGTTATATAATTTATTGTTACAAAATTCTGTTTGTTCCAAAGGATAATTAATCATATTTTTTGCTGTCATATTTTTATATATCAATGGACTATAATCAAAAGGATAAGTATAATCCGTCCTGTAAATTTTATCATGATATACCCGTGTCGTACTCCTTATCAATTTAGATTTCGGATCATAAGTATAACTTTCTTTATAAGTCTGAACGGATGCATTGGAATAGTTGCTGACTGTTTTCGATAGCAGTTTCCACCATTCGGACTTTAAAAAATAATATCTTACATATACGCAATTTCCGCATACCGGAGGAACATAAGCTTGGAATCCGTCTATTGAATCACAAACTGACGGATCCTTTTCATACCCATAAGATATTTCCTGTTTTAATTTGTTGTTACTGTCATATATTCCCGTTACAGTCGGTTCTCCATTTTGAAGATCTGGTACAGAGGGGAAACCGGGAATAAAATAATTTTCAAAAAAATCAGTATTATCCTCGCTGTCAGTAGTATCATCATATAAGTGATTCCTTCTATTATGGAACTCATGTACCGTCTTGCCTCTGTAATCATTCCCTTCACCTAAAAGTTCTTCCACATGTGAATATCCGACTACAGCACCAGCAGAATTGGTTGTCGTAGGAATGACGGAAGAGCTCATTTGAAGAATCCCGTCAGGTCCTTGAGTCGGATAAGCCACATTCAAATATGCCAAATCATTATACGGCGGAGGAGTATCAATTGATATATGCGCTATAGGAACTTGACTATTATCCCGCACTCTCGTCAACGAATAATAATCTAAAAATAAATTCATCAATGTTCCCAACCCATATTTATATATCTTGACATTTTGTTCTTTGTTATTTACAATATTATAAATTTTCTTTATCCTCAAGCCCCCTCCAATTGTATCTGAACTATGATTATATTCGAATTTATGAGGTTCATATTCGAAACAAGTTCTACCCCTTGTCGGATATTGAATGGATGTCAATATCCCAGCAGACATATATTTGGAATCAGCATGTCTATCAGCCCCATCATATTGGTACTCTTTAACATTGTTCTCCAGAACATTTCCCACAGACACGGCAGGTAGTGTTGAATTAGTTTTTAAAACTCCTCTCCAACATCCTGTATAAAAGTTTTTACCATTGTAATATCCCCAATAATCTATTGCATTCGAATTCTTAGCTGGTAAAATAATGCTCTTATTGTATTGAAATTTATATTTATTCACAAAAGAAGCAGCAGAGCCTTCATATATACTATCTAACATAAGTCTGCACTTCTTATGGTCCAACGTATCTCCATAATACGAGTAAGCAAAGTTTATACTCTTTACGGGGTTCCCAAAAGAACTAATATCCATCCTGTCCAACTTACCTTTGACAGGATCTATTTTTCGTTGATTAGGTGGAACCAGATCCGTAGAATATCTCCTTAAATCTTTTCTTTGGCTCGCATAAAATGCAATGGAGCAATCAGGAGCATCTATTTCTGATAACCGAAGTTGTTCGATAGCCGAAATATTTAATGTATTACTAAGATGATAATTATCATCTCCCGGACTTATATACAAGCTCGAATAGTAGTATTCGTTATATCCATGCTCAGTATAGTGAGCATCTTTATGCGGAGTAATGCAGGCCACTTCACTCTGTTGAGTAACTGTGTATATTTTATCACTTTCATATTTGAACTTAATCGTCAAATGCTGAGGGGATGAAATCGAATCCAAATACCATGCAGATACGTATTCATCTCCAGAATTCAATAATGAATAAAAATTCAATAAATCATCGTCTTCATGTGATTTGCACTCGGTCGCTTGAAGATTATACGGATGAAAGTGTTCCTTGCTACCAAAATAATACGTAAACCCCTTGTTATCTTTTATCACCCATTTTTCATCAGCTATATAATACTTTAAATCCATATAATCTTTAGGAGCTCTCACGGTAGGAACTAAGAAATCCTTTACACTCCCCGAAGTATTTCTTTTGAAAGACATACTTCCACTGAAACCACAAAAATTAAAATAAAAAACATCGGGTTCAGAGTCCATAGACCCCATCTGAAAAAAATTAAAATATCGGTTATAATCATCATTATTTCCGTTAGGATCTAAAAAGAAATAGCGGTTGTTATTCTCTTTCTTATAAGGTATATATTTACCAGACCAATTATAGCCATTTATAGCCCCCTTCCCAAAATCATCAAATCCTTTTATATCACGCGTAATGCACCCTCCTGCTAAAAGGCTCCATCCCAATCCTACCCAGCTAGATTCTTGAGCGACTTTAATACCAGATGCATGGTATGAAAGATTGATAGGAACTTTGAGTCCATTAAGATTCAACTCATATAACGGTATTGATATTTCGGGAGTACCAGTATAATATCCCACCGGTATTTCACCATAAATACCTAATGAAGCAGTATTAGGTGATCTTGAAACAATTTCAGGTATATACGATGTGTATTTTTTATTGTTCTCACCCTTAATAAGGGTAACAGTTGACAAAAAAAATATTGTCATTAAAAATTTTAATAACTTCATAGAATTGTTGTTTAGTAATAAGCTTTGTAAAATAAATTTGATCTTTAAGGAATTAAAGTATTTGATATCAATACTACATGTTTAATAACCTATAAAAGGTAAAGTCCGTTTTTTACTTTTAGAATAGATTCTAATTATGCAATAGATCATTCATTAAAATAAATCCAAAAGTAGAATCCACACATTATACTTTGGACTTTGCACCTATTAATGTAGTCGGGCACTAAGTAAAAAATCACGATATAAAATTATCGATTCTTCTCCTAACATAAGGTTAACATTCCGTTACATTTTACAGATCGAATGTTATATTTTTTTCTTTAATATTACAATGTTAACATCCTAATCAAAATAAAAATATGACATTTTACTTTTTCAATCAAGGCTGACACATTAGAAATTTTATTCAGAGACAAACAATTCAGTCATGAATTTTTCATCTCTTTACATCCATCGTTATAGTGCGTTTTTCTAAATTCAAAGCTTTAATGAAAGAAGGAATTGCTATAGCGCAAAAAAAAGCTCCCCATATTCATGGGGAGCTAATGCTATGTATCGGAAGTCTTTAATACTTGATGATAACACCGAGGTTGAATGAACTGCCTCGCCCTTTGGCGTAGAAACTGTTGATCATATAGTACTGAGCCCTGGCAGGGAAGTAATCTCTGTTGAACAAGTTATCAATACCAAGAGTTAACAGTAGATTCTTGTTTACATCATATGAACCGCTGAAACTGAATAAATGATAAGCCGAAACGGGACCTTCATAAGCATTGTACAATCCGCTTGCCAGCTTCTCAAACCTGTCTCTTGAGAGAATGCCCATATATTGTAATCTTAGGTTTAATCCCTCCAAAGGGGAATAATCTACAGAAGCAGTGACTTTGGGAGGAGCAATTCTTCGTCCGTTCATATAATAGTTGTAATGTCCGTTTGAAGCCGTATCTTGTTTGCCTTCAACATAACTGAATGATCCATTCAATTCAAGTTTGGAGTTCACACGATAATTGGCAAGCAATTCAAAACCATATACATGTTCAGGTCTTCTATTTGTAATGAATGATCCTGCTTGGCTGTCAAAGACCATTTCGGTACCTAGCTTGGAAGTGCTGTAATATGCACTCGCCTCCAATCTCAGTTTGCCCAAGTTACTGATGATTCCCACCTCGTAGTTGTTCACCTTTACAGCTTTGGTGTTAATATCCTTGATATCGCTAACCTTGGATGCCCTAAGAGCCAATCCGATATCTGTCACGGAGAATCCTTGCGAGAAACTGGCATAAGGTGAAAAGACTTTGAATCTGTTATATTTGATCCCTACGTTGAAGAGAGCTGCATTATATTTCAGTTTACCTCCTTTTACATCAATACTTGGAGTGGTGGTATTGCCCTTCGTATCTGTCAGTCGCAATGTTTGATAGTCATCAACTTTGATACCAGATGATTCAAACCTGAATCCACCATCAACAATCAGATTGTTGTTGAGTATCCACTCCGTTTCTGCAAATGGAGCAACACTGTTCATATGCATTTTTGGCACCCATGTTCTTCCGTCCACAAGAGGTTGAGATGTAACGTTGTTCAACAAGTCCAGTCCATAAGTAAGTGATGAAGTGATAAAGTCATTATCCAGAAATTGAGTATTAAGTGCAGCACGTACACCTTTTTTCGTATCATAGAGTTCACTTTGTCCGTCTGAACCATCGAATCTTCCTGCAGAATAGTAGAATATTTCATTCTTTTTGGTGAAATAGGCATCAGCGGTCAGAGATGTGTTCTTCCAAACAGCACTATTCATGTACTGCAAATGTGCATTATGGTTGCCTTTCGCACCGGTAGGTACTCCTGATTGAGTGCCCAGAACACCTGTTGCAGCTGTACCTGTCAAATAGTCTCCATTCACCAATTTAAAGTCGGTATGCTGTTCGTCCTTCTTGAAGTTATAGGTAGCCGTCAGCTTCTGGTTCGGTGAAATCTTGTACATAATCTTTCCGAATAAATTCGAGAAATCTGTTTCTCCCAAACTATAGTTAGGACCTATTATCTTGCCGTTTGCATCTTTGTATTGTCCGGTTTGTTCAAAGTTTGCCGATACCAAACCATTCCATTTTCCCCAATGCCCTTCAAGAGTCTGTCCGATCTTTCCTCCGAAAGTATTTGACGGATGATTTATTCCTCCGGTCAAATTGATATTTGTCTGTCCATGCATTCCCCGTCTTGAATCGGGCGATTTAGTGATGAAATTGATAATACCGCCAGTCGCTCCATTTCCATATATAGCAGTAGCACCCTTGATGACTTCCACCCTTTCTATAACGGCAGGATCGATTGACCGAAGGTCCACCTCTCCATTACGCAAGGGAGTAGATTGCGGAATACCATCGACCATGATCAATGCCGATCTTCCCCGTAGTCCTTGTCCCGTGTTATTGCTAGTCTGTGCACCCGGAGCAAATCCGGGTATTTCCTTACCCAACACATCCGTTATATCGCTTGATACAGACAAATCTTGCGTCAACGCCTTCGATGATAATATGAACACAGAATGTGGAATATTCTTTAAAGGCCTACTTGTTCTGCTGGCAGAAACGACTACCTCATTTACATATTGTGTACTAATAGAATCTTCACTTTGAGCATTCGCTTCGATAGAAGGAACAATTAGCATTGTGGATAAGGTACATAAACTTATCACTTGTTTTTTACTTAGAAGCACCATAATAGTTTAATTATATTAATACCTTTTTTAGTGGATGCAAAGGTAGAGGCTTCTAAATCCTGAATCAATCCCCAATAGCAAGTAATTATTGTGTCTCGTATACCTAATTATAATGAAGGAGAAGAAGGATTAGGTTCGATGGTCAACCTTTTTTAGGACGATAGATATAGCCGAGGAGCACTATAATATCCATATCGTAAAAAAACATGGAGCCAAGTAGTGTTTTTAGAACATGATGAGAAGAAAGAAAGTATACATCATTGT
>WSSedB1CaDRAFT_10000732_pt1 | contig 13486 bp, 17 predicted proteins | sample WetSurSB1Cattail_FD_9460 | JGI IMG/M metagenome (IMG submission 9460)
CGGAAAATGTGATTTTGGGATACCGCATTACGGGAAGTATAAATTTATACGTAAGGCCTTCCAGAACAAGTAGAAAGCAGAGAATAAAAAAAATAATCTTTATAATCCATATCCGGCTTTCGCCTGTTCCATCTTTAACAGCATTCAGTTCAAGCCGCTCAAATCCTGCAACACTGGCATCACTCATAGACTTCCACTCCCCGCAGACTTTCTGATCCTGTCTCACTATCCAAATCGCATCTTGAAGCATTTACAATAAATCCACACATTGCCAGTGTAAAAATCACCGAAGATCCTCCGGAGGAAAAAAAAGGTAAAGGTATACCCGTTGCAGGTACCACTCCACAGACAACAGCAATATTAAGCAATGACTGCAAAAAAATCATCAGTGCAAAACCAAATGTACTTATAGCAGCGAAACGGTCACGGCATACTAGTGCTATGCGGAAAACACGCCATGCAAAAAAACACAGTAATAGTACATATATAAAAACTCCTATGAGTCCCATAGCTTCTGTCCATCCTGCAAAAATATAGTCGGCCTGTACTTCAGGAATAGCACCGACATGTGCCAGACCGGTACCAATACCCTGACCCCAGAAACCGCCGGCATTAATAGCGCGGCGTGACGCAAAACTCTGGTAATTTATCCCCTGAATATCTTCCTGTGGTTTCAGGAATGCAATAAGTCTGTTTACCCGGTATTGTTCCATAAAAATCATCAGAGAGCATGCAGGTATTGCTATAAGCGAAAACGGAGCAAGCCATGAAAGTTTTGATCCCGTAACAAAGAACAGCATAATTCCGACAAAAAAAATAAAAACTCCGGTGGAAAAATCTTTCTGGCAGAATATGACAGAAACAAAAATAATAAGACCCGCAGCTGCGGGAAACACGGAACTTTCTTTAGTATTAATCTGCTTGTCAAATAAATTAGCAAGAAACAGAACTACGACAAATTTTACCGCTTCTGACGGCTGAAATGTAAAAGAAAAAGGCAGACGGATCCACCTCGAGGCACCGTTCCGTTCTATACCGATTACCGGTATAAAAGTAAGAAAACACAGGACAAGTGTGCCCGTTACCATAGCCGGAAGCATTTTCCGTATGATACGCATATCAAGTGAACAGAAAACTGCATAGAGAATAATCCCTGCTGCGGCACTGACAAGCTGACGTTTTACAAAATAAGACGGATCTTTGAAGAGCCTCATGGCATAATCAGCTGAACAGACATAAAGCGTAAAAATTCCCAGTCCCAACAGCAAAATGACTGAAACAATAAATGCCGTATCGCTTCTGTTATATTGTTCCCGGGGCCGGTCGGCATAGAAATTATAACTATCCATGGAAGTTTTCCTCCAGCCTGGCTGCAACACGTTCCAAACCTATACCATGAGATCCCTTCAGCAGGATAAAATCACCATCAAGCGCTGATTTATAAATCAGTTCCACAATACTCGTAATAGTTCCATCATCATGCAAAGCAAACGATACAACATCAACTGCTGCAGGAAGTATACCACTTTCCGCAGCAGTCTTCATTTCATTACCAACAAGGATGAGCATTCCGCCTGTTTTTTCCAGAAATTCCGAGGCAAGTTTTATGGTTGCTCCATGTGCTTCACGCGAAGCTGCCCCCAGTTCCAGCATATCTCCAAGGACAAAAATCTTTCGACCCGGAATAGAAGCACAGAATTCCAGTGTCTTTGAAAGAGAATCGGGATTAGCATTATAACAGTCTTCAAAAAGCGTAAGTGTACGTCCATCAAGACTGATATATGATATTTTTCCCCGTCCTGTTAACGGCTTAATACATTCGATACCTTTTTTGATCTGTATCGGATCAACACCAAGACACCGCGCAAGAGAAACCGCTGCAACAGCATTTGAATAATTATATTTTCCGGGCAGCGACAGCGTTATTTCAATTCCATCAACGGAAAACACAGTACCCTCTATGCCTTTGTCCTTAATAAATCTTATTCCACAGACAGCGGCATCAGAAGGATCCGTACCATAATACACAATTCTACCATTTACACCGGAAGCGAGGAATTCAGCAAAATCATCCTTCGCAGGAATAAAAGCAGCACCGTGATTATCTATATATGAAAAGATTTTCTTTTTTTCATCTGCAATATTCTGCCGGGATCCAAGAATTCCGATATGAGCGGTACCTATATTGGTAATTACAGCATATTGAGGACGAAGGACAGCCGCGATTTCCCCTATCTCATTACGGCGGTTCATTCCCATCTCGAAAAGTCCTATCTCTGTATCAGCTCCGATCTTAAATACTGAAAGAGGCAGTCCTGTTTCGGAATTCAGATTTCCTTCGTTACAGACAACACGATACTTCTGTCTGAGAATGGCAGCCGCGATTTCCTTTGTGGTAGTTTTACCACTTGATCCGGTTATTCCTATACGAATCAGATTCTGAAACTGACGTACATATGCAGATGCAGCGTTCTGCAAAGCAGCCAGCGTATTGGGTACTGTTATAAAAGCCGTATGTTTTGCATACGCCAGATCTTTATAAGCTTCCGTATTTTTTACATATTCACTTTCCGCAATAAAAACTATAGAAGCCCCATTTTTCAGAGCTTCCGGAATATATCTATGCCCATCCTGAAACTCACCAATAAGGGGAACAAACAGCGCTCCCGGGATCACGTTACGGCTGTCAGTTGCAACAGAAGTAAAGACGATTTCTTCGTTCCCGGAGTATGGCAAAACATTTCCTCTTACCGCAACAACGAGTTCACTAAATTTCAGCAGGCTTCTTTTTTTATTATTCATTCCACAATGCTCACTTCACCGAAGAATTCATTTCAACACGTATTATTTCATCACTTTGTGCTTTATGCATGCTAAGTTCATTTTCCGCAATTTTTTCTATTCGGTCAGAACTGGAAAGCATGCTTATATCCGTAATGAGCTGTTTATTTTGTTCTACAAGTTCTATCTGCTTTCTCTCAAGGTCGGTAACATCCTGTTCCAGGTTCTCATAACGACGGGTCTGGATACTGTCGACAATCAGCAGCACCGGTATTGCAGCAGCGCACAAAAAAACAAGGATCAGTTTTATTGTATTGGCAAATCTCTGTTTATTCATATTTTTCCCTCGCAAATACCGGACAAATGCATATCTGTAGCATTACGAAGTTTTCTCACAACACGCAATTTAGCGCTTCGGGAAGGAGAATTCTGCTCTATTTCCGACTCAGATGGACAGACAGGTTTTCTGGTCAGGAGTTGCGCACAGGGAGTTCCTCCGCAGACACAGACAGGAATTTCCGGAGGGCATACGCATTGTTTCCCAAGATTGCGGAAATAATTTTTTACGATACGATCTTCCAGAGAATGAAACGTAATTACTCCCATTTTTCCACCAACTTCCAGAATATTAAATGCAGCATGAATAGCTGCCGGCAGACGTTTGAGTTCACTGTTTACTGCAATACGGAGGGCCTGGAATGTACGGGTTGCAGGATGAATTTTACCATACCGATATGCTGCAGGAACAGCACTATATATAATATCGGCAAGAGCTCTTGATGATACAATGTTTCCAGTACTGCGTGCTTCAATAATCGCCTTTGCAATACGCCGGCTGTATTTTTCTTCCGCATACAAGTATAGCAAATCAGCAAGTTCTGATTCCTTCAATGTATTAACAATATCTGCTGCAGATTCACCTTCTGAGGGATCAAGGCGCATATCCAGGGGTTCATCACTCTGAAATGAAAACCCTCTTCCTGATCTCGCATAATGATATGAAGAAATTCCCAGGTCAAAGAGAATGATATCCGGGCGGGGCAAATTCTCAGAATATGTCTTATAAAAATCATTAAACCAGCCATTATAAAATTGCATCCGTTCACCGAACGGCGCCAGCCTTTCTTTTGCCCGTGCCTGTATGGAACGGTCTGCATCAATACCGAGGATATTCAATCCCGGGTATTTTGACAGGAATGCAAAAGAATGCCCTCCCTCACCAAGCGTTGAGTCTATCATAAAAGCTTTTTTTTCATACGGTTCGCCTTCAGGGCTCAGCCAGAAAAGACTTTCCTTCAGCAGGACCGGAGTGTGGATAATTTCCAAACTTTCTTCCCTGTGAAATACTATGCAATTCCACTTTTAAAAATTTATAGAACCGAGATCTTCTGCCGCTTCACGGTATGAGCTTTCGCTTTCTTCAAGATATGATCTGTATGCAGATGCATCCCAAAGTTCTATATACTTGTTAATTCCCAAAAGTATGCAATCTTTTTCAAGCAACGCATACTCCCGTAAACTTTGTGGGATAGAAAGACGGCCTGCTTTATCGAATTCGATTTCCTGTGCCGGAGCAATAAGCCGACGCAATACAAGCCTGTTTTTTGTATTAAACGGAGATGCCGACTGCATAATTTTTGACGACAGATTCTCCCATTCTTCCGGAGTAAAAAGCCATAAACAACGGTCAAGTGCCTGTGTTACGATAAGAACATTATCTTTTAATTCTCCGCGCATTTTTGATGGAAAGAGGATTCTACCTTTCTCATCAAGCGTATTGCGGTATTCTCCCGTAAGCAAGCTCATACCATTATTTACCACTTATCCCCACTAAATCCCACTTGTTTATTATTTTATTCCACAATTCAATAATGTCAACGCATATTTCATCCGAGAATAAAAAAATACATCTACAGGTGAATAATCCGCAATATAGATGTATAGTAAACAAATGATAAACACCCTGAATGAAAGTTCTTTACACAAAACTCTTAAAACACTCTATGCACTCGACAAAGGAGCAAGGACAGAAGTACAGATTGGAAACTGGATATGCGATATAATAAAGGAAGATGGACATATTATCGAAATACAAACCTCAAACGTATCAAAACTTTTACAAAAAATAAGGGATTTTCACTCATCCGGGCACAATGTGACTGTTGTACATCCTGTTATTTTTCAGAAGTTCATTGAACTATCCGACCCAAAGGGACATATAATATATAGAAGAAAAAGTCCTAAGCAGGAAAGTATTTACTCCGTTTTACGAGAATTAACAGGTCTATATCCGGTACTTCTTGACAACAGATTTTCACTGGAACTTCCCGAAATAATTATAACAGAATGCCGTACCCAGACCACTGTTCCCGTACAACTAGTAAACAAAAGCAGACGCTTTCTGCGTCCATGGATAAAAACAGACAAAAAACTCGTCTCCATAAACAAAATCTTCACATTAAAAAAAGCAGAAGATTATCTTTCTCTTATTCCGATTTTATCAGTTCCTGAATTTTCAGCAGAAGATATTGCAGATGCATTAAAAAAGGATACAGCATTAGCGAAAACTGCGTACAGACATGCGCACATTCTTCTCTGGATTCTGGCACATATGGAGCTCATAGCATACACTTCGACGAAAAACAGACGCAGGTACTACAAAATCAAACAGTTTTCCTCAAGATAAAAAAAAGCAGCTATACCAAAGTACAGCTGCTTTTTTCAAGGAGTAAAAGCGATTACCAGTTATCGCTCATATCATCCACATCATGATTTTCCATATCATACAGATCTGTTACTGCACGGAGAGCATCAAAATATACATAATATGAACCTATAGAAGTCTCAGGATCACAGTCAATTCTGAACCCGACGATACGTAAGCCGGGACGATCACCATAATAAACACTTGACTGCACAATGCCATGAACGCCGTCCGGAGACGGAGGAATAGCCACAGTCATTTTTTTCCATCCGCTGAAAGCCAGTGTTCCCATATAAAGCTCAAAACTATTGCCAAAATAATCTTCCACAAGAAGTGTCAGCGTATGGGGCATATTCCTGCCAGCGACCCAGACAGAAACAGTCTTTGTAATGCCTTCAATGGGCAGAGGTCTTGCAGCACGCAATGTAATCGAATTAAGACCGCGCCGGAAAAACTCAGCTTTTATACCAAAGACATGAGTATCTTCTCCTGTATCCTTATCATCCTTCAAGGCTTCTTTTCCACGCGGATTACCTTCAAAAAGACGACCGGTTACGACACCGGCATCAGGAGACATATGTACATTCCATGATCCTTCGCGTTCAAATTTATCCACGGAAATTTCCCTTAAAGCTGCAGATCCAGAATCATTTCCAACGATTGCAGCATTGGGATCCGTCAGACTTACCGTTTCCTGTTTGTCCTGTGTAACTGGCTGCTGCACGGCAGCAGCAGGTTGCGCAGCCTGTTGCTGTACAGGCTGTTTAGCCGGTTGCGCCTGCTGTTGTGCAGGCTGAGCAGCCTGCTGCGCAAAAATAATTCCGGCTGAACAAAAAACGAACAAAAGCAGTACTAGATATTTTTTCATTACTGTCCTTCCTTAGCAGTCTGGTTCCCGGTTGCCGGAGCAGCCTGCCCAGACTTGTTTGTCATACCTTTATTACTGAAATCCACTTTCTGCAAATTATAACCATCAAAAACAGTCGACATAGTACCTGCTGTATATTGGAATTTATCAATGAAGAACCGGTAATCATCCGCATATTCATTTCCGTCTGCACGCAGTCTGAAACCTACGAATGACATATTAGCAGGACCTGTATGCAGACGGGACTGCTGACGGATGGAAGACGGCATCTGAACGATAACATTTTTCCATCCGCTGAAAGCCATATTTCCGGCCGGTATTACATGAACCGTACCTTCTGAATCACGTACAAGGACTTCAAGGAAATAAAGATAATTGGAACCCCATACCCAGAAATCAAGTTGTGAAACGACTCCTTCAAAAGGTATTTCATAAGGTTTGTCATCTTTTGACGGGTAAATCTCAAACCAGTTATCGCCTTTGCGGTTATACGCAACCTTAACGCCAAGAATCTGCGGTTCCGGATCGCCTTCCTTTACAAAAGGCGCAAGCGAATTAGAAATCCCCTTGAAATAGGACAGCACAGGATATCCGTCCGAAATAAAACGGCTTGCCTGAACCTTCCATGTCCAGTCCATCTTATCAGGGGTATCAAAGTTATCGATCATTATCGTCTCTACACTTTTCTCACTTGGCTGGCTGAAAAGCGGCGCGCCAAGAACCAAAAGGAGAGCAAGATGTACAAAGACCACAAAGCCCTTTTTCATTCATAACTCCTTGAATATTACATTTCCCGAAAGGGAATGCCTTATTATAATCGGCAGATTTTACCTTAATAATAACATCAATGTGATTATATTTCTTGCAACATTCTTTGTCAAACTCTTTTATCGCTGTTTATATCGATTGTTCTTGAATAATTGCATATTTTGGCATACGATACCTGAAAGCATACCGAACGGAGGTACTATGACAAGTTACAAAGAGTTAGGTCTTGTAAACACGAAAGAACTGTTCAAAAAGGCAATAGCCGGGCACTATGCGGTGCCGGCATATAATTTTAACGACATGGAACAACTGCAGGCCATCATCCAGGCATGTGTCGAAACGAAATCGCCCGTCATCCTGCAGGTGTCAAACGGAGCACGCAATTATGCAGATAAATATTTTCTGCGGAATATGGCCCGGGCTGCAGTCGAGTATGCCCATGAACTTGGCTGCGACATTCCCATCGTACTGCATCTTGACCACGGCAGTTCCTACGAGCTTTGCGTTGACTGCATAGAAAACGGATTTTCGTCCGTTATGATCGACGGGTCAGCCCTCCCCTATAATGAAAATATTGCCCTTACAAAAAAGGTATGCGATTATGCCCATTCGCGGAAAGACTATGTTACCGTCGAAGGAGAACTCGGTGTTCTTGCAGGTGTCGAAGACGAGGTTAGTGCATCCGTGAGCCATTATACCAAGCCCGATGAAGTTCAGGATTTTGTAAAAAAAACAGGTGTCGATTCTCTTGCAATTTCCATCGGTACCAGCCACGGCCGCTGCAAATTCACTCCCGAACAATGTACGCTTAAAGATGGTGTTCTTATTCCGCCGCCGCTCGCATTTGATGTTCTTGAGGGTGTCGAAAAAAAATTACCCGGTTTCCCGATCGTGCTGCACGGTTCTTCATCAGTCCCTGTACAATATGTAAAACAGATCGAAAAATATGGCGGAAAAATTCCGGATTCGGTCGGCATACCGGAAGAGCAGCTGCGTAAAGCTGCAAAATCAGCCGTATGTAAAATAAACATTGATTCCGACGGACGGCTCGCGATGACGGCAGCTATCAGAAAAGTACTTTCTGAGCATCCGGAAGAATTCGATCCGCGCAAATATCTCGGCCCTGCACGTGATGAACTGAAAACTATGTACATGCATAAAAATACGGAAGTTCTCGGGTCTGCAGGTCATGCACTAGACTAACGATGATTTAAAAACTGCATCGGGAAAAAGATCCGCGTGCAGTTTTTAAAATATTCAGCAATGTAAAATTTTTTTGAAGTATGCCGCGCAATACCGGGCTGCATCGATTTGCAGACAGCATAAAACAGCTGCAACTGTGAAAAGCGCCCATGCCGGTAGCCAGATATAGAACGGTAAACCTATATACCAGGCGGTTTCAACAAAAGCAGGCCAGACTGAAGTCCATAAAAGGACACCAGAATAAAGAAATATAGAATGTTTGTCCCTTTCCATCATTGCCTTTACAGCCATCCTTAAGACCGGATCCATGATAAGCAGCATTTCGGCATATAAAACAGGTTTAAAAAACAAAACAAAAAAAGGAAACGTTGTCATTTCACTGATAATTCTGTAAGGCAGGAAAACGCTATAAAAGGAAGAAAACAAGGGAAGAAAACATGATATTTTAAAATCACGGCTGTCTTTCGAAAAAAGAAGGAAAAGGAAACCTGTCAGAAGGACAGGACAGATTGTCTGTGTAAACAGAAAATAACAGAAATTCCTCAAAAAGGAAGCTGAATGAGGTAATGTACTGTAAGAAAAAAGAGCATGCCATGTACATACAAGGACCGCAAGAAAAAAACCAATGAAAAAAACAACCAGATATTTCGCTGAACGGTTGCAAATATAAAAATCAACACACAGGAGCGGAAATATGATCAACAAAAAAAGAAACATGTATTATATGTATCATGAAACAGTTTCGTACTCAAGTACCTGCTGATTTATTTTTAAAATGCTTTACATTTATATGCAATTTCTGATATAATAATGACTACGCTTTATATGTGTGTTTTGCAAGCACTAAGGAGGATCGTTGGCAGACAATAAGGGATTACGGATCAATGAACAGATCCGTGTACGTGAGGTCAGATTGATAGACAGTGAGGGTGCCCAGAAAGGAATTGTTCCTATTATTGAGGCTCTCAGGATGGCTAAAGAGCAAGAGCTCGACCTTGTTGAAGTTTCTCCAACGGCCAATCCGCCGGTTTGTAAGATACTAGATTTCGGTAAATACCGGTTTGAACAGGAGAAAAAGCTTCGTGACTCCAAAAAGAACCAGAAGGTATTGAAAATTAAGGAAATCCGTATGCAGCCTAAGATAGGCACGGGAGACCTTGATACGAAAGCAAAACATGTACAGGATTTTCTGGACGAAGGGGATAAGGTTAAAGTAACGATCCGTTTCAGAGGACGTGAATTAGCCCACACCGAACTCGGTTACGAAGTCCTGAAAGAAGTTATGAAAAGGCTTACTTCAACGTATGTCGTTGAGAAACCTGCCACAATGGAAGGTAAATTTCTGTCAATGACAATTTCTGCAAAAGCCAAAAATTGATGAGGTAAAAGCAATGCCCAAGATGAAGACAAAGAAGTCCGCTGCCAAACGCTATACACTTACCGGCACCGGAAAGGTCAAGTACAAAAAAATGAATCTTCGCCATATTCTGACGAAAAGATCCCCAAAGCGGAAAAGACAGCTACGTCATGCCGGGATTCTTGCTGAATGTGAATCAAGAAAGATCCGAAAACAAATGCTGCCCTATGGGTGATGAGGTATAAAAGATGTCAAGAGCAATAGACGGAACAAAACGCAAGAATCGTCGTGTTAAGATTCTGAAACTTGCGAAAGGTTTCAGAGGACGCCGTAATTCGAATTATAAAGCTGCTAAAGATGCAGTAGTAAAATCACTTAGCCATGCATACGTTGACCGCCGCGACCGGAAAGGTAATTTCCGCCGGTTGTGGATTGCACGTATCAATGCAGCTGTTAGAGATGAGGGACTATCATATTCACGTTTCATTGACGGCTGTACAAAAGCCGGAATTGTACTGAATCGTAAGGCCCTGTCAAATATGGCTATCGAAGATCCTTCAGCATTCAAAGCCGTTATTGAATCGGCAAAAAAGGCATTAAAGGCATAATATGATTTCTCTCGATCAAGTTCTTTTATTGGAAAAAAAAGTAGAAAGTGCTGTGCAAAGAATTGCACAGCTGAATACGGAAAACGATGCTTTACGCCGGAAATGCGCTGAGCTCACAAATGCGCTTTCTGAAAAAACGGAGCTACTTTCTACTTTCGAATCTGATCAGAGCAGGATCGAGGAAGGCATACTTAACGCGCTGGACCGGTTGAATTCGGTAGAAAATTCTGTACTGAAGGCAACCGGATCTGTCCACACTGCCCCTTCTGCTGATATTGCTACGGTAATGGGGAATCGTCCGGTTGAAACCGGGACGGCTTCCGACGTTACCATACAACAGCAGGAGCCTCATATTCCGCCGGAAACGAATCAAAAACCTGCAGCGGATACAAATGGTCAATTCGATATATTTTAATACTACCGTGGTATGCTATGGGTACACTGAAAATTGATATACTGGGGACATCTTTTGCCATCAGCGCAAATGAAGATGATGCATACCTGAAAAAGCTTCTGAGCTATTATACACGCATTGCTGAGGAAATTGAAAAAAGCAGCAACTTGAAGGATTCTGCACAGATAGCAATTCTTTCAGGCATAATGATCTGTGACGAATTATATAAAGAAAAATCAAAAAATATCCAGAATTCAAAATCAAATGCGAATAATGCGGAGCTCGATGCGGAGGCAGAACGCCTGACTATCGAAATGATAAAAAAAATTGATCAGGCACTTAAGTGAGCATCCACGTATGGATAGACGCTGATTCCTGCCCACGTATGGTTCGTGACTATCTCGTACGATACACTTCCAGACTTCTGATTCCACTTTCTTTAGTTGCCAACAGGGACATACCGTTACCCGGGAAATCTTCCTGTATTTCAATGATTATCTGCAATACAATGCCCGATGCAGCAGACGAATATATCATCTCCCATGCAGGACAACAGGATCTTGTTGTTACGAGAGATATTCCCTTTGCGGCCAGGCTGGTCGCTCTGGACATAACAGTTATAAACGACCGGGGAACGGTCTACTCAAACGAAAATATAAAGGAACGCCTCTCGGAACGGGATTTCAGCTTACAGCTTGCCCGGATAGGACTTACAGAAAATTACTCAGCCCCTTCTTACGGTAAGGATCAATTTTCCGCATTTGCAAATTGTTTTGACAGGGAAATACACCGGCTGCTAAAAAGCTAACCGCTGCTGCTCACGATGTTGTTTTAATTCCTGACATCGTACTCAGATGTAATACCTATACGTACAATATCCGGCGTTCTTCGCTATTTATGTTTCAGGATCATCAGGATAAGCAAGCTGTATGGCACATACACGGTCCTTTACCTGCATAAATGCCATCACTATTTCAGGATCAAAATGCTTACCGGAGTTTTCCTGAATCTCAGCAAATGCCTCATCTATATTCCATGCTTCTTTATAACACCGTTTATGACTCAAGGCATCGAAAACATCTGCAACCGCAACAATGCGGGCAGCAAGAGGTATTTCATCTCCTTTAAAATGTACCCCAGCCTGCAGAGGTTTCCCGATCTCGCACTTTGAAAAATCAATTTTATCAGGATAGCCATTTTCTCCACCGTCCCAGCGCGCATGGTGATACAGAGCAACATCATGTGCCATTCTGTCCAGTTCCGTATCGCCGTCTTCGAACAAGTGGGCTCCTATAATAGTATGCCCCTGCATTATTAAACGTTCCTCGGGTGTAAAACGCGGAAACTTTTTTTTCAGTATAATATCGGAGATCCCAACTTTTCCTACATCATGAAATTTTGCGGCAATTTTAAGATTATCACGGAACTTATGCCACTGATTTTCAGGAATATTATGGTTAAAAGCCCACCGGTCATAAATCTCAATAGCAAATTCAGAAACGCGGGAAACATGAGGATACGTTTCCTTAGGATCTCTGAATTCTGCCATGCGCATCATCCGCTTTACCATATTGCTTGTCAGGTAAGCATGTTCAAGGGCCTGTGTGGCATTCGAAGCAAAATGTGTAATAAACAGTTCCGCATCTTTATCAAACGCAATAACTTTGCCCTTATCATCCTGTGCATTGATTATCTGAAGGACTCCCAGAACTTTTCCAGAAGCAATCTTCAAGGGAAGAGTGTATACGGATTTTGTCCGGTATTGAGTTGTTCTGTCTGTTGACTTGTTAAAAGAGAAAGGAACATCCGGACTGATATTATAGGCATCTTCTATATTAAGAGAGTTCCCGGACAAAGCCACATAACCGGCTATAGAACGTTTATTCACAGGAAAGCCAAAATAGGTATAAGGAAGTTTTTCGCCAGGTTCCAGCTGTGAAAGATGTGTATCGTTCTGAGCATAACGTATTTTTAAGTTACCGCCGTCAACAACATAAATAGATCCGGCATCAGCATGGACGATTGATCTGGCTTCTGTGAGCAGGCGCTCAAGTAACACATCAACATCCTGTATTTCACCAAGCATCTTTTCCATTTCAATAATACGCTGCAACTTTTCTTCACGGCTTATTTTATTCATTCAAACACCCTTACGTAAAGACTGAATTTACCTACTCTGCAATTATAACATGCAGAGGAAAAAAAACAAGAAATACAAGTACTAACCAATACTACCAGTCTTATGTATAAGCGAAAAATACAACGGACCGGCTCCATTTTGCCGGTCCGGCAAAATATGATATCCATATAAAGTCTTCTCCACGCCAGGAGTCGAAACACCAGAAGCTGAAGCTCCTGTAAAAAAATCTGATTGAACAGCATGAAGAGCTGGTATCGTACAGGTTTTAAATCCGTCCTCGGCAGAATCAAATTTCCGGAATATACGTGCGATCATTTCATCGTTCTCTTCAGGAACAAGGGCACAAGTGGCATACAGAAGATATCCTCCGGGAACAAGCATCCGGTATGCAGAGGACAATAGAGCCCATTGTTCGACAGTAAGCGTTCTGATTCTTCCCGGCGACCATTCATCAAGATACTTCCGGTCTGTCAGGACATGGCGTTCAGAAGAACAAGGTGCATCGAGCAAAATACGATCAAAACACGCCGTTTGTCGTGTACACCATTTTGCACCATCACTACAAGTTACCGTAACACGGCTGCGAACCCCGGGATCAAGACATTCATCGCACACACGTACAAGCCGTTGCTTCCGCTCCCGTGATCTGTCATTCGATATAAG
>WSSedB1CaDRAFT_10000733_pt1 | contig 13473 bp, 11 predicted proteins | sample WetSurSB1Cattail_FD_9460 | JGI IMG/M metagenome (IMG submission 9460)
TCGGGCCATGTGGAACCCGAAGTCCGGTAAATTCGGACCGCAAAAATGGCCGGTTGAAGATAAATATCCACCGGACCGGGCTAAGACCGCGTAAATCCAAGTAGGTTTGACAGTCAAAGAACTGCTCCGCGCCCCGCCTTGACGGTGGGAAGGCGGCACTGTAACTCTAAAGTCCAGAATATGATACTGAATGCCAGCTGAACTTATTCCACATAATACGGCCAACTCTTTAACGCTGCTCGTCGGCTTTTCTTTGATAGCGTGAAGAATAATTTCTTTGGTAGTTTTTGGCTTTTCTTTGATAGTTTCTTTGATAGTTATTTGGCTTTTCTTTGGCGTTTCTTTGGTGTTTTCTCCCGCAGTCCCTCCAGCATCTTCTTCCTCCGCAAACGAAGGCCGGTCAAAACTGGCGATGAATATATTGGAGATTTCGCGGAATTTGACATTCGGGGCGTTTTTCAGGATAAGCGGCATGCCGCGTCCCCAGGCCTCTACCATCTGAATACGGCGCAACAGATTGGCGATAAGTGGATTGCGGCGTTTGGAAACGTTTCCGTGCAGCATTTTTTCCATGGTCATGTCGTCATACAATCCGCCGGGGCTGCGGATTTCGACACGGTTCTTGAAAACAGCAGTCTGCACATAGTCCGGATCGCGGTAGTCGCGGTGGCAGAAGGCGTTGATGATCGCTTCCCGCATTGCTTCGCTGGATATTTCCGGGACATCTTCGCGGTAGAGCCCTTTCAGGCGCATGCCGATGTGGATGTTCTTAAGGATATACTTCTGGGAGCAGATTGATCTCCCGGAGGTGTCCAGAATCCAGCCAGAGAATATCATGGTGAACCACAGTATCATGCTGTGTAATGAACTCCTGGATCTGCTGGCCTTCCTCTCTCTTCTTGTTCTTCCCTGACATCAACTGCAGGCATTGCATGAATTCTATGGGATGGATAAATAGGCATCACAGGTCACAACGAGGGCTTAATGATTGAAGATGGGCTAAAGTCGAGGTAAAAGGCCGAAATAATATTTCATGGCAGGCCTTGAAGATGAGCTCCAACAAAAAAAGCCAATACTTCAAGATTGAGTGTCATTGAAATAACCCGGCTGTTCAGGCAGGAATCGAGCGTGAAACTACCTTAGCCCCTCTATTTCAGCCTTGCAGCAAATTGTAATCGTATGCAGACTCAGAATATTGTACTTCAGGATTCGCAATATCAGCGAACATGGTTTGCCCGGTGTTCAAACAGCCCAGGATGCGGATATATTCGGCGTGAACGATCTCGTAATGTCTATGAGCCTTGCGAAGCGCCCTTCCAAAGATCGCACATATCCCGGGATTGCGGAAACTGTTTGCCAGGGTTGTGTAGAGGTTGATTGAGGACTCCGCCTCCAGCAAAGACAGTTCGAGCGCCTTCTGTTCACACGAGATCAAATCGTCTTTGTCGATAAGCGCGCGGCAAGGCGGATAGTAGAAGTTCGGGAGCCTTCTGGCCAGAAGCTTCGATACGTTTCCCGCTTGGCTTCCCAGAAATATCGTGAAAAATACGTGCAGGTAGCCGATACCTTCGCCGGCCAGCCGTTCAAAGACCTGCCTGGTCCCCTCATCCCTGACCATTCCGGCTGCCAGCCGAAAGAAGTCCAGGTTGTTCTTCTCGCTAATAATCAGTTCAGACAGAGCATTTTCAAAAAACGGATTCATTTCTTGATACCTCACACATTTTGTTCCTGTCAATCAGCCGAGATGACTGCCACGGCTAAGGGTCCTGTTCGCCAAAATCGTGGAGTCGAGCATCTCGCCACAGCAGACGCATTTCCAGGCATCGAAGGAACGAACGAAATCATAGTATTTCTCGCCAACCATGCGGCCCTTGCAGCGCGGACATTGCATAAACAAACCCTCCCATTTTTAAATCATGTTAAAAGCAACCGCCTACATATTTCAGCAAGCGTGCCAATTTGTATTTTCATCATTTACATGCCGCTTGCTGGGATTCATTTTCTGCACTAAATCGGTAGGTTAGCAGCTGATCTAAGGAAAGCTGGGCTTGTATTGTCCTATCTGGCAGCTAATGGCAGGAAACGATTAAAGATATTTTCGCCATTTGATTGACAGTACGCAGCCGGTCCTTTCTGACGGTTCTGCAACGGTTATAAAAAATCCATTTCGGTCACAGATCTCGGTAGTACGATGATTCTACAGGCCGTAAACCTGAAAACAGAATCACTGAAATGAAAACTGTTTAAAAGCGGCGTTGTATTGGTTAATAGGGTTCTGGAAGGAAGGAACTTACCAAGATGACAGGCGTGAAATATGCTTGCGAGGGAGGAAAACCGTCATTGACCCAGCAATATGTCAATCGAATGGCGGCAGCGTCATTCAAATGGCTGCATCGTAATTCATTGTCTGCAATGTGGGGTTCTGCGCCCAAACCGGCGAAAATTTCAGACCGCCGGTTTTTACAGTCATTTTGAGCATCCTTCACGAGACTTTGTCCATGTGACGGGTAATGTGACTGAATTTTATCAAATACCCAAATTCGGACCTGCAATCATCCGCAACGGACCCGAATTAATTGCAACTATCTTCTTTTGTAATATTCAGGAAGGCCGGCGGACTTACTCAGCAGGAGTTGGGGGAAAAGGTGTCGTCACCCCGTTGTGTCATCTGGCCGGCGGCGTTGAATGTGTAGAGCGTGCCGCCCACCGCACCAGGCGATCCTGTGAGTCATAGCCGGACAGAATATTCGATGTAGTGCGCTGGTAGCCGGTTCTGTTGCCGTTTAGATCACCATAGGTGTATTCCTCTTCGGCGGTTCCGTTCTCGTCGCCAATGCACGCTAAAGTTTTTTGTACAAATCTACTGGAAAACATTAAACAATACGAATCACTGTTTGGCGAGATTAAAACGACTCCCATTCAGCCCCCTGCACCAGCAAAGTAATAGTACTTGCGGTTTGAAGTCCAACGGTTACGCATGAGGGACTTTCAGGTGGTGTGGATTTCTATCCTGAACTGTGCCCCATCGTCCGTATTTTTGGCGCTCAGTGTTCCACTCATATTTTTTTCAATGATATTTTTTGACATATACAGGCCTATTCCCGTGCCGCCGCTCGATTCATTGGTCGTAAAATTAAAGTCGAAGATCTTGTCTTTAATTGACTCGGGAATGCCCCCGGCATTGTCTGCTATGGTGACAACCGTTTTCGTATCTTCCGAAAAAGCCCTTATGATAACCTTCGGCTTTTCCGTTTCTCTTGCTTTGAAAGCATCCCTCGTGTTGGCCAGTATGTTGAGGAGCACTTGCGCAAATTCCTTTGGATAGCCGAATGCCGTCAATTCCGGATCGACATCAAGCTCAGCCGCTATGGACTGAAATTTGAAGGCCGGCGCAATGAATGCGAGCGCCTGGTTGATGGAGTCTTTTACGCTGAATACTTTCTTTTCCTTGTCCGGCCTGTAAAAACCCCTGAAGACATCGATGGTCTGCGCCATGTGCTCCAGTAAGGCCATGGTTTTGCTTACGGTTACCTCGACGAGTTCATCTGTCAATTCGCCATCGGAAGCGGTTTCTCTCATGTACTGAATAATGAGGGCAATGGAATTGAGCGGCTGTTTCCACTGGTGGGCGATATGATCCAGCATCTCCCCCAAAGCCGCCTGGCGGTTTTGCTGAATGAGCATGCTATCCTTTTCGCGGTTTTTCGCGACCTCTTCCTCGACCCTATTCTCAAGGGTTTCGTTCAGTTCCTCAAGCAGCTGTTTCTGTCGCTTCAGTTCTTCTTCGGCCAGCTTGCGCTCGGTGATGTCCTTGACGAACGAGTAGCCGTACGAGTTGCCTTGGAATTCCAGGGAATTGGTGACAATCTCTACTGGGAATGTCGTGCCGTCCTTTCGACGGTGAACCGTTTCGTGGGTAACGGAACCCGTTTCATCCAGCATCCTTTTGATTTCAAGTGTTTTTTCGTATGTTATGACGGGATCGATATCGGGGATTTTCAATGCACATAATTCGTCAGCGGTGTAGCCGAGGCTTCGGCAGGCAAAATCGTTGGCGCTCAGGATATTCCCTTCAAATGTGGTGTGATAGATGCCTATGGCTGCTTTGTTGATACAGAAATGGGACAGGAGCAGCTTTTCTTCCATCCTCTTGCGCTCGGTGATCTCCCAGGCGAGATCGGCCAGAAGGGAAATTGTCTCCACATCTTCGGGGGTATAGTCCAGCGTTTTGTTTCCCACGCCGAGAATGGACACGATTTTGTCACCGCGAAAGACCGGCACGACCAGTTCCCGCACGACCTGAGCGTGTCCCGGCGGCATCCCCTTGCGGTGGGGAAGCGAGGCGTAGTCATTGTGAATGACCGGGTAGCGTTGGCGAATGCAGTCGACCCAGACCCCTGCGGCCGATATGTCATAGTGGCGCCCTTTTCCTTCTGCCTTGCAGAATTCCGCCTTTGTCCTGGTCGACCAGTTCTGAAGAGACAGGGTTTCCTGGTCGGCTCCCAGGAAATGGTAGAAGCCGATGAGACTGCCGGTCAGCGCCTCCGCCTCGTCAAGGGTGGCCTGAAGCAGTTCGTCCAGGCTGTGGGTTCCGGCGAACTGAAGCAGGCGCAGTCGTGCCATGATGACGCTTTCGGTCCGCTTGCGCACGGCAATTTCGAGTTCGAGCAACTCGTTGGCTTTTCGCAGCTCCGCCGTCCGCTCCTCGACCCGTTTTTCGAGCTCGTTGCGGGCGCGTTCCAGTTCTTCTTCCATGTGTTTGCGGTCGGTAATGTCACGCACCAGTGCAATCACAAGGTCTTTTCCGGCAACACCAGCTTTTTGCAAGCTTGTTTCCGTCCAGAAGAGTGTTCCGTCCTTTTTCCCCGCCTTCCAATTTAAAAGTTTGGCTGAGCCCTGGACTGCCATGGAAAGGCTGTTCATAGCCTCCGTAAGAGATTCGCGGGGGGCTCCGGAACTTAATTCCGGAATTGTCAGTTGGAGGACTTCCGAAGGTGAATAGCCATACATGGCGCACATGGCCTGGTTTGCATAGACGATTTCCCCCATGGACAGATCCAGAATGAAAACCGCATCGAACATATTGTCAAAGGCAGTTTCAAGCTGCTCTATGCTTGACTGGAATCTACAAGCCTCTTTTGTCATGCGTAAACCTCTTTGGTGAGTTTGCTCTCCGGAATTGTCCATACAAAAAAAACAATGAAGGCAAGCGCGATGCCAGTTTGTCAGGATGTACCCCAAGTATGCGGAATGATCTGGAGCCGTGAAACTCTGGAAACATTCCTTTTTTTATGACTTCTGAGAGAATCCACAAACAGGGTCATCAGCTTGGGGTACGGATCCAACGTATTTCTTACTATTTTCAATGATAATATCTAACAGCCTTGTTTGCATCGTTTTGGCTCCAGGATTCCGCCTTTTTCAAAAGGCTACCTCACTGGGCCCGGTCCGAGCTGTCGTGGATGGGAGGAAATTTGGAGGACATACCCCCCCTGTGTCAGGATAGTTTGCGTTACAACGGAATGAACGTATTGAGGGTAAACCAAAGATAATGGCTTTATTGAAGGGAGTTGAAATGTTTGGAACGTGATTTTTCTTTAAGCGTGTTTTTGAGTGTACTACAATATGCATTTGTACTTCGTGCAATATTCAAAAAAAAAGAGCGGCCGACTCACGCCCCTGCTTACTCTTCATCTCTTGCAAATAATGCCATACGTATTTTATTGTGAAATGATGCTTTCTTCGTTTGACCTCAGCCATGGATCAGTCGGCAGCTAGGAATCAAACTTTCCAAACCCCGCAAACGAGCTATGAATGAGAGGCATTGTGCCAAATCCGGCAAACGGATGAACCATAGACGATATCGTTCCAAACCCCGTAAACGGCTGGCGGATATGCGGCATCATGCCGAATCCCGAAAATGCCTCATGGATGAGCGGTACTGTACCAAATCCCTCAAACGGATGAACCATAGGCGCTATGGTTCCAAACCCCATAAACGGTTTGCGGATTGTTTTGTGCCAGCTCCCCCAATTTACCTGGAACTTTTTAGGTGTCTTCATATGCCAATGAAGATGTTCACCAATTTCATGAAGTGACGTTATATGCTTTATGCTTCTCATGACGGCTCACCTCCGATCATATTTTGACCTGTTTCCCCTATGAAAAAGTATAACATCTTGTGTATATCCGTACAAGCGGATATATTGTTTTCTCAAATATGCTCTCGCCTCCCTTTATCACGGAGGAAATATGACCGCGAGCTGTACTGTCTGTGGAAGACCAATCGTGCCAAACGCCAAGGTTTCGCAGAGAAATATCACATCTGCAATTTGCGGCAGTTGTATCTCGCAAGTGTCTTGAATGTCTGATTACAACACGTTGCTTGAAACAATCGACGTGCCGGTCCTGCTAATGCAGGGAAATCCAAGACAGGTGGTTACCGCGAATCAAAAGGCTCTAGCGTTGTTCGAGAAGAAGCCTAAGGACGTCGAAGGCCATAGAGGTTGCCAGGTGTTCGACTGCATTCATTCGTTCACCGAGGCGGGGTGTGGAAAGGACGCGAATTGCGAAGACTGCAATATTAAGAAATTACAAGGAAGTTTGTATTCACGGGACACTTGGCCTTACCGTACTATTTTTCCGTTTTGTGAGCTGGCCCCTCTAACCGCGAAACATGCGTTTAAAGTCGTAGAGTACCGTAATAATCTGGTGAGTGAAGTGATTCATTGCAAGAAAACCATTCGCTCTGCCCAGCAAAATGCATGATATACATATCAACCCCATCAGATAAAATTCTGACATGTGGTATGTCGTGTAGAAATTGAGCGCAAGCGTTTTGCCGCTGAACGGCCTGAAAAAGGGAATTCCACCTTTGCTCAGTGCATCAAGCAACACGTGCAACATGCAACCAACAAGGCACCAGAAAACGGCGTTCATCAGAAATGTGGCCTTGAAGTCCGGTAAAATCAAAACAAGCGGAACAATATACACAATTGGATAATGAGTTATGGTTCTGTGCTTGATAAGCCCGCCGATTTCAAGCGCATCGGGTACTATCGACCCGATTGTAGAAAACAGTGTGGCCTTTAGATCGCCTGTCATGGCGTAAATCATGGATGCATTGCAAAGTTTATGATTGATCCACTTCATTTTTTCCCTTCTGATCCGGAACCAATATTAGTCAGTAAACCAACAGAAACGGCACGCGAAAAAAACCGCGTGCCGTTTCTGTTGGTACAGTATACCGGTCCTAGATCTTGTCGCCCTTCAGATCAGCGGCAAACAGCTTGCCCGCTCCGCGCGAGGCGCAGAAATCGCCGCACATGGTGCAGGTGCCCTCGTCTTCGGGCGTCCGGCTGGCGCGGATCGCCCTGGCGTCTTCCGGGAAGAGGGCCAGTTCGAATTGTTTTTCCCAGTTCAGGTCGCGGCGGGCCTTGGACATCTCCTTGTCGCGCTGACGCCCCTTTTCCGGGTATTTGTTCATGTCGCCGATGTAGGCGGCGATCTTTGCGGCTTTGACGCCCATGCGCACATCTTCCTCGTTGGGCAGGGCCAGATGTTCGGCCGGGGTGATGTAGCAGATCAGGTCCGCGCCGAAGCGGCTTGACTGAGCCGCGCCGATGGCAGCGGTGATATGGTCGTAACCGGGAGCCACGTCCGTTGCAATGGGGCCGAGCATGTAGTAGGGCGCATCGCCGCTCATGCGTTTCTGGAGCTGGATGTTGCCCTGGATCTCATCCAGCGGCACATGGCCGGGGCCTTCCACCAGCATTTGGCAACCCATGTCGCGGCCGATCTCGGCCAGTTCGCAGTTGATCAGCAGCTCCTGGATCTGGGCCCGGTCCGAGCTGTCATGGATGGCGCCGGCGCGCAGGCCGTTGCCCAGGGAAAGGACGGTGTCGTATTTCTTAAGGATGGAAACCACGCGGTCGAATTTTGCATAAAGAGGATTCTCGCGTTTGTTGGCAATCATCCAGGCCACCATGCTGACCCCGCCCTTGCTGACCAGGCCGCCGTAGCGGTAGCCCTGTATGCGCAGACGCTCGATGGTGTAGAGGTTGATGCCGCAGTGAACCGCCATGAAGGCCATGCCGTCTTCGCATTGTTGTTCGATCAGGTCAAAGAGCATCTCCTCGTCCAGTTTGTTGGGATCGCCGTATTTGCGGGCTGCCTCGCAGAAGGCCTGGTAGAGCGGCACATTGCCCACCGGCAGGTCAACCGCGGCGATGACTTCGCGACGCACGCGGTCCAGGTCGCCTCCCACGGAAAGTTCCATCAAGGTGTCGGCGCCTGCTTCCTGGGCTACCTTGGCTTTGCGTACCTCGGCGGCATAGTCGACGATATCCGATGAGGTGCCGATGGATGCGTTCACCTTTGTGCATAGTCCCTTGCCGATACCCGCTACTTTCGGCTTGCGATTGTGATTCCAGGGGATGACGATTTTGCCTTCGCCGACCATCCGGAGAACGTATTCAGGGGTTACATCCTCCGCAGCCGCGACGGCTGCCATCTGGGGGGTCAGGATGCCCTGGCGGGCGGATTCAATCTGGGTAAGCATGTATTTCTTCTCCTTGGTTGTGTTGATGCGAGGTGTGTGTGGAATTGAATTCAATGTAAAAAATAACCTGATAAACGATAATTTTCAGTCAAGCATTAACCAGCTCTCCCCCCTTTGGAAAAGGGGGGCAGGGGGGATTTGTCGACGTTGGCAACTTCAACAAATCCCCCTAAATCACCCTTTTTCAAAGGGGGACTTTTTTTTAGGCTGAAGAATAGCGTATATCGGTGATCTTGCCTTCCCTCCAGCCGCGTACCGAGTTGATCAGCCAGAACGTGTCGGCGCTCATAATGTCATCAAGGGTCAGCACTGCTTCGCGAATGGCGCCCACCTCGATCAGCTCTTCCCGCAGCACTCCCGGCAACAGGCCACAATTGAGCGCCGGAGTCAGAAGTTCTCCCTGCCGTGAGACGACGATGTTGGTATAACTTCCTTCTGTTACCTCACCGCGTTCATTCATAAAAATGACTTCCTCGGAGTGCGGATGCATCCGGAGTTCGGTCTCATACAGGGCGCGGCGGGTTGTTTTATGGTACAGGAACGGATCTGACGAATCGGTCCGTTGTCGTGATACCGCTACCCGCAGTAATGGCCGCGAGTCCGTGACGCCGGATATTTCCTGAGTTTCCAGGGATACGTCGCCATTCGCGGCCAGCAGGATTCGCACCTTGTGCCGGCCGGTCAGTGTCTGACTCAGCTGCTCCAGCCGGGTGCGCAGGCTGTCCATGGAAACGCGGAACCCGAAATAGGACGCCGATTCCTCCAGGCGCCGCAGATGGCGTTCCATGAGCAGATGGCCGTTCCGGTCGTGCAGCAGCGATTCAATCAGCTTGAAGCCGGCGGAGTCCCTGGTCAGGAAGGCGCTTTTGGCAAGGCATTCCCGAAATTCGGCTTTTGGATCGGAGTCCCAGGTTATGCCGCTGCCGATGCCGAGGGTGCCGTTCCCCGTGGCAGTCTCAAGAACCGCCGTGCGGATTGCCACGCTGAAGACCGCCTCACCGCCGGGGGAGACAAAACCGATGGCGCCGCAATAGATGCCGCGCTCGGATTGTTCCCGCTCCCGGATGATCTCCATGGTGCGCCGTTTGGGCGCTCCGGTGACCGAACCGCAGGGGAACAGCGCCCTGAAAATATCCACCAGCCCCGTATCCGGCCTGACCTTGGCGGTGACGGTGGAGGTCATCTGATGCACGGTAGGGTAGGTCTCTACCTCGAACAGGGCCGGTACGGAGACGCTGCCGATTTCAGCGATCATCGAGAGGTCGTTGCGTACCAGATCGACAATCATCAGGTTTTCCGCCCGCTCCTTGGCATTTAGCGCCAACAGTTCCCGTTGAAGCAGGTCCTCATGGGTGAGCGGCTTTCGGGGAGCGGTTCCCTTCATGGGCTTCATGGTCAAGCGCCCCTTTTCCAGGGAGAAAAACAGTTCCGGGGAAGCGGAGAGGATGCGGTGGGTTCCCATGTCGAGCCAGGCGCAGAAGGGGGCCTGCTGGTTGCGGCACATGCGACGGTAGAGCGTGAACGGGTCGCCGCTCACCTGAAAGCGCTGCCGGGTGGTGAAGTTGACCTGATAGGTCTCACCGGCGGCAATGCAGGCCCTGATGGCCTGCACCTCACGTATGTATTCCTCTCGGGATATCTCCAGTTCCGGCTGCGAGATCATTTGTACGGCGCCATGTTCACCGTCCTTTTCCCCGGCACAGGGACGCCGCTCCCTGAAAATCCCGAACCAGACCAACGGCAGATCGCCACTGTCGCGGACGGATAGTTCCGGGTTGATGCCACTAGCAGCTTCGTAAGCGACATAGCCTGCCGCATGCCTGCCGCGTGCAACAGCCTCCTCGACCCTCCTGAGCGCCGGAATAACCTCGTTTGTTGATCGGGCCAACACAACGGATTCCAACCCCTCGAAGGCGAAAGAGCGGGAGAACGCGCCGTTGGAAAAGGATTCCAGCAGGGCGATCGGGTGGCGCGAGCTATTTTCTGTTGCTACGGTTTCATGCATATAAGGTTCGGCAGGGCCGAGATCAGAACCAGCGCCAGGATTTCAACCAGTTCGTTGATGCAACCGATCACATCGCCGGTTATGCCGCCGATCTTTCTGTTGAACCAGGCCCTGATCAGCCAGGCGGTCAGCATGGCGCTTGCCAGTACGATAATTCCGTTCACTTCAAACAATAACCAGGCAATGGCCGAGGTGACAATAGCCGCAAGCAGCAGGCGGCCGATTCCGGCGCCTGCGATGATGGCGGAGCCGAGACCGTCCTGCCGGGCATTCCTGGCATTGACAATGGTCTGCACCTGGCAGTATCTGGCCAAGGTGGGAAAGAACAGCAGGGCCTGCCATTTGAACTCTGCCGGAACCGCCACAAGCGCCTGCCATTTGAGCAGCACTCCCAGCACTAGCCCGACCGCGCCGATGGCGCCCACATTGGAATCTTTCATCACCGCCAGAAAACGCTCCCGGCTTCCCCGCGCCGCGATTCCGTCGCATACATCGGCCAAGCCGTCCATGTGCAGGGCGCCGGTCATGGCAGCCAGGGCGGTTATCAGCAGTGCATCGGTCAACGGCCGTGCCAGGAAGGGAGCGATCAGCCAGTTCAGCCCGGCCAGCAGTGCGCCGATGGTCAGGCCCGCCAGCGGAAACACGGCCAGAGAACGGCCCAGATCATCCTTGTGCCATTCAAGGTTGAAGGGCAGGGGGATGATCGTCAGAAACTGCATGGCGATGATGTATAAGCGCATGTTAAATTCCGTGACTGGGAACTAGGGACTGGGGACTGGTAAAGGTTTTGGGTTTTTCCCAGTTTCTAGTCCCCAGTCCCAAGTCCCTATTCATGAGTTACCCCGGCCTGTTCAAAGGTTGCCATCTCATTGATGATCTTGACTCCGGCTTCGATCAGCGTAATGGCCAGGGCCGCGCCTGTGCCTTCGCCCAGGCGCAGGTTCAGGTCGAGAACCGGTTCAACACCGATTCGCTCCAGCATGATGCGGTGGCCGATCTCCACCGACTGATGCGCGGCAAAGATGTAGTCGCGAACATTGGGGTGTAGTTCCGAGGCGATCAGTGCTCCGGCGGTGGAGATGAAACCGTCGATAACCACCGGGATCGAGTTGGCCGCGCATCCCAGCACCAATCCGGCAATGGCGGCGATCTCCAGTCCTCCGACCTTGGCCAGCACATCCAGCGGGTCGGACGGGTCCGGTTTGTTGAGCGCCAGACCCTTTTCGATGACGCGAATCTTGTTGGTCAGGCTGGCGTCATCGATGCCGGTTCCGCGATGAGTGACCTCGCGGACCGGTTTTCCCGAGATGGCGGCGATAATGGCCGACGAAGGGGTGGTGTTGCCAATGCCCATTTCGCCCGTGCCTACCAGGGCGATATCTTCGGCTCTGCACTGATCGGCCAGATCGATGCCGACCTGCACGGCTGCCAGCATCTCGTCCCTGGTTATGGCCGGTCCCTTGGCAAAATTGCGAGTGCCTCGGGCTACCTTGCGGTGGATTACGCCGGGCAGGTCACCGAAATCGTTGTCAACCCCCACATCCACCACCCGCACCTCGGCCCCCACGTGGCGGGCCAGCACGTTGACCCCGGCGCCGCCGGCCAGGAAGTTGAACACCATCTGGGTGGTGACTGCCTTGGGATAGAGCGCCACACCCTCATCGGTGATGCCGTGATCACCGGCAAAGGTGAAGATGACTTTCTTGCCGGTCTCCGGTTCCAGGGTTCCGCTGATGGCGGCCATGCGACAGGCAAATTCCTCCAGTCGCCCCAGTGAGCCGGGCGGCTTGGTCTTGCCGTCCAGTTTGATCTGGGCTTGCTGCAGCAGTTCCTGATTGATCGGCTTGATGCGTTCACATGTGGTTGCAATGATGTTCATGGGGTACTCCGAAAAGAGAAAAATATTTCAATGTGCAATCAAAATGGCATAAAACCCAACCACCCCCAACCCCTCCTTTGTAAGGAGGGGAGCTTAAAGTTCCCCTCCTGTTTTAGGAGGGGTTAGGGGTGGTAAGGTGTCGGCTTGAATGCTTGTGTAAATTATTTCAACCGCAACGGTATTCCGCTTGCCACCAGCCAGGCCTCGTCCGCAGCCGCCGCCAGGATCTGATTTGCCTGTCCGGCGATATCGCGGAAGATGCGGCCCAGCTTATGTTCCGGCACGATCCCCATGCCGACTTCGTTGGAAACGATAATGACCGGTGTTGACATGGCGGACAGTGTTGTTTCCAGGTTGCGCACATCGGCCATGATCAGTTCTTCCGTTTCATCTTCCGGTTGTTCGTGAAGCAGGAGCAGGTTGGTGAGCCAGAGCGTCAGGCAGTCGATCAGGATCGCCTGGAAGACTTTATCGTGACCGGCCAGGATTTGTGCCAGTTGCAAGGGCTCTTCCACTGTCTGCCAGATATCTCCTCGTCGTTGCTGGTGTTTTCTTATCCGTTCGCCCATTTCGCCATCCAGCGATTGGGCGGTTGCCAGGTATCCCAGTGGCGCGCCAAATCCGAGGGCGATCTGTTCGGCAAATGCACTTTTGCCGCTGCGTGCTCCTCCGGTGATAAAGATTGTTCGTGCCATGAGCGGCTCCCTGAAATCCTGAATCCATAACGCCTGGATGGCGTAACAGCCTAAACCCTGAAACCGTGATGCCGGAACGCCGAAACGCGCGGAATGCCGGAGTTGACCGCCGCCTGTGCGGTACATTCCTGTTGTTTTAGTGGCCTCCGTCGAATCGTTATATTATGCCTCAAAAACCATGACTTAGGCGTTCCGGGCAAGTGAAGGCGTGGAGGCATCACGGTTTCAGCTGAAGTAAACGGCGGCTGAATCCCCGCCCAAAGGACGGGGCTTTGATTGGGCACCCCAGAGGGGTGCGTCGTTGCGCGCCTTCTTAGAAGGCACGCTGAGTTGT